>SXGT01322481.1_pt1 | contig 10886 bp, 11 predicted proteins | sample 3176221 | NCBI WGS metagenome assembly SXGT01 (sample SAMN11356862, study PRJNA531348) | freshwater metagenome | isolation source: freshwater sample F1-120 | place: China: Fuxian Lake, Yuxi | collected 2017-12-25
CACGTCGGAGGTCGCGGGTTCGAGCCCCGTCGTCCCCGCCATTTTCTTCCTTTTGTTTCCAACGGAAAACCTCAATTTCCTGGTCTCTGTCGAGGACGCTGCGCCGCCGCAGGTTTCTTGCTGATCTCAATCACGTCTCCCCGTGTGTCGTTCCAAACCTTAGCCGCGGCGCGGCTGTCGGCGGGGATGGCATGGCTGTAAAATTGACAGCGTGATGTTCTGGGCGGCGTGGCCGAGGGGTGATCTTGGTGCAGTAGCCGTGCACTGATCTGCAGGGAAGACAGGACGGAATCAGATCGGCTGTGGGCGAGTCCCCTCGAACATTCCCAGTCCGATTCTCCGTCCCCTTGCCACGAAAAGTCTCCCGTGTCGCTGGTCTGAATTAACTGTCCGATGGGTAGCGCACGAGGCTGGCGGCGGGAAGCGGCGAGCGCATCCGCAGTGCTGCACGGGGTACAGCGGGTACATATCTTTGATGCCGGGACGCACGCTCTTGTTCTAGAATGAATAAGGAAGTCAGATTTTTCCGGTTCTATTGTGAAAATCAGCGAGGCGCTCAAGGTCCTCCAATCCGCACCGCGCAGCGGTGAACCCTTTGAAACCGCTCTGGTCTGCGGCTTCACTCCACTCCATTTGGAAACACTGCTCGGAGCGCGATTGCAGCAGCGCCTGAGCGGCCGGCGGATCGCTGTTGCCAAAGGGCTCTTCGGCGACACGGCAGGAACGCTCGAATCGTTGCGCGGAGCGCGGCCACATGCTGTCGCTTTGGCGCTCGAGTGGCAGGATCTCGATCCGCGCCTCGGATTCCGGGCAGCGGGAGCCTGGAACCCCGCGGCCATGGCGGACATCGTGACGAGCGCGGCCCGGATGTTGGACCGGATGGGCGCAGCGGTCGAACAGATTGAATCCGGAGTGCCCGTAGCCTGCTGCCTGCCCACGCTCCCGCTCCCGCCCTTGTTTCACACACCGGGCTGGCAGTCTTCCGAGGCATGCCTGTTGCTCGAAGGCAGCCTGAACAACTTCGCGCTACGCGTGGTCCGGCGCCAGGGCGCGGCGGTGGCCGACGCCGTCCGGTTGGCCCAGGACTCGCCCCTGACGGCCCGTTTCGATTTGAAGTCGGACCTGGCAAGCGGCCTGCCATACACTCTTACGCACGCCGACGCCGTGGCCGAGGCGCTGGCGCTCCTTCTGGTACCGCCGGCGCCGAAGAAAGGGCTCGTGACCGATCTCGACGATACTCTCTGGCACGGCCTGGTAGGTGAAATCGGACCTGAAAACGTCGCCTGGGATTTGACCAGCCATCACCCTGTGCATGGGCTTTATCAGAAGCTTCTGGCTTCCTTCGCGGAGGAAGGAGTTCTCATAGCCGTCGCGAGCAAGAACGACGCGCCGGTTGCGGCCCGAGCGCTTGCCCGCCCGGACATTCTTCTCTCGCCAGGCAAGATTTATCCGCTCGAAGTGCATTGGAACCCCAAGTCGGGATCCGTCGGGCGCATCCTGAATGCGTGGAATATCGGTGCCGACAGCGTAGTGTTCGTGGATGACAGCCCCATGGAACTCGCGGAAGTGGCTGCGGCGCATCCGGGGATTGAGTGTGTGCTGTTTCCGAAAAACGACCCCGTCGCGTGCCTCGCCTTGCTGCGCCGTCTCCGCGACTGGTTTGGAAAGCCCCGGATCGCCGGGGAGGATGCTCTGCGGCTCGCGAGCATCCGCCAGGGCGCGGCCTTCCGCGAAGTTGAGAGCGGCACCGCCGCCGAGGCTTTTCTGAGTCAGGCGGATGCCACCGTCACCCTCGATTTCGCCGTTCCGTCCTCCGACATGCGCACGCTGGAGCTGGTGAACAAGACCAACCAGTTCAATCTGAACGGAGTGCGTTACACGGAAGGGGACTGGCTGCGCCTGCTCGCGAATCCGAACGTCATTCTGGCCGCAGTCAGTTACCAGGATAAATTCGGCCCGCTCGGCAAGATCGCAGTACTGGCCGGCCGCGTAGACGAAAACGAGATTCACGTGGATTCCTGGGTCATGAGCTGCCGGGCGTTTTCGCGGCGCATCGAACATCGTTGTTTACAGAGCCTGTTCGATCGGTGCGCCGCACGGGAGATCATTTTCGATTTCCGGCCGACGGCAAAAAACGGACCTCTTCAGGAATTCTTCGAGAGCCTCACGGGCAGCCGCCCGCAGGGTCCTTTCAGGCTGACGCGCGCACAATTCGAACAGAAACGCCCGCTGCTGTATCATAAAATAGTAGAAACCGAATCAACCTCATGGATGACATCACAGCCCGCCTGACGGCCTGCTTTCAGACCGTTTTCCCGGCGTTGCCGGAAGACCAGATTCCGAGCGCGTCGCAAGCCTCGGTACAGGCTTGGGATTCAACCGCAGCCATTCTCCTCGTCAACGTGATCGAAGATGAGTTCGCGATCGAAATGGATTTCGATCGCTTGGCGGATCTCGATACCTTCGAGCGTGTCCGCGATTACCTGGGTGAGCAGGTTGGCGGGAGCGTCGCGAATTGATTCTGAAGTTGGTGAGGATGGCACGCCGCAGCGACGCGCCGTTCTTCCGCTTCCTGCGGACTGTCGCCAAACGCGTGCGGGCTGGCAACCTGCCGGTCCCCCGCTTTCTTCACCCGCTGCTGCTGCCGTTCTTCTATCTGCCCATGGTGGTTCGGCGGGTTTCGTCTTTCCTGTTTAGCTATTTTGTCAGAGAACCGCTGTTTCGCAGCCGCTGTGCCTCGATGGGGCGGAATTTCCGGTTGACGCGCATGCCTTGGGTGGTGGGCCATGCGGAAATTCATATCGGCAACGACGTGAGTTTCTTCGGTAAGGTCGATATCTCGAGCGGGGGAGTTTTCGACAGGCCCCGGCTGATCCTGGGCGATCGCGTGGACCTCGGCCACGGCGTCGGATTCACGGTGAACAAAGAAATCATCATCGAAGAAGACGTGAACGTCGCCAACCACGTCCAATTCCGCGATAGCGACGCGCATCCTCGGGACGCCGCGGCTCGCATTGCCGACGAGCGTCCCCCAGCCGAGGAGATTAAACCCGTGCGCGTCTGCCGCCGCGCCTGGATCGGAGGGCACGTCTACATCATGAAGGGCGTGACAATCGGGGAGGGCGCAATTATCGGTGTCAACAGCGTCGTGGTGACCGATATTCCCCCCTATTGCGTCGCGATGGGCAATCCGGCGCGTCTGGTTGTGAAGGGTCAAAAACCGGCGGGTGAAGGCGCCTGACGCTTCGGTCAGCTTTCCTTCCACATCATATCGGCGTCGCACCGGCGCACATAGTTTGCATCAAGCGAAGCAGGATCTAACGTCTCGCCTGCCCGGTACTTTCGCGCCGCGATTCGCGCCACGGACCCCGCCAGAACCTGCGGCGTTTGCGTCAGGCGAGTGAATCGCGATCCCTCAAGCACGGGGCGGAACGGGGTGAAGTCCGTCGAGACGATCTCGACTCCGTCCGGAAGCGACTCGAGCCACTTCGGGAAACGCATCACTACTTCGATGCCGGCGAAGGAGCAGTACGCCTCGCCGCGACGCGCGTCGAGTACCGCGGCCCGCAGTCCTTCGGTACCGAACGCGACCATCACTTCGAGATTTGAGACACCCACCACCGGCTTCCCGGCGGCTTCGGCGAGGCCCTTCGCGCAGGCGAGTCCGACGCGCACTCCGGTGAACGACCCCGGTCCGTTTGCAGCCGCGAAGCACGACACGTCCTCCACGCGGACCCTGTGGCGGGAAAACAGCTCTTCGATTTCCCTGTAGAGCATGTCGCTGAATCCGTGTCGCGAGGGCAAGGGCGCTTCTTCGAGGATTTCCACGTCGGCAGTCACGGCTACGAGGCGCGCCAGCGCCAGACTGCCCCGCTCACTCGTTGTATCCAAAGCGAAGACGAGTTCTGTCACTTGGAGATTTGGTAGGTCTTGTCCACCGTGTAGACCTTGCCATTTCCGTTGATCGCGGCCAGGCGGACGTGCAGGACAGCCGGGTACCGTTTCGCAATGTTGTCCGGAATGTCGAACAAGCCCTTCTGGGACGTGCCCAACACGCGGAAACCCTGGCCATCCGCGGCCACTTCGCCGGTCCACAGCCACATCATGGATCGCGTCGCGCGAGTCTCGCGCTTGACCTTTGCGGCATACGGCATTTTTGTTGACAGCGCCCAATCGGTCTTTGAAGGCTCCGTGATCTCGTACGGGACTTTCTGAGGTGTCTGCTCGACCTCCTGCATCATGATGCGGCGCGCCTCGAACTTGTAGGATTTGAGCATCGATTCCTTCTTCCCTTCACGCGAGAGGTGAAGCACCCAGTCGTGCGCGGAGTCCGGCGGTTCACCGGTGAATTTCTCGCCCTTGTAATCCTTCTTTTGCGTGATCGTCTCGCCCGTCACCGGATTGAACCACATCACGTCATAGCCGTGCTTTTCCACAAGCACTTCGACTGGTCCGGGTTTTTCCACATACACGATGTACTCGATTCCTTCAAGAGCGACGGCGCGGCCGCCGTCAACGTCGAAATACGGTTCCAGATCCCAGTGGCGCGTCCCGGAAAAGAACGACACAAACGCTGCGAGTTGCTTTGGGTCGGGTGTGTCGACGCCGTTCGTCGAAATGTATTGCCCATTCATTGCCGCGTTCCACATGCCCCTTCGAAATGCGTCCGGTCCCTTCGCGTCAACGAATCCTGTGTTTACGAATGGAGCAGCGTAGAGTTGATGCTCCACAGCGCCCAAAGCGCTCTCTGCTGAACTCTGGATAACGTGATCCATCCAGCCGTCGTCGAGGAGCGCCGCCGAAGTGGCTGAAGTGCCTGTCGACCGCGGATGTTGATAAGGGTCCAACTTCTTCAGCAGGACGCCGAGTTCCTTCAGCAACTCACGGCCGGTCGCGTAACGCTCGAATTCGTCGAGGCCCTGCCAGGTCACGTTCATAGCCGAATAGCGCCCGGCAAGATACTTGATAAGCCGCTCGCGATCCTGCCAGCCCGGAAAGCGGGTGCTGAGATGATCCGGGCCCGTCGCGAGGATCAGGTCCGCGACGATGCCCTTGCCGTTAAGGTACAGGATGCGCTCGTCGAGTAGTCCAAAAAAGGCGGGATCAGGCTTATCCGGGGCGGGGAAGATCTTCACGGAATCTTCCGGTCCTCCGAGTACGGAGAAGCGGAGGTGATTGAATTTCGCGGCGGCCGCCCGGTCGCTCAGTTGCCTGGCTTCGTCCGAACCGGCGAAAGCGAAACGCATTTCCGTGGCGCCTATCCATAGATGAGGCGTAAGGCTGTCGGCGTAGGAGAAGTGATGGACGTTCGCCGCGCGCACGAAACCAAGCGTTTCGGAAGGCGTGGCGGTGATCTTGCCCATTTTCCCGTTGTAAGCGGCGACGTTGCTGGTGACTCGATAATCCCAATCTCCCGCTTCGTTCGGAGCGAAGCGGATGATCATCCGCTTTCCGCCATCCCAAAATGCCGGCATGCGGAACGTCCGATGACGCGGCGACCGGAACTCCGCGTGCAGTTCTACCTGGGTGTAAGGGTTCGACGGCAGGTCCGCTGTATCGAAGACGAGATCGCACGGCACGTAGACGGGCGCGGAGGGGCACGGCACCTGCGCGAAAACAGGGACGCAGGCAACGACGGCGGCGAGGAATGACTTGGGCATTGGAGACCGCCGCTTAGAAGCCAAGGGCGCCCTCATCCGCCGAAGGGCCAAAAAGAGCAGGCCTCGGGACATCGCTCATGCGCAGACAAACCGTAAGTCGACCGCGAAGATGAATCGAGTGGTGTAACAGGAAGTTTCGCAAGATCGCGATCCTGGGGTACGTCAACGTGATCTCGCGCCGGACCAGAAGCGGGCACGGTTTCAAATCCACATCGCTCGCGCCGACGAGGGCGGCTCGAGCGTCGCCCGTCTGCCCGTCGAAGAGGCTGAGCAGAGCGCCGGGCGTTTCCGCGGCCGTCGCCCGCGGCGGAGTCCCGCCTTCAGGCATTACGTCAAGCGAATCGGTGTTGATCGTCATCAAAGTCTATTCCGGCAGCGTCGCGAGGTTATTTGCAAGCTCACCAAGGGCTGACTCGCTCAAGCGTCTTCCGCGTGCCTGCCCCTTCAATGTCGAACGCCGCGGGCAGATCCTGTTGAATGACATGGAGTTTCCGCCTACACGTTCTTTACAGGGCGCACCAAGCCGCCCGGCGTTCCGTACTTGTGGCGGTGCGCGGTAAACTTGGCCTGACCATATTCCCCGAGATCAACCGTACCGCGAATGATGCCGCCATCAAAGGCGCCGGTGAAATCGTAGCCTAGCCGTGTACCTTCAATCCGGTGCGAACTCCGGAAGCGGATCTCGTTACCCTCGACAGTGCCGCTCAGATCGCCGGCGAGGATATCGCCCTGGTGTGTGCCGACCAGTTCGCCTCCCTTCTGTTCGAAGACGACGGCGTGCTGCGCGCTGCCGTAGACGTAGTCGAGTTGAACTTCCCACTGGCCATCGACGTCCGCCGGCTGTCCGGTGGGCCGCTCCGGCCGGTCGATCTTCGGCGGCTTCGCGAGCAGCGAGTTGATGCGGCCGGCGGCCAGTCTCTCGTCGCCCGGCATCATCATATAGGGCATGATTGTGATGGAACTCCCGGCCTTGTCACGGCGTCCCCCTGAGGACCCGCCGACGATGATTCGCGGCGATCCCGCGAGAAGCAATTTCTCGACCTCCTGGCCGGTGATTCCGAGCTTCGCGGCGTCCCACTTGATCACCATGTGGGGCGCGCGATTCGACAGCCCTCGCGGTTGAACCACCTGCGTCGTTACGCCATCCACCTTTGTGACGCTCACCGAAATGTGGCCGAGCCAGCTTTCCCACTGCTTCCATTCCGCGTCGTGATCGCGTTTTGCCCACATCTCGACCGCCGTGAGCATACCCACAATCTCCTCTTTCCCCACCTTCAGCGAGCGTCCGAACGCATGGTGCGGCGCGCTGTTTAGCCACGCGGCTTGCAGAAGGTCCTTCGGACCAAGGAGCACGCCCGCGCACTGGGGGCCGCGGATACACTTCCCGCCGCTATAGGCGACCATGGTCGCGCCGCGCTTCAAGTGGACGTTCGGGATCGTCAGATGCTCAGCGGCGGCATCGACCAGGACGGGGACCTTCTTCGCCCGCGCGATCTTCGCCACGGCTTCCGTACCGAGAGGGCCATCATCTCCGTCGCCGGCGAGTATCATGATCATCGCGGTCTTCTCGCTAATCGCGGATTCGAGTTGGGCGGGGGTATTGACGTCGATCATCTTGACGCCGAGCATGCGGATGGCATGGTCGTAGACGTTTCGCGAGTAAGCTGGGGAAATCACTTCGCTTTTGAGGCCCGTAAGATTGGGCAGGCGCTGCATTTTTTCGGGATCGGCGCCGGCAATGCAAGCCGCGGTGGCGTGCGTGAGCGCTGCCGCGCAACCCGCCGTGACGATACCCCACGGGGCCTGTGTGATTTCAGCCAGACGTTTGCTGACGCCCAACATCAGTTCGTCGATGTGGACGTAGTGGCGCGAGGCTTCATCCATGGCTCGTTTCACTTCCGGCAGTGACTGAGAACCGCTGACGATCGTAAACGTGCCTTTGCAGTTGACGATCGGCTTGACGCCGATCGATTCGTAAATGCCGGGGCCGACCTTTAGTTCCGCCGCTCCGCCCCCGGGCGCGCCGCTCGCCGCTAATGCCGCAAGAGCGCCACCGCGCCTGAAAAATTCTCTACGCTTTAGTGTTCCGGTCCGCATGTTGACGAGCGTACCGCAAAAACCGCCTCCGCGCCATGCGTTGGGATACTTTCGCCACATTCGGATATAATGTTCTGGCTGGAGATGACACATATGAGACGATTGGCGGGACTGGCGTTACTCTTAACGGCTTTGACCGGGAGCACCATGAATGCGCAACTTGCGACGAAAAAAGCAATGACGCTGGCGGCGGCGAAGCAGATTGCGGCCGCGGCGGAAGCGGAAGCGGCAAAGAACAAGTGGACCATGGTGATCGCCGTGATCGACGACGGCGGCAACCTGGTGTACCTGGAACGAATGGACGGTACGCAGATAGGCAGCGTGGACGTCGCCATCCAGAAGGCGCAGAGCGCGGTGAAGTTCAAGAGGCCCACGAAGGTATTCGAGGAAGCTCTCAAAGGCGGACGTCAGGCGATTCTCCGATTGCCCGGCGCCCTTCCCGTCGAAGGTGGTGTGCCGATCGTTGTGGACGGCCAAGTCATCGGCGCTATCGGCGTCAGCGGCGCGCAGTCGACTGAAGACGGCCAGTGCGCGGCCGCGGGATTAGCGGCGCTGAAGTAAGCGATAGAGTCCCGTCCGCTTCACGCAACCGCTAGCGTACCCAAGCCACGATTGAAGATCGTTGCGCGATTCTTCAAGGTCGCGTTGTGGCGAATTGGAGCATGAGGCGGCGCGCATGAAATCGCCGAACATCCGGCAAATGCGGTAAGCCTCGAGCGCGCCCGACCGGCTCGTGGCGGGGAAGGCGAGATCATTGTGACGCGCCGTGGGCAAGCGTTAGCCCGCATCGTTGCAATGCCGCGGCCGCCGCGGCGTCTCACGCGGACCCGCGGGCTCGAATGGCGCCGCTCTCGACTCCAGGCGAGGATCCGGTTCGCGCGGACCGGGATGAATGGTGACGGTGGGCCTTACATCGATACCAGCGCCCTGGCGAAATGATACTTGAGCGCGGCGAACTCCGAGGAGTTGGAGGCCGAAATCAGCCGGCTGACGGTAGTCGAATTCCGATGCCTCCCGGCCCGCCGCCGGACCGGGGAAATTGACGCAGGCTGGAAGCGCGTATTCTGGCAGCCTTCGAGGCGGACATAGGCCTCGGCATTCTTTGCCCGGAAGATGCCCATGTACGAGTCGCGATCGAGATTCAAGGCGCATTAAAGGACTTACCTCCACGGAGCCTGGAAGCGCTTCCCCTCGGAATCACGCGGTCCTTGGGAGCGGAAGTCCCGGCGACAGCCGACCGGATTGTGGCCGAAACGGCGCTGGCTCCGGGAACTTCAGGCGGAAATTCAACTACGCCGCTCGAACCGGCCCATGCCGCCGGCTACAACCCAAGGAAATTACTCTGAAGCTTGACGTAGCCTTGCTCGCGCGCCCACAGGTCGAGCGGAATCATCGCCAGTTCGTCCACCTGCGGGACCGCGAGTCCGTTTCGGGTGAGATCGACGCACGTGAGGTAGATGCGGCATTTCTCGCAGGCCTCAACGCGCACGGCCTCGAACTGCTCCGCTGTGTAGATGGACAGGCCTTCCGCGCTTTGCTCGCCGCACGCAGGACACTCGATTCGAGGAAATTGCCACTCGAGCGAGCACAGCGAACAAAGCAGAGTGCGCTTCGCGCCGTGCCCTTCCGGCCGCAACACGCCCACGACAGGCTTCGACCTGCAACGAGGGCACAGGCGGCCATGATAGACGCCGGCGGGGAAGTCGAGCCGCTCTGAGTAAGGCTGCAGCAGCGTTTTCGCGAGAAACGTTTCGACGGCCGTGCCGGCTTCGCGCGTGTTCCAGAACGCGGCCAGGAGGTTCGTCCAGGGCGGGCGCCCGCGTTCTCGAACCTCGGCGGATGCGGCGGCGAGCGGCGGCGGTCCGAAACTCTCCACGACCGAAAGCAATTCAGGCATACGATCGGCGAGATGGTCGAAATCCTCGCGGACGGCTCTCTGGAATTGCGCGATTCGAATGTAGAATTCGAGAACCTCGCGCGCAAATTCGTAAACGGTAAGCAACTCCGAGGCGCGCTCGATGCGCCGGCCGATGGGTGTTAGCGTTTCCACAACGGGTGATGCGTCCGCGCCCATTCTTCGGAAACTTCGCCGCGGACAATGGACGTGAATCCCCCGCGCACGACCGCCGTTCCCATGTAGACGTGTATGATGAAGCCGCCAATGGTCGCGAGTGCCGCGCTCACGTGAACCAGCACCGACAAATGACGAAGCCACCGCAGGCTCCAGGGAATCGACTCTGTGAACCACATCGCGACGCCTGATAGCAGCAGCAACGCACCACCCAGGAACATCAACCAGAACAGATACTTCTGCCCCGCGTTGTAGCGGCCAACGGGTGGCAGGTTCCTGTCTTCATTCCGAACGTAGTGTCCGATGGCGCGACTCCATGCCCGGTCGCCCTCGGTAATGCGCATGTCAGAGGCCCACATCAGGTACATCCGCACCGTCGCCGCCATAAACACAAGGCCCGCCCATGGATGCCACTCGCGGGATGTGGCGCCGCCTCCCAGCGCCACCGCAAGCCAATAGAGTTTCGGCGTGTAGAACGCCAATCCGGTAAGAAGCAGGTACACATAAGCGAACGCCGCCACCCAGTGGACGATGCGTTCCTTGAGCGTGTAGCGGAGAATCATGAGTCCTTTCCGTCAGCGTGCTTGGCGCCGTATTTCAGATAGTGTATCGCCGTCCCCACAATCCCGCCGATCATGGCAATATTCCCCAGCCATTTCAGCGGGGTTTTCCAGAACGAAACCGCCAGCGGAATCGTCGGATTCGAAGGCAGCGCGTAAAGCTCAGGCTGGTCCGCATGCGCCAGCACCGTCACTACGCTGGTGCCGCCCACGCCAGGCGGATCGTACACACCCGCCTTTCGAAAGCCGCTCTCCCGCAACTGATTCACGCGATGCGCCGCAACCTCAAGAAGCTGCTCTTTAGTCCCGAACTGGAGGCAACCTGTGGGGCACGCCTTGATACAGGCCGGTTCCAGGCCCACCGCGACGCGGTCCACGCACATGGTGCATTTGTAGACCGTCTTCGTTCTCGAACTCAGTTTCGGAATGTTGAAGGGGCATCCCGCCATGCAGTATCCGCAGCCGATGCATTGATCCTGTTGAAAATCGACGATGCCG
>SXGT01785243.1_pt1 | contig 10886 bp, 7 predicted proteins | sample 3176221 | NCBI WGS metagenome assembly SXGT01 (sample SAMN11356862, study PRJNA531348) | freshwater metagenome | isolation source: freshwater sample F1-120 | place: China: Fuxian Lake, Yuxi | collected 2017-12-25
ATGGCCCGCATCTGCCGGTGTCGGTCGACCGCGATCTGGCGGAAGCAGTGCTGGAGCGCTCGATTGAGGATCTGCCGACGGAGCTGTCGGTGCTGGCCATGCCGGGCTTTGCCTACGGCAAAAGCAACGAGCACGGCGCGATACCCGGCACGATAAGCCTCTCCGCCGAAACGATGCTGCGGCTTCTGACGGACATTGCCGCGAGCCTCGCGCGGACCGGCTTTCGCCGGCTGGTGCTGCTCAACGCCCATGGCGGCAACGCGCCGGTGCTCGACATCGCCGCGCGCGACCTGAAGGTGGAGTACGGCCTGCATGTCGCGACCTGCAACTGGTACAATTTCAACGAGGCTGACCGGCATGGCGATGCACGGGAGCGATCGTTCGGCATCCACGCCGGCCTCGTCGAGACCAGCGCAATGCTGGCGCTGAAGCCGGATCTGGTCGCCATGGATGCTGCAGCCGATTTCGGCAATGCGGCGGAAGGCTGGCAGCAGGAGTTCCATCACATCGGGCTCGCTCCGGGCCGCGCCCGGCCGGCATGGACCATCGAGGATCTTAGCGAAGCTGGCGCCTGCGGCGATGCCTCAGCGGCGACTGCCGAACTGGGCGAGGAGCTGCTCGCCACCGCCGCGCGCAACTTCGCTGCGTTCCTGTCCGAATTCGACCGGTTCTGCGATTTGCAGGATCGACAAGACCGCGCCCGCTGAAGAAGAACGCCGGAGGAAACGCATGTCCATTTCAGGCAAGAACGACATCGACTGGAGCGCCTTTGCATCGGCGCTGGGCGATGTGGAAACGTTCGACACGCCGTCGATCGTGAAGAAGCGTTCGCGCGACTTCTTCTGGTACAGCCCGATCCTCAACCGGGAACTCGCCTCCTGCTTCGGCGATCTGGTCGCCGCGCCGAAGTCGGTCGAGGAGCTCAAACGCTGCATCGCCGTGGCTGTCGAATGGAACGTGCCGATGGTCGTTCGCGGTGGCGGCACCGGCAATTACGGTCAGGCCGTGCCCATGGAGGGTGGCCTTATCATCGACATGACCGGGGTCGGCCAGGTCCTGGAGATCGGACCGGACACCGTGCATGTCGAGGCCGGCGCGAAGATCGGTGCGATCAACGAAGCGCTCGGCTTGCATGGGCGCGAACTGCCCCTTTTCCCGTCGACCGAGGCGATCGCCACCATTGGCGGCTTCATCGCCGGCGGTTCGGGTGGCATCGGCTCGATCCGCCATGGCATGCTGCGCGACGGTGGCAATGTAGAAAGCATCGGCGTCCTGTCGATCGAGAAGGAACCGCAGCGTCATGTGTTCTCCGGCAAGGACATCTCCGCGATCCATCACGCCTGGGGGCTGAATGGTATCATCACCGATCTGGTGCTGCGCACTGTGCCGTCGCCGCGCTGGATCAACGTGATCGCGTCGTTCGACAGCTACAAACAGGCTTTCGACGCCGGCATTGCGCTGGGTTCGGCGCGAGAACTGAACCTGAAGCTCCTGACCACCGTCGACGGGCGGATCGCCTCGTCGATCAAGCAACTCGGTGACATCTCCAGCCATGGGCGCGACCTGCTTCTGGTGATGGTCGCCGAAGAGCATCTCGCGGACGCCCTGCGCGTGATCGAAGAGCATGGCGGGATGAAAGAACTCGAACTGGACGATGCGGCGATGAAGGCCTCCGGCCTGCCGGCCTTGTCAGAGTTCTCCTACAATCACACGACACTGCAGGTGCTGAAGCAGGATCGCTCGGTGACTAACCTGCAAGTCACGTTCCGCGCGCCGCTCGACAGCGCGAAGCTCGATCCGCTCCGGCGCATTTTCGGCGACGAGGTTCTCATGCACCACGAGTTCGCGCTGCTCAACGGCGAGCTCGTCGCCTTCGACCTGCCGGTGGTGCGCTACACGAGCGACGATCGCCTGTTCGAGCTCGCGCGCGTTTATGATGAGCATGGCTGCCCGACATCCAATCCGCACGTGCCCTATGTCGAGGGCGGGTCGATGAAACCAGACTTCCGCCATCTGGCATGGAAGAAGCGGCTCGACCCGCACGGCCTGCTCAATTCGCCGAAGTCGCGCTTCTGGGATGAGGTGAAGCATCTGACGCCCGACGAGATCGAGGCTCTGCCGCCCCACCAGACCGTGCGGAAGGCTTCGTGATGGCGGGCGTCGTCATCGTCGGGGCAGGACACGGCGGATCGCAGCTTGCCGTTTCCTTGCGCCAGGAGGGCTATGAGGGGCCGGTCATGCTGATCGGCGACGAGCCTGAGCATCCCTATCACCGGCCACCGCTCTCGAAGGCGTTTCTCAAGGGAGCCGAAGACAGTCTCCAGCCGCTTCGCGGCGAAGCGATCTACGTCAACAATGCGATCGACTACCGCCCCGGCAGGCGTGTGGAGCGGATCGATGCCGCGGCTCGCTTCTGCATCGTGGACGGGGAGGCGATTGCGTTCGACAAGCTCGTCCTGGCAACCGGAGCGGTCCCGCGACGCCCGACAGTAAAGAGCGACGACCTCGATGGCGTCTTTGCGCTGCGCACGGCAACCGACGCTCGCCGCATCAAGGCGGCCATGGCAAGTGCGCGCAATGTCGTCATCGTCGGTGGCGGTTTCATCGGTCTCGAGATCGCGGCCACGATGGCGGCTGCCGGCAAAGGCGTGACCGTTCTCGAAATCGGCGAGAGATTGCTTGCGCGGGCAGTCTCGCCGGTGATCTCGACACACGTTCTGGCGCGGCTGGCGGGGTCAGGGGTGGATGTTTGGTTCGGTACTGCGGCTGCCGAATTCCTGGGCGAGGGCGCCGTGAATGCCGTGCGGACGCAATCCGGCGACGAAATTTCGGCCGACATGGTGGTGGTCGGCATCGGCGCCGATCCGGATGTCGCATTGGCCGTTGAGGCAGGCATTACCGTCGACGGGGGCATTGTCGTCGATGCACAGATGCAAACCTCGGCAGAAGGCGTCTTCGCCATCGGCGATTGTGTGCGTTTCCCGCACTGGCAGCTTGATCGGCCCATAAGGCTCGAATCGGTGCAGAATGCCACGGACCAGGCAAGGCATCTGGCCGGCGTGATCGCGGGCAAGCATCAGGAGCCTTACACGGCGGTGCCGTGGTTCTGGTCCGACATCGCCGACATGAAACTGCAGATGGTCGGGCTGTCGATCGACGCGGACGAGCACGTGGTTGCGGGTGATCCGGGGGAGGGCGCTTTCGCCGTCTACCACTTCCGGCAGGGTAGACTGATTGCAATAGACAGCGTCAACCGGCCCGCCGACCACATGCTGGGCCGCAAGATGATCGCTGCCGGCTATACTCCTGCCCTGCAGGAAATTTCGGCCGGCAGCGTGGGTGATGCGTTCAAACGGTGGTCAGCGGCGGCTTCGGCGGCGCCTGCGGGGCAGCGGGTCGCCTGATGACGGCGCGGCTGGATGCGGTGCTGGGCAATGCGCGGGTGCCGGCGTCGCTTGTCGCCGACCCGCAGCGTTTCGGAGGCCGGCGCGACCGCGACTGTTTCGCCGGCAATCTGGTCGTCCGCGGCGGATCGGTCGCCGGCATGTCGCAGGATGGTCCGGTCGATGTCGATCTCGGGGGGCGTCTCGTGACAACGCCTTTCGTCGAGCCGCATTGCCATCTCGACAAGTGCTTCACGATCGAACGCCTCGATTTCGCCGGCGGGAGCCTGCTCGACGCCATCACGGCGCAATCGGCGGACAAGGCGAACTGGACATATGGCGATCTGCGCGGACGCGCGGAGCGCGGTATCCGAGAGATGGTTGCCGCAGGCACGCGCATGGTGCGCACCCATATCGACTGGGAGGTCGATATGCGTGACCCTGACCGCCTGCCTTTGGCATGGCGTGTGATCGGGGATCTTGCTGAGGAATGGCGCGACCGGATCACTATCCAGCGTGCCGCGCTGCTGCCCGTCGCATCAATGGCAGATGCCGGCTATTCGGAGGCCGTTGGCCGGGTGATCGCTCAATCCGGAGGTGCCTTGGGCGCCTTCGTCTTCGATCAGCCTGAAAGAGCTGCCGGGATCCAAAACATGTTCAGCGTTGCGGCGAGGCATGGCCTCGCGCTCGACTTTCATGTCGACGAAGGCCTTTCGCCGGAACTCGACGGGCTCGAACTCATCGCCCGCGAAGCAGTCAGGACCGCTCATGCCGGGTCGGTGCTGTGCGGCCATGCCTGCAATCTCGCCGTCATCGAGCAGGATGTGCGGAAGCAGCGGATCGAGCTGACAGCGTGCGCGGGTATCTCAGTCGTCGCGCTGCCGTCGAGCAATCTCTATCTGCAGGATCGGGAAAGAACGACTCCGCGCGAGCGGGGACTGACGGCAGTTTCGGAACTGCTGGCTGCCGGCGTCAACGTGGCGTTCGGTACCGACAACGTCCAGGATGCGTTCTGCCCGGTGGGCATCCACGATCCAAAACGCACCCTCGCCATGGGGGTCCTGTCCGCCCACCTCAAGCCGCCTTTGGGCGACAGGCTTCCGCTCGTCACGCAAAACGCGGCGAAGGCCCTCGGTCAGTCCTTGCACTCAGTGGATGGCAGTTCGGTCGACACTTTGCTGATATGGGAAACCGGCCAGTTGGCAGAGATGGTGAGCGGCGGAATGCAGGCCCGCTGCAACTCGCTTCGCGAGACCTTGCCGGCAGGTTAGATCGCGCCAGGTTGTCACAAAGAACCACCCACGCCGCCCTCCTGTGTCGCTAGCCGGCAGCTCGTCTGCTTCGGGGCTCCAACTGGCTTCCGAGGCGCAAGATTTCGGCAACGAGCAGGTCGATGTCCTCGTAGCGCGTGCGGTGATTGCAGATGGCTGCGCGCAGACAGTGGCTGCCTCGCAGCGTCGTGTCGGAAAGGACCGCTGTGCCGTTCTCCTGCAGGCGCAGCATGATCTCGATGTTCAGCGCCTTGAGGGCTTGTTCGTCCATGCCGCCCGGATCGTAGCGGAAGCACACGATGTTGATCACGACCGGTGCCATCAGCCGAAGCAGCGGATGGGCGTCGGCCTGCCTTGCCAGATGGTGGGCCTGATCGATATTCTGATCGATCAGCCGCCCGAACTTCTCGACGCCGTGCTCCTTGAGGCTCGTCCAGACCTTGAGCGCGCGGAAGCCGCGCGATGTCTGCAGGCCCAGCTCGTAAAGCCAGTGACCTGTAGCGAGTCCCCTGGAAGCGGGTTCCAGATATTCCGGTGTCGCTGCGAACGCGCCACGGTGCGCAGCTGCTTCACGTACCAGACAACACCCGACATCGAAGGGAGCGTGCAGCCATTTGTGCGGGTCGAGAGCGAGTGAGTCTGCGTGCTCCAGCCCTTTGACGAGTTCCCGTCCACGCGGTGCGATTGCCAGCAACGCCCCGATGCAGCCGTCCACATGAAGCCACAGATCCTCCTCGGCGGCGAGTTTGGCCAGCGCTTCCAGATCGTCGACGGCTCCCGTGTTCACCGCGCCGGCATTCGCAATTATGCAGGCGGGCAGCAAACCCGCCGCGCGATCCTCGAGGATCGCCGCCTTCAGTGCCGAAACGTCGATGCGGAATTCGGCATCGCTGGGGATTCGGCGCAGTGCCCGATTTCCCAATCCCAGTGCCTCGACGGCCTTACGGTGACAGGAATGAATCTGGTCGGAACCGTAGAATCGCAATGGCCTGGGGAGTGCCGCGACGCCTTCTTCCCTTATGTCGATCCCCGCCTTGACGTTACGCGCAACGGTGAGGGCAAGCAGGTTGGCCATGGAGCCGCCGCTGGTCAGGGTTCCGCTGGTGCCGGCTGGCAGGCCAACCATCTGCCTGCACCACTCGATCACCTGCCGCTCCATCAGGACGGCGGCATGGTTGCCGCCGCCCAGATTGGAGCCTTGGATTGCGGCGAGGAAATCCGCCAGAGCGCCTGTCATGTTGCTGGAACCCATATACCAGGCCCAGAAGCGCGGATGAACATTGCCCATCGGATAGGGCATGACGTTTTCGGACACGGTGCGAAGAACCTCGGCCATTGGCTGGGGTTCGCGCGGCAGCGGCTCGGTGAAGGTTTCCCGCACGCCGGCCGGCATGTCGCGCCAGACCGGCCGCATGCGCATGTCCCGCAGGTACGCAACCGCTTCGTCGACGACGCGATGCGCCGTGGCGGCTGTTTCATGCCAGTCGACCGGGTCGAGAGTCTCTTCCGCCGTTGCGCGAACCGCGTCCATGTCGTTCTCCTTTCAATCGTCAGGCTGCGAACTGGAACCCCGGGGTCGACAGCGACAGCGCGCGTTCTTCGTCGTCCATCTCGGTCTCGATGCCGTCGAAGAGCGGCGTCGAAAGATATCGCTCGCCGGTGTCGGGCAGGATGCACAGGATGACCGAGCCGGCAGGCGCGCGCTCGGCGACCTGTCGCGCGACGCCAAAGGTGGCGCCCCCGGAGATGCCGCAGAAGATGCCTTCCTTGCGAGCCAGTTCCCGGGTCCATTTGATCGCTTCGGGGCCGGCGATGGGGACCACCTCGTCGTAGAGGTGCCTGTCGATCGCTTCCTGCAGGACGTGGGGGATGAAGTCCGGTGTCCAACCCTGGATCGGATGCGGCTCGAAAGCCGGATGGCTGGCCTCGGGCGCGCCACCGCGGCCGCGCTGCTGGACATGGCCGCTGCCGAGCAGTTGCGCATTCGCCGGCTCGCTCAGCACGATCCGCGTTTCCGGGCGCTCCCGCCGCAGCACCCGGCCAACGCCTGCAACGGTGCCGCCCGTGCCGTAGCCCGTCACGAAATAGTCGAGACGCGATCCCGCGAAATCGTTGATGATCTCGCGCGCGGTGGTCATTTCGTGAATATCCGCATTGGCCGTCGTCTCGAACTGGCGGGCAAGAAACCAGCCATTCGCCTCGGCCAGTTCGACCGCCTTCTGGTACATGCCGAACCCCTTGAGCGCGCGCGGAGTCAGCACGACCCTGGCGCCCAGCATCCGCATCAACCTGCGCCGCTCGATCGAAAAGCTGTCGGCCATCGTTACCACGAGCGGATAGCCTTTCTGGGCGCAGACGATCGCCAGGCCGATGCCGGTATTGCCGCTTGTCGCTTCGACAACCGTCTGGCCCGGGCTCAGCATGCCGCGACGCTCGGCGTCTTCAATGATGTTGAGCGCAAGCCGATCCTTGACCGAGCCCGCCGGATTGAAGAATTCGGCCTTCACGTAGATCGTCGCGTGGTCAACGCCGAGCTTGTTGATCCTGACGGCGGGTGTGTCGCCCACCGTATCGAGGATGCTGTCGTACAGCCGGCCCCTGCCGGCAGTGGTGCGTGTCGCTTTCTGAACGTGCATGATCAATCTCCTTCATGTCTTCAATTCTCCGCCGGAGGACCGCCGCGGCGATGACCCGGACGTGAGGCCTGTTCGGGTGTTCCGTGGCCTTCCTCCATTTGTATGCGGTTCGCGACGACCGCCACGCGCAAGAAGCGGATGCGGTCGATCGGTGGCGGTGATAACGTCCAGCCGCGGGCGGGGGCGTGGTTGAGAGCGTGGAAACGCGCATGGAAATGCCTGCAATCAAGGTTGAGCCTGCGGTTGCCCCATTGACGGTGCGCATGTTCGGACAGCTAGCCGTCGATCGCCGCGGCGTTCCGATAGACCTGCCGCCCTCGCGCAAGGTCCGGGCGCTGCTGGGTTACCTGGCCATCGCGCCTCATTCTGTCGGCCGAAGCCGCCTTTGCGAGCTTCTGGGGGACGTTCCCAACGATCCCAAGGGAGAATTGCGATGGTGCCTGAGCAAGCTCAGGGCGATTGTCGATGAGCCGGGCTGCGCCCGCCTATCGTCCAGAAGCGATATGATTTCGCTGGACCTGACGGATTGCGTGGTCGATGCGGTGCAGGTCGATGCGGCAATGCGGGCAGGGCTGGAAACGCTGAGCCTCGATGAATTGCGGGGCCTCGACAGTCTTTTCGTCGGCGATTTCCTCGAAGCCCTCGAACTGCATCGCAGTCCGCAACTTGACCACTGGCTGACGACGCAACGCAGCCGCTACCATGCCAGCCATGCGGCTCTGCTTGAACATCTGGTCAAGCTTCTGCCGAACGATCCGCGCGCGGCACGGCCCTATGTGGAGCGCTGGGTGGCACTTTCACCGTTCGACGCGCGGGCCCAGATACTTCTGCTGAAAACATTGCTGCATTGCGGGCTGCTCGCGGAGGCGGAGCGGCACCTTGTGGCCATCTCACGGCTGTTCGAAGTCGAAGATCTGGATTTCGACCCGATTAGGCACGCATGGCACGATCTGCGGAAGGGACCGACATCAGCGTCGTCGCTTGAAGCTGCGCCTGCTCGCGTGACCCAACCGTCGGAGCTGGCCCCGGTTGCGCCGACCACCGAGCCAGAGGGGCTGCAAAGGGCATCGCTCGCCGTCACACCCTTCGCGGAACTCGACAGGCTGAATGGGCAGCCCGGCCTCGCGGACGGCCTAACCCACGACATCATCACCCGGCTCGCAAAGCTGCGGAACCTGTTCATCATCGCCCGAGGCTCGGTGTTCGCGCTATCGCAACGCGGAATTGGACCGGAAGAGGCGGCGAAGCGGCTGAACGTAGACTATTTCACCACGGGCTTGGTCAGGCGTGGACCGGGGCGCATCATGGTGTCGGTGGAGCTGGTCGAGGCGCGCACGACAAGGATCGTCTGGTCGGATGAATTCGAGCTCGACCCCGACGACGCGCTGCTGGTGCTCGACGACATTGGCAACATGATCGTCTCGTCCATTGCCAACGAGGTCGAGACCGCTGAAAAGAACCGCGCCATTCTGAAGCCGCCCAGTTCTCTCAATGCCTGGGAATCCTACCATCGCGGCCTATGGCACATGTATCGCTTTACCAAGGCGGACAACGATCTCGCCCACCAGTTCTTCAAGCGTGCGGTCGATACGGACCCTACTTTCGCTCGGGCCCATGCCGGTGTCTCGTTCACGCATTGGCAAAACGCGTTCCAGCATTGGGCCGATCGCGATCGCGAAGCCGACCTCGCTTTCGAGAGTGCGGGACGAAGCCTCATCGTCGATGATCACGACCCGGCCGCACACTGGGCCATGGGTAGGGCCTTGTGGCTGCGCAACAGCCATGATCAGGCAGTCATCGAACTCGAAAGGGCAGTGAACCTAAGTCCGAACTTTGCGCTCGGCCACTACGCGCTCTCCTTCGTGCAATCGCAGTCCGGCGATCCAGCCGCGGCGATAGCTTCATCGGATCACTCACGCAGTCTCAGCCCCTTCGATCCGTTGCTATTCGGCATGCTCGGCGCCCGCGCCATGGCTCACGTGCGGCTCGGCCAATTCGAGGAGGCTGCGGAGTGGGCGATCAAGGCCTCATCGAGGCCCAATGCGCACAACATCATCCTGGCGATCGCCGCGCACTGCCTGGCTCTCGCAGGGCGCGTCGATGAGGCAAGAACGTTTGCCGCCATGATCCGCAAATCGCTCCCGAGCTTTACCGTGGAGGATTTTCTGGCCACGTTCCGGTTCCCTCCCGATGCCGAAGCTCTATTCCGCAGCGCCGCCCGCAGGATCGGGCTGGAGTAGTCATCGAAGTTTCTGTCTATCGTCCGGTCTTTTCGCGCCACTCTGCATATTTCTGCAGATTTTCTTCCTTCGTGGATGGATAGAGCCCGATCACGGCTGCGCCTGCCTTGACTTCCTCCAGCACGAAATCCTCGAAACTCTCCATTGCCGTACATTCATCGGCGATCTCGTCGGCGAGATGTGCGGGAATGACCATCACTCCATCGCCGTCGCCGACCAGTACATCACCGGGGAAGACCGCGACATCGCCGCAGGCGATCGGCACGTTCAGGTCCAGCGCCTCGTGCAGGGTCAGGTTGGTCGGGGCGGATGCTCCTGCGCAATAGGCGGGCATGTCGAGGGCGCCGATACCGGCAACGTCGCGGAAGCCGCCATCCGATACGACACCGGCAGCGCCCCGCAGCGCCAGCCTCGTGATCAGGATCGAGCCGGCCGTGGCCGCGCGAGCATCCTTGCGCGCGTCCATGACAAGCACCCAGCCTGCCGGGCAGGTCTCGATGGCAACGCGCTGCGGATGATCCGCATTGCGAAAGACGGTGATCGGATTGCGGTCCTCGCGGGCGGGTATGTAGCGCAGCGTGAAGGCCTGCCCGACCATGTTGACCGGCTTTGGCGACACGGGCCTGACGCCCTGGATGAACTGATTGCGAAGCCCACGCTTGTAAAGAGCGGTTGCCACCGATGCGGTGGATACCTTCAGAAGTTTTTCGCGGGTATGGTCGGGAAGGGTGTAGTCGGTCATTGCACAGCCTTGGAAAATGATGGTTGACGATCTTGTTCGTCGCGGCTCCACCGCATCAGAAGATGACGGGTTCGCCCGCCGCGCGGCCGAAGTCGCGCTCGAGGAAATCCAAGTCGCAGCCCTTGTCGGCCTGCGTGACGTGCCTTGAGAACATCCATCCCCAACCGCGCTCGAAGCGCGGCTCTGGAGCCAGCCACGCGTCGCGGCGCCGGGCCAGTTCTGCTTCATCGACCAGCATGTCGAGACGGCGCGCCGGCAGGTCGAGGCGAATGATGTCGCCGGTCTTCAACAGCGCAAGCGGCCCGCCGATGTAGGATTCAGGTGCGACATGCAGCACGCACGCGCCGTAAGAAGTACCGGACATGCGCGCATCCGAAATGCGCAGCATGTCACGGTGACCCTGCTTGATCAGAGCCTTGGGAATTGGAAGCATGCCCCATTCGGGAAAGCCCGGCCCGCCGAGCGGGCCGGCATTTCGAAGCACCAGAACATGGTCGGGCGTGACGTCGAGGTTTTCGTCGTCCACGGCCGCCTTCATCTCCGGATAGCTGTCGAAGACCAGCGCCGGACCCTCGTGGACATGGTATTTCCGGTCACAGGCCGCCGGCTTTATG
>SXGT01924017.1_pt1 | contig 10886 bp, 9 predicted proteins | sample 3176221 | NCBI WGS metagenome assembly SXGT01 (sample SAMN11356862, study PRJNA531348) | freshwater metagenome | isolation source: freshwater sample F1-120 | place: China: Fuxian Lake, Yuxi | collected 2017-12-25
CCGACTTCTTCTTGCGCCACCTGCTCGATGGTGATCCGGCCTCCAACACCCTGAGTTGGCGATGGGTCGCGGGTCTGCAGACCGTCGGCAAGACCTATCTCGCGACGACGCAGAACATCGAGTTCGCGACCGAGGGCCGGTTTGCGCCGCGAGGTCTGGCCACGAGCGCGCCGGCCGGTGAGGATGACGCGCCGATTCCAGCGCCCGTTCAGGCACCGCGGCCCGAGCCGCCGCCGAGCGGCCGCGTGGCCCTGCTGCTGCACGAGGACGACCTGCACGCCGAGAGCGTCGAGCCGATGCTGAGCGCGGCCGGTGCGGAGGTCGTCGCGGTCGCGAGCCCGACCGCGGGGGAGGGGCGGTCGACCCTCGCTGGTCCAACCCCGAAACTCGTGGCGGCCTTCACGGCACAGGCGCTCGCCGACGGCCGCGCCCGTGCCGGCGCGCACTACGGAGTCGAGGCCAGCGCGCTCGACGGGCTCACGGCATCCGCGATTCTGCCGTGGCTACGCGCGCACGACGCGACGGCGCTCGTGACCCCCTACGCGCCCGTCGGGCCGGTGCGCGACCGCCTCGACAATCTCGAGCGCGGCCTCGCCGCCGAGGACATCGCGGTCTCGCGCATCCTGCGGCCGTGGGATGCTCGCGCCTGGCCGCACGCGACCCGCGGCTTCTTTCCGTTCCGCGAGCGCATTCCTGCACTTCTGCGCGACGAGCACTGGGGTGGCGAGGGACGATAATGGCGTTATTCCCGTTCCTTCTACTCAAGGACTGATAGTCATGACCGAGAACCGGTCACACTCCCTCTCTGCTGTCGACACCACCGCGCTCGACCCGGCCGATGGCGTGCGCGCCTACGACCTCGACCGCGAGTACGTCTTCCACTCGTGGAGCGCTCAGGGTGCTCTCAAGCCTTTCGTCGCGGCCACCGCGTCGGGCTGCGACGTCTACACCTACGACGGCGAGCGCTACCTCGACTTCTCGAGTCAACTCGTCAACACCAACATCGGGCACTCGCACCCCAAGGTGGTCGAGGCCATTCAGCGTCAGGCTGCTGAACTCGCCACGATCGCTCCCGCGACCGCCAACCTCGCCCGGGGTGAGGCCGCGAGGCGCATCATCGAGAAGGCGGGCAAGGCCTTCAGCAAGGTTTTCTTCACCAACGGTGGAGCCGACGCCAACGAGAACGCCATTCGCATGGCCCGCCTCGTCACGGGTCGCGACACGGTGCTCAGCACCTACCGCAGCTACCACGGCAACACCGGCGCTGCAATCGTCGCCACAGGCGACTGGCGGCGGATGCCCAACCAGTACTCGCGCGGGCACGCCCACTTCTTCGGGCCTTTCGCCTACCGCAGTGAGTTCTGGTCTGACTCGGCTGAGCAAGAGACCGAGCGTGCTCTGCACCACCTCGAGCGCGTCATCCAGTCGCAGGGCGCGAACACGATCGCCGCGATTCTGCTCGAGACGATCCCCGGCACTGCGGGAGTGCTCACTCCTCCTCCGGGCTACCTCGAAGGCCTGCGCGAGCTGTGCGACCGCTACGGCATTCTCTGGATCGCCGACGAAGTCATGGCCGGGTTCGGCCGCACGGGCGAGTGGTTCGCGTGGCAGGGTGCCGACATCAACCCGAGCGGCGTGACTCCCGACCTCATCACCTTCGCCAAGGGCGTGAACTCGGGCTATGTGCCCGCGGGCGGCATGATCATGACCCCGGCGCTCGCTGAGCAGTTCGATGAGCGCGTCTTTCCGGGCGGACTCACCTACAGCGGGCATCCTCTTGCGATGGCGTCGATCATCGCCGCCATTGACGCGATGACCGACGAGGGAATCGTCGAGAACGCGAAGATGATCGGCGAGCAGCACTTGGGTCCGGGCCTGCGGGCACTGGCCGAGAAGCACGCGATGATCGGCGACGTGCGCGGTGTGGGTGTCTTCTGGGCTCTCGACCTCGTGACCGACCGAGCATCGCGCACGCCGGTCGGCGCCGATGTCATCGGGCGCATCAAGAGCGAGCTCATGGCGCGCAAGGTGCTGCCGTTCGCGGCAGACAACCGCATTCACGTGGTGCCGCCGTGCATCGTGACCCCGCAAGAGGTCGCAACGGCGCTGCAGGCCTACGACGAGGCATTCGCGGCCGTCTCCGGCTGAGCCGCCTCGGGCGCCTGCTGTACGAGCGGAACTCGCGCGGCAGGTGCCCGGTTCTCGCACGGCGTCTGTGCGGGTAGAATCGAGCGTTATGCCTGCTGCCGCCAACCCCTATCGCGTGAACGTTCGCGACCTCGTGCATCGCCCCGGCGAGATGCGCGAGCGCTCGCTGTCGTTCGCCGTACCCGAGCAGCTCGGGGCCGGCGCCGTCATCGTGCGTGAGGGTGAAAAGCTCGATCTCGAGCTGCGGCTTGAAGGACTGCACGAGGGCGTTCTCGTCTCGGGCGACATTCAGACAGTTGCTCACGGCGAGTGCGTGCGCTGCCTCGACCCCATCGAGCACGCCGTCGAGGTGACATTCCAGGAGCTTTTCGCGTATTCTCCTGATGAAGCTTTCGACCACACGGTTCACGATGATCACGTGGATTGTGAACCGGTGGTGCGTGATGCGGTGGTGCTGTCGCTGCCGTTCCAGCCCGTGTGCCGAGAAGGCTGCCCTGGTCTCGACCCCGAGACCGGTGAGCGCCTCGCCGACGTGGGGCCGCGCGAGCCGAGCGCGGTCGTCGATCCGCGTTGGGCAGCGCTCGAAGGTTTCCAGGCAGCGCACGACGACGACAACCACCCGGCCTAGCGCCGGCGACACGACCGAACCGGTGCCCTCGGGTGCCGGGATGAACGAAAGAGAGAACCACCATGGCTGTTCCCAAGCGGAAGAAGTCGCGCGCCAACACCCACGCCCGCCGCTCGCAGTGGAAGGCTGAGGTTCCCACCCTGGTCAAGACCATCGAGAACGGCAAGGTCGTCTACAGCCTTCCTCACCGCGCGAAGGTTGTCGAAGACTCGGCCGGCACGCCCCTGTACATGGAGTACAAGGGCCGCAAGGTCGCCGACGTCTGAGTTCTCGGCTCGTCAGCCGATGACCTCGTCGCGAGCAGTCACCGCATCCGGTCGAGAGTCGACCGACCGGGGTGTCGTTGTCGACCGCGCCGGGTTGCTCGACACACTCGGGGTCGAACTCGACCCCGACTTGCTCGACCTCGCGTTGACGCATCGCTCGTGGGCGTACGAGAACGGCGGCGTCGCCACCAACGAACGACTCGAGTTCTTGGGCGACGCCATTCTCGGGCAGGCCGTGACGGTCATGCTGTACTCGACCTTTCCCGACCTCAGCGAAGGTGACCTCGCTAAGCGGCGTGCCTCCTTGGTGTCGGCGGTCGCGCTCGCCGAAGTCGCCCGCACGGTGGGCATCGGGGTGCACCTCAAGCTCGGCAAGGGAGAAGAGCTCACCGGCGGTCGCGAAAAGTCGTCCATTCTCGCCGACACGACCGAAGCGCTCATCGGCGCCGTCTACCTCGATCAGGGCGGAGAGACGGCCACCGCACTCGTGCTGCGTCTGTTGCAGCCGCTGCTTGCCGACCCTCGTCGGTTCGGCACCGCCATGGACCCGAAGACATCACTGCAAGAGATCGCTGCACAGCGCGGACTCGGGCTCCCGGTTTACGAGCTCAGCGAAGTGGGCCCTGATCACTCGAAAGTCTTCACCGCGACCGTCGTGCTCGCGGGCGAAGCGATCGCCAGCGGTGAAGGAACGAGCAAGAAGCAGGCCGAGATGGCCGCTGCTCTCGACGCGTGCACCGTACTGCTCGACCGCCGGTGACACCGCGAAACCACCGTTCAGTGTCGAACTGCGCTGATGCCTGAGCTGCCCGAAGTCGAGGTCGTGCGACACGGCCTCGAACCCGCCGTCACGGGCGCCCGCATCACGAGCGTGGTCGTGCACGACGAGCGCTCGCTCAAGCGCCACAGCGGACCGGCAGAAGACTTCATCGACCGGCTGGTCGACGCTCGCCTGCTTGGCGCCGTGCGCCGCGGAAAGTTCTTGTGGATGCCGCTCTCGCCTTCTCGCGACAACGACGAGCCGCGCGCCGCGATCGTCGGCCACCTCGGCATGAGCGGCCAGTTGCTGCTGCGCGCCCCCGAAGCGCCCACCGCCGCACTGACGCGCGTGCAACTGGGACTGTTGCATCCTGAGCACGGCGCACTGCGGGTTGACTTCGTCGATCAGCGCATCTTTGGCTCGCTCGCGGTGGACGAGCTGCTGCCGACGCCCGACGGGGCGTCGGCAGGATACGGGCTGCCGCTCGCGAGCATCCCGAGCCAGGTCGCGCACATTGCGCGCGACCCTCTCGACCCTGTCTTTGACGACGCCGCGTTCGTGCGCCGACTGTTGAGCCGCCGCACGACCGTCAAGCGCGCGCTGCTCGATCAGACTCTCGTGAGCGGCATCGGCAACATCTCCGCCGACGAGGCGCTGTGGGCGGCGCGCGTGCACCACGAGCAGCCGCTCGAGTCGCTGTCGGGGCGCAAAGCTCGCGAACTGCTCGCAGAAGTGCGCCTCGTGCTGGGCCGCGCGCTCGAGGAGGGCGGCACGAGCTTCGACGCGCAGTACGTGAACGTCAACGGAGCCAGCGGCTACTTCAGTCACTCGCTGCGTGCCTACGGCCAGCAGGGCAAGCCGTGCCCGCGCTGCGGTCGCCCGATCGTGCGCGAGCAGTTCATGAACCGCGGCTCGCACTTCTGCCCGCGGTGCCAGCGCGTGCGCTGAGCTGCCAGCGCTGAATAAGCCGCAACCCCACTATCGCGCGCCGCCCGGTGGGCGCAAGATCGCGCTATGCGCGTACACCCCACCGTTGCCCTGCTGCCCCTTGTTGCGCTGACCGCGCTTCTCCTGACGGGATGCGCGGCTCCCGCCGCTTCCGACACAGGCTCGAGCGAGGGGGCCCCGGTCGACGAGGCTGGCGCCGAGGGCGAATCGAGCAGCGCGCTCGACTGCTCGGCCGCGACGACGGCGGGGTACGACCTCTTTCTCGACCCGGCGCTGACCGTCGAGCCTGCCCTCGAGGTGTATCCGCTCGAGGCCGGAGACACGATCTCTTTCACGTACTCAGCGCACGACGAATCGGCCTACCCGACGTACGGCTGGACCTCGAGCTACATCACGTCAGACGGCGACGTCGCCCCTTCCACCGGTTCCTTCTTCTTCGACGAGGAGGGCGGTATTTTCAGCTTCACCGGACCCGAAGCAGTCGCGGGGATCGACGGCGGACCGTACGCGGGCTTCTTCGACATCGAGATGACCGTCGACACGACGACGACAGTGATCGGTCGCATCTGCGTGCAATTCGCCCTCACCGAGTAATCGATGACGACGGAGCCTCGGCGACCCGTGCTCGAGCGGCCGTGGTTGGCCGTGACCGCCGCGGTGGTCGCTGTGAGTCTGGTGGCCGCAGCGGGCGTCGTCGCGGTGTCGAAGTTCGCCCCTCCGTTTGGCGGCGGCGGTCAGCGCGCTGATCGCGCGCCCAGCGCCTTTCCCTTGAGTCTGACGGCGCGATCGTCGCCCGCCGTCGAGCGCGGCGGCACGATCACCGTCGCGGTGACCGGCCGATCCTCTGCTCCCATCGACCTGGTCGAACTGTGGGACGCCGATCGACTGGTGCTCTCGATCACCGACCTGCCGCCGACCGAGCACCACGACGGCGCGACGACGCTGTCGCTAGAGCTCGATCACGTGCCCACCATCGCGGGTGACCGTCCGCTGCTCGCGCGCGCCGTCACCACCGACGGCGCTGTGGCACACTCCGCTCTCTTGCCGACGTCGGTGCTCGACCTTCCCGGCGACCTCGGTCTCGACTCTCGCGTGACGGCGACGATGGATGCGCCCGCCCCCGTGTCGCGATTGCGCTCAAGCCCGGGCGACACACTTGCCACGATCGCTGGTCGCTTGGCCCTCACCCCCGAGCAGCTGTTGCCGATGTCGCGGGTCGAGTCGGTCGACGAGGTGCTCGACAGCGGCACTGTGGTCATGGCACCCGTGGCCTCGCGCGCTATCGCCGATGATCCCTCTCGCTACACGCTTCCGACCAGTTCATGGCTCGAGCGCATCTCGGCCACCGTTGACGGCTGCGATGTGATCGTGACGGCGAATGATCCGTCCGAAGAGTTCTGGATCTACTCCGGCCCCGAACTGCGCAAGGTCGGCGAAGTGCGCGATGGCGTGCCGACCCGGCTCAGTGGCCTCCCGATCGGGCTTCTCTCGCTCGTCGCGTTTCTGCCGAGAGTCACCGACGACGTGAGCGGGCTCAACGGCCCCTCGGTGCCGATTTCGGTGACAGTGCCCGACGGCTGTGCCGACCTCGGTTGGACGGGTGACGCGATCATCGTCAACGGTGCACTGTCGTCGGCCATCGACGTGCCTGACCCCTACCTCTACGTGTCAATCGATCGAGGGCCTTGGCAGCGAGTGCCGTCCGCCGAGGGGCAGTATCTGCCGTCGAGCGTTGCCGCAGATCTGCGCTCGTTCCTGTCAGTCGAACTCTCTGATCAAGTCGATCTCGAACTCTGGCACCGCGCTGGCGCCGAGGCCGTGCAGGTCGGTTCGGGGCTGTTCTGCCGGGCAAGCATCCAACCGCCCTCGACCGCTGGTTCCACCGCATCGGGCGGACCCTGCCAACCCGTCGGAGCGACGCACCCGGGCGCGCTGGTGCCAGCACGTTCGCTCACCCTGACCGCCTCGCTCCCCGAGGTGTCGAGCGCGGGAGCCTTCCTCAGCGTGCCGGTCGATCCGCTGGCGGAACAAGTGGTGAACCTCTCGGTCGATGCGCCCGTGACGCTCACGGTCGAGAGCGGCGATTCCTCCTTGCGCTCGGCGCTCATCCAGGTGTCGATGGCGCGCATCAGCAGCGCCTCAACGGGGGTGCCCACCGCCGGTGTGCTGCGATCCATCCCCGTGAGCCTGTCTCCGACGGCCGAGGGTTCCGTCGGAACAGCGGTCGTGCATCCCTGGCAATGGCGCTCTCTCAAGGCCTCTGACAATCTCGACGACGTCGAGTCGCTCGTGCTCGACGATGCAGTCGCCGCCTCGCTCGCGGCCGCCAGGCTCGCGGCAAACGACGGACTCATCACCGACCTCTCGATTCGAGCGCTCGCCGTGGGCAGCGTCAGCGGCGGCAGTGAGGGTTACGCGTCGCGATCGATCGCCATCGACATGACGCAGACCGAGCCGTGGACAGACGAGACGGCTCCGCAGCTCGTCGACCCTGCGGTTGAGTTCCGACCCGGCATCGCGCAGACGGCGACCGATCAGGCGTACCGCGGTGCGTGCTTCGATATTCAGAGCTATCCCGCCGCCGAGGTCTGGCTCGCCGAACCCTGGTCGGGGCCGACGGCGAAGACAGCGACGGGCGTCATCTACGCGGGTGCTCCTGAGCCGGGAGACGCCGTGGTCTCGACCGGCAACCTCGCACGCAGTGATCTCGGCCTTGCGCGCGCCGCGTACCCCACTGACGCGTGGATCTACTGCGAAGAGGCCCGCACTGACTTCCGCTCCAGCGCAGAGCTGGGCATCTACGACGCCGAACAGAAATCCAAGCCCAAGTGCGGCTTCGTGTGCGTTCTGCAGACCACGCTCATGGGGGCGTTCGTCGGGTTTCTGGTGGGAGGACCGGCCGGAGCACTCGTGGGCGCATCGATCGGGCTCGGAGCAGGCCTGGTGAGCACGGTATCTCCCGGCGTCTACGAGGCGCTCACGGAGTTGTGGGACACGGTCGCGGGTATCTACAACGAGATCTACGCGACCGCGATCGAGGTGCTCGACACCCTCAATCCGGTGTGTCTCGCCGCCGGAGCCGCCTCCGCGAGCGCGAAGCAAGCCTGCGACTCGGTGACGAATATGGCGGTGGCGGTGGCCTTCACCTACGCCACGGGACTGCCGCCCCAGTTGCCGATGCATGAGAACGTTGCCGCCGTCGCCTCAGGCAACATGAAGGCTTTGCTTGTCGCGGCGATGGAATACGCCCTCTCGCAAGCGGGTCTCGACTGCGACACCTTCACAGTGCCCTCCAGTGCTGCCGAGCAGCTCACCGCCGCGGCCGAGTTGTACGGCGATCCCGACGTCGAGGCGACCCTCGGCAGCGCGACGGCTGCCGACGGCTCGCTGTCGGCGTGCGAAGCCTTCGCGAGCGTGCTCTACTCGACGGTTCGCCGCGGCCTCGAGACGGAACAGGGCAAGCTGATCTCGAGCGCCTACCGCGTGGGCTACATTCCGGGCCTCGTGTATCGCCCGGTGGGGGATGCTCAACCCACGATCGTCGTCTCCGGCGGCGTGCCCGGAACGCTGGCGAATGGCACGTCGTGTCCGATCACGGCGAACACCACCCTCGTCATGAACGGTCGCGCCTTCGAACTTGCACCTGCCATCGGTGCAGCAGTGGTGCGCAGGGCGGCAAGTTATGAGCAAGTGGCGGGCATCACGTCGACGTGGAGCGGCACGGTCGCGCTGCCCGTTCTGCCCGATTGGGACTTCGCTTCGGGTCCACCCTCGTCGCTCGTGCGATCGATCAGTCAGGCCGCCGCCGGTGCTCCGTATCTCACGGTGCAGGTCGATTCGCCGTGCTTCGGCGACACGGTGACCTTCTTGCGCGCTCGATTCGAGCCAGGGCTGACAGCGTTCACGAACGACGCTCGCGGAGTGGCCTACTTCTACCCCCAGTACGGATTGACGGACACCCCGTGATCGCCGCTGCGGTGCTGTCTCGTGTCGCCCTCGGTGTCGCCGCCGTGGGGGCGATTGCGCTCGGTGCGGCGATCATCATGCCCGCGCCGACTCCTGCCGCTCGGCTCTGGTTCGATCAGCCGCTCGATGGCTCGGTGCTCGAGGAAGGAGAGCACAGCATCCGTCTGCATCTTCGCGACAGCGCACCGCTCGTGCGCCTTCTCATCACGCGCGATGGCCAGCAAGTGGGGGCGCCGGGAGATGACACGCTTGAACGCGTCATCGACGCACCCGGTCGCGCCGCGTGGATGGGGGAGTTCACCTGGAACTTCGAGCCGGGCACCTACGTGCTGCAACCCTTGCTGGGTTCGAGCGACAGTGCGCTGTCATCGGTGACGGTCACGGTGGTCGGTGCGGCTGAATCGACGCTCACGCCGACTCCTTCCGAACCCGAGGCGACTCCGACGCCTGAGCCGAGCGAGACGCCCACGCCCACACCGACCCCGTCGACGACAGGGCCGACGGCACCGACCCCGTCCGCGACTCCGTCGACCCCACCGAGCAGCTCGCCATCACCGTCTGCGACACCGAGTCCGTCGGCGCCGCCGGTCTTCGCCGGCTCGGTGTCGAGAACCCCGGGTGCGAATGATTGGCAGAGCACCTTCACCGGCTCGGGCATTTCACCCGCGGGGGCGATCGTCGACGTGCAGGTCAACGTTCGCAACGGAGACACGGGGTCATTCGGGTCGTGGGTGTCGACGCCGTGCGTCACCTCCGGTAGCTCTGCGGCGCCCTTCTCGTGCACCGTCACCAACCACGTCATCCCCACCCCGGGTCGAGTCGGGGCCTACGCGCCCTCGTACCTCGTGGTTTACCGGCTCGCTGTCACCTATCAGGGCACCACGTACTACGGCCCCGGTGGCAACTGGACGACCGAGTTTCGTGTCGGCTAGCGCAAGGGCTCCAGATCTTTGCGCCACGCCCCCTCATAGACGAACGGCGCGAACCCGAGGGCCTCGTTGACCGAGAGCATGTGCCGGTTCTCTTCGGCGTTGTAGGTGACGACCGCGGGATGCCCCGGCCGCAGCTCGTCGAGGGCGAGCAGGTTCTCCGCCTTCACGAGCATGCCCAGTCGGTGCCCACGGTGCTCGCGCAGCACGATCGTGTCTTCCTGATCGGCAGGCCGGTCGAGTTCCGCCGGAGCATAGAGCGTCGTGAAAGCGACGAGCCTGCCGCTCGGCACGTGCTCGACGGCGGCGGTGAAGCCCGTGCGCGGGCCCTCCGCTTCGAGCTGCTCGTCCTCGAGTAAGCGTTCGACCGTCCACGGGTCTTCGCCTTCGTCGAGGCCGGCGCTCGGGGCGTCGGTACTCATGCGAGTGAGCAAGTGGGCGAGGTCTTCCTGCCACTGCTCGGGGGTGTGGTCGCCCCAGCGGTGCACGCGGTAGTCGGGTCCCGCCGCCTGCGCGGCGTCATCGCGCACGCGTTCGAGCACGGCGCGATCGAGCGGCAAGGGAAGCCTGCTGCCGCGCTCGACCTGCTCGAGCCGAAACCCCAGCGAGAGCAGCAGTCGGGTCTCGGCGGTATCGGCTGGCACATCGCCGAAGCCGGTGGGAGCATCCAGTCGCGCGCCGCCGACCCGCCACGACGGCGCATAGACGATCGCTTTCGACTTGCCATCGGCTGTGGCGATGTCGAGCAGCCACTCGGCCAGAGCGCGACCCACTCCGCGCCCTCGATGCTCGGGCAGCACCTCGACGTGCAACCACGTGGTGTCGACGGCGTCGCCGAGTCGATATTCGATGACCCCGCGACCGAGCACGGTCTCACCCTCGCGGGCGAGCACCATGCGCTTCGGCTCGTGCTCTTGCTTGCGCCAGGTCGGCAGCATCTCTTCAGGCGGACGGGCCTCGTCGTTCGTGCCCGAGTCGTGGGCATTGACGGCCGTGCGCACGGCGATGGCCGCCTCGAAGTCGGCCGCCTCAGGCGTGCCCAGCCGGTCGGGAATCATCACGTCGGTGATCTGCAGTGTTGTCATCATGAACCTCCTCGATGCTGCCGAGGGCAGCCCGCCAGACTAGCGGCCCGCGACCCGCTACGGTAGGGCGGAAGCAACTGTCGTCGAGCCGAGAAGGGGGTCGCTCGTGCACCTGAAGTCCCTGACGCTCAAGGGCTTCAAGTCGTTCGCGCAGCC
>SXGT01529325.1_pt1 | contig 10883 bp, 6 predicted proteins | sample 3176221 | NCBI WGS metagenome assembly SXGT01 (sample SAMN11356862, study PRJNA531348) | freshwater metagenome | isolation source: freshwater sample F1-120 | place: China: Fuxian Lake, Yuxi | collected 2017-12-25
GAGAAAAAATCGACCTTGAGGTTTCCATCCAGATCCACTTCACCCAGTCCGCGCAGGCTGATCGCGTCCCCACTCAAATCGATCTGGTCGAAATAGATGCGATCCCCCTGAATCCGAAACTGCAAGTCACTGGAGGTGAAAGCCGTACGGTCTGGCTGTCCGGCGCGTAGGCGGCGAAAGAGCGAAATCATCACAGGGAGTTCGTAGATATCCGCATCGCGAAGCTCCACCGCCCCCTTGCCGGTGAGCGTATGGTTCCCCTGCGCGGTGCGCTGCAGTTCAACGACGCCATTCGCGCGACCGGCCACGCGGGGGGGCCGCTGCGAAAGTTCTCGTGCCACGTGGAATAGATCAGCGTCCCTCACCCGTGCCTGCAAATTGCACTGGCCGTTCTCGAACAAGTACCGCACGTCCGCCTCAACGGCCCCTCCAAAAAGCCGAGCCGTTAACGGAGTACGCGGCTCCGCACTCGGCGTAGCATGTGTCAAATCGCCGGCCAGAATTTGGTGAGGCTCTAGGCGAAAGGGGCCGCGGATTTGTGTGAGTTGCACGTGTTTCCACACCAGGGAGTCGATATCCAGCATGCCAGATGTCTTAAGTTGAGCGCCATCGGTGGCCCCTTCGACACGCACGCGGCCCGAAACATGGTCCAAACCGATACCACCACCACCGCCGATCTCGTCCATTTCCCATCGCATGTTCACGTCATCCAAATCAAAATCCAACTTCCAGTTGGCGCTGACCGGTCCCGTGGCCTGGGGCGAAAATGTCCAGTCGATGGAACCGTCCATGGCGAGGGGACCGTCGGCATGAAGTTTTGCCAAAGCACGGCGGATACCGGGAGGCAAGGCACTGAGTAACTCGCGATCGGCGCGGAGTCGATCCACGGTGATCCGATCGAACGCCAGTTTCCACCCAGCACCAGCTGCGGGGACTGCGGAGCCCACCGCGCTCATGGACACCCCCTGATGGCGTGCCTTCAATCCATCCAGATGCACGACACCATCCTTCAAGTACACGGTCCCCGTGACTTCATCCATCTGATAGGGGAACCACGCCGGAATCAGCGACACGGTCCGACCTTCGCTGTTCTGTTGCGGGGGCAATTTGTCAATCTTCACATTGGTCCGAGTCTGCCTCGAAGCCTTGTCGAAACGCAAGCTTGCGCTCACGTGGTCCAAGGTTCCCCTCGGCCGCAGGTTGCGCCACAGCGTCCGCACGTCCGGCTTGAGCGCGTCACGCAACTCATCCTCCAAGGGAATATCGGTTCCGGTAAAGTCGAGGCTGAGCTGTCCCCCCAACGTCACAGGATCCCATTTGCCGTGGCAGCGCACGTAGCCGCTGTCGTTGTAGCCTTCCAGGTCCTGAAAAGTCCAATGGTCATTGTTCATGATCATGCGACCCCGAACGCGATCGAGCGGGTAGGGAAACTGTGCGTGGCGCAACGCGCAGTCATGCAGTTGAACCACCATCTGCCGCTTGAGCACGGGGTTTGGCGCAGCTCCGCGATCCCAAGTGGCCGAGAACGATATCCAACCCCGAGGGGCGAAGTCCTGCAAGATCTTGCGAATCTCCGGCTTGCTGGCCTCGATCAACTGCGTGTCCAAGGGTATGGTCGCATCCGATTGGACTTGGAACGCGCCCGACCAATTGGGTCCTGGTCGTTGAATGGTCCCTTGCATTCGCACGGGTTGACCACTGGCCAGCGCCTGCAGTTTGAATTGCAACTCGTCATCATGCAATTGCAGGTTGCCCGTGGATTGACGGAGCGGATAAGGAAACTTGTCGTAAAGGCAGCTAACGTCATGCAACGTGGCGTCCAAGTGCGGGTGCCAGCGGGCGCCATCAAATGTCGCCGCAAAAGCCGCATCCAAACGGCCCAACGGTTGCCAACGTTGCCATTGTTGTTGCCATTTCTCTGGCAGAATATCGATCATTCGTCGATCGACCTGAAGTTGATTTACGCTGCCACTGACCTGACTGGGACTGTCCGCGCGGTGCCCTCGGCGCACGTACGTAAGTTCGATGTTCGCTTCGCCAAGTCTGGCACGCAGTTCAGAGATGGCTAGCTGTTGGGGGTCCAGCTCGAACCTGGCCGACACGTCAGAAACCGGGAAGGGGAGCCGCGGGTCCTCCCAGCGGCCGCCCGAAATCTCCCCAGCAATCGCATACTCCCAGGGCGCGGCAGCACCAGCGGCCCGTTGCACGCGAAAGCGTCCGTTCGCGCCGGCCCGAAAGTCACCCAAGACGTGAAGCGGCTCCGCTGCCGCCTCGGGCAGCGACTGGCGAAACTCGGGATTGATGTCCAACCCCCGCAAATCGCCCTCAAGCGTGACACTACCGTCCTGCGCCGAGACCGTCCCGTGCAGCGAGACCTGTCGCACGTGATCACTGGTGAATGCCACTTGAAATCGCATGCGACGGGTCGCGACTTCAGCCGACTTCAAGGACGCATCGGTCTTATCCGGCGCGAGTTTTATCTGCACGTTATGCAAAGTTAATAGGCTAGCGGGAACCTTCCTGTTGTCCACGACCTCTATCGTCGCATTCGATATCGTCACGGTGGGGGGACGCCGGCTGAAACTCGGTGGCGGGAAGAACTGAGCCAAATTCCATGTGCCATCCTCCTTGCGGATGCAACGCACGATGACGCCGCGCATCTCCACATGCTGGATATCAATTTTCCGCTTCAGCATGTCCGCCAGCGTACCTCGGCAGCGAACCCGGACTTCCTCGGCAAAGGCCAACTCCGAGTGATTCGCGGCGGCGTCTTGGTCGCTGATGGAGATCGCGTGAACGAGAATCCCTTCCTTGCGGTGGAGCGAGGCAGAACGGATGTTGACACTTAGCCGCGGGTAAAGTCGATTCAGTTGGCCCACGATGTTGCGACGAATTTCGACGTCCGCTCGATCGTAGAAGTAGTACCCAGCCGCCGCGCAGGCCACGATGCACCAGAGCAACACCGTACCGAGGTGACTGTGCTCCTTGGGTGCTGACGGTGGCACGGCTGAGGTCGAGTTCCTCGTCATGAGGGGCGTTCCCCGTGTGACGTTCGCTCGCACACCATGACCGCCGCCGCGAGAACAATGAGCGGCAACATGGCCGGCTCACGATAACGCAGCGAGCTGACAAAGATCACATGCAGTAAGGTCAAGTAGACCGCCGGCAATAGACAGAACATGTGGGCGCCACCTCGGCGGCTTACGATCGTGACCGCGCCCCAAGCGGCGGCTATCATCAGCGGCACGTAGCCAATCAACACGACGCACCGCACCCACCACCCACGAAACGCTGGCTCATTCGGCCAAACATTCCACATGCGCAGGAACTTCACCCCCATGAGCCGCAGCACTTGGCCGGGGTAGCCGAGTGCCCAAGCCACAGCTGCCGCGCGGTGCCGTTGATCCAGCCGCCATTCAAACGTCGCATCCAGCGTTTGGCCTGCTGCGAGCGCCGCTTCGTCCGCCCGCCGCTGCTCATCCAGGAAGCGATCCACGAAACGCATGTCGCTACCTCCGTCGGCGTGCGGGTTCCAGCCATCGTAGAGACTGGCGCCGACTTGTAGCGTTGTTGGCACCCAATGGCCCGTAATCGTGTAGTTGCGCCACCACCAGGGAGCCATGGTGAGCACCAGTCCCATCACGGCGCACCAGGCGAACTGCCAGCAATCCCCACGCGACCGGCGGCTCGTTAGGCCGATCAGACACGCAATCGGCGTGAACAATAACCAGCTGGGACGTATCCATGTGGCCATTCCACCAACCAGGCCAAACAACAGACTCAGGACACCACGCGAACGAATGGCAGGGCTGTTCCAAGCGGCTACGCCCAGCGCCAGTTGCCAAGTCATGACCGCGCAGAACGGCGATTCCGACAGTAGCAGCACGCTCATCACGATCGCACCCGGGTAAACAGCCGCCAACACAGCGGTCGCCAAAGATGCAGCAGGCCCAAACAATTGCCACGCCATCCAGGCCACACCGGCAATCGCCATGGTGCCCAACAAGGCGCCAAGCACTCGTGCTGCGAGAGTCGGCGTATCGGCGCCGCAACATCGAAATACGATCGACAGCATCCAAGGATAACCGGGCATACGAAACACGCGCGCCTCGTGCGGCCCGTAGGAATACGGGGCCCCCGTAGCGAGTCGCTGGCCCAACGTCCAATAGGTCTCGCTATCAGGAAATGCGAACCGCGCACCAACCGGCAAGCGGGCTTCCCAAATCACCGCAGCTCCCACGCGCACCGCGAACGCCAACGCCAATAAGGCGATTATCAGCGCCACTCGAGCGCGATTTGAGGCGGGTATTCGCATGCGCATGACGCCCCCCACACATTGGCGTCGATCAGCCAAGCTGCCTAAAAAATCGCCAAATCCTAGGCCGGAAGGCGCAGCGCCGTCAAGATTGCTTTCTGCTGCCAGCCCTACGAATGCGGCGCCAGCAATGCTATCGAGAACGAGCAACTCCCAGCTCAGCGGCTGGCAGGGCGCGGGGCGGCAACCGGGTAACGCTGCTTGACCGCAGCGATCCAGGCGTCGGCCGTGTAGATCATTTCCGACTGGGCTTTTTCCGTGAGTCGCTTCTGCTGCGACGGGGTTGCCATCCCCTTCTGATAAATCAGTTGCAGCTGCGATAGATTCATCGTGTCGCGATCCGTAGGGGCTACGGCGATCTCCGCGCCTTTGGGCAGCTTGATCAGATCGCGGATCAACTCGTCCCCACGATGCTGTTTGAGGACCAAATTGAGGCGGTCATAGATGCCAGCTTGATGCGAAATCTTGCGCATGAACGTCTTACCGGCGGGGGAACGCAAGGATACCACCAGCGGATGACCGTTATCCAACATCCGACCAACAATTTGGTCCTGCCCGGGCACGGTCCAACCCAGCTTTCTCAACTGGGCGAAAGCGGGAGCCACGTCCTCGCGGGTGATTAAATCCCCCGGCCGATAGTCGCCAAGCTGGCGCAAATGCTCATTCAATGCCTTTTCCACTTGCCCCCAGGTGGGGATCGGTTTGGGAGCCCCCCAAACCGATGAGGCGCAGCACATCAGCAACAGAACAACGGCAGCCCTAACCATCTGCTCGCCTCCCCACTCGAGAACCAGGCCCCCGTCACAGCGCACACCGTCGGCCTCAGCGGCACCAAGCCCTATCGAAGACTATCGGGTGTCTAGGCCGGCCGACTTTGCCCATTTCACGAGTCGGCCGCAACAAAAATAACGCGGATGGGCGGAAATCTCGGTTGAGCCCGGCCGGTCGTGCGTCTCTCCTCCCCGTCACCGCATCCCCGCATCTCTGCGTCTCTGCGTGCCACCTCTCTGCGTCGCCAGCCGGAACGACGACCGACAACTAAGGTTTAGGTGTAGCGCAGCCCACGGTGTTGCGGTTCAAAGAATGCCGGGAGCAGCTGATCGACCTGGAGGAGACCGGCGCGGGTGAGCCGGATGGTTTGAGGCTCGAGCGTCAACAGGCCGTCGCGTTGGTAATCTTCCCATTCGGAACGCCAGTGCGCGACGATATCGACGTCGAACTTCTTCCGAAAGGTTTCGGGGTGCAAGTAACCTCGTTTGAGTTGAAGTATCAGCTCGCGCACCAGCAGCTGGTGTGGCGTGGGGCGCATGCCGCGTTGTAAGGGAAGTTGCCCCAGTTCTAAAAGCCGGCGCAGGTAATGGACCCATTCCGTTTCGTTTTGGTAGTGCACGCCGGAGATATGTCCGAAGCTGGCCACGCCGGTCGCCAACAGATCGGCGCCCTGCCAGAGATTGTCGCGGTAGCTGAAGTTGACGCGATCTTGGTGTTTAACCATCGTATAGGCGCTGGAGACGCTATAGCCGGCGGTTTCCAGCTCCTGGAACGCGTATTCAACCCACGCCCGCTTGGTATTCCAATCGGCCACGGGCGATGCCAGCTTGTGGTCCAAGATGTCGCGTGAATAGACCGTGTTGAAGGGCAGCTCCATTTGATAAATGGTCACGCTGTCAGGGGCCAGTTCTACCGTCCGTCGCACGCTGTCTCGCCAATTGTCCCACGTCTCACCAACCATGCCGGCAATCAAATCGATGTTGACGTTGTGAAACGCGGCAGCCGTGATCCAATCCCAGGCCCGATATACCTCGGCCGACAAGTGGGCGCGACCATTTTCTTGCAACACGGCATCACCAAAGTTCTCCACGCCGAGGCTTAGTCGCGTGACACCTATTTCCCGCAGCGCCTGCACTTTGGGTTCCGAGAGCGTGCCGGGTTCGCACTCGAAGGTGACCTCCTCCGCCTGTGACCAGTCGGTGTGTTGACGCAGTCGGTCGACCAAGGAATGGAGTTGACGAACGCTCAGGAACGAGGGAGTTCCTCCCCCGAAATAGACAAATCGATACGGCCGGCCCCCCAAGCAGGGCAAGTTGCTTACCAATTCAATTTCGCGCGACAGGGCACTGAGATAGGTCTCGATTTCATCGGCCCGTTTGTCGGTGTAGACGCGGAAGTAGCAAAACTTGCATCGCTTGCGGCAGAAGGGGATATGCAAGTAGAGGCCGAGCGACACGGGGGCAGGCGACTGCTGCATGGCCGCCGTGACGGCCTCCAAACCATCCGCTGTCCACTGCGAATAGGGGGGATAGTTGGAGATGAAATAGCTGCCGACGTCGGTTTTTGTAGTTTCAGGGGTCATGGCCCCATTATACAACAATCATTTCCCCCGGACCCTTCTGGCACCATGCACGGCTGGTTGGCTACCGATCCGGCGCCCTGCCCCTTGCTTAGTCAGGTCCAGCATTGGCCACGGGAGCTGACCGTCCCCGCCAAAGACGCCGCCAAATCGCGGCTGGAAGGCGACTGCTTGGACATTTCGTCGACGACCTGATACCCTGCCAATAATATAAAGGGTAGGCTCCGGGAATATGAAAAATGACCGCAAACATGTTTTCGCTCAGTCATATCCGCCATTCATGGCCTTGCTTCATGACTGAGCTTCGGTCGTACTTCACACGAAAAATCTTGGGGCGCCTCGCCGAGCTTGACGAAGAGAAAATTCAACGATTCAGTGCTCAAATTCCACAGGTCATCGACAAAATGACAAAGGCCGAACAGGATCATCCGGAAGTGATACTTGAATCGGAGCGGATCGGGCAGATCGCTACCAAGAGTGGTGTTGCACCCGAAGAGGTAAGAGAACTGATCCGGTGGTTTCTTGAATTGCGAACGCAATCGATCGTGTTTCCTCCTCGGAAGGCGGACGAGACGCAGGAACTATCGGCAAGATGCGCTCGGGTTCATTCTCAGCTTATCGCTGGGCGATGCCCTTGGTGTGGCAAGAACATGTTTCCTAACTGATGGCCAGGTAACTTTCGGTGGGATTTGAAGCGGAATGCGGTAGCCCGTCGAACAACATCCGCCATTAGCGACGCTAACTCAGCAATGCTATTGCCCCCCGTCCCCTTGTTGATCGCCGAAGCAGTAGATCGTGCCATCGGTATTGGCAATGACGAGGCGACCGTCAGCCACGGCAGGCGATGCCACGAACTCCCCACCCGTTTCGTATTCCCAGGCCACTTTGCCCGTGTTCAGATGGAGTGCGAAGAGGCGACCATTCGCGGCGCCGATGTAAACCCGTTGTCCGGCCACGACCGGCGAACCATCGACCCGCGCCTGAGCCGAGAACATCCAGCGTTTCTCTCCTGTCTGCTCGTCCAGTGCATAGATCCGCTTCGAGCGGCTGCCGGTGATGACCAATCCCGCCTGCACCGCGGGTGAACTGCGAATACTCTGACGATTGGGCTCGTCGCGGAACACCCAATCGGACTCTGCCTTTCGCCAGTTGATGGCATGCACGGCACCACCTTCCGTCCCAAAGAAAACTCGATCCCCGTGCGCCGCGGCAGTTACCCCCGTAGGCGAATCGATGGGAACACTCGCCGCCCCTTTGCCGTTGGTCAGATCCACCATGTGCAAACGGCTGTCACAGCCCGCCACAAAGGCCCGGTCCTCGACCACCGTGGGAGAACAGCGGATTTGATCCTCAATCGTAAATTTCCAGATCAGATCGCCATTTTGCACGTTGAGATAGTAGAGATTCGCATCCTGCGAGCCAAAGAGGACTCCGTCCTTATAAAAGTTCGCGCTGGAGTTGATTTCACTCGTAGCGGAAAACTTCCAGATCAATGCTCCCGTATCGGTACGACGACCGTAGAATTGCCCATCCAGATTTCCCAAAAACAGTCGGCCATCGCGCACGGCTGGAGTCGTACTGAATCCGCTCTCGCTCTGCTCGTCTTTTTTCTCCCAACGCACCTTGCCATCATGCAAACCAATGGCTCGGATGACGCCATTCATATCGCCGATGTAGACCACTCCGTCAACAATGGCGGCCGAGCCTTCGAATTGTGTATCAGGCGTCTCAAATTTCCAGAGGAGATCGAGCGGTTCGGGGAGTGACCGTTCCCGCGCGCCGCGCGCCTGAACATCTCCTCGAAACAGGGGCCAGTCCTTCTCCGAGGCGGCCACCGCCGCTACGTCGTCGGTCGGTTTGGGCTCCGTGGCATGGATTCGACTCTCCGTGTTTCTGCTCAGGCCACTACACAGGATTGGAACGGCCAACAAGCCATACGCGAGCAGCGGACGGAGCAACGGGCACGATCGCGGGTCCAGCGCAACTAGGATTGGGGACCTCATGACAACGTCTCCCGCTACAAGGCTTGTTGATAGAGTTGGGAAAACTGGGCTTGGTTGACCGGACGCGGATTGAACTGGCCCGTCCACTGGCTTGTGGCGGCTGAGGCCAATGACGCCAGTTGTTGCGGGGTGATTCCCGCGGCCTGAAGTCGTCCACAGACTCCGCCGGCCGCCACGGTTGCCGATACGAAATCGGCCAGCCTCTCAGCAGCCGACATGGCGCTCGACTCAGGTATCAGGTCGCCGACCGTATGTAACAACTCTTGATACCAGACCTCGGCGACCGACGCATTGAAGCGAATCACATGAGGAAGCATGATGCCTATCGCCTCGCCATGAGCCAGATCAAAGCTTGCCGTTAGCGGATTGGCTAGAGCGTGCGTGGCGCCGAGCATTGAGTTTTCGATCGCCAGTCCGGCGAGGCAAGCACCCAGCTGCATGTTGGCGCGAGCCGTCAGATCCTCCGGCGATTTCAGAACGATGTGCAAATGGGTGGCTAGCAGCCGAAATGCCTCGCGGCTGAACATGGTCGAGATCGGATTCCGCCGCGTCGTCACGTGGGATTCAATGGCATGCGACAAGGCATCGATACCGGTCAAGGCCGTGACTCGGTGGGGCTGAGTCACGGTGAGCTGTGGGTCCAGAATGGCCGCACGAAAGGCCGCTTTGGCATCACCGCAGGCCATCTTAACATGGGTTTCCGCATCGGAAATCAAGGCAAACGATTGGGCTTCGCTTCCGGTACCGGCGGTCGTGGGCACGGCAATCATCGGGAGCATGGGGAGGGCCGCCTTGTCAACGCCCCAATAGTCACTCATGCGCCCACCGTTGGTGAGCAAGAAGTTGATCCCCTTGGCGCAGTCCATGGAACTCCCCCCCCCCAGCCCGATCAGCAAATCGGGCGCGAAGTCCCGGGCGACGCGGGTCCCCGCGTCGACGTGCTCGGTGGTTGGGTTCTCATGGACCCCATCGAAGCAGTGTATTTCCAAACCGGCCTGTTGCAGAGAATTCAAGCCCCGAGACGTGTGGCCGGCCGCCACGACGCCCGCATCGCTGACCACGAGTGCCCGTCGACACGCCCATTCACGCGCGAGCGGCCCCAGCTCGTCGATCGCGTCAATCCCCGCGATGAATCGCGTCCGCGACTGATAGTCAAATAGTTGCATCGAATGGCACCGCGCCTACAATTCCGCGCGTTGGTAGGCCCGCGACCGGTACAAGAAGTCGATGATGTTACCTTCGTGAGGCTGCAACCAGTTCAAGCGGTTGGTGGGGATCGGACCGATGTTCAGACGGTCAATGTGCGTTGCATCTTGCAGGTCGCCAATCCAAGTGGCGTCCCGTGTGATCGCTGTGCCAACCAAGGTAGGCCCGATTCGCGACAACATTTCACGCTGCGGACACTCCACCACAGTTGCGAACGGGAACATGTACTCCTTGGCGGCGATCTGGCAATCGGGGGACGTGCAGTGCACGATCATGGGGCGCAAATAGGCGCAACGCTCATGCGTCTCCAGGCGTGGCCCGAACTTGGCCGTCGCGTCGGTGACTCCCGACTGCTTCAGATCCACCTCAATCATGCTCCAGACCGCCTGGGCCACACCGGGAACTGTGAAGGCCGCCAATCCGGCTTCGGGATGCTCAGGGGGGAGTACCTCGACCGGGCCCAAACGCTCGGCCAGCGCGGCCGCAATCTCACGCGTGTGTCGCGAGGCCCAGATGCCCGAGCAATTGATGCAACTTCGCCCACTATTGATGAACACACTCTCGGCCATCAAATCCAGATACTTGGGCCAATCATCCACCACGTCATCCCCCAAGAGGATTTTGGAGAAGCCGGGGCCATGCGCCTGCACCCGCGGATTCCCCTTGTACTGTTCGACCGTGGCAGTGCCGCCAAAAATCATGCTGCGCTCGCACGACTGCAACACGGCGGCTCCAGCATCGGGTCCGCCCGGATAAATGGCTATCGCTTCGGCCGGGATGCCAGCCGTCACAAATGCCGACGCCATGCGATAGGGGGTCCACGGTTCCTGAGGCCCCGGTTTAAGGACCAGCCCCAATTGCAGGGGGATCACAGGCAACCACAGAGTATGTACACCTGGTGAATTCGAGGGGAGCACGGCGCCCAGCGCGGCAGCCTGCGCCTGATAACTGACAATCACCCCGCGCCCTTCCTCGCCGTAGCCCTGTGAGAAGATCGACAACGGCAATC
>SXGT01019047.1_pt1 | contig 10881 bp, 9 predicted proteins | sample 3176221 | NCBI WGS metagenome assembly SXGT01 (sample SAMN11356862, study PRJNA531348) | freshwater metagenome | isolation source: freshwater sample F1-120 | place: China: Fuxian Lake, Yuxi | collected 2017-12-25
CGCATCACGCTCAGCCTGAGCCGTGGTCGGCTCATCAGATCGGAAGACATTAGTAGCATCGGTCAAATACGCCTTAGGGTCGACTTTTGAAGTATCGACCTCCTGAAGCTTGGCAACGTACTCAACAATTGAAGGTAGCTGACGACCAAGCATGTCCTTTTCGGCATCCGTCAGGCGGAGCTTAGCAAGCTTGGCGATGTGATCGAGATTGATATCCATATAACAATTACTGGCCGAGCATACGCAAGAACTCGGCTTCCGACAAGATCTTAACCCCTAATTCCTTAGCTTTATCAGCTTTTGACCCCGGATTCTCCCCCACCACCACAAAATCCGTCTTTTTACTGACTGAATCAGAGACATTGCCGCCCAAGAGACGAATCTTCTCCTTGGCTTCTTCGCGACCGATGCTGGCGAGCGTTCCCGTAACCACAAAACGCTTGTCATTGAGAATTCGCTTCACGGCTTTGGCTTTCTTGACCTTCACGCCGACCTCGTCGAAGTCTTGCAACATCTTTTTACCAAGTTCGCTCTGCATGAACTCATAAATAGAGTCCGCAACCGTTTCACCGATGTCTGGAACGTTCACGAGCTCGTCACGCGTCGCAGTAGCGAGTTTGTCGATCGAACCGAAAGCTAACGACAACGAGAAAGCAGTCTCGCCACCGACGTGACGGATCCCGAGCGACACGATGAACGGTGCCAGCTCAATGTCCTTGCGAGTTTGAATTTGGTTATACAACTTATTAGCCGAGATGTCCGCGAAGCCTTCGATACCAAGAAAGTCAGCCGCTTGTAATCGGAAAATATCTGGCGGAGTTTTGACGAGACCGGCTGTCAGTAATTTTTCTACGATCTTGTCGCCAAGTCCGTCGATCTCAAAAGCTCGCGCGGCGTACAAAACTTTCTCACGCTCTTTCGCATAGCAACTCGAGTTAGAGCACATGAGGGCGACCTCGCCTTCGTTGCGAACCACTTCCGAGCCACAAATCGGACACTGCTTGGGGATCTTCACGCTCGTCTCCTTTCCCGTGCGAAGTTCGACAAGAACCTTTACGATCTTTGGGATGATGTCCCCCGCCTTCGTCAGAATGACGGTATCCCCAACCTTAAGGCCAAGGCGCTCAATCTCGTCGGCATTATGCAATGAGGCGTGAACTACGGTGGTGCCCGCCACCAACGTCGGAGATACATTGGCGACCGGAGTTAAGGCGCCAGTACGACCAACAAACCACTCAATCGACTCAACTTTGGTGGTCGCTTCTTCAGCTGGAAACTTCCAGGCCACCAAGCCGCGTGGTGTTTTGCCGACCACGCCAAGCTGACGATAAGAGAAATTATCGTTAACACGAACCACCACGCCATCGATCCAGAAATCGAGCTTGTCGCGCTTTTTTCCGATCGATTCAAAGAATTGCTTCACATCGCTCAGGGTCCCGCAACGCTCACCAACACTGGTCTTAAATCCAAACAGTTTTAGGATCTCGACTCCAGCCGTCTGAGTGGGCTCACCGATGTCAGTCTCGAGCCGCCAGGCGAGGTAATCGAGTGGTCGACTCGCGGCGATAGCGGGATCAAGCTGACGAATGCTGCCAGCGGAAACGTTTCTAGGATTTGCAAAGGTCTCTTCCCCACGTTTGGCTCGCTCTTTGTTCATCTTCTCGAAAGCTGTCTTCGGCATGTAAACCTCGCCGCGAATCTCGATCCGGCCAGCTCGCGAACGTACTTTATCGATAACCTCACCCGACAAACCAAAAGTTTTCTGCAACGATCGCAGCTCCGCCTCGTCGGGAGCTCGCAACGACAACGGTACCGATTCGATCGTCTTAATGTTATTGGTTACATCTTCGCCAACCTTGCCATCGCCTCGAGTAGCCGCCGTCGACAAGACACCATCTTGATAAACGAGCGACACGGCCAAGCCATCGATCTTTAACATCGCATAAAAATCCAACGAGTTGCCTTCACGAATTTTCAAAACCCGATTATGCCAATCGTTAAGCTCAGCAAAACTAAACACATCTTCCATCGATAACATCGGGTAGACGTGGGGAACTTTTTTAAACTTATCGAGCGGCTTCCCGCCCACGCGTTGGGTTGGAGAATCAGCTGTAATAAACTCAGGATACTCCCGTTCAAGCGTATACAACTCGTGTTTTAGAGAATCATTCACGGCATCAGAAACCTCTTGCCTATCCAAAACATGATACTCGTACCGATAATGATCGATGAGCTTTCTGAGCTTTAGAATCCGGTCTTTGGCATCAGTTTTTGACATGGCCATACGCCCCAATGGTAACACGGTAAGATAACAAAAAAAAGCTGATTAATAGCCAAAACTTGGCTAAAATATCATGACTTTATCCAAAAAAACTCAAATACCAAGCTAAAATTTGCTGACCCCAAAGCATGGTTAGAATCGTCGCGAGTGCCATAAACGTCCCAAATGGCACATGACTGCTTAAAGCCCGTTTTTTGGTGACTAATAAATAAACACCGGCAATGGCACCAAGCATGTATGCCAGCAATAAGGCCACGACCCCTAGCCAAGGACCAAGCAGAAAACCCATCAGTAAGCCCATACGAATGTCTCCTCCGCCAACCCAACGACCATTCGAGACTAAAAACTGCACGGCGAAAAAACTACCTAATAATAAACCACCAAACAATAGTGTTAACAAAGGAATTCCGAGAGCGACGTTAAATACCAGCGCTACGATCATGGCCGGAATCGTCAATCGGTCAGGAATAATACTGGCCCGATAATCAAATACGAAGATCAAAATTAAGGCGCTGGCTATCAAAGCATCGCGCACAAATAACCAGAACGCTTCGTCGGCACCAATGTGAAGCGGTAAACCTAGGCCCCACCAGCCAAGAGCTCTGGCTGCAAACAGTAAAAACAAGCAGCCGAAGACAAGTTCGGTGGCAGGATATTGCCAGGGAATAACTGCTTTACAACGCTGACAACGACCTTTAACAGCAAAGTACCCAATGACTGGCAGCATTTCCTTGGGATGTGCTGGCTGAGCGCACAAAGAACAGGCCCGAGAGGTGGTGAATATCAAGCTCTCACGTGTGCGCATGACACAGGCGTTGGCCACCCCGCCGGCTATCAGTCCAGCCGCGATAGCAGCGATCGAATAAAATATCTCAGACATAAGTTATTCGCTTGTCGGAATTAAATTAGGGCAAGTACCAGATTTAAAACCAGTCGGAGTCACACAGTTCGCGCCTTTGGCTAGATTTAACAAATTATTTCCATTTTCAAGTTCAAATTGAATTGCAAACGTTGCCGTGTCGCTGGCATAACAATATCCATTTGATGTGTCAGCGCAACTCGATCTACCTTTTAGCCCAGGGGTGGGAGGCGAAGGTACGAATTCAACATAAGCGGTTTGCGTATCGCCTTCAACGCAAGGGGCACCGAAACCGGCTTTAGATAAACAAGCCGTGGTGGTAAGGCCAAGTGGTGTAAGTGTGCTGGCTACCGGATAAGCGGCATGATCATTATAATAAAGCTCTAGACCTATCTGAAGCTCGCGCACGTGAGCCAAACGAATCACATCACGCGTTCGTTCTCTGGCAGAACTCACTGCCAAGGCCGAGGCCAAACCAACTGCACCAATAATTAGGCCAACACTTAAAATTTCAATCCTGCTCATATTGTCAAGCAATAAGTTGATTCATTCGATTAACCAGGGCTTGGGGTGTTAGGTGGGCTGTGAGAACAACCTCGCTGGCTCCAGCCTTCAGCAAATCCTCAATGGTCGTGTTTGACAGGTGCATGTCTGCAATCACAATCTGGGTATCAAGCAAGGTTGGGAGTGACCGCAAATGTTTAAATGCAACCTTTATGTCTTCGAGCATAGCATGATACACAAGCAACACGTCTGGTCGTAATTGTACTGCACGACGCTCAGCATCAGTCAGATTAGCGGCCACCTCAACTTCCCATCCGGCTCGTTCAAAACGCGAGGCATAAATATCACGTAAACGGACATCTGGGACTAGCAATAACAGCGCGGGCTTGTTATGGCTCATACGCTCTCGTCTTTGCCCCGCATGGCTAAACCGATAGCCACCGCTAAACGTGGACCAACCTCATCAAGCACCGGTCTGGCTTCGGCCACGGTAGCTAGTCTGGCCCAAGGGTCACCATGATATGCATTAATATTTAATGCGTTAGTAATATATGGAATCAAACCTGGCACCTGTGACGATCCACCAGTAATAATAATTTTTTCGACCGAACTGTTAGTATGAAAGCCTTGGTCCGAGTACAGCTGCAGGGTATATTTGATTTCATGTATTACCGGCTTGATGGCCTGCTCAAGTGGTGGCGGTAGACCCTGAGAACTAGTATACGATAAATCACGTTTCATGGCCTCGGCTTCTTCGAATGACACGCCCATACTGGCCGCTAAGGCCTGGGTAACGGCGTTACCACCTGATTTAATCCCCCGGGTGATGTACGGAACACCTTTGTCAATAACAGCAATATTGGTGCGTTCCGCACCAATATCAACTAGCATGATACGTGACTTATCTTTGCCTACCAAAGATCTAATGACAGCAAAGATTTCTGTTTCAAGTGAGACTAGCTCGATCTTAGCCAAACGAAAAATTTCAACATACTTAGCAACTAACACCTTAGGCGCACCAGTCAGCAGTACGCGAATGTATTTGTTGCTGTCATGTGTTGGCTGAGATGACGAGTTATCAGGGTTTGGGAGTAGTTCTTTATCTAAAATATTCGAATCCAAAATCATGTCTTCAAGCGGCAGAGGTAATAGCTTGCGTGCCTGCGCTTCGATAATTGGTTTTAAATCCTCCTTAGGCGTTTTTGGTACTGGCAAGGTAATCATGGCATGAAAAACCTTGGCGCTTGGCAAAGAAGCCACTGCCCGTTGTGCCCGCATGTCAGAAGCTGTAATAATTTTCCGCAACGTCTGAACGGCCAAAGCGGCGTCGTCGAGCATAGCGGTATCAGATCTGGCGGCATTAGCCGGCTCTGAATAACCATAACGTGACAACCTAAGACGACCCTTATCAAAAGCCGTTTCCACCGCTTTAATTCCGGAGGTTCCAATATCTACACCCAGCATGCCCTCGAAACGCTCCACAGATGCCTTACGAAACAGGCGCATAGTTGTGCCTATTATAACATGGAACGAGAATCAAATTTCATCTAATGTTTGGTTAACTAAAGCATCAGCCTGAGTGTTATATTCGCGGCGAACGTGGGTAAAAGTGACCTTACGAAAATGTTGTTTCAGGTTATGGATTTCTAAGTAGAGCATGGCTAACGTTGGGTTTTTGATTTTATACTCTCCGTTCAACTGACGCACAGCCAACTCGGAATCAAGTCTGGCTTCGACCTCGTTATAACCAAGTTCGTGAGCTTTTTTTAGGCCAACAATAATCCCTGAGTACTCAGCTTGATTATTCGTAGCCACACCTAAAAACTTAGCCGCTTGACCCACCCGTTCACCGGTATCGCCGTTGGCCTGAATAGCAAACAGAACAGCCGCCCCAGCCGAGAGTCCGGGGTTACCTCGTGAACCACCATCGGCATACATGCGCACGCGCTTTATCATAAGTTTGATTCAAGTTCTAGATCAATAATTCTAACGCGAAGATCAGTTTTACCTTGCCAGGCATTAGTTTCGATTTCATAAGCTACATTGATGGCACTACCAAGCGGAATCTGCTTTGCTAAGGAACCAAAACCAAAGCCGACCATTTTGTGCAGACCGCCTTCGGGAGGCACAACGGTTAAACGCAAATGTGAGTTCGAGGTACCCATGGTGTCGGCACCAATCACTCGGAGATTTTTGGCCACGAACACCGGCGGTCGATTACCTTCGCCAAAGGGCGCACACTTCATAAGCTCGTTGTACAAGTCCCAAGTGACCTCACCAAGGGGCAGTTCTAGATCAATAAAAAGTTGGTCTTTCACACCCGCAGTACCAAAATGTTTGCTAGCAAAAACATTAATTTTTTTACGAAAATCGTCAATCTGCTGCCGAGTAGCTAAAGTCAGGCCACAAGCTTGCGGATGACCACCTCGTTTTACAAACATATCACCGCAGGCTTCCATAGCTGCCACTAAATGCAATCCTCCAAGACTGCGACCAGAACCAACGTACTGGTTACCTACTTTTGCAAAGGCAAAAGCCGGCAGACCGTAGTCGCTGACTAAACGTCCTGCAATTAAACCTACAATCCCAGGTAACCAGGCATCACTTTGAACCACCAAGACCATTGATTCGTCCTTTAGGGTCTCGGCAATCGTTTGCGCTTCCTCGTAGGCAGCCGCAAACACTTGTTGACGTTCACGATTTAGTCTTTCAAGCTCAAGTGCAGCATGACTAGCCTCGGCCTCAGTTTGAGCAGCCAGGGCCTTAAACGCTAGTTCAGCTGAGGCCAAGCGACCAGCCGCGTTTAAACGCGGACCGATCCGAAAACCAATTGCCTGAGTATCGAGTTGTGAGACATCGATACCCGCTGCATTCATAATAGCCACTAAGCCTGGCCGGCGGCTTTTCTGGAGTACCTTCAGGCCATAATGCTCAAGTACGCGGTTTTCGCCGAGGAGTGGGACCACGTCCGTGACGGTTGCGATCGCAACTAAATCAAGCAACCACTTTTCGTGTCCAACCGGAAACGCCACTTGGCGTGCTCTAGCTTGTTCAATCAAGCCAGAAGCTAGTTTAAAGGCTACGCCCGTACCGCACAGCGACTTGTTAAGATATTTCTCGCCTGGCGCAAGTGGATGCAGAATTATGGCGTGACCAGGAAAATGTTCACCCAACTGATGGTGGTCACAAACAATCACTTCTAGCCCAAGGTCATGTGCTCGATCAAGTTCAAGCCCATTAGCAATGCCACAATCAACGGTGATCAATAGCTTAACGCCCTCACTAACCAGGCGTTCAATGGTATGCATGGCCACGCCATAACCGTCTCGTTCGCGATCAGGTAAAAAGACTTGAACATTAAAAGACAAGTTCATGCGCTCACAGATCTCCCGCAAAGTGGTATATAAAACCGTCGAACCGCAAACACCATCAGCGTCATAATCACCATGAACAACAATTTTATGGCCATCGAGTAAGGCCGCAAAAACCTTAGCCACTGCCTGATGCATGTTACTAAAGGTGTCTGGCGAATGCGTGTCTCGCTCCCAATCCGGAAACAAAAATCGATCAAAAGTCTCTTCAGCTACTTGTCGATTGATTAACAGTTGACGCAGCACAACCTCTTCTGTGCGCGGCCTGATAGTCCAAATTTTTGACACACCTAAAAGCCGTAAGCCACCGTGGAGAAAATCATGGACAGGATGATGAGCAAAGCCAGCACCGCCCAGACTTTACGAACAGTTTTGGTTTGGTTAGACATGCTAAAAGTATAGTCTAGCGCTTCAGGACTTTCAAATAGGCTTCGCCAGGAATTTCAACCTTGCCAACCCCCATAGCCATCATTTTCTTCTTACCCTTCTTTTGTTTTTGTAGCAGTTTCAATTTACGCGTGTAATCGCCACCGTATAAGCCACTGGTGACATCTTTACTCATGGCCGAGATGCGTTCTGCTGCCACAATTTTACCACTAATAGCGGCTTGAAGCTTAATCACAAATTGCGCTCTTGGAATGCTGTCTTTCAAGACCTCGAGCAAACGCCGACCAGAGCTCTCAGCCTCGCTGCGATACACCAGGGTTGAAAAGGCGTCGACAATATCCTCAGCCACCAAGATATCCAGCTTTACGATCTCAGCTTGGCGATAATCAAAAATATCGTAACTCATCGAAGCATACCCACTCGAAACACTTTTCAATTTATCGTTAAAATCTACAATGATAGCAGCCAGGGGCAGCTCATAACGAATCAAGGCGCGTCCTTCTGACAAGAATTCTGTATTCAAGTATATCCCGTGACGTTCCTGGGCCAAGGTCATAACATTGCCGATGTAGTCAGTTGGCACAATAATGTCAGTCCGAGCCCAAGGCTCTTCAATCTTTTGAATATGAGCTGGATCTGGAAGGTCGAGCGCGCCCTTGATGACGCGGTATTCTGGCTTACCGTTTTCAAAAACTCGATAGGCTACTGACGGCAAAGTAACCACCAGGTCAATATTATATTCGCGTGACAAGCGTTCCTTAAGAATCTCAAGGTGCAACATGCCCAAAAAACCACAACGGAAACCATAACCGAGAGCTGGTGAATGTTCCGGATCGTAAACTAGAGCGGCATCGTTTAGTTTCAATCTATCCATGGCATCGCGAAGCGCTGCGTACTCGTCACCTTGTGCAGGAAAAATGCCCGCATACACCATCGGCTTTACTTCACGATAACCCGGCAGGGGCACCACCCCGGTCGAATCCGAGCCGACCGTAAACGTATCTCCAACACGACAAGCTCGGATATCTTTAAGACCGGTCACGACGTAACCGATCTGACCAGTTTCGAGCTCCTCGAGCGGTGAAAATTTTGGCTTCAGAGCACCGATTTCAAGGATTTCGCCATCAGCCTGGGTAGCAATTAACTTGAGCTTGTTGCGCTTTTTAAACGTGCCGTCAACAACGCGTACATAGGCCACTACACCCTTGTAATCATCATAGGCCGAATCGAAAATTACCGCCCGGGCCGGTGCACTTGGATTTCCAGATGGGGCTGGAATGCGCTCAATAATGACATCAAGTAATTCCTTAACGCCTTCGCCAGTCTTACCGGATACAGCCAAAATGTCATCAGCATGACAGCCGAGTAATTTAAGCAGCTCAGCCTTACGTCGTGGTACATCGGCGGCCGGAAGATCAATTTTGTTTAACACCGGAATAATCTCAAGCCCCTGTTCAAGAGCCAGATAAAGATTAGCTATGGTTTGAGCCTGTACTCCCTGAGTAGCGTCAACAAGCAAAACCGCCCCCTCAACCGCGGCGAGCGAACGTGAGACTTCGTAATTAAAGTCGATATGCCCGGGAGTATCGATTAAGTTCAAGGTAAACTCGTCGTTCTGTTTCTGCCACCGCATTCTAGCTGGCGCCAGCTTAATCGTAATGCCCCGCTCCCGCTCGATATCCATCGAATCAAGCAACTGTTCTTTCATTTGTCGGCTAGCTACGGTGCCGGTAATCTCAAGCAACCGATCAGACAGCGTCGACTTGCCGTGATCAATATGTGCAATGATGCAGAAATTTCGGATGCTTGACTGGGGAACCATAAACACGAGTAGCTTAACATTAATCAGGCAATCACACCCGAACCAACCAATTCTTCGCCCACATAAAAAGCGATAAATTGACCCGGGGCAATGGCGCGCTGTGGTTCGTTGAACGTAACCGTCTCGCCTTGTAGCACGCATGTTGCCAAGGGCTGACGATAGCGAATCCGAGCCAAGATAGCTTGGCCCTGATATTTTGCAAAATTTCCTACAATCGTTTCGGTGAGATTTGTGGCTACCAGCTCGGATCGATACAAAGCTGGGTCTTCGTCTCCCACGGCAACGACTACCTCATTAGTGCTAGGTCGACGTTCAACCACATAATATGGAGTACCGCCGCCAACCCCAAGACCACCCCGCTGACCAATAGTATAAAACTCAAAGCCCTGGTGCTGGCCAATGACCTCGCCTGCCGTCGTGATGATGTTGCCGGCGTGCGATTGAATACGAGCTGCTAAAAAATCTTGCATGTCGACCTTGCCAACGAAACAAATGCCCTGACTGTCTTTCTTGTCTGCGACGACGAGCTCGTGCTTGCGTGCCAGGTCGCGTACTTCAGTCTTCTCAAGTTCCCCGATCGGAAACAATACTCGCTTGAGTTGCAATTGTGTCAGCTGACACAAAAAATAACTTTGATCTTTATCCTGATCGACACCTGCTAAAAGATGGGTCGTACTGTCGTCGTCTCGGATGACTCGAGCATAGTGGCCGGTCGCAACCAAATCGCAGCCGAGTTTATCAGCCTCGCGCATGAACAAGTCGAACTTCATGTACTTATTGCAAAGTACGTCTGGGTTCGGTGTTCGTCCGGCCTTGTACTCAGCAATCATGTATTCGTACACGAGCTTTCGATATTCGGCCTCAAAATCGAAGGTGTGGAACTCAATCCCTAGCTGAGCAGCTACTCGCATGGCATCGCGCCGCTCAGTCTTCCACGAACACTCAACATCGTCCGCCCCATCCGACCAGTTTTTCATGAAGCCCCCAATCACCTCATACCCCTGCTCCAACAACAAAACCGCCGACACCGAACTGTCGACACCACCGGACATGCCTACTAAAACACGGGTTTTGGCCATAAATGGCCAGCTTACTGTAAGTTAAGAAATATTTCCAGACTCGGCTGAGCGGTAACTGTAATGCGGTCTTTACTGACTGGGTGATCGAACGACAACGATCGCGCTAACAAGGCAATATTGTGATTCAGCTTCGTTTGCGCACCGTACTTCAAATCCCCCACGATCGAACACCCTAGCGTGGCCATGGCTACACGGATCTGATGCGGTCGGCCTGTCTTGGGATAAATTTCAACCAATGAGTTAGCCCCCGCTTTTAAAACTTTATAACGAAGCTCGGCTTTCTGACTATTTTCGACCTCATGATCAAAAGCGGTGACGATGTTCTCGTCTTTGTCCTTCACGAGCCATTGAACTACCTCGCCTTCCAAGCTCGTGGGACAACCTTCAACCACTGCCCAATAAACTTTATGAATGGTGTGCTGACGAAACTGATTCGATAAACGACTAGCTGCTTTGCTCGTCTTCGCAAACAGCACCACACCCCCAACTGGCCGATCAAGTCGATGTAGAAGTCCTACAAAAACGTTGCCCGGTTTCTGATCACGTTCTTTAATCAAGCCCTTAACTTCGTCGAGCAA
>SXGT01045668.1_pt1 | contig 10881 bp, 10 predicted proteins | sample 3176221 | NCBI WGS metagenome assembly SXGT01 (sample SAMN11356862, study PRJNA531348) | freshwater metagenome | isolation source: freshwater sample F1-120 | place: China: Fuxian Lake, Yuxi | collected 2017-12-25
GAGCGCAGTTGGACCACTCGATCATGTTGTTGCCGAAAACACCCCTGCATCTACACATGGCGGTGCCTCGTATGTGCCGAGTCCCGACTCGGTCGTTGAGGCATCTGAATTGCGCAAGATCATGCGCATCGAGATAAAACGACTTCCTGAACGCGAGAGAACGGTTTTGGCTTTGTATTACGAAGAAAATTTGACGCTGGGTGAAATCGGCGAGGTGCTGGGCGTGACCGAGAGTCGCGTGTCGCAGATTCACACCAAAGCAGTTTTGCAATTGCGCTCGCGTCTTGCCGCAGCCGACGTCGCCTAGTCATCTTGCTCGCGGCAATATTGGCTGCGGTCGCTCTCGCGTCGCCGTGCGTGATGCGCAACCCAGTTGCCGACATGGGTGACGTTGTGATTATCGATTACTTTCGGGCGCCAAAGTGTGGGCGATGCGCCGGTAATCGTGGCGTTGAATTGCTGTTGCAAAGCGGCCAACCAATTTTTGCGGCGAGCGACGGCGTGATCAGTTATAACGGCGAAGTGGGTCGAACAAAATATTTGGTTTTGCTGACCGACAACAATCGGCGAATTACATATGGCAAAATTGCGCAAAGCATGTTGCGGCGCGGAGATCGAGTCTTGGCTGGTCAGCAAATCGCTACGTCCGGGCCGAATCTTTATTTCGGCGTTCGCGAAGTTTGGGGCTCAGCCGTGCGATATGTCGACCCATTGACGTATTTGACAGTTACGAGAGATGTTCAAGGGATCGCCGTTTTGGTGAACGGCGCTTCCGGGTTTTGGACTGGAACGTCAACTGGGCAAATTACAGGTGATTCACAGTGTTGATCGCGGTGTCCGACCGCTAGGATTTCGGGGCTAGTTGAAGTAATTGAAGTTCATATCCCACTATTAAATTGCACGACTTTCATCATGTGGTCGCTTCGGCGCCGAAGGTCGTGTATCTAACCACAGAGAGGAAGTTAGTCATGGCAATTATCAGCATGCGTCAGATGCTTGAGGCCGGAGTTCATTTCGGTCATCGCACGGCTCGTTGGGATCCGCGAATGCAGCGCTTCATTCACAGCGAGCGCAACGGCATATACATCATCGACCTTGAACAGACACTCGTTCGAATTGAAGAGGCGTACCGATTTGCTCGCGATCTCGTGGCCAACGGCGGCAGCATCTTGTTCGTCGGCACGAAGAAGCAAGCACAAGACCCCGTCAGGCTTTTCGCGCAACATTGCGGCATGCCATATGTCAACGAGCGTTGGCTGGGCGGCATGTTGACGAATTTCGACACGATTTCAAAGCGCGTCAGCAAGATGCAAGAGTACGAGCGTCTTCGTGAGACAGGCGAGTTCGAACTCATGCCGAAGAAAGAAGCGTTGTTGATTAATCGTGAACTCGAGAAGTTGCAGCGCAACTTGTCGGGCATCAGTTCTATGGGTCGTCGTCCGAACGCAATTTTCGTGCTCGACACGCTCAAAGAACACATCGCGGTGACAGAAGCGCGCAAACTCGGTATTCCTGTAATTGCAGTCGTCGACACGAACGTCAACCCGGACATCATCGATTATCCGATCCCGGGCAACGATGACGCAATTCGTGCGAACGAATTGATGGCACGCGTGATCGCTGAAGCCGTGATTGAAGGTCGGTACATAGCCGAGAAGATGACTCCGCGAGTTGCTCCGGCTGCTGCTGGCACGACGATACCTGCTGCGCCGGTCAACACACGTACACCTGCCGAGCAAGCAATTTTCGAAACTCAGCAACAAGCCGCCAAAGCACAAGCAGTTGCCGAAATGGCAAAGCGTGACGCAAAAGTTGCAACGAGCCCAGAAGCTGAATAGGTAGAACCGATAAAGATGGCATTTTCAGCAAAAGAAGTACAAGTTCTGCGTCAGGCAACCGGCGCCGGAATGATGGATTGCAAGAAAGCACTTGAACAGGCAAACGGCGACCTTGAGGCTGCAAAGTTGTGGCTGCGCGAAAAAGGTCTTTCGGCTAGCGCCAAGCGCGATGATCGTGACAACGCTCAGGGTGTCGTTGCTCTTTTAGTCAAGGGCGGCGTCGGAGCGATGGTCAAGCTGAAGTGTGAGACCGATTTTGTCGCTAGCAGTGATGGATTCAAAGCCGAAGCTGACGCGCTTGTTGCATTGGTTCTCGAAAAAGGCGAGGGTGCGGTTGCTCAACGCGCAACGCAACTAGAAGACCTCAAGATTCTGCTCAAAGAAAAAATCGAAGTTGGTGACGTACTGCGAATTGAAGGCGCGGCGGGCAACAAAATTGGTTCGTACTCTCACCTTCAGGGCAGTCGCGGTATCAACGGCGTGCTCGTCGAAATGAACGGCGCATCCGAAGAGTTGGCTCACGATGTGGCCGTGCATATTGCTTTTGCGCGACCAAAGTATTTGGTCAAAGCCGATGTTCCAGAGTCGGTCGTTGCAGCCGAGCGGGCAACGCTTGAAGTTGTCACTCGCAACGAGGGCAAGCCAGAACAAGCGATCGCCAAAATTGTGGATGGTCGGGTCAGTGGTTTTTTCAAAGATGTTTGTCTGCTTGAGCAGCCATATGCCAAAGATGATAAACAGACCGTGGCCTCGGTTATCGGCGCAGCCAAAATTATTCGCTTTGCGCAGGTTGAAATAGGCTAGAGCCATGGCTGGTGCGACGTCCGCAAATCCTCGTTGGAAGCGGGTGGTTTTAAAATTATCCGGTGAGGCTCTTGCTGAACCGACCGGCTTCGGTCTTGACTCAGATGTGTTGCATCAAATTGCCACCGAGTTGTATCAAGCCCGTCGAGATTTGAATGTTGACATCGCCGTCGTGGTGGGTGGTGGCAACTTCTGGCGCGGCCTTAAGGGCGCCGGACAAGGCATGGATCAGGCACAGGCCGACTACATGGGAATGATCGCAACGGTGATGAACGCGCTCGCATTGCAGGACGCTTTCGAGCGGGTTGGACAGTATTCGCGAGTGATGACCGCAGTGGAAATGCCGAAAGTTGCCGAACCATATATTCGTCGTCGTGCAGAGCGGCATCTTGAAAAAGGCCGAATCGTGATTCTTGCTGGCGGTACGGGTAATCCATTTTTCACTACCGACACCGCAGCCGCATTGCGTGCAGCGGAGATTTCTGCACAGGCGATTTTGAAGGGCACCCACTCTGGGGTCGACGGCGTTTACACGGCCGACCCGAAAAAGGACAAAACCGCAACACGGTTCGACAAGATCAGTTACTTGGACGTAATCAGCAAAGGTCTGAAGGTAATGGACTCAACGGCGATCACATTTTGCATGGACAACAAATTGCCGATTGTCGTGTTCAATTTGCTTGAAAAAGGTAATGTGCGAAAAATACTTGAAGGACAAAAGATCGGAACCCTCGTCGAGTGATAGAAGAAACGCTGCTTGAAGCAATGGAGAAAATGGGCAAGGCGATCGATCACGTCCAGGCACAATTTCTTGGCGTACGAACAGGGCGCGCAAACGCGTCGCTAGTTGAGAAGTTACAGGTCGAGTACTACGGGGCATTCGTGCCACTGCAACAACTAGCGTCGTTTCAGGTGCCTGAAGCGCGCATGCTTGTGGTTAAACCGCATGATCGCGGTTCGATTGTCGCAATCGAGCGTGCTCTGCAGTCGAGCGATCTCGGTTTGTCGCCGAGCAACGACGGCGTCGTGATCCGTCTCAATTTTCCGGCACTGACCGAGGAGCGACGCAAAGAGTTCGTCAAACTCGTCAAAAATATGGCTGAAGAAGGTCGCGTGGTCGTGCGCAGTGTTCGTCGAGATGCGCGCAAGATCCTCGAGACAGCTCAAAAAGACGGGGATATCTCGCAGGACGATCTGGATCGTGCAGAAAAAGAACTTGAACAACTGACCCACGGCACGATTGAGGCTGTTGACAAGGCGTTCGCGCGCAAAGAGCACGAATTGCTAGAGGTATAAACTTTAATCAGTGAGTGCTTAGAGGGGATATTTAAAATGAGCGATGACACCAACAACGAAAACCTTGACGACACGACGAACTCTGCAGAGCGCAGCGGCAGTGATTCGACCGTGGACTTTGGCGATGAATTTGGCGTGGTTAAATTCGCCGACGACGACGACAGTGCGCCGGCGATTTCTTTTCCGGAGAGCCAAACAGATCAGTTGCCACACTGGACAGAGCCAGCAACGGGCGAGTTGCCAAAGTTCATAGCCGCAACTGAAGACACGATTTCGCCAACGCCAAGTGCCGGGACTGCTCGGCCTCGCGTTAATGTGACAGGCTCGACTCGCCGAGTTGATCCATCCCCGCCGCCACCTGTCGCGCGACCTGCGCGTGAGGGTCGAGTCTCAATTGGGTCAGACCCAACTGACGAAAGAAATCGACCGAACACATCAGGTGGTCTGTCCCGACGCGACGTGACTGGTGAAGCGACGCGAGATACAACAGCAAGCTCGCAGACCGGGCGCCCAACACAAGTTCGTCGCGCACGGCCAAGTGATCGCAGTGATTCTGGCACGGGACCCCGACCTAAACCACGGGGTGGTTTAAACGCGCGTGCGGGTTCTGGGTCGCGAGATTTACCGACGGCAACAGCAGTCGGTGCTTTGCTGTTGGCAGTTTTTATTGCGACAATTCTGATCGGCCCGGTTGCAGTAATTGTTTTATTGGTGATAGTTCTCGGAGTTGCCGCGGTTGAATTTTTCACTCAGACCACTGCCACTGGCTATCAGCCTGCGTTAATTGTTGGTGTTGCGGGATGCATCGCCGCACCGTTGGTGGCATATTGGATCGGAGACGGTGCGTTGCCGCTCGTGTTCGTGTTTGCGTTTGTCGCTGCAGCAGTAAGTTTTATCGGCACCAGTTCGGTCGAAAGTGGGCCGGTGCCAAACCTCGGGTTGACCCTGTTGGGTCTCGTGTGGATCGGACTTTTCGGTTCGTTTGGCGCACTTATTTTGCGATTCTCAAATTCGGGACCCGGTTATGAAAATGTCGGTACCGACATGCTATTCATTTTGGTTGTCGGCATCATCGCCAATGATACGGCGGCGTATTTTGTTGGTGCCGCAACCGGTCGCACTCCACTGCGCGCATGGATCAGCCCGTCGAAAACCATGGAAGGTTTTGTGGGTGGAACAATCGGTACGTTCATCGCAGTCATTATGGTCGGTCTGCAAAGCGGCACTTTGACAAAACTCAGCGAGTGGCTGATCATCGCCCTTGTAATTTCGATTGTTGGCCCGATTGGTGACTTAACCGAGTCGATGTTCAAACGCAATATGGATATCAAAGACTTCGGCACCATTCTTCGTGGGCACGGTGGAGTATTGGATCGTTTTGACAGCATGTTGTTTGCGTTACCATTCGTTTACTACACCATGCTGGTTCTCACTCCCTGGGCTAGTTGAGCCGCAGTGCGTGTTGCGATTGCAGGATCAACAGGGTCAATTGGTAAACAAACTCTTGAAGTAATTCGATCGACCAGGGAGGTCGACAAGTATCAAGTTGTTGGGCTCAGCGCCAATTCGTCGGTCGAGGACATTGTTTCTCAGGCGCAGAGTTTCAAGCCTGCGGTTGTGGCGATTGCCGACCCGGCGGCAAGAAAAAAAGTTGCCGAACGACTAAAGCTCACCGACCCAAAAATTGAGGTCGTAGATGACGCGACGCAACTAGCAGCGCTCGCCGACGTGGTCGTCAACGGTGTTGTTGGCTTTGCCGGACTGAGCGTGACCATGTCGACTCTAAAAAGTGGTAAACGACTGGCGCTTGCCAACAAAGAGAGTTTGATCGCTGCGGGGCCGGTAGTGGCACCACTGCGAAAAACTGCCGGCGCAGAAATTATCCCCGTTGATAGTGAACACTGTGCGATACACCAGTGCTTGCGCAGTTCGCAGAACTTCCCACGTGATCTGTCGAGACTCTTGCTGACCGCTAGTGGCGGGCCGTTTAGAGGTCGGTCGCGTGACTCGTTGAAAGATGTTTCGGTGGCTGACGCGTTGAAGCACCCAACTTGGTCGATGGGGCCAAAGATCACAATCGATTCTTCTACTTTGATGAACAAAGGTCTCGAGGTAATCGAGGCTCACGAACTTTTTGGCGTTAGTTACGATGCCATCAGCGTTGTGGTGCATCCGCAGTCGATTGTGCATTCAATGGTCGAGTTTCGCGATGGGACGACGATCGCGCAACTTTCAATGCCTGATATGAAGTTGCCGATTGCTTACGCTCTCGACTACCCGAATCGGTCAACCAGTAGTTTCGGCGTCATAGATTGGGCCGAACTTTCTCGACTCGATTTTGAGAAACCAGACCGTGACACATTTCGCTGTCTCGACCTTGCTTACCAAGCAGGTCGAATTGGTGGTACGGCGCCTGCGTGGTTGAGTGCCGCCAACGAAGTTGCAGTCGAAACTTTTTTGGCTGGAGGCCTCAAATGGTCGGAGATTCCGAGCATCATTGAAGCAACTATGCAACACCATGATGGTCAAATACCAAAAACGGTCGACGATATTTTAGTAGCCGACCGAATGGCGCGTGAATGGGCGATGAAGGAGACAAAGTAATTGAGTTCGTTTTACACTAAATTTCGTGACGAGATGGCTGCGGGTGGTGCAGCCGATCTACAAAAAAATAATTCTGTGGCGAGCATAATTGCTGGCGCCGTAGTCGTTGGGCTGCTGGTTTGGCTGGGTGTAAAGAATCCGTGGTCGCTGGTTTTCGTAGCAGGCTTAATCGTCTCGGTTTTTTTGCATGAGCTCGGCCACTTTCTGACTGCTCGACGCAGCGGCATGAAGGTGACGCAGTTCTACATGGGCATGGGACCACGGGTGTTCAGTTTTCAGCGCGGCGAGGTCGAATTTGGTTTGCGCGCTCTGCCGGTTGGTGCCTTCGTGCGTATCGTGGGCATGAACAATTTGGATGAGTCCGATCCGCAAGACGAGCCCCGCACGTATCGCCAGCAGTCGTATCCGAAGCGAATGCTCGTGATCACTGCCGGCAGCTTGATGCATTTGATAATTGCAATCGTGTTATTCATTGGCATCTACTCGACCGCTGGTCGATTCAGCGATACGGGCAAACTATTGATTTATGGTGCGCCAGCAATTGACTCGGCTGCAGCAAAAATTGGTTTGCGTGAAGGCGATCAAATTGTGGCGATCGATGACAAGCAGATAACTTCACGAAGCGAATTAATTTTCGCAATCGTTGAGAATCAGCCAGGAGCAATCGTCACCATTAAATATCTGCGCGAAGGTCAGGTGGGCGTCGAGCAGGTTGCACTCGGTGCAAACCCAGTCAACCCGAAGGTCGCATTCTTGGGTGTTGCATCAGACTCATATCGTTATGTGCGCCAAAATCCATTTGATTCGGTGCGACTTGGGCTGTTTGATGTTGCTCGAACCGCGAGAGATTCCGTATCGGGTCTAGTCGTGGTGCTCAATCCGAAAAACATTTTCTCAAATGTCGTCGCCGACGAACCAGACATGATGACTCGGCCAACGACGGTTGTGGGGGCAAGTCAAGTTGGCGGAGAGATCGGTCGCAGCGAGGGCCTCAAGGGTGTTCTGATGTTGCTCGCCAGCGTCAACATTTTTGTAGGGGTATTCAACATGATGCCGCTTTTGCCATTTGATGGTGGTCATGCGGCAATTGCCACATACGAGCGCATTCGTTCGCGTCGTGGGCGCGTTTACCGTGCAGATGTCGGCAAGATGATTCCGGTGGCCACGACCGTGGTGATTTTGCTCGTAACGTTGATGTTTGCGGGCCTTTATTTAGATATCACGAGCCCGCTCGGCTAAAAAAATTCTGAGATTTGGGTGCGCACATGATGAAAAGTGATTCAAAAAATTACCAGCGCAAAAAAACCCGTCAAATTCAGGTCGGCAAAGTTTTGGTAGGCGGTGGCGCGCCGATCAGCGTGCAGTCGATGACGATCACAAAGACGGCCGATGTCGAAGGCACGCTGCAACAGATTTATGCGCTGGCGGCGGCGGGTTGCGACATCGTGCGCTGCACTTGCAACGATGCGGCTGCCGCCGAGGGCTTGGCCAAAATCGTGCCGCGCTCGCCAGTGCCAATCATCGCCGATATTCATCATCAATACCGCATGGCGCTTGCTGCACTTGAAGCGGGTGTGCATGGTTTGCGTCTCAACCCCGGCAATATCCGTAAACCAGAACACATCAAGGCGGTCGCCTCAGAGGCTCGCGATCGGGGCGTGTCAATTCGAATCGGCGTAAACGGCGGATCATTAGATTCAGATCTTTACGAAAAGCACGGTGGTCTAACAGCGTTGGCGATGGTCGAATCGGCGCAGCAAGAGTTGAGATATTTTGAAGAAGTTGACTTTGATTTGGTGAAGATTTCGGTCAAGGCTTCGAATGTCGTGTTGATGGTCGAGGCTTATCGCATGCTGAGTGAGATCACTGATTTTCCGTTGCATCTTGGTGTCACTGAGGCGGGGCCACTGCCCGGGGGTCTAGTAAAAGCCACGGCGGGTATAGCCACATTGTTGCTTGAAGGCATTGGTGACACGATTCGCTACAGCCTTACGGCCGACCCGATTGAAGAAGCCCGAGCTGGTCGGCTGTTGCTTGAATCTCTTGGGTTGCGCGAGCGAAAAAATGTCGACTTGATCGCGTGTCCGAGTTGTGGTCGAGCAGAAGTTGACGTGATCGACATTGCCCAACGTGCGCAACAGGCTTTCGCTGACAAAAAGTTGCCGCTTCAAATTGCAGTTATGGGTTGTGTGGTCAATGGTCCTGGTGAGGCCCGTGAAGCCGACTTGGGCATCGCCGCAGGCAACAAACGCGGGCACTTGTTTGTCAAAGGGCGCAATGTCGCCGTCGTGCCAGAAAGTGAAATGGTTGAGGCCTTAGTTGAGTGGGCGACTTTTATTCACGAGCACGGCACGGATGCTGCGTTGAAACGGGTCGACACCACGATTGCCGAGCGAGAAGCGGCGAAAGATCGCAATGCTGCGCTGGCAGAAAAAGGCGACGACGCAAACAATGATCAAGAGCGAATCGTCGAAATTCGTCGCACGGTCGCTGAGAAGTAGTCAGTTTTTAGCAAACAACTGGTTGTGGCTGTGTTGCAAGGTAGTTGGCAAGCGAAGTAGTTGACGTTTGGTCAGTGCAGGCAGTCGCCTGCGGACGGCAAGCGACTGTGGAAGTTGAGCCACCAGGCCAAATGTTTCGCATCGCTGAATTGCTCGTTCGAGCGAACCCGAACCATGGCGAAAAGCGAGCCCGAGTGCCGCCGCCGTGTCGGACAAGTCGAGGCAGTATCCGTTTGGAAAAATCTCGAGTTCGCGCGACAGATATCGCAGCACCCATGTGGCGCTGGGGCCGATGACGCCGAGCCAATATGTTTCGACATAGTCGCCACACGCGTCAAAACCAGATGTGGTCAATACGGGGTCAGCCCAATCAGAGACAAAGATTTCGGTGTTTGTGAAGTCGCAAATGTTTGGAGCCATAGTGATTTGTGTGCGTCTGTTCGAAGTTTGGCTGGCAATTTACGGCAGAATATCGTGGTGGAAAGTTACGGCATCGACCAGGCAGTGCGTACAGCCAAGCAAATTCTTGCAGCATCTTCGAAAATAACCGTGTTGACCGGAGCCGGCATTTCAACTGACTCGGGGATTCCAGACTTTCGTGGACCGAATGGTTTATGGACCAAGAATCCCGATGCTGAGCGGGCAGCGACGCTGCAGTTTTATTTGCAAGACCCGCAACTGCGCCAGAGGTCTTGGCAAAATCGCGCGAAATGGATCAACAACAACCCACAACCAAATGTCGGTCATCGTGCGTTGCTTTCGATTGAAAAGCGCGAGGCACTCGTTGCCATCGTCACACAAAACGTCGATGAGTTGCATCAGCAAGCGGGTCACGACCCGAGCAAGGTTCTAGAAGTACACGGCACTTTGCATCGCACATGTTGTTGGGGTTGCAGAGATCGCCGTTCGATGACTGAAGCATTAGACCGAGTTTTGGCGGGCGATCCAGACCCCAAGTGCGAACTTTGTGGCGGCATTCTCAAGAGTGACACGATCTTGTTTGGTCAGTCGTTGGATCAAGATGTGATGGACCGCGCAATGCAGGCGAGCACCGATTGCGACGTGTTTTTGGCCGTCGGTACTTCTCTTTCGGTTTTTCCGGCGTGCAACACTTTGCCGAGAGCAAAAAGTTCTGGCGCCAAAGTAATCATCGTCAATGGTCAGCCAACTGAAATGGATAACTACGCCGAAGTGATTGTGAACGCGCCGATTTCTGAAGTTTTGCCGGAAATTTGTGGCGTCGTGGAATCTTGACAAAAACGGTAGGGTATTGGTATGTCTAGTTTTCGCGAACTACTCGCTGCTGCCAAGTCGAAGATTCAAGAGGTCGACACGCAGACCGCCGCAGAAAAAATTGCTGCGAAGCAAGTCGTGGTTTTGGATGTCCGTGAGCCCGAAGAGTTCGACCAAGGTGCGTTGAAAAATGTTGTGCATATTCCGCGCGGGCATCTTGAGGCTCAAGTCGAATCGAAGATCGTCGACAAAAATTATCCAGTAATCGTCTATTGCGCAGGCGGGGTGCGCAGTGCGTTTGCCGCCGAGACGCTGCAAGAATTGGGCTATACCAGCGTGCTCAGCATGGCCGGTGGCTTCGGCAAATGGAAGGATGAAGACCGCGAGTGGTCAACACCGGCACAGTTGTCGCCAGAGCAGAAAAATCGATATCAACGCCATGTGTTGTTGCCCGAAGTCGGCATTGAAGGCCAGACGAAGTTGCTTTCGGGCAAGGTGCTGTTGCTGGGCGCTGGTGGGCTTGGCTCGCCAGCGGCGATGTATTTGGCGGCCGCCGGTGTCGGCACGTTAGGCATCGTGGATATGGACGTAGTTGATGCGTCCAA
>SXGT01408866.1_pt1 | contig 10881 bp, 5 predicted proteins | sample 3176221 | NCBI WGS metagenome assembly SXGT01 (sample SAMN11356862, study PRJNA531348) | freshwater metagenome | isolation source: freshwater sample F1-120 | place: China: Fuxian Lake, Yuxi | collected 2017-12-25
CCTCGAGCAGGAGCAGCGCGGCGGCGGTGCGGCGCGCCGCCGCGGTCGTGGGCCCGGCGCCCATGCGCGCGAGCTGGCGCCGGCGCTCGGCGCGGTGGAAGCGACGGACCAAGACGTCGGTGCGGACCAGCGCGCGCACGCTGGCGCGCAGGCCGCGCCAGCGGCGGTGGTGGGCGAGGACGAAGTCGACGATGGCCTCGGCGCCGCCGTCGGCATCGATCGCGTCCCACTCGGCGTCGACCCAGGCGGCGTGGGCAGCGAGCAGCACGGCCCGCTTGTCGGCGAAGTGCTTGTAGAACGTGCCGGGCGCGTAGCCGGCGGCGCGGGCGATCTTGTTCGAGTCGGTGCCGTGGTACCCGTGGCGCTCGAGCTCGCGGGCGGCGGCGGCGATCAGGCGGGCGCGGGTGCGGGCCGGGTCGCCCTTCATGTCGTGGCCCGGGTGCGGGCCAGGAACGGCTCCACCGCGGCGAGGAAGGCGTCGGGATCCTCGGCGTACGGAGCGTGACCGGTGTCGAGGGCGACCCACTCCGCCGACGGCATGGCGGCGCGGGCGGCGCGACCGTCGGTCAGGATGGGCAGCACCGGATCGAGCTTGCCCCACACCAGCAGCGTGGGCTGGCGGATCGCGCCCGCCTGCGCTCGCAGATCGTGCTCGGGGTCGGCGAACGAGCGCCACACCGCCGCGTCGACCGCGACCTGGGCCGGGTTGGCGCGCTGGGCGTCGGCGCGGGCGATCATCGCCTCGGTCCAGGGTGTGCGCTTGCGCAGGTAGCCGCGCGCGAACCAGCCGGCGACCCGGCGCGTCACGTCCTCGCGACCCTTGACCGCGCAGAAGGCGCGGCTGACCGCGTTGTGGCGGGTGAAGCCGCCTGGATCGACCAGGACCAACGCGCCGACCCGGCGTGGAACGTCGAGAGCCAGGCGGACCGCGGCGTAGCCGCCCACCGAGTTGCCGCACACCACCGCGTCCTCGAGGGCCAGGGCCTCGGCCAGCTCGGCCAGGACGCGGGCGTACATCATCGCCGACGCCGTGCCCGGCGGCTGCGGCGCCGGCGAGGCACCGTGGCCGGGCCAGTCGACGGCGATGACTCGGTGGTCGCGGGCCAGGGCCGGCACCACCGCATCCCAATCGCGGTGATCGCCGGGGTTGGCCGACAGCAAGAGGAGGGGGCGTCCGCGGCCCTGGGCCTGCCAGGCCACCCGGCCGGAGGAGGTGAGCGTGGTATCGACCATGGTGATGAGAATATCACCAAGGTGGAACCGGGCGAACGGAAGGCTGGGCCTCGGGCCTCGGGCCTCGGTCAGACCGGGAGACGGCGACGACGGCGATGACCGAGCACGAGCAGGCCCAAGCCGGTCAGCAGGCCGAGGAGGCCGGCGCTGGCAGGACCGCCCTGGCAGCAGCCGCCGGGCTGGCCGCCGCCGGCCGGCAGATCGAGCGTGAGCTCGCACTCGATCGAGCCCGACGAGTCGGTGCCGTCGAAGGCGTGCACGAAGTAGCGGTAGCGGCCGTTGTCGAGCGCCGAGAGATCGATGGGGATGGCGGTGGTGGTGCCGGTCGAGCTCATCACCGCCGACGTCGTGTAGACCGGGAAGCTGCTCGCCGGCACGTCGTCGTACCGGTACATCTCGAGCTCGAACATCACCACCTCGCCCTCGGGATCGTCGACGTTGCGGACGACGATCTCGGTGGGACTCTCCTGATCGTAGGTGGTCGCCACGCACGAGCCCTCGAAGGCCGGGTCGGTGGGCGGGGCGTTCGACTTGAGGCGGAAGCGGTGGCTGTCGCTCCACTCGCTCAACCCGCCGCGGGCGTCGCGGGCGCGGACCCGGGCGAAGTACTCGCCGCCCCAGGGCAGGTCGACGCCGGTGCTGGTCATGGTCGTCCCCGACACCAGGCTCTGCGGCACGCCGGGGCTGGTCCACACCACGTCGACGAAGGCGGCGTCGCGGGCGATCACGAACTCGAACTCGACGGCGTCGTCCTCGGGATCTTCGACGTTGAGCACCGACAGCCCGGGTCGGCGCATGGCCACGGTCTCCTGCTGGGCGGGCTTGATCAAGATCGGGATCTCGGGCGGGTCGTTGGCCGAGTCGACCAGGAACGCCGCGTAGTCCGACCACGGGCTGAGCGCGCCGCCGAGGTCGCGGGCGCGCACCCGCCAGAACACGCGGGTGTTCTCGGCGATCGTGCTGGGCACCCACATGGTCTGGGCGGCGGTCTCGACCACGTCGCTGATGCTCTGCGCCGGCGCCCCGCTGGTGTCGTCGAGGTAGACCTCGACATCGTAGCGGACCACGTTGCCCTCGGGATCGGGGGCGTTCATCCACACCAGCGACGGTGCGCCGGTCATCACCACCGCGCCGCCGATCGGCGACACCGGCAGCGGCGCCGGCGGCGCCATGTTGACGGCGTTGACCACGAGGATGACGGTCTTGGTCATCTGGAACTCGCCGTCGCCGGCCTGGAGCCGCAGCGTGTAGGGGCTGCCGGTCGCGGCGGTGGGCGGCGCCGTCCAGGTGTAGCTGCCGTTGTTGGCACCCAGCACCAGGGTGCCGCCGGCCACCGCGGCCATGGCGTTGTCTTCGTGGGTGAAGCTCTTGGTCGGGACGTCGTGATCGGCGTCGGTGTAGTCGAGATCGAGCACCAGGGTGTCGCCCTCGTCGATCGAGAAGGTCGCCGGCGCGGCCGGGACCTCGGTGGTGCCCTTCTTGATCGACGGCACCGGCGGCCGGTTGCCCTGGGCCGCGCGGAGCTGGTACGCGCCGGTCGAGTTCTGGCCGGCGCCGACGAAGTTGGTGTCGCCGAACGTCGAGACGGCGGCGCAGTGACAGCCGGCGGTGAGTGGACCGGTGTCGACGCGTGCGTCGAAGTTGCCGCCGAAGTCGTCGTTCTCGACCAGCCGGGTGACGCGGGCGCCGCGCCAGAACGAGATCATCGGATCGGTCCACGGGTGGCGGCGGGTCGCGCCGCTGAAGGTGAACTCGGTCGACGTGGTGATGATCAGGCGGTCGCCGGCGACGGCGGTGAAGCAGTACCAGTCGACGTCGCTGTTCGCGAGCGGGCCGATGCGGGCGCCGGTCGAGACCCAGGGCTGGGGCGGGTCCATGTGCAAGAGGGTGCCGTTGATCCCGGCCTGGCCGCAGTTGGCGGTGTTGTTGCCCTCGTTGGGGTCGGCCGGCGCGTCGGCCATGCCAAGGGTGCCGAGGTTGCCGTTGTTGCCCGAGCTGATTCCGTAGGGGCCGGGCGCGAGCAGCGTGTCGCGCACCCCGGTCGGGTCGTAGGCGATGATCTGGTAATCGCTGGCCGGCACCATGCCGCGCATCGAGACCAGGCCGGTGGGTAGCGACTTGGTGAGGTCGTTGTGGTGGATGCGGACCTCGCCGCGGCGCTCCATGCGCACCCACATGCTGGGGGCGGCCACGCTGCCGGAGTGGACGACGGTGCCATCCGCCCCGCCCAGGATCTCGAGCGAGATGTCGATGCCGCCCACGCTGGCGGCGGCACCGACCGCGACGATGTCGGCGTTCGCGCCGACATAACCGCCGCTGGCCGGCGCGGCCACGTCGTACCAGCGGTCGCCGTAGTTGGAGCCGCTGCCGACCGGGCCGCGCACGTCGATGAGGCAGTTGCCGGTGAAGGTGAAGCTGTAGTCGCCGCTGGCGTTGCTGGCGGTCGTCTGCGCGATGCTCCAGCCCTTCACGCCCAGCGTCCACAGCCGCACCTCGGCGCTGGCCAGCGCGGCGCCGCCGGCCTGCTCGCGGATGGTGCCGCCGATCGTGCCGCCGGCGGCGGCCCCGCTCATGGCGACGAGCGCGGCGGCGATGAGCGCTACCCTCATGGGATCTCCCTCCGGGTGTCGAGACGGACCGAGTCGACCATCGCTGAACCATCACCGTCGCTGTCGAGCTCGATGCGGTACTGGAAGAAGCGGCGGGCCACCACCGGCGGCGGGCCACCACCCGGATCGATCAGCGGCGACGACCACGGCGCGGACGAGAGCGCGGCCGGCGTGTCGCCGCTCCTCACGTAGAAGCGGACCTGGGTGCCGGCGCCGAGCCGCGCTTGCCAGGTGAACGACTGGTAGGCGGTGACCATCTCGCCCAGGTCCTTGACCGCCGAGGTGTAGCTGGCGGCCGGGGCGATGGGCGGGCGGCCACCGGCGTGGTGCACGGTGATCTGGAAGTCGCGCAGGGTGCCGGTGTCGAGCGAGACGGTGTCGCGGACCCGCAGGCGCCACACGCCGCTGGCCACGGTCTCGTCGAGGGCGACCACGTGCACGCGCTCGGTCACCGCGCCCGAGGCGGCGCCGCCGACGTGATCGCGCACCAGCGTGGCCGAGCCGTCGGGCGCGACCAGACTGATCTCGAGATCGCCGCGGTAGGTGTGATCGAATGTCCAGCTCACGTCGACGCCGTGGGTCTTGGCGCCGGTGGGTGCGTCGACGGTGATCAGCGACTCGATCTGGCCCAGATCGGGGATCGCGCGATCGGTGCGATCGACGCCGTTGTCCTGGCGCTCGCTGCGGGCCTCGACCGGGCGCAGGTTGGCCGGCGGCAGCGACGCGCCGACCAGGTCGGGCCCCGAGGCCACGCCGAGCATGGCCTGGGCGCCGCCGCCGGCCTCGGTGTGGTCGGCGACGAGATCGTGCCAGCCGGGCTGGAGCGCGATGGCGGTGGTCGAGGCGTCATGGGTGGCGTCGTCGAACTGGTCGAGGACCAGAGCGCCGTCGATCCATAGCCGCTGGCCGTCGTCGGTGACGTAGCGGAAGATGTAGTCGCCGCCGGTGTCGATGCGGAGCTGCCCCGACCAGCGCAGCGAGAAGTCGTCGCTGGCGGTGATGCCGAGATCGAGCGGCGCGCCGGTGCTCCAGTTGCTGGCGGCGGGCGCGGTGCGATCGATCGAGGTCTGGTGATCGCCGAGCAGGTGCCCGTCGTCGAAGGCCGAGACCGCGAGACCGGATAGCCCGCTGGCGGCGAAGCGCAGGCGGTGGCGCGGCACCGCGACGCGGGCGGGGATGGTCGGCCCCGACATCTCGACCCGCAGCGAAGCACCGCCGCCCCGCTCGCAGTAGCCAAGGCGGACCGGGTGCCAGCCGGTGGTCGCGGTCACGAAGCTGCCGGTCGCCTCGACCAGGTTGGACGAGGCGACCCGTCCGAACACGCCGGTCGGCGGTGAGATCTCGAGGAACCCGTGATCGTCGGCGAGGACATGGAAGGTCCAGGTCCCGGCTTCCAGGAAGATCTCGCCGTCGTAGGCCAGGCTGAGATCATCACCGGCGGTGAGGCCGAGCCCGGCCGGCGTGGCCGCGGCCCAGTTCGGCGACAGCGTGCGGCCGGGCGCGGCGACCGTCGCCGAGACCGCGGCGTCGACCTGGGCCCATGTGGCCACCGCCGCGTCGGTGAAGGTGAAGGTATCGGAGCCGCGCAGGCGCAGGCCGCCGGTGTAGTAGGCGCGCGGCGCGATCGCGCCCCACGCTTCGACCACGGCGTCGACGAGGGTGCCGGTCGTGAAGTCGGCGGCGAGGTCGTCCTCGAAGAAGCCGGTCGCGATCATGGCGTCGGCGGGCATGGCGTCGACGGCAGCGTCGAGCGGCGGCGGCGCGTCGATGGCCGCGTCAGACGTGATCTCGGCCTGCGCACACGCGCCGGCAAGCACGCAGCAGGTGCCTAGGAGTCTGACCGATCCCCTCAATCTGCGTGAGGATATCACCCCGGAAGGGGGTCGACGAGAGGCGTGACGAACGCCTCGATCTCGTCGAGGATGCGGGGCAGGGTGGCGAGCAGATCGTGCCCGTCCGGGAGCTCCACCAGCCGGACCAGGGGGGCCCCGGCGGCGAGCTCGCGCGAGAGCTCGACCGGCACCACGTCGTCGACGACGCCGTGGAGGACCAGGGTCGGCACCCGGATCGCCGGCAGGCCGGGATCGTGGGGGAGGACGCTGCGGGCGAAGTCGGCGTGAACCCGGGCCCCAGCGTTGGTGGTGTGGTCATGGACCTCGAGCCAGCCCTCGTCCATCCAGCGCCGCCAGCCCTCGTCGCCGAGCTTCTGGCGCCATCGCTCGGCGAAGCGCAGCGCCGGTGCCAGGAGCACCATCGCCACGACGCGCTCGTCGGACTCGGCCACGCGAGCGGCGGTGAGGCCACCCAGGCTCGAGCCGATCACGATCACGCGGTCGTCGGGCCCGCCGATGGCGGCGCGGGTTCGGGTCATCATGGCGCCGAAGTCGAGGCGCTCGAAGCTGGGGACCCGCAGATCGAGCCGTTCGACCTCGATGCCGCGCGAGGTGAGGCGCTCGTCGACGGCGACGCCCTTCCGGGACCGCGGTCCCGAGGCGAAGCCGTGGAGGTACAGGACGCGGAGAGCGGGCACGCGGCACCATAGCTCCAACCGGCGCCCGGGCGAACCGGCAACAGGCTCGCCGGGCGCATCGATGATTGCCGGTTTCCTGTTCCCTGTTTCCTGTCACCTGTTTCCTGGCTCAGGCGTTCCACAGACGATCCAGCTCGAGCGTCCGGCGGCAATCGGCGACGTTCTCGAGGAAGCTCTGGCGCCACGTTGGATCTCCGATGCGGGCGGCGGTCTCCTCGATGCGGGCGCGGGCCCGGGCGATGGCGTGGGCGGCGCCGGCGCGGTCGCCGGTGGCGTCGAGTGACTCGGCAAAGGAGAGGCGGACCATGGCCTCGCCCTCGTCGAGGCCGCCCAGCGACTCGAGCAGGGTCATGGCCTCGGCGGCGGCGGCAAGCGCGCCGGTGCCATCGCCGGCAAGGAGGGCGGCGCGAGCCAGGAAGCCGAGCGCGTAGGCCTTGCTGGGCGGGATGTCGGCGGCGAGCTCGACGGCGATGGTGGCCTCGGCGCGGGCCGCGTCGAGGAGGCCGGCGCGACCGAGGATGCCGGCGAGGTCGGCGCGGGTCAGCGCCTCCATCCGGCGCTCACACATCTCGGCCAGGGTCTTGATCGCGATCCGCATGACCTCGGTCGCCTCGTCGGTCTTGCTCAGGTTGCCGAGCGCGGTGCCGAGGTTGGCGCGGCACAGCGCTGCCACGCTGGGCAGGCCGAGTCGATCGGCGGCGGCGGTGGCCTCGCGGAGGAGGACCTCGGCCTCGGCGAAGGCGCCGAGGCTGACGTAGACGCTGCCCAGGTTGCCGCGTTGCTGGTGGGCTCCAGGCACGTCGCCGGCGCGCTCGTAGGCCTCGACCGAGGCGCGCTTGGCCACCAGGCCGGCCGCGAGATCGCCGGCGCAGATCGCGCGCACCGCCTGGACCCGGTACACCGCCGCGCCCACCGCGGGATCGTCGTCGGTGAAGCGGGGCACGTCGGGCTCGATCAGCTCGAGCAACTGATGGGCGAGGGCGTGGTGGCCGCTGAACAGGAGGTGCGACGCGGTGTAGGCGACGGCCAGCACGAAGGCGCGATCGAGCAAGGGCGGGGCGGCGGCCAGGAGCTCCTTGCCGACCTCGACCAGCGGCGCCTGCTCGCCGAGCATGGCCCGGGCGCTCGCCGCCTCGGCCACCGCCGTCGACCACGCCGGATCGCCGATCGGCAACATGGCCATGGCGGCCCGCGCTGACGCGTCCTGATCGTGGTAGCGGCCGAGCCAGCCGTAGGCCTGCGCCCGCAGGAGCTCGAAGACACCGCGCAAGGTCGCATCGGTGGCGGCGCCGTCGCCGAGACAGGCGAGGCCGCGAGCGCCGCGCGCCACCGTCGCCGGCAGATCGTTGGCGCCCAGCGCCTGCTCGGTGGCGCGCCGCCACCACGCCGCCGCTCGCACCGGCTCGCCGCCGCGCTCGTAGTGCTCGGCCAGCACGACCGCGTCGCTCTCGCCCGCCGCTTCGAGCCACTCGCCGGCGGTGCGGTGGCCGAGCCGGCGATCGTCCTCGGTGAGCAGCGAGTAGGCCGCCTCGCGGACCAGCGCATGGCGGAAGACCAGCTCGTCCTCGCGCGGGAAACGTCGGTCCCCGCGCCGTCCGATCAGCTCGTCGTCGAGCAGGAACTGCAGCCAGTCTGAGAGCGGCAGCTCGGTCTCGTCGCGGCCGATCAACGCGGCCACGCCGTCGGCCCAGAACAGGTTTCCGAACACGCTGGCCGCGCGCAGCACGCGCCGGGCCGGCGGCGGCAGGCGATCCATGCGGGCCTGCATCATGGCCAGCACGCTGCCCGGCAGCTCGTCGCCCTTGCCGTCGGCGACCGCGCGGATGAGCTCCTCGAGGAAGAGCGCGTTTCCGGCGGCCTGGTGGACGATGCGCTCGACCACCGCGGTGCTCGCGCGCTCCCCCAGCGCCTCGCGGGCCAGGCGCTCGCTGGCCTTGCGCGACAGGTTGCGCAGCGGCAGCTCCGTGACGGCGCGGCCGGCCCACAGCCCGGGCAGGAGCTCCTTCACCTCGGGCCGGGCCAGGGCCACGACCATCACCGGTCGGTCGACGGCGTCGGACAGGATGGCGTCGATCAGCTTGGCGGTCGGCCAGTCACCCCAGTGCAGATCCTCGAGCACGATGAGGAGCGGGTGCTGCGCGGTCTCGGCCGCGACCCAATCCTCCCAGGCCCGCCGCATCTGCTCGTTCATGATGCGCGGATCGTGGCGGGCGGTGCGCAGCCGCACGCTGGTCTCGTCGGGAAAGGGTACACCCACCAGCTCGCCGATGAACTCGGTGATGCGGGCGGCGTCGGCGGGCGCGACGTGACGGCTGACGCGGGCGCGCAGCTTGTCGCATCGCACCGCCGCCGGTTCGCCGTCGAGCACGCCGGCGGCGCGGCGGATTGCGGGCGCCAGGAGCGCGAACGGCGCACCGGCACCGAGCGGATCGCCGCGGCCGATCCACAGCTCGAAGCGGTCGCCGCGCTGCGCCAGCCGCCGGCACAGCTCGTAGCGGAGGCGCGACTTGCCGGCGCCTGCGCCGCCGGTCACCAGCACCGCCCGCGCCGACGGTTCGCTCACGCACTCGTCCCACAGGGCGCTGAGGGTGGCCAGCTCGGCGTCGCGACCGACGCACGCGGTGCTGCGGCCGAGCAGCGTGCGCACACGCTCGGGCTCGCGCTCGCGCACCACGGTGAGCAGCTCGCCGTCGCGCACGATCTCGAAGCGCTCGCCGACCAGCTCGGCCGTGGTCTCGTCGACGACGATGGCCGGCGCGTCGCGGGCGCCGGCGGCGCGCAGGAGCAAGGCCGAGCGATCGATGACCTCGCCGACGGGTCGTTGCCGCGCAACCTGTCCGCGGCCGGTGGCCACCGCGATCGCGTTGTGGGGCGCGATCACGCGCAGCGCCATCGCGCAGCGCACGGCCTGCAAGGTCTGATCGGTGGCGGTGCCGGCGCCGATGACCGTGATCAGGCCGGTGCCGTCGACCAGGGTCTCCAGCTCGGCGCCATGGGCGGCGGCCACCGCGGCCAGATCGTCGACCGCGCGGCGGGCTCGTTCCTCGGTCGCGATCGAGGTCTCGTCGGTGGTCTGGGTGCCAGCGGCGGCGACCAGCACCAGGCTGAGCAGGCGCTGCTCGCCGGGCGTGATCGCGACCAGCGGGCGCGCGGGCCCGCCGTCATCGGCGGTCGCCGTCGGGACACCCTCGAGGGCGGCGACGACGGCGTCGGCGTCTCGCGGCCGGTCCTCGCGGTCCTTGGCCATCATGGCGATGACCAGCTCGGCCAGGGCCGGCGGTGTGCCCGGCACCAGCTCGTCGAGGCGAGGCGGATCCTCGAGCACCACCTTGGCCAGCACCGCCATCGCGTCGTGGCCCTCGAAGGGTGGCCGGCCGGCGACGCAAGCGAACAGCAGGCCGCCGAGGCCGTAGACGTCGCAGCGGGCGTCGAGATCGCGGCGAGCGCGGACCTGCTCGGGCGCCATGTAGCGCGGCGTCCCGACCACGTGCCCGGTCACCGTCGCCGACGCCTCGTGGGCGAAGCGCGCGATGCCGAAGTCGATGACCTTGACCCGCTCGATCTTGTCGTCGACGAGGAACACGTTCGAGGGCTTGAGATCGCGGTGGATCACGCCGTGGGCGTGGGCCACGGCCAGGGCCTGGGCCGCGCTGCGCACCAGCGCGACCGCGGCCGCCGCCGACAGCGGGCCGCGGGCCAGGCGCTCGGCGAGATCGCAGCCGTCGAGCCACTCCATGGCCAGGTAGTGCACGCCGCCGGCCTCGCCGTGGGCGACGTAGCGGACGAGGGCGGGATGGGCGAGCTCGGCCAGCACGCGGGCCTCGCGGTGGAAGCGAGCCTCGTCGGAGGGGCCGAGTCGCGCCATCACCTTGAGCGCGACCGAGCCGCCGGCGAGCAGATCCTCGGCGCGATACAGACGCGCCATCCCGCCGACGCGCGCCAGCGCGCGCACCGCGAAGCGATCCGCGATCACCTCCCCGGGCTCCATCCCGGATCGATTCTACGCCTCTGCGCGAGCGGCGACGGCAGGAACGGCAGTCGCCGACGTCAGCCGACGACGCGGTTGCGGCCGCTGCGCTTGGCCTCGTACAGGTTCTCGTCCGCGCGCTTGACCAGGCTATCGGGAGGACCCGCGTTGCTGGCGTCCATCTGGGCCACGCCCAGGCTGATCGTGCAGGGAATGCGGATGTCGCCGTCGGCGAACGGCTCGCCCGCGACCAGCGCGCGCAGGCTCTCGGCGAACTGCATGGCGCCCTCGAGCGGCGTGTCGGGCAGCACCACGGCGAAGTCCTCGCCGCCGTAGCGGGCCAGCAGATCCGAGGAGCGGATGCGCGGCTTGAGGCGGCGGCACAGCTCCTTGAGCGCGGCGTCGCCGGTGAGGAGGATGCCCGTGTCCGCCTCCACCCGGTCGTGGATGTTCTTGTCGCCGAAACGCGCCTCGTAGTGGCTGAAGACGTCGTCGGCGGTAATTCCGGGGTCGGTCGCGTAGTACGCGGTCTCCAGGTTGCC
>SXGT01636810.1_pt1 | contig 10881 bp, 7 predicted proteins | sample 3176221 | NCBI WGS metagenome assembly SXGT01 (sample SAMN11356862, study PRJNA531348) | freshwater metagenome | isolation source: freshwater sample F1-120 | place: China: Fuxian Lake, Yuxi | collected 2017-12-25
AGAAAATACCGCGCGTCATTCCGATGAGAGCCTTGGCGATCTGAGGAATCTCGACAGACCTGACACCGCTCTAATACACGAGATCCTTCGGTCGCTAAAGCTCCCTCTGGATGACGGTTTCTCGAATGACGCCGCGTTCAAAATGTTCATCGATCAGTCTTCATGATGGACACGATTGTATCGCAGGTTTTGCCGTTCGTCTTGGGAACAGCAAATTTAGGGAGTGAAATTTGGGCAGATTCCCGAATTCTTTTATTGGCGCAACCAGCCCCGACCGCGTACACATACGGCTAATGGCCGATTCCAGTACACCCGCAGGCACTTCCGCTACTTCATCTGGTCAACCCGAACTTGCCCGTGTCATCGGCCCGTTCACATTGGTGCTTTACGGCGTCGGTAGCATGCTGGGCGCGGGCATCTACGGATTGGTCGGTGAAGCGGCTGGCCGAATGGGCACCGCGATCTGGTTGGCGTTTTTGTGCGCGATGGCAGCGGCGCTGTTGACCGGTCTAAGCTACGCCAACCTCGGCTCGCGCTACCCCCGCGCCGCAGGGGCCGCGTACGCCACGCACCGGGCGTATCGCAAACCGCTGCTCACATACGTCGTCGGCCTGGCGATCGTCGCTTCTGGTTTGACAAGCATGGCGACCGGTTCGCGCGTGATCGGGCGGGAATTGTCTGCCGTCTTCAATTGGTCGTTCGACTACGCGCCGGAAATCATCGCGTGTGTCTACCTCGTCCTGCTGTCGGGCTTGGTCTTCCGCGGGATTAAAGAAAGCATGTGGTTCAACATCGGTTGCACCATCATTGAAGCGACGGGCCTGCTGTTCGTCGTCGCGGTGGGGATGAAATACTGGGGCTCGGTGAACTACCTGCAAGGCCCGCCGACGGAGGATGGTGGCTTCTCGCCACTCACGATCGCGCTGGTCCTGCAAGGCGGGGTGTTGACGTTCTTTTCGTTCATCGGGTTCGAAGACATTTTGAACGTGTCCGAGGAATGCAAAAAGCCGACGACGACGATTCCGTTCGGGCTGGTTGGCGCGATGTTGATCTCCACCGGCATTTACATGGCCGTCGCCATTACTGCGGTAAGCGTTTTGCCGACAGATGAACTGGCGAAGAAGAACCTGCGTGGTGTGGTCGCGGTGGCGGCTCCGTGGTTCCCATCGTGGTTATTCACGGTCATCACCTGCTTTGCTGTCGCGAACACGGCGTTGCTGAATTACGTGATGGGCAGTCGGTTGATCTACGGCATGAGCCGCCAGGGACTGATGCCGCAGATGCTCGGCAAAGTGCACGCAACGCGCCAAACGCCGCACGTCGCCATCTTTACGCTGTTGGGGATCATCATCGTGCTGATGTTCAGCGGGCAGGTTGGGGCCTTGGCCGATTCCACGGTGCTGCTGCTGCTGTCGGTCTTCACGGTTGTGAACATCGCGCTGGTGATTCTGAAATTCCGCAAGAGCGAGCCGCATGGCCGATTCGAAGTCCCGGTCATCATCCCCATCCTCGGCGCTGCGGTGTGCGCTACCCTTCTGCTGACGCGCGTGTTTGCACGCAATGCGCAAGGCGAATTCAACACGACGGCACCGATGACCGCAGGCATTTTGATCGCGTGCATTGTGACGCTGTACTTCGTGCTGCGACCGAAGAATGTGATGGCGGATTAGTTTTGGTACTAGCGGCGATCAAGTGGATCGCGCTGCAATGGAAGAGACGCGAAGGCGCGAAGTTGACGCGAAGAAACGCGAAGGAAAATCCAGACAAAATCTCTTTGAATTTCTTCGCGTTCCTTCGCGCTACTTCGCGTCCTTCGCGGTCGCATTCCGACTTCCTTACCCGGCCGTTTCCACCACCCGCATGCCCGGCTTGAACTGGCTGCGGTAGGCGCTTGGGGTCATGCCGGTGAAGTGGTGGAACGTCTCGCTTAACTGTCTTGCCGACGAGAACCCCGCCCGGCTGGCGACTTCGGGCATGGGGACATCCGTCGTGCTTAAAAGGTGGCGACACCGTTCGATGCGCGCCCGGCGAATCTCTGCGGAGACGGATCGACCGATCGCCTGCACGAAGCGCGTGTTCAGCGTCGCCCGGCAGGTGCCCACATGTTTCACCACCTGTTTCGTCTGCACACCCGCTTCGAGGTTCTCGCGGATGTATCGCACTGCCTGCGCGACGAGCGTGTCGGCGCTGCCCAGCACGTCGCTGGATTGCCTGGCCATCACTTCGCCCGGCGGGACGAGGATCGACCAAGGCGTACGCCCTTCCTTCGCTGCGACCTGATCCAACAACTGGGCAGCTTCGTACCCAATCTGCTCGTTGCACAAGTGAATGCTGCTGAGCGTGGGGCTGGTCATTTCCACAAACCGGTCGTCGTCGTTCACACCCACGATCGCAACATCCTCCGGCACGCGCAGGCCCAGCACGCTGCACGCCTGCAGCAACATCACCGCAGCGGGGTCGTGGCAGAGCATGATGCCGATCGGTAAGGGCAACGCACGCAACCAGTCGCAGGTCTCTTCGATCGTCGGCAAGTTCGCTTTGGATGGTGGAGCCAACAGTACCGTTTGCCCTTTCGTTTCCAGCTTCGCGATGAACCCCTCGCGCCGACGATCGACCCAGATGCCGTGCGCGTTGGCGTAATACGCAAAATGCTTCAACCCCGTCGCCAGCAGATGGTCCCCCACCTTCCGGCCGACGCTCCAGTCGTCCGGCAAAACACGTGGCCAGCTCGATTCCGACAGCGTCGCAGACCAGCTCACCACTGGCAGACTGGTGCGCGTCAGCAGTACGTCCGCTTCCATCTGATGGGTGCCCAACAGCAACGCATCGACACCCCCTTCCAACGCATGAACCAGCGCTTCCCGACTACTGGCCTGGTGCTGCAGAAGATTCCACCCCTTTTCCCGCGCGTAGACCCCCACGCCATGCAGATTCTTCCGGTTGTAGCTCTCGGCGTAGTCGGCAATGACCAGAACACGCATGATTCGGTGGCCTCCTTTCGTCACGTTATCCAAAAACCGAAAATTCACAAACATAAACGTATTTTGAGCAAGCCAAGGTGTGATGTAGGTTGTAGGTGAAATCGAATGTTCACGCCGGCAATGGCTGGTGGCACATCTTTATCGATCTGTGATGACACAGGTGGGAAGCACTTTTCAGGAGGAAGTTATGCGGACAGTCTTTACGATCTTGGGCGTCGTTGTCGGGTCTCAGGGCGCATTCGCTGCGGTGTACGATTTCGAAACCGCCAACCAGTTCAGCGATAGTTTTCACACCCTCGCAAGCGTCAATTCCCCCACCACCGCCCAGACCAGCAATGGTGCAGCCAACGACTACCTGCGGATGGCGCAGCGGCCATCCGGCAACTTCCAGGTGACGTCGGCGTTTGCGTACAACACCAGCGCCACCAAAACGCTGGCCAACAGTGACACCTTCGGCGGCGCGTTCACCGTCGACTTCAAAGTCTCAAGCAACACGCCCGGTGGCAGCGGGTTTGGTCTGTTCCTGTTTGATCCCACCAGCAGCAATGGCTCGAACAACCTGTACGCCTGGGTTCAGTTCAACCAATCTTCAGAGAACGACCGCATTCGTATTGCCCGCGATGCATCGCCAACCAGCACCGGCAACGGAACGACCTACACCACAGGGCTTACTGGAACCAACGCGGGCTTTCTTGATGCCTCCGGCTATCACCAGGTCAACGCATTCTCGTCAACTTCCAACAGCTCCCCCGTCTTTACCAACGGCAGCATCACCTACACACCCGGCACCGGTGATACCACCACGCTCGCGTTCACACTCGGGGCCGCAACCGTGACCGCAGTCATCCCCGACACCGATGTCATCTCCAACCCGGCGATTGCGTTCCGGCTGAACACCTATGGCAACGGCACCGCTGAATGGCGCCTGGACGACATTGCCTTCCCCAATGCCGTGCCCGAACCCGCATCGATGGGATTGCTTGCGCTGGCCGGTACCGCCCTGCTCGCACGCCGGCGACATGTGTAGGGGCTGACCGGTTTCTATCAACAGGTCATCGCCATGCTGAAACGAACGACAGGCTTCACACTGGTCGAACTGCTGGTGGTTGTCGGCATCATCGCGTTGCTGATCGCGATGCTCATGCCCGCGCTCACCAAGGCCCGCCAGGCTGCGATCTCCGTGCAATGCCTCAGCAATCTGCGTCAATGCGGCATCGGTTTCGCGATGCAAGCCAACGACAACCGCGGGCAGGTGGAAGGGGAACGGGAAGAACACATCTGGGGCGCAGGCCCGATCTATTACCCGTGGGCATGGTTCGTCGCCGGTCGGGGGAATACGGTCGGCATGCTCGACAACCACCCGAGTGGCACAAACACACCGCCGGAATTCCCAAGGTATATCAGCCATGCCGCAACGCGCTGTCCTGCGATTCCCACTTGGCGGGACTTCAACGCCGGCGCCGCCACCGCTGTCGGTTTTTCGACCGATTCATTCATGAGCTACGGCATCTACCGTGCCAGCGACGGCACCTTCACCGGCGCTGCCCAGTACTTTCCCAGCAACCGGAATGTATGGCTCAACCAAGGTGGCCCCGCCCCACCAAGCATCAACGCCAAGACCAAGCATTGGGGTTACACGAAGTCGACACTGACATTCATGATGCATCGCATTCCGCGCAAGACGGACTTCATCATGCTCGCCGACACCGCCCAGCGAAGTTCACGCACGCCGCATGCCGCTCACATCTTCACCACACACACGCGCACCACCGGCGCGGGTGTGCAGGCCGCCACGCGCGAACTCCCCTACTTCGTCCACGGCACGCGTCTGAACTGCCTCTTCGCCGACGGCCACGCCGCCGCCATGAGCGTGGGTGATCTCAAACGCACCGCTAATTCACCGAACTGGGCGTTTGATAAGAACCGTCAGTTGTTCATGTTTCCGTGAGGGGATGAAAACCAGCTAAGGGGGGAAATGCCGCCCTACTTCGTAACACCGGCCATCTTCATCGCAAACCGATTCTGCTCTGACACATTCTGCTGATCGCGCGTTGGCGAGTAATCGAACACTTCCACGCTGCGGTCGGGTTTGAATTCCAGTAAGCGTAGCCAGCCGTCGCCGCCGTTGGGTTTCTTTTGGAAGTTGACGAGCATCTGGTTCACATCGCGGCCAGTGGGGGTTGGTGAGACGAGATGGCCCAGCCCGTCGCCGGTGACGTGGCCATTCAAGGTCAGGATGAAATTTTTGTGACGGCTGACGAGGTTGTCCCACAGTTCCTGGCCGTCCATGGTTTCACCGATCACACCCATCTTGTAATAGTGCGGCGTGGCGGACTGTTTGCGGGCGTACTTCTGCCAGTCGTAGCGCGTGTTGTCGTGATAGAGATAGCCGTGCGTGACGAGAATCGCTTCGCGGTCGGCGTACTTTGTCGCGATGTCATTGGCCCAGCGGACAACATCATTCCGCGGGCACCATTCAAGGCAGATCACAACGAACGAACGGCCACCGGCTTCGAACAGGTGGAAGGTGTTGTCGCTACGATCAGGTTCTTTGTCGTAGGTGCCGCCGAAGGTTTTGTGTTGCCTGAATTGTTCGACAGGGAAGTGGGCGGAGAAACCACTGGTGCGGTCTGGCGAGTTGCCATCGGTGCCGTAGTCGTGGTTGCCGGGCACCATGAAGTACGGCACGTGGCCGTCGAGTTGCTTCATCGCCGCTTGCGCGACCTGCCATTCTGCAGGGCCGTTGTTGTAGGTGATATCACCCAGATGCAGCACCGCAGCGATTCGCCGCGCGTCTCTGTTCGCGACGATCCATTCCGTCTGCTTCATGAATGTCGCGGTGTTCTTGCGCGTGTAATACTGCGTATCCGGCATGACCGCGATCGTGAACGAACCATTCGCAGGCAATGGCGGCGGCCCATCCACAAACACCGCGTCGGCGTACGGGTCAGGCTTCGGCTGCGTGGTCGCGGTCGTCGTCGCGGTTTGCGCGAAGGCAGATGACCGCGGAAATAATCCGCTCGCGATCGCGAGGCCGAACGTCTGCTTCAACCATTGGCGGCGGGTGGGCATGGGGGAAGATCATACCAAGCCGCTGGCTTTAGCCCGCTGGTTTTTATTCTGGAAATGAAGACCAGCGGGCTAAAGCCAGCGGCTGATGGATAGACATCGAAATCACTTCACCACTTCCGCCGTCAGCCCCTGCGGCTTAGCGATCACTTTGCCAACTGCTTTGCCCTTCACGTAAACATCGAACGTCTGTTCCGTCGCCGTCGGGTTCCACACCACTGCGGTGCGCGTCTTCGTCTTATCGTTGAAGAACACCATGGACGTTGGCGATGACGTGTGGCTGTCCCAGTCGACCAAACCCAGGTTGCGCATGCTGTGCGACATGTAATAGTGGATGGCCATTTCCTTCGCGTCGCGCACGATGCTCTTCTCGCCGTCGGCCCACATGTCGTCCATTTGTTTGGTGACCCAAGCCGGGTCCCACAGCGTGCGGTAGCCGAGCATGACGTTGCCCAAACCAGCACCGAGGTCTTTGATGGCGGTCGGTTTGTTCTGCTTCTTCGCGTCACGTTCCATGAAGTCGTACATCTTCTTCGCAAAGGCAGGATCGCGCGCGAGGTAGTTTAGCGCGGGGGAAGCGGGGAGCCATTGGATGGCGTAGATCCACGCAGCGTCACCGGTGAAGTAGGTGCCGTAGACTTTGCCACCGCCCCAGACCATGCCGGTGACATCGTGTGGCCATTCTTTCGGGAAGACGTCGCCGTGCGGGTCGAACCAGTATTCCATCAAGGCGCGGCTTTCCATCGCGTACCCCATCGCGCCCGCAGCGAGCATGTCTTTATCACCCAGCGCCTGGCCGAGGTAGACAAGGCCGGCGAACGACTGAATGTCTTCGGAGGATGATTCCTGATTGTTCCCGCCGGGACTGCTTGTGCCACCCGCCCAGCCGTGGCCGGCCCAGATGTCGAAGCAGCGCATGAAGGGAAGGCGTTCATCGGCCCGGTCCCAGTTGGCGTATTCCTTGCCGACGAAGGTCGCCATTTCTTTGAAGTCATCCGCCCACTCTTTGTCCTGCGCCGCGAGCATGCCACTGGCTTGGGTGAAGTAGCCGTAATGGAAGTGGTGGTCGTTGAACGCTTCTGAGCCGTAACTGGTTTTATAGCCGACGAGTGCTTTCCAGTTCGGATACCACGTGAAGTAGTGCGCGGTTTCGCCGGGCTCGTAGGTGAACCAGTCGGTCATGGCGGTGTTGAGTTGCTGCGTGAACTGCTTCTGCAGATCGGTCTCACCAATCTGCTGCGCCATGATGGTGTTCTGACCGAGGCTGAGAATATCCTTGCCGCCCCAGTAGGTGTCTTCGCGATACTTCGGATCCGCAGCGAGTTTTTCCAAGTACCACTTCATGCGCTCGGGGTCGTACGGATTCGGGCCATCGAGCGTTTTGGGCGCGGGCAGATTTGGCACGATGCCCTGGAACGGGTATTCGATCGTGAACGAATTGCCTATGCCGCACTTCAACGGCCCGCGCGGGCTGATGTACGTGAAGGCTTCATTCAGCTTCAGCGTGTTCTCCGTATTCCGCCAATGGTGCGGCAGCCAACCTTGGATGATCTCCTTGTTCGGGCCCTTCAGTGCTTCCGTTTCGATTGCCCATGTCGTCGTGACGATTGCCTTCGCGGGGTCGTAATCCCACGAGCATTTTGTTGACCGCGGGATAGCGTAGGCGTGCTTGTAGACGGTCGCGATGTCCTTGGCGGTGAGCAGCGGGCAGATGACGAGGTACGTCTGCTGTGCGTTGGCAAAGGTGATGTCGAGCTTGCGATCGGCAGCGAGCTTGAACGTGGTGCCATCGGGCGCGAAGACACCGAACCGCCGACCTTCGACTTCAATGCCTACTGCGTCTGCTTTCAGGTTGCTGATGTTCGCGAGCGGCTTTCCGGTCTTGTCGAAGAACTTTGGAGCGACCCCGCCTGGCAGTTGAAGTTGCGGCGCAAGGCCGTTGCGATACTCGAACCACGCGCACGGCATGCCTTCACCCAGCGTGACATCAATCGCCTGCGCATCTTCCGCGGGCGCGCCGAAGCGGAACGAGACGAGCCAGTCGGACCAGTCCTTGGCGCTGGCGGACTGGGCTTGGAAATCCACGCCACCAAAGGTGATGGGGAACTCACTCGCGGGGTCGTTTCCTTCCGGCTGCCAGCGCGTGGGGAAGAAGACGTTCACGCCCTGCTCGCTGGTCTCGACTTTCATCGGGTACACCCACAGCGAGCGCGCGAATTTGCTGACGATCAGCTGTGTCCACCACTTATTCGTCGGCAGTGCGCGATCCCCTTTATTCACCACGAACAGTTCCGTGTTCTTCTCGACCTTGTCCGCTTCCTTGGCAGCGTCGGGTGGTGGAAAGCTGGCGTACGAACCTTTGCCGATTGGCACAACGTCCTGCCCGAGAATGGTTGTGGTTGGCATAAGTGCAATCGCAATAAGAATAGCGCGGTGGAGCATGAATGAACCCTTTGAATGAAGTCGTAGTTGATACAAACGAATTACGGATCTGTTGGCGGAGCGAGGTTTCCCGTAGCTGCGACGCATTCAATCAAAAGGCCGAACGACTATGGTAGTCGCCAGGCCTTCCCCTCTACTTCCCTGGCTGTGTGGTGTTCTTCCATCGTTGAAATTACTGATGCACGAGCACCGTGTTCACATTCTTCTTCAGCAAGTCGCATTGCCCTTTCACGCCTGCCTTCGTTGCGCGCTTCAGCAGGCGTGATTCGGCGTGACCGTCGACAAAGAGAAAGTTGGCACTGTTGTTGGCCATGTGACGCCAGCGAATCGTGCCGGCTGAACTGTTGCCCCAGGTGGCCGGGGCGGCGGCAAGGTTCTCGCCGGGGTCGATGGAATCACCGTTGTTGGCATTGGCGGAATTTTCAAGCAGGAACGATGGGTTGGAGATGCTCCAGCCGTCGTAGTGGTGAGAATCAATGCACCATGCAGTTGAAAGCGCCCGATATTCCTGATCCGCCACCTGCGTACCGTCAAAGATCAGCACGATCTCGGCGGTGCGTTTAACCTGCGTGATCTTCGCAGGGCGACGCATCGCGCCACCCACTGCGGGTTCATACACTGGAATCGGTGGCATCAATCGTGGGTGGGCGGAATAGTGCAGCGTCATCCCGACAGATTCCGGCACAGCGATCGTGTCGGAATCGATAAACAACTTCCGGGTCTTCGAATCCTGCAACTGGTCGCGGTACAGCGGGCCTTTGCCGTTCAACACATTCAATAGCTGCACGCTCCAGTCGGAACCGAGATTGGTCGGATCGACTCCGCCGTTGTCGTAATAGCTGTAGGGCAGCACACCCTTGTTGGCATTGGTGTACATGATGACCGCCATGCCCATCTGCTTTAGATTGGACAGGCATGCCACACTATTGGCACTGCGGCGGGGACGGTTCAACGAAGGCAGGAGGATCGAAATCAGTACGGCGATAATTCCAATCACAACCAACAGCTCGACAAGGGTGAAACCCTGTTTGGTGCGCTTGTGCATGACGCCTGCCTCCTCTTGCCTTTTTGCCGTGCCCGCCGCGATCGAGCGGCAATTAAGCCGGCGGGGTTATTCGAATCGGATGTCGTCCAGATAGAAGATGACCGGCTTGCCCTGGCCGGCGAGCGTCCAGACGAAACCCGTCTTCACGCGCGACAGGTCTTTGCCGGTCACGTCGATCTCGTACTGCTTCCATTCCTTCGTCAGTTCGACGGGTGGGATGCCACCGCCATCGGAATCGTGGAACTTCTTTTCCTTGCCGATGACGCCGAATTTGAATTCGACCTTTTCACCACCGTTTTCGCCGCGCGCCCAGAAGCTAAGCTTCTTGGCACCGGTCAGGTTGTAACCACCGGCGGCGTCGCCCCAGTCGTTGGCGGGGTCTTGCCAGACGATGCCACCGAAGTTGTCGGGGCTGCGGAATTCGAACTTCATGCACGTCGCGCCGCTATGCGGGTTGATCGTGAATTTCTCATCCATGCCGATCGCGTCCGTTTTGCCCATCCAGCCGGACGGAATGAACGCGGTCTTCTCGCCATCACCATTGATGACCAACGGCAGGTTGGCGCTGACGGCTTTGGGCGCGGTGACCGGGCCGTCCACATACAACGGCACATTCGCGACGGCGGCGCCGTTGTTGCCATCGTGCACAATCGCGTACAGCCAATAGCCACCACCATCGGCAGGCATTTTCAGTTCAACGTTCGTCTTGCCGTTCTCAACGATCGCTTCCGGGAATGAAGGCGGCGCAATTTGCGTATCGCCACCGGTCTGGTATTCGCCGTAGTCTTTCGTCAGACGCCATTCGATCTTCAGCGAGTCGTTTTCCGGGTCCTTCACGTCGACGGCGACCTTGATGGTTTCCCCTGGCTTCACGCGGTTGGCACCTTCAACCTTCAACGGCTGAATTTGCGGACAGCGGTTGGTCGGCTTCTTGCCCGACCAGAGTTCGGTCATGGTGTCGATCGCTTCAAGGCGTTCACCATCGGGCATGAACAATCCATACCACGTGGCGGTCGCTTCCTGCTTGTTCCCCCACGCGAACACGTAGCTGCCAAGGCAGAGTTTGTCCTTCTCGCCGCTGATCGATTTTTCGTACGTTGCGCGATACGCATCGGCCTTGGCGGTGCTGGTTTGTTCCTGGGGGGCGTCCCATTCGTTCTTGCCCACTTCCCACGTGCCGGCCGGGCCGTACTCGGTGACGATGTAAGGCTTCACCCCACCTTCCTTGCGATACCGTTCGGAGATGGACGGCCCACCGCCATAGGAATTGATGCCCATGATGTCGACGCTTTTGCAGATCTTGTTGAACAGTTCGATGCGCTTGCCACCGATTTCCGCAAAGAC
>SXGT01374022.1_pt1 | contig 10880 bp, 7 predicted proteins | sample 3176221 | NCBI WGS metagenome assembly SXGT01 (sample SAMN11356862, study PRJNA531348) | freshwater metagenome | isolation source: freshwater sample F1-120 | place: China: Fuxian Lake, Yuxi | collected 2017-12-25
CGGCGGCCAGGCTGGCGACATCGGTGACATCGCCAGTGGACATGGCAGCTTCGAGGTTCAGGACACACAGAAAATCCAGGCCGAAGTATTCGGCCACAAGGGCCGACTTGCAACCGGCAAACTGATCACGGGCGAAACGATCAACGCCCAGGTCAATGCCGATGCGCGTCAACGCGCCGCCTACAGCCACTCCGCGACCCACTTGATGCATGCCGCCCTGCGTGTGGTGCTGGGCGGGCACGTCGCGCAGAAGGGTTCACTGGTCACGGCGGAACGAACCCGCTTCGATTTTTCCCACAGCCAACCGGTCACCCACGAAGAAATCCGGCGCATAGAAGAACTTGTCAATGCCGAGATACGACGCAACAACCCGGTCGAAACACGCCTGATGAAACACGAGGATGCGATCAAAGCCGGCGCAATGGCACTGTTCGGCGAGAAGTACGGCGATGAAGTACGGGTTGTCGGCATGGGCGAGTTTTCCACCGAGTTGTGCGGTGGCACCCACGTCAAACGGACTGGTGACATCGGCCTGTTCAAGATCGTCGTGGAGGGAGGTGTTGCCGCCGGCGTCCGCCGCATCGAGGCTATCACCGGCCCAGCCGCATTGGCCTATGCCCAGGAACAGGAAGCCAGCCTGCGCGAGGTTGCCGAACTTGTACGGGCTCAACCCCAGGAAGTCGCAGCACGACTGGCACAGATTCAGGATCAGGTGAAATCGCTGGAAAAGGAATTGGCCCGTTTCAAATCGAAAATGGCTTCATCGCAAGGTGATGACCTTGCCGCCCAGGCAGTCGATATACAAGGGGTGAAAGTGCTGGCCGCCTCGATCGAAGGCGCGGATGTTAAAGCTTTACGTGAACTCGCCGATAAACTGCGCGACAAGCTTCGCTCCTGCGCGTTGGTACTTGGCAGCGCAATCGACGGCAAGGTTGCCCTGATTGCTGCGGTAACGCCCGATGCCAACATCAAGGCGGGGGAACTGGTCAATTTTGTTGCCGCCCAGGTGGGCGGAAAGGGTGGTGGCAAAGCCGATCTGGCCCAGGCTGGCGGCACCGAACCGGAAAAATTGCCGACTGCCTTGCAAGGCGTGGCGGAATGGGTTCGTGGCAAACTTAATTGAGCGAGGACTAACTTCAATGTTCGGGTTCTTCAAACGCAAGAAGAGCGAAGAGGATCCGCTTAGCGACCTGAAAACGGTCTCGCGCTGGATACAGGAGTTACCTGCGGGAGACATCTACACGGCTCAGGAACAGGTGGTGCAAAGCCTCATCCAGTTCAACCATGCAGGTCTGCCACTGTCAAAAGACCGTCTCCAGGTACTCATGCATCTGGACAATCAGGCGCGGGACATGCAGTACTCGCTCTGTGTCCAGTATTTGCGCAATCCGCGCATGTCCAAAGTCATCGAATCACGCCTGTGGACAGCGATCCACGCGTTTTATTGGGAAATAACCCGCGGCTATCACGCATTCATCATGGATTTCGTCGGCAATCCCGGCGCCAGCAAGATACAGCCCGCCATCCCCCAGATCGCTGGGCGTGCAATCCGCGGATTCTCCGACATCTTCAAATGGCGCTATTTCCGCCACGAAAAGGTCGAGGACAAACTCTGGTCGAGGCTGCACAACCTGTATCGCATCACCGAATTCGACGGGTTCCAAAGCTCGCGCATGAAGTTGTACGCATCCGACTCGAAGCCATCAAGCTGTATGGATGAATATGTCCAGGCGCTCATGCTCTCGCCCCTTGGCGCCGGCAGCCTGGCCCCGAAACAGATCGAAATGGTCGACCACTGGCTGGATAACTGGTCCGAAATGGTCCCGCTCGAATCCAGTTATGACGCAACCCGTCATTTCTTCTATATCGACACGGTCAAGGGCTATGGACTCAAGCGGATTCGCCCGCAGGCGGAAATCGAGCCCAGTTTTCGCTTTATCGACACCGAGCGTATCCAGGAGCACATCAAGCAGACCGAGCGTTCATTGAAATCGGGTGCATTGCCGCCAAGCCTCGGCCTGGGTGAAGAGTTCAGATTGCCGGACGGTTACGACCTGATTGCGCACGTCTCCAGCGAGTGGGCAGCGGCCAACGAGCGCGAACGGCGCCAGCATAGTCGTGCACCGACCCAGGGGCGCTGTGAAGTGGTGCGTGACCTGGGAGCCATCTGCAAGCGGATCGAGATGGAACTCGAAATCAGCAGTGGCAATACGCCAGGCCAACAACTCAGCATGGAAGAGATCCTCGACATCAAGCTATATGGTTTTGTCACGGAACGAACCAAATCGACCGCATCGCAGCGCACGCAAGGCAACCGGGATCTCAGCGCCGAACAATGGCCATTGTTCGACCGCAGTGACACCGGCCTTGGTGTAATGATCAAAGGAGAGGAAAGCGAATGGGTCAAGGTGGGCAAGCTGCTTGCAATCCGGTTAGACCCCACCCATCCCTGGTTGATTGGAGTCATTCGCCGAATCACCCGAATGCATGACGAGATGCGCAAGATCGGCATCCAGACATTGAACAGCGAACCCACCCTGGTTCAGCTCGAAACCCATGATCTCTCGTCGGGACTCAGTTATTCCGTAGAGGACAGCCACAGCACTCAACAAACCAACAGCCAGGCACTGGTTTTCCCCAATCTGCAGGATGGCAGCGTAATCATCATGGAAAGCGCGCGCTACGCGCATGGACGTCAATACAAAATGCGTGACCAGGGCGGACTGCGCCTGATAAGGCTGGACTCTGTCCGGGACAAGGGAGATGGCTGGTTGATGGCGACCTATATCCAGTCATCCTGATATTCCGGGAGCATGGCTTCGGCAGCCTGGCGCTGAAGCTGAATGTATTTGCCATAAACAATTGCCGCTTGAACAGCAAGGCAACATGATGGAGCGCCCACATGACATCTGAATCAAAACCGGCCTTGCTCATCGTCGATGACGATCCCCTGATCACAGACACCCTTCACTTCGTACTGTCGAATGACTTCGAGGTCTTTGTTGCGGAATCCCGCCAGCAGGTCAAAAGCCTGCTGACTCAACTCGAAGCCCCGCCGCCACTGGCCTTGGTCGATCTCGGCTTACCTCCCTCGCAGCATAAGCCGGATGAAGGCTTTGCCCTGATTTCAGATCTGCTCAACTACTCGAAGAAAACTCGCATTCTGGTGCTTTCCGGCCAGAACGACGAAGCCAATGCGCGCCATGCGCGAGCACTCGGCGCGATTGATTTCATCGCCAAACCGGCCGACCCGGAACAAATCAAGCAGGCCCTGTTCTCCGCGTTGCGTTTCAATCAGGATGAACCTGCGGTTCAACTTCCCGTCTCCACGCTTGAATCGAGCGGCATTGTCGGCAGCAGTTTTGCAGTTGACCGACTACGCAACCAGATAAAACTGTATGCCGATGCCCCATTCCCAGTCCTGATCGAAGGCGAATCGGGCAGTGGCAAGGAATTGGTCGCCAAAAGCCTGCACCAATGGTCCAAGCGCAACAGCAAGCCTTACCTCGCGCTCAACTGCGCCGCCATCTCCCCGACCCTGGTCGAACCCACCCTGTTTGGCTACGCCAAGGGCGCCTTCACCGGTGCGACGCAAGCCCATTCGGGCTACTTTGAAGATGCCCGCGAAGGCACCCTGTTCCTCGATGAAATTGGCGAATTGCCATTGGAACTCCAGGCAAAACTCCTGCGTGTTCTGGAAAACGGTGAATTTCAGCGTGTTGGTGAAACCTCCAGCCGTTTTTCCAATGCCCGCATCGTTGCTGCCACCAATCGCGATTTGCGCAAGGAAGTTCGAGAAGGAAGATTCCGGGGCGACCTTTATCATCGGCTCTCCGTGTTCTCGGTTCATGTACCGCCACTGCGCGAGCAGACCGAAGACAAACTCGCCCTGCTTGAACACTTCCGCAGCCACTTCGCGCGCGAAGTCTCCGCCATGCCCTTCATCTTCGCCGCCGACGCCCGCCGCCTGTGGGAGGACTATCACTTTCCCGGCAATGTGCGCGAACTGCGCAATATCGTCATTCGACTGACCACAAAATATGCCGGCCGCACAGTCAATGCTCGCGAACTTGAAGACGAATTCGATCTTGATGTGGTCAACCCGTCCAGCATTCCTTTGCCGACCGACGGCATCGCACTGCAGGAGTACGCCAAGGCGCATCTGCGCAATCTGCACAACTTCAATCTCGATCAGGTTATCCGGCAATGGGAACGCAGCTATGTTGAAGCAGCCCTGGCCATGACCCACGGCAATCTATCGCAAGCCGCCAAGATTCTGGGCGTCAACCGGACTACCCTGTACAGCCGCATGCAAACCTACCAGCAGGACTGATTCAATTTGAATGCCGAACCCTGAAATCGGCATTCGACGTTGACGCAACTTAAATGGCCCACTTCGCGGAACCGCCCAAACTCGGCGAATGGCTCGCCGGACAAGGTCTGATCAGCCCGGACCAACTGCGCATTGCCTTGATGGAGCAGTCGGTCAGCGGGCTTCCCCTGGGCAGACAGTTGATCAGTCTCGGCTTCATCAGCGACGGCGTGCTGCGCGATGTACTGGCACAGACCGCGGGCGAGACCAGCATCGACCTGACTCACGTCATCGCTGATCCCGAAGCCATCGCACTAACACCGGAGCATCTGGCGCGGCGACATCACTTCCTGCCCCTGGCTGCGGATGCCGAAACCCGCACCCTGACGGTCGCTGTGCCCGACCTGTTCAACCTGGTCGCGCTCGACCAGTTGCGCGCGCATCTCGAAGGTCGCTTCGACATCCGACCTTTGCTGGCGGCTGAAGCGCAGATCCTCGAATACATTGACCGCTTCTACGGTTTCGACCTTTCCGTCGATGGCATCCTTAAAGAAATCGAAACTGGAGAAGTCGACTGGAGCAGCCTGCATATCGGATCCAATGTCGGCGCCAGCATCGGCGCCACTAGCGGAACCGAATACACGCAACCCATTGTTCGCCTGGTCAACGCCATGCTTGCCGAAGCAGTCAAACGAGGCGCATCCGATGTCCACTTCGAACCCGAAGCCGCCTTCCTGCGCGTGCGTTACCGCATCGATGGCGTACTTGAGCCGATGCGCAGCCTGCACCGCAAATACTGGCCCGCCATTTCGGTTCGACTGAAAGTCATCTCCGGTCTCAACATCGCCGAATCAAGAGCGCCGCAGGATGGCCGCCTCTCGCTCACCTTGTACGGACGCGGCATCGACTTTCGCGTCTCCAGCCTGCCCACTCTGCATGGCGAAAACATTGTCCTGCGCATTCTCGACCGCGAAAAATCCATCATCCCGCTCGAACACATGGGCTTGCCGGAAGCAACCCTGGCCCGCCTGCTTGGCGCGATCTCGCGGCCGGAAGGCCTGATCATCGTGACCGGCCCGACCGGGTCCGGCAAGACCACGACCCTGTATTCCCTGTTGGCACACCTCAACCGGGAAGAGGTCAACATCATGACCCTGGAAGACCCGGTCGAATATCCGCACACATTGATCCGCCAGACATCACTGACCGAACTGAGCAAAATCGACTTCGCCGGCGGCATCCGCGCCATCATGCGACAAGACCCGGACATCGTCCTGGTGGGCGAAGTGCGCGACAAGGAAGCGGCCGAAATGGCTTTCCGCGCCGCCATGACCGGGCATCTGGTCTTTACCACCCTGCATACCCACTCCGCGCTGGGCGTGTTCCCCCGCCTCGAAGACATGGGCATTCGACCCGCCATCCTTGCCGGCAACATCGTCGCAGTCGTCGCGCAACGCCTGGTAAGACGGCTATGTCCACATTGCAAGGAAGCCTATTTCCCGGATGCGGGCGAGCGGGCTCTGCTCGATGGCAATGCGCCGGAACGGATTTATCGCGCCAAGGGCTGCTCGCATTGCGCCTTCAAAGGCTATCGCGGCCGCCTGCCGCTGATGGAATTGCTGCTCATGGACGCCACGCTGGATGAAGCCGTACTGCGAGGCGCGACGCCGCGCGAGTTGGCCGCTCTGGCCGTTGAACGCGGTTGGCGCAACCTGGCCGAAGACGGCCTCGAACGCGTGCGCGGCGGTGACACTTCACTCGCCGAAATCAGCCGCGTGGTCAATCTGGCCCGGCGCTAGCCGACGTTACGTCAAGGCACGCGAATCCATGCCCCGCTTCCGCTACCGTGCAGCCGATACCGAGGGTCACCGCATCCAGGGCGAGCTCGCCGCCATCAACGACATCGACCTCGACCTGCGTCTTCGCCGCATGGGTCTGACCCTGATCCGGGCGCGCGCCGCCAATCGGCGCGGCTTGTTCTCCGCCTGGCATGCCACGCGCCGCGACCTGATCAGCTTCTGCTTCCATATGCAGCAGATCGCGCGCGCCAACGCACCGCTGCTGGAAGGCTTGAAGGATCTCATCGCCAGCACCGAGAACTCTCGCTTTCGCGACCTGCTCGCCCTGCTGGCGGATGACCTGGAGGGCGGCAAACTGCTCTCTGAAGCCCTTACCGCGCATCCGGATGTATTCGACCGCGTCTTCATTGCGCTGGTCCGCGCGGCGGAAACCAGCGACCAGATGGAAGTCGTCTTCGCTCGACTAGAAACCCGCCTGAAACAGCAGGATGAACTGCAAACCGAATTCACCCGCCTGCTGATCTACCCCAGCCTCGCCGCAACAGCGGTTTTCGCCGCAGCGGGCGTACTGCTGTTCTACCTCACGCCCAAGCTCGCACTCCTGGTTGCCAGCCTCAACATGCCCATGCCGATCGCCACGCGCAGCCTGATTGCCGCCTCCGAATTCGCGCGCACGCATCTGATCTGGCTGCTGCCTCTCCTGCTGACGGCCAGCCTGGCGGCCGGACTCGCGTTGCGTCGCATGCCCTCGCTGGCCCGGCGCATGGACAGCGTCTGGCTCAAGCTGCCGATCCTCGGCACAACCTTGCGCAAGCACATCCTGGCGCGTGTATCCGGGCTGCTCGCCCTGCTGCTGCAATCCGGGGTCGGCCTGCTCGACGCCCTGAACGCCTGCGCCGACAGCGCCGGCAACCGCATCATCCAGCGCAAGCTGGTCGCCACCGCGCAGCATATTGCGGCCGGCGAAGGCGTCGCCAACAGTTTCCGGCAACAGGACCTGTTCCCGCCCCTGGTATTGCGCATGGTGCATACCGGCGAAACCAATGGCGCGCTGGCAGAATCGTTTGAAAACGTCGCCTGGTTCTTCGAACGTGATTCGCGCGAGACCATCACGCGCGCGCTGAAACTGCTCGAACCCGGACTTGCCGCGCTGCTTGGCCTGCTTCTGGCGATCATGATGCTGGCCGTATTCCTGCCGATCTACCAGATCATCGGAGAGCTCCCGCTATGATCCTGCAGGCGTTGACGCTGAATGATCGAGTGCTGCTCTACCTCTCCGCAGTCGGCGCGAGCTGTGCGCTGTATCGGCATGGCACGCTGAAGGAAGTGTATTCAATGCCCAGCGATGAAGATGGCTGGGAGATGTTCAACACCTTCCTGCTCAATAATCCGGGCAAGCCGGTTGCAATCGCCGTCGATACCGTGGATGAAGTCTATCGTCAGGACATGCTGCCGCGCGCGCGCGGCGCCGAGCGTCGGGAAATGACCGATCGCCGCCTGCGCCAGTTGATACACCACTCCGGCTACCGCGCTGCGTTGCGCCAATCTCCCCTCTCCGGAACCGAGCCGCGTGAAAGATCGAGCGGACGACGGCAAGACCGCTATCTGATGATGGGCCTGACCAATGCCGAGATCGTCCGCCCCTGGCTCGATATCCTGCATGTACGTGGCGCGCATCTGGCCGGTATCTGGCTCCTGCCGGCGCTGACCATTCCGCTGGCCAGCCAGTTCCGCCTCACCCGCACCCGGTTGCTGCTGGTATCGGAGCAAACCGGCGGCCTTCGCCTCACCTACCTCGAAAACGGCGAATTGCGTTTCTCGCGCCTGGCGCCGGTTGACAGCAACCAGTTCGAAAACCCGCTCGAAAGCTATGCCGCCGAAATCGAGCGCACCCGCCAAGCGCTGGTCGGGCAGCGGCTGCTCGACCGTGCCGAACCCTTGCGGACGGTGCTGCTCGACCCGCTCAACACGTTGCGCGAACTGCACGCGCTCCTACCCGAATCGGCCGGCTTCCAGTGTGAAAGCATCCTGCGCGGACAACTGCTGGAAACCCTCAAGCTCCCCCCCACCCTGCTGGCCGAATCATCGGATGCGCTGTATCTGAAACTGCTGCCGAACGCTCCCCGCGGCGCCAACCTGATGACCCCCGAGCAGCATGCCGTCACCCGACTGCACTGGATGAAGCGAGGCGTCCTGTTCATCGCCGCGGCCTGGTTCAGCCTGGCGCTGATCGCTTCGGCGCTGCTGCTGCTGGATGCCTGGCGACTCGACCATGCTGCCGATCGCGAGCATGCCGACGGCCTGAATGACCATGCCAGGGAAGCCCGTCTGCTGGCCGGCGCGGGCGGCGCCGAAGTTTTGGAACAACGCTTGCAGACCGTGCAGGCCTGGCAAAGGGTGAAAGCACTGGAACAGGATCCCGCACAAATCATTCAGCAGGCCCGGCGCATTGGCGAACAGATCGGCGACCTGCGCTTTCAGCACATTGAATGGAACAACCGCGCCTTCGACACTTCGGGTCAGGCGCCGGCAATTCGTTTCGATGGCGAAATTTTCCCCTTCAACAATGACTTCAGCGCCGCGCACCAGCGCGTGCAGCACCTCGCGTCACAACTTCAGGCCGCCATCCCGACCAACCGGAAGGTAACGGTCAAACGCTGGCCGCTGGACGCATCCACCAGCGGCGATCTGGAAGGCGAATTCGGGCATAGCCATGTCAACGCCCGCTTCCAGATCGAAGTCACTGGGCATCCGCAATGATCCCGCATCCGAAACTACGCCTCCCCATCGCGCTTTTGCTCGTCTCCCTGCTGCTCGGCGCCGCCATCTTCCACGTCAGCCTGGATGCCCGCCTGGCCTCGGAAGCCCGACTGATCACCGAGAAATCGCACGCCCAGCAAGCCGCCCGCGGCGTGCGGGAAGCCCCCGCCCGGCTAGCGCAGGATCAATCCGATGCCTCGCTTTTCAAACATATCCGCGACAGCGGCTTCATCAGCCCTGAAAACCGCGTCGGCTGGATCACCGCATTGGCACAAACCCAGTCCACACTGCAATTGGGCAGCCTCGCCTGGCACATGACACCGCAAACCTTCAGCACGCTGGCGCCGGACCTCAACTTCAGCGGGATGGAGTTCACTGCCAGTCCACTCGACCCGGCAAGTCTGAACACACTCATCGAGCACTTGCGTGCCAGCGCCCCCGGAGTATTCACCGTTGAGCGCTGCGCCCTGACGCTTGACCCTGCCGGCAGCGGCCAGGCCAATTGCCGACTGAACTGGTGGACCCTGGCCGACAGCAGGAAACAGGAAGGTGACCGGCATGCCAGCCACCACCAATAACCCCGCCCAGGCAGCAGCGCCAACCGGCTTCACACTGATCGAACTGGCCATCGTGCTGTTCATCATCACCCTGTTGCTGGGTGGCGTCCTGACACCGCTCGGCCAACAGATCGCCGAGCGCCAGCTCAGCGAAACCCGCCGCACACTGGAAACCGCCCGCGTCGCGCTGGTCGGCTACACCCTGCGCCAGAGCGATGCGGCCGGCGTACTGCCCTGCCCCGATGCGCGTAGCGCACAAACGCCGAACAGCGCCGCCAACGACGGACTGGAAGACCGGCTGATCAATGGCGATTGCGCCGCATACAGCGGTAATTTGCCCTGGAAAACACTCGGCCTGGCCGATGGCGACGCCTGGGGCAACCGCCTGGGCTATGCCGTCACGCCGGACTGGACGCAGCCAGGACGAAAACACGCAACGACCACGACCACGCTGAGTGTCTGCCTCGACAAGACCTGCGCACAACCGATGGCCGCCGCCGCGCTGCTGATCTCCTTCGGCCGCAACGGTTTTGGCGCACTCAATGTAAACAGCAGCGACGGCAGCGGCAACCTGGCGCCGACTTCCGCCGATGAAATCGAAAACAGCAATGCCGACAACCGCTACGTCATGCACTCGCAACGCGCCGCCGACCGACCCGGCGGAGAATTCGACGACCTGCTGCTGCCGCTGTCGGCGGACTGGCTGCGCGGCCGCCTGTGCGATCCGGCGTCGCTCTGCGCGAGCGAATAGGATGCGCATTGAGGCGGCAACCAGCAGGCGAAGCGACAAGGCCTTCGGCGCGGCCAAGAGCCACTCCATCTACAACGGCGAAGATGTCTGCGCCGAATACGACAGCGCCACGACGCCCACTGCCAAGACGGTCTGCACGCATGGCCCGGAAACCCCACACCCCCGGATATCTGGCGATTCATCAGCAATGACCCGGCAGGGATGCCAACAGTTACCTTCTGCCTCATTGCAACAACTCACCATCGCGGTGACTTTCACCACACCGACAAAACATCATCGCGATCGCACGATTCCTGCCTGCGCGGATACGCCGAATTAATCAGCGCTTTGGCCTTCACCTTTCACGCCATCCCCCTTCCCCCGTCCCGCATCCCCCATTAACCTTCACGCATCATTCACCATCGAGCCTGTCATGACTCTCTATCCCGTCATTCTTTCGGGTGGTTCCGGCACCCGCCTGTGGCCCTTGTCGCGCAAGGCGCTTCCGAAACAGTTGTTGCCGCTGGCTTCGGACAACACCATGGTGCAGGAAACCGTGAAGCGTCTGGCTGGCCTGCCGGATGTCGGTCAGCCCTTGATCGTATGCAACAACGATCACCGTTTTCTGATCGCCGAGCAGATGCGTGAAATCGACGTTGCGCCGCTCGGCATCTTCCTCGAACCGGTTGGCCGAAATACTGCGCCAGCCGCCGCCATCGCAG
>SXGT01678514.1_pt1 | contig 10880 bp, 6 predicted proteins | sample 3176221 | NCBI WGS metagenome assembly SXGT01 (sample SAMN11356862, study PRJNA531348) | freshwater metagenome | isolation source: freshwater sample F1-120 | place: China: Fuxian Lake, Yuxi | collected 2017-12-25
GACCAGCTGGGCGACATGGACTTCAAGGTCTGCGCGACCGCCAAGGGGATCACCGCGCTCCAGCTCGACAACAAGCTTGGCGCCGTCTCGCGCGCGGTGCTCGAACGCGCCATCGCCGAGGCCCGTGTCGGCATCACCCACATCCTCGCCGAGATGCAAAAGACGCTGGCCGCCTCGCGCCCGCTGGTCGCCCCGCACGCGCCCCAGGCCGCGATGACGCGGATCCCGGCGGCGCGAATCGGGGTCCTCATCGGCCCGGGCGGCAAGAACATCCAAGAGCTGCAACAACAGACCGGCACGCGCATCGACGTCAAAGATGATGGACGCGTGCGCATCTTCGCCAAGCGCGCGCAGGACCTGAAGGCTGCCCTCGAGCGCGTCGGCGCGATCGGGCTCGAGCTCAAGGTCGGGCAGCGCTACCGCGCCGAGGTCGTCAGCACGAAGGAGTACGGCGCCTTCGTGCGGATCGGCGATCACGAGGGGCTGGTGCACGTGTCCGAGCTCGCGCACGAGCGCGTCGAGCGCGTCGAGGACATCGTCAAGCCCGGCGCGAGCGTCGACGTGTGCGTGCTCGGCGCCGATGAGCGCGGACGGCTCAAACTCTCGCGCAAGGCGGCCTTGGGGGGCTGAGCGACACGCGGCCACGAGCCCAACCGGCTTCGCGATCGCGCCTCAGGCGGTCGCCTTGCGGTTCCAGACCCGCAGCCACTCGGCCGCCGCCCCACCCGCCTCGCGCAGCTTGGTGGCCGCCTCGGCATGGACGAGCCACGCATCGCCGGCGGGCGACTCGACGACGGCGACCAGCCCCTGCTCGAGCTGGGTCGCGATCTCGTCGCTCACGTCGATATGCGGGACGTTGCCGGCGCGCGCCGTGTAGTACCAGCGCCGATTGCCGCGCGTCTTTCCCTCGACGCGGCCGGCATTGGCGACCTTGCGGGGGTCGACCGGCTCGTTCTTGACGAGCCCGGCCTTCAAGAGTTGCTCACGCAGATCACCCATCGTCAGGCTCCGAAACCGGGCGCGTGCGCGACGCGCGCGTGTACGACTGCATTGTCAGGGTAGACGGGGCGTTTGCCCATCGCGTAATGCGCCGAAAGCGCGGGCGAATCGAGCACGTCGACCGTCGGCCAGCCGCTCTCGGCGAAGAACGCGGGCGCCGCGGCGGCGGTCAGCGAGAAGTGGAGCGGCTCGCCGATCCCGGCGAGAAGGCGCGAGCCCAAGCGGCGCCCGAGCGCCCCGAGCCCTGGTCCCGTCGGCTGGGACCAGAGGTCCAGCACGAGCTCCGAGCCAGGCCCGCCGACCGCGCGCAGGGCGGCCAGCGTTCCGCGTACGGTCTCGGGCGTGAGGTACATGACGACCCCCTCCCACACGAAGAACGTCCGCGCGCCCCGCCCGATCGGGCTCGCCGCGAGCGCGTCCTCGAGCCGGTCGTGCTCGAAGTCGACCGGCAGATAGGTCGTCAGCGCGGCGGCCTCCGGAATTCGTTTGTGTACCAACCTTTTCTTCTGCGCCTGGGTCGCTGGGAAGTCGACCTCGAAGATCGGTCGCCCGGCGAGCGCATCCGCGAACCGCAGCGCGCGCGTGTCGTAGCCCGCACCGAGGATGACGACCTGCTCGCCCCCGCTCGCCAAGAACGCCGCGAGCCGATCGTCCATGAAGCGATGGCGCGCCGCGATGAAGCTCTGGAGGCCCCCAACGCCGATCGCCACGCTCGGCAGAAGCGCCGCGCGGGCCACCGGCGACGCCGCCACGCGCTGCCAGCGCCGCGACAGAAAGCGCTCGGCATAGGGATCGTCGAGCACCCGCTCCGCAGGCGGACGGTGGCGCTCGACGGCGCGGAAGTAACAGACAATCTCGGCAGTGAGCGACGCGCCCTCGGGCATGGTTCCTCGGTTCGTTTCGGATGAGCTGCGACGTTGCGCTTAGTTGTCGACGAGGTTGAGGCCGCCCGCGTAGCCGTACCCCACGTCGCGGTCGTAGCCGTACACGACCACCCCGACGGGCTTGTTCGCGACGATCTTGTGGACCCCGTCGCCGACCTCGAGCCGCGAGACCTTCCAGTCGGAGCCAGCGATCGCCGCGAAGCTCACGGCCCCGAGGAGATTGCCGTCGAGCGTGACGCTGGCATCCGACGGCGCGATGATGTTCACGTAGTCGTGCGCGTATTTGTTGGGCGTCAGGAACACGTAGTCGTTCCGGAACTGCTTGGCCGGCGGGATCATGATCATCGCCGGATCGCCGATCGGGCGGCATTGGCGTTTGCCGTTCGGGAACAGCGTGCACACGTGGGACTGCGGGCACTGCGCGTCGCTCGTACACGCGGGCGGACTGCAGCCGCTGACTCCGCCCGCGGAGACGCAGACATATGGAAGGTAGCAGTCCGCCTCCGAGGCGCACGGCGTGTATTCCGGCGGCTTCACGATCTCCAGCGAGCTCGCGATGTACTGCGCGACCTCGATCGGTTTGTCGGCCGTGATGACGAAATCGGACGGGCTCTGGACCTCAACCCACTTGCCACGCCCGAGCGTCACGTTGGTCGAGACGGCCGGATTGAACGACACGTGCGTGTCGTCCTCGGCCGCGACAACCCGCCAGTAGTCCGACTCCGCGAGCCGCGGGTACGACTTCGTCGCGATGTAGCTCGTGCCCCAGGTGGCCACTGGAAATAGTTGCTGTTCCAAGTGATCCGCGCAGCACTGCGTGCCGGTGATCGCGGCCTCGTGCCCGCCGAAGACGCCCACCGGGCGCGTCGCATGGATGATGGTGCCGGTGAGGTCGCCCTGGTCCTGGTCGCTCTTGATGTTGAGGACTTGGTAGGGCTCGAGCGCGTAGGTGTAGGTCTGGCCGGCCGACATCGTGGCCATGCTCGTGCCCGCCTGGGTGCGGATCGACGGCGTGACCGTGACGTCGGTGCCGGTCGAGGGCGCGACGACCGCAATCCAGCCGCGATACGGGTTCGGATCGTTGGGGGCGCCGCTCACGAACTGGAAGCGCGACACCGCGATGTAGTCCGTGCCGAGCGCGTTGGCGGGCAGGAGCATGGTCGCGTCGTTCGAGAAGACGTTGACGTTTTCCAGCGGATTGAACTGGTAGGCGACGATCGGGACGGTCGATTCGAGGCGATAGGCGGTCCACCAGATCCCGGCGGAGCCCATGTTGCGCTGCGGCAATTCGAGGATCTCGAGGCCGCCGGGGACGACCTCACGCGTGAGCACCTGGGCGGCCTGGACGCCCGCGCTGTCCTTCTTGGTGACGGTGACCGTGGCCTTCTGCTCCGAGAGATTCGAGACGATGACGGCGTAGACCGAGCCCTGCGCGGCCGGGTGGTTGTCGACGTCGACGGCCCAGTAGTCGCACCCGGAGTTGGACTTGGACTTCGGGTCGCGCACGCACGGGGACACGCAGGTGCCGAGCAGGCACGAGAGGCCGGCGGAGGTGCAGTCCTGGGTGACCTCCCAGTGCCCGGCGAGGCTGCAGCTCTCGGCCGCGCCGGCCGCGCTGCAGCGCCGCTGTCCCGGGTAGCAGTCGAAGCACTGGCCGTCGGCGCAGGTCTGGCCGGCGAGGCATTGCTCGATGGCCTCGAAGGTGGTGCCGTCGTCCTTGCAGGCCATGACGGTCGTGCCGTTGCAGACGCGGTCACCGGGATCGCACCCCACGCAGGCGCCATCCCGGCACGCGCCGTCGCAGGGCAGCGTGTTCCAACCGCTGCCGTCGAGCTTGCACGTGAGGAGCACGCTGCCGTCGCAGGCGGCCTCGTTCGGGGTGCAGGCGGCGGCCAGGCACGCGCCGTTCGCGCAGCGCCCGCCATCCGGGCAATGGCCATCGGAGACGCACGCCGCGCACGCGCCGCCGGGCCCGCAATACGGGGTCGCGGCCGGGCACGCGCTCGCCGCGTCGCACAGGGCGGCGTCGGGCGGGAGGCCGGTGTCGGCGGGTTGACCGTCGCCAAAGACGACGCCGTCGACCGCCGGGAAGCCGGCGCCACCGCCGGGACTCGAGCAGGCCGCGAGCGCAGCCAGCACGAGCGTCGCGGGCCCGACGCACGCGAGGCCCCGAGCCCTGGCACCAAAACAGGTCACCGCCACGGATCGCCTCACTGCACGAGTCTCCGACCCCAGCCGAAGGCGGAACGCTAGCATTTCGCGCAGACGGGTTTCAACACGAGAGACGCGCGCAGCGGCCTGGTGCGGGAACGGCGCGCGCTGGCTTCAACGATTCTTGATGACGTGAAACAGGCGCTCCGCCCCGCGTGCTTCGTCGGCCAGCCAATCGGCCATCTTTCCCATGACGACCCGCAGGTCGTTGGCGTCGAAGGCGCCGGTCGCCGTCGGATCGGGCCTCAGCGCCGCCTTGAATGCGCTGAGCAGCGCGACCAGCGGCGTGCGCCCCACCTCGGGCTCGATCAACAGATTGGCCATCATCGCGGTCGTCACGCTGCCGTCAGGATCGAGCGCGCGGATCTCTTGCAGCGTCTCCATCGGCTGGAAGAGCAGGCGCCGCGCGGGGTCGAGCTCCTTGCCCAAGAAGCGCAGGAGGCGCGAGGCGACGTCGAAATCGAGCCTGATTTGGGCGTAGCTGGCGAAGAGCTGGAGCACGCCGCCGAAGACGTCGGCATCGGCACTGGCCGGCTGCTCGGCCAAGGCGGTCGTCAGCAGCTCGTCGACGAACGCGCGGTGGCCCGGGTCGTCGCGCACCCGGCGCATGGTGTCGACCAACGACGTGAACCCGCGCGACTTCATCATGTCGGCGAGGTCGGCGTCGAGCGAGTCGATGCCCTCCTGCCAATCGGGCTTCGCGATCGACTGGGCGAGCTGATCCGCCAGGACGGGTACGAGCGCGACGATGACGTCGAGCGCGTGCTGGTTCGCGAGCTCGCCATTGCCATCGAGATCGAGGAAGACGCCGGCCAGATCGATGCGATCCCAGGCGGCCTTGGCGACGGGCGCTTGGTCGAGCGCCGCGCTGATCTGATCGAAGGCGTGGAGGACGAGCTGCATGCGGCTCGGGTTCTCGATGGTCGCCAAACGCTTGCCCGGAATTGCAAATGTCCCGTCGCGCAGCGCGACGCGCGCACCGGGATCGAGCATCCAAGCGAGGAAGGCGTCGAGCTCGTCGGCGACGTTCAAGGTCTGGCCGTCGAGCTGGAAATCGGCCGTGTCGCCCCAGACCAGGAGATCGAGCAGGTGGTCCGTCAGCTGCGTGTCCTCGACGATCTCGACCAGGTACGGCTCGACCTTGCGGATGCCGCTGCCGTACGAGACGAACTTGTACCCGTTGGGCCCCGACTGCTCCCACTCCGTCTCGCCAAAGTGGTGCGCGAGGACCTCGAACAGCTCCACCAGCGACTGCGCTTGCCCCTTGGCGACGACGTCGGCCGCCCACGCACGCAGCCCCGCCAGCCCGCCGCTGGTCTGGAGCGCGAGCAGCGCGTCACCATAGAGGAGGCGCTCCTGGATTCCGAGGTTGCCGAGCGGATTCCCGAGCATCTGCTGGTCATGGTTGATGTAGAGATTCATCTCGGTCGCGTCGAGGTTCTTGTCGTCGAACTCGGGCACCAGATCGACGGCGATGTCCTCGAGGTAGCGCAGGCTCTCGCCGAGATCGAGCCACGCGTCGCGCGCTACCGAGTGAACGTAGAAGTTCGCCATGTTGTCGGTGATCTGCACCTCGGGCACGTCGACGCGGTCGAGAAAACGCATGATGACGGGCGCGCGATTCGTGTCCGCGATGAGGTAAGTCGCCTTCTGCAGCCACGATCGCTGGGTGTCCTGCGTGTCGGGCGTTCCCCAGGGCGTCGGGTTGATGAAGCGAAGCGCGTCGACATCGCTCGGCGTGGCGAGGAGCGACATGTCGCTCGGAAAGTTGAGAGCGGTCGACTTCATCATCGTCGCGAGCGACGGGAAGAAGAGCTCGCCACCCGGCATCCCCATGTCGCGCATCATGTCGCGCAGACACCCGGTGCGCACGAGGTCCCAAAGGATCGGATGCATGTCCTCGAAGAGTGAATTGCCCGGCTTCATGCCGGGCGCGTCGTGGAGGATCTTGCGGGCCTTCGCGAGATCGACCACGAGCTTGCGCAAGAGCGGCTCCTTGGCCGCGACCACATGCTCCATCGCGCGCATGAGCTCGACCAGCCGCGGATAGCGCCTGAGCTCGTTGACGATGTGCATCAGCTCGAGCAGCGGGGACTCTTCGACGAAGAAGCCGGTATAGCGCCCATCGGCGTCATCGCGGCTCACGCGGCCGCCCAAGAGGGCATCGAACGCCGCGAAGAGATCGAAGTGGAGCCCCTTGGCAAGGAGGCTCCGCGCATCGCGCACGAGCCAGGCCACGGCCGATCGCCGAACGTCGAAATAGGCATACACGAGCTGCCCGCCGATGATCGCACGCCCGAGCTGGTCGCGCGTCTCAGTGAGGGTCGGCGCGTGGGCGAAGGTCGGCAGATCGATCGGGGCGCCGGCCGCATCGACCGGACGCGCATAGGCGTCGACGTCGACCTGGCCATCGCCATCGCCGTCGACGAACGGCGCCGAAAACGCGCCGCTCGGCGTCTTCACGACCATCGGCGCGCCGCGCCCGTCGAAGTACACGCTGCCGGTGGGCGGGCCGATCGCCTCCGACGATTGGATCTCGACCGAGAGCAGACGTTGCATGAAGGTCTTCTCGTTCGACGCCACGACGGTCGCGTCCTCGAGCGTCGGCAGCTCGCGGTGGAGCCACGTCACCAGACCCGTCATGTCGGGCTCGAGATCGAGCATCATCGCGGCCGCGCGATCCATGACTCTAATCGGGTGGCGCACGAGCGTGCCGAGGAGGTGCTCGAGGGCATGCGGGTTGGCCTCGGGCGCCGCAAACATGCGGGCCAGCGCCTCGATCGCGGGACCGTCGAGCGAGAGGCTCTCCAGCAGCTTCGAGAGGTCGCGCGTCATCGCTATGAGCGCCGCGGGCTTGCCGTTCGGGAGATCGTCATAGAGCGGGAGGATGTCCTCGAGCAGCGGCAGCATCCCCGTCTTCACGGGGCCGGTCGCCAGCGCGTTGAGCGCCCAGACGACGTCGGTCTTGTGGCGCCCGAAGGCCTCGGCGCGGACGGCGCCTTCGCTGGCCGTTCCCGACCAGAGGAACTCGTTCGCGAGCAGCGCTTGGACCTCGGTGCCGAAGTCGCCGTAGTTCGTGGCCGCCGGCTCTGGAAACGGCTCGTCACACGCGGCGCCGCCGAGACACGCGAGGACGGCGGCGACGGAGCACAGGCCGGAGAGCGGCTTCCCTTGCGATCGGCGAAGAGGTGACGGACGCATTGAGACCTCTCGAAGAGCGGGCCGCCCAGGATGCCCGTGCAGACGGCGCGGGGCAAAATTACTTTGTACTCAAATCAAATGGCTACGCGATCAGAACGAGCCCGCGAGCGTCGCCGCCAGGATGAACGTCTGGGACCCGTAGGTCCCATTGGACACGTACGACGGCCCGTTGTCCCCGTAGGGCTGGGGGTCGTTGAGGTAGGCGGCGTTGACCTGTGCGTTGCGCGTGTTGGTCACGGTGCGCTCGAACATGCGGACGTACCCGAACGCGAGGTCGACATCGAAGGGGCCGAGTTCGACCGTGCCGCCGACGCCTACGCCGAACTTCTCGCCGTCGATCTTCAGCACCGAAAGCGTCTCGTCCGGGGCTGCTCCCGTCTCGAAGAACCCGCCCGCGCGCACCTTGAAGATCCCGTTCGCGGGCCGCCACCAGCCGCCGAGACGCACCGACACGACGTCACGCGAATTCGCGATGACATCGAACGGCTTCACGGTGAACGTACCGACGCCCGGGACGTCCTCGAACGTCACGTCGCGCGGGGTCGCCTTGATCTTGTCGTGGACGCTCCAGAACTCGACGACGCTGGCGAGCTCGATCGACCAGAGGTCCTCGTCGTAGACGCGCAGCCCGAGGCGCAGGATCGGCGGGAAGTCGACCTCGAGGCTGATCTGGTCACCCTTCACCGAGCTACCCGAAAAGTAGAAGTTGGTCGGGGTGTTGACCTTCACGTTGCCGTCCGCTTCCACGTGCACGGGGAGCTGCCCGGACACGCCGACGTCGAAACCGGGGACGGGCGTCCAGAGGACTCCGAACGTGGCGCCCGGCGTGAACACGTCGGTCACGCTGACCTCCGCAAACGCATCCAGGTCGCGCTGCTCGGCCCACCCGAAGACCCCCGTGTAGCCGGAGATATTGACGCGCTGTTTGAGCTGCGTGACGACCCACTGGAACCCGAACCCGACCGAAAGCTGCTTGACCGGACGCCATGCGACCGAGGCCTGGATGAAGAGCTCGAGCGCCTTCAAGCTGACGAGCGAGTAGCGTTGCGGCCCGTCCTCGGGCCACTCGTTCGAGCCCGCATAGGGGCCATACAGGCCGAGGGCGAAGACCCAATCCTCGAGCCCGAAGTTGCTCGCGACGCCGAGCGACGGGTCGGGGAAAGCCCCGCCGATGTCCTCGGTGTCGGGGAACCCGTTGGCATAGACCGGGTCCTTGCGCATGACCTCGGCGTCGTCCATGCGCTGAAAGTGCTGGTCCGCGATGATGACGCCGACGTCCAGGTAGAACGCGATCGGCGCCGCGATGCGGATGAGCCCGGCCGGGTTCATCCACTGGCAGTTCAGGTCGTCGCAGCCGGCCACGAAGGCGCCGCCCAGGGACAGCGCACGGGCGCCGCGCTCGGGGATGTAGAAGGCGCCGGCGTGGGCGGAGTCGCTTCGGAGTGACGCGAGGCCGAGCGCGGCGACGCACGCGAGCCGGGTCGTGACCTGTAACATTAGATGGCGCACTGACGGCATGCGACAGGTCCTCGCGTGGGACGATGGGCGAGCGGCGGGCCGACGCGTGGCCAAGCCGCCGCACCCGAAAGGATGCCCGAGCCCCGACGGAGCGTCAACGGCCCCCCGCCCGTGCGCCATGCGGATTTGCGGCGAAATGGTGGACCTCACGGACGCGCGCTCGCGCGTTCAGCGCAGCGCCTCGATGACCACGTCGCTGCCGAGGTGGCGCTGCACGAAGTCCTTCAGGTTGGCCTTGATGCGCACCTCGAGCTGGCGCACGCGCTCCTTGGAGACACCGAAGCGGTCGCCGAGGTCCTCGAGGCGCACCGGATCCTCGCTCATGAGGCGATGGTCCCAGATAGCCTGCTCGCGCTCGTCGAGCGTGGCGCGGTACTTCGCGAAGACCTGCTTGAGCTGGTCGTGGACCTCGCCGCCGGCCATCGCGTCTTCGGGATCGAGCGTGACGGTGTCGGCCAGCGAGTCGCCGCGCGTGCGTCCGTCCTCGTCGCCGTGGGCCGGCAAGTCGAGCGACACGGCGCGCTGGTCGAGGATCGGCGCGAGCTCGCGCACGTCCTCCTCGCGGATCCCGACGCGCTCGGCGATGAGCTTGGGGTGCGGCTCGAGCCCTTCGGACACGAGCTGCCGGCGCTCGCGATCGAGCCGCCAGAAGAGCTTGCGCGCGGCGCGGCTGCCGGCGTGGATGAGGTGCTTGTTCTCTTGGATGAACGCGAGAATGCGCGCGCGGATCCAGTAGCGGGCGTAGCTCGGGAACGGGATCTTGCGCTCAGCGTCGAACTTGCGGATGGCCTCGGCGAGGCCCAGGTTGCCCTCGGACACGAGATCCATGACGTCGGCCCACTGGCGCCGGAATTGGAAGGCGATCTTGACGACGAGGCGCAGATTCGAGGCGACGAGACGCGCGGCGGCCTCTTTGTCGCCGGTCTCCTGGAAGCGTACGGCGAGCGCCGCCTGCTCGTCCATCGGCAGGATCTGAACCGTCTTCAGCATGGCCAAGTAGACGTTGAGGGCGGTCAGCGCCTCGGTCGAGCGGCCGCCCGCGAGCACGGGAAGCTGTCGCACGGGGAGGTCTTCGTCATCCGCGCCCGCGGCGACCTCGACGTCGACGTCGACGTCCTCGGGCAGGGGCACCGTATCGAGATCGATCGGATCGACATCGATCTCGATATCGACGTCGCCCTCCGAGTCCGCGTCCTCGGCGGCCGCGTCGACCTCGGCCTCGACCTCGGGGGTCTCCACCGCAGCCTCCCGCGGCGCCTTCTCGGCGGCCGCGCGGGGGCGTCTCCCCTGGGTCCCCATCGCTTGCCTCACCATCCGTCGTGCTTCCACTCGCCTTCGCGCCAACGCCCGAATCGATAGCGCACGGGCCGGGCAGCGGCAAGCCACCCCGTGGTCACCCACGTGCGAAGGGGCATCCTAGCACCTTCGAGGAGCATCGACATGGACTTGGGGAAAGTCACCGAGCGGACGCGCGAAGCACTTTCACAGGCACAGGCGCTGGCGACGAAGCGGTCGCATCAGGCCGCCGACGAGGCGCACCTTCTGGTTGCGCTGCTCGAGCAGGAAAATGGCCTCGCGCCGCGCATCGTCGAGCGCATGCAGATCGACTGGCGCGTGCTCAAGGCGCAGGCCGAGAAGCTGCTCGAGCAAGTCCCGAGCGTGCGCGGACCGGGCGTCGCGCCCGGCAATATCGCGGTCACGCGCGAGCTCGATCAGCTGCTGGTGCGTGCCGAGGACGAGGCCAAGCGCATGAAGGACGAGTACGTCTCGATCGAGCACGTGCTCCTCGCCTTCGTCGCGGCGCCCACCAAAAACCCGATGCGGCGCATCTTCGAGGCCTTCAACATCGATCGCGACCGCCTGCAGAAGGCGATTCAGACGGTGCGCGGCAATCAGCGCGTGACGTCGTCGAACCCCGAGGCGACCTACGAGGCGCTCGAGAAGTACGGGCGCGATCTGGTCTCCGAGGCGCGCGCGGGCAAGCTCTCGCCGGTCATCGGACGCGACGAGGAGATCCGACGCGTCGTCCGGATCCTGTCGCGCCGCACGAAGAACAACCCGGTGCTC
>SXGT01743581.1_pt1 | contig 10880 bp, 5 predicted proteins | sample 3176221 | NCBI WGS metagenome assembly SXGT01 (sample SAMN11356862, study PRJNA531348) | freshwater metagenome | isolation source: freshwater sample F1-120 | place: China: Fuxian Lake, Yuxi | collected 2017-12-25
CAGATACGGGCTGGACAGCCGGTAATCGCCGGGCAGGCTGTCCCACACCCGCATCAGATCCTCGGTGCTCATTTCTTCCGGGATGATCTGCAAACGCTCCTGGCTGGACCAGTTCGGGTCGATTGCCGCCATGTGTGCGGCATCCAGTTCCATCGCCGCGCCGATGCTCTGCATCGCCCACGCCACCAGGGTGATTTCGGCGCTGGCCGACAAGCTCCTGCCGACCAGCAGGATATGCAGATTCACCGGCAACTCCGGGCGCGGCGCATTGCCTGGCCGTTGCGGCGGCAGATAGCGATTGCGGCCGTAGGGATCGACGGAAATCCGGTGCAGGTAAATGCCCAGCATGTTGCCGGTCGGATCGTCGCGCAACTGCTGCGAACCCAGCAGCACCACGGAAGGATTCGTCATTTCCGCCGCCAGATCGGATATCCGCGCGTCCAGCACATCCTTCAATGCCGTCAGCACGCCGGTAACCGCTCGGTAAGTCGCCACTTAACGCGCCTGCCCGCTGTTGGCCGCCTGGGCGGATATAGCCGTCATCTCGCGTCCTCCTGTGGTTGCCGTGAAACTGAATTGCTGTGCTGCGGATTCAGTAAACAGCAACACTCATGCCAGCGCCGGGCGGGGCGGAGATTGCTGTTGATTCAATGACTTGGTCTTTGTCACCGGCTAATGGCCGGGGCGAGGTGGGGCTGGCCTGACCCAGTCAATGGGTGAGCGGGGGCGCGGGCGGGTGCAAATTGACCCTGTCGGGATGGACGCGGGCGATATCAATGGCGGACTTGGACTCGCATCAGCGAGTGCTCGACATTGCACCATTCGTCCAGGGAGCCAGCCGCCATGGCCTGATCGCAGCATCTTGACGAAGCGTACCGACAGGTCCGCAGCCGGAGTCACCGCGGGTACATTGAAGGTATTTCGCGGCTAACGACTGCTTCCGTCGTAGGGAGTAGTAGTGACCAAAGCATCCGCCAAGTCCTATTACTTTCGACAGATTGCGGCCTGCAACCGCCTGAAGGCAAAATCTGGCGCGTCCGATCGGCTTGTCGATTGCATCGCCAGACCACATCACATTTAAAACACGAAGGACCAGGAAGATGATCGCAAACAACAGAAAACATTCAGGCAGGTGCGCATTAATCGTGGCTTTGCTCTCGACAGCCCCGGCGCATGCAGTCACTGTCGGCACCACCCCGGGCCAGTTCGCGGTTTCGGAAAGCGGTGCCGCCACCTACACCATCCCGATTGCTGTACCACCTGGTACTGCCGGCATGGAACCGAAGCTGGCGCTGAGCTACAACAGCCAGTCCGGCAATGGCCTGCTCGGTGTCGGCTGGTCTCTTTCCGGGCTTTCTGCCATCACCCGCTGCCCGCGCACCATTGCGCAGGATGGCGTAATAGCCGGTATTGAATATTCCACCAACGATAAATACTGCCTTGATGGCCAGCGATTGGTGGCGATCAACGGTGCCTATGGTGCCAACGGCACAGAGTACCGAACCGAACAGGAAAGCTTTGCCAAGGTGATCTCGTTTGGCGTAGCCGGCAACGGCCCGGCCTGGTTCAAGGTCTGGACCAAGAGCGGCCAAATCATGGAATACGGTAACAGCGATGATTCCCGCATCGAAGCCCAGGGAAAAACTTCTGCGGCGGTATGGGCGGTTAACAAAATCAGCGATACCAAAAGCAATTTCCTGACCGTTACCTACACCGAGGACAACCCAAACGGCCAGTTTTATCCGAACCGGATTGATTACACAGGGAATGCCAATATGGGTAGGGCTACCTACAACTCGGTGCGGTTTGTATATGAGACGAGGCCGGATGTGGTCCCGCTTTACCAGGCGGGTTCGGTCAACAAGACCACGGTCAGGCTGACGAATTTTCAGTCGTATGCTGGAACGAATACCTTGGTGAGAGATTATCGCTTGGCATATGAGCAGAGCACATTGACTGAATCTTCTCGTCTGTTGAATTTGAAGGAATGTGTGGGGGATGGTGCCTGTTTACCTGCCACATCATTCGGGTGGCAATCAAGGGGGGTATACACACCGGTAGCCTCACAACGGGGGCAGCACCTTCTGGGACATCCGTATGGTATTCCAGGTTGGATAATTCCACTTGACTACGATGGAGATGGTTATCAGGACTTGGTTGTTTTTAATAGCAGCGCAGATCGTTGGTATACAGTTGCCCACAATAATCATAATGGAACTTTCACGAGAGTGGCTCAGGGGCAGGGTTTTTTAGGCTTCCCTTATGGATCACCTCAATCGACAGCAGTGATTAGTGCGTTCGATTACAATGGAGATGGAAAACAGGATTTACTATTCGTCAATAGCTCAGCCGATGGTTGGTACATGGTCGCGCAAAGTAATGGTGATGGGACGTTCACTCGTGTTGCTGCTGGGCAACGTTTCCTTGGTCATCCCTATGGCGTTCCGGGTTGGGTTATCCCTCTCGACTACAATGGAGATGGTCGCCAGGATATTGCTATTTTCAATAGCAGTGAGGACCGCTGGTATACGATTGGTGTGAATAATGGCGATGGTACATTCACGAAAGTGGCCCAGGCCCAGAATTTTTTAGGTTTCCCTTATGGATCGCCTCAGTCGACTGAGACGATTAGTGCGTTCGATTACAACGGGGATGGCAAACAGGATCTGTTCTTCGTTAATAGCTCGCCTGATGGCTGGTACATGATTGCACGGAGTAATGGCGATGGGACTTTTGCTCAAGTCGCAAAAGGGCAACGCTTCCTTGATCATCCCTATGGCATACCTGGTTGGATTGTTCCCTTTGATTTCAATGGCGATGGTCTCCTGGATATCGCTATCTTCAATAGCAGCGAAGATCGCTGGTATACGATTGGTGTGAATAAAGGCGATGGCACTTTCTCACGAATAGTTCAGGGCCAGAACTTCTTCGGGTTTCCTTACGGTTCTCCACAGTCTACATTCCCCATAATTGCTGCTGATTTTAATCAGGATAATAAAACTGACCTTGCGTTCTTTAATAGCACCCCCGATCGCTGGTATATGTTCATACTGAGTAATGGCGACGGGACTTTTCGCACTCTCTCATCTGGACAGAGCTTCCTTAATTTTCCCTACAGCTCACCGCAGTCTACTGCAACGATCATGTCAGTTGACTCCAATGGAACAGGTCGTCCGGAACTCCTGTTTCTTAACGACTCGGCTGATGGAGCGTACCAATTCGCGCAGATCTACAATGGAGCAACCCCAGATCTAGTCGGTACATTTAATACAGGACTAAATGCCACTACCTCGGTCACCTACAAACCACTGACCGATGAAAGCGTATATTCCAAAGACGCCGCCGCCGCTTATCCCAATATAGATATCCAAGCCCCTATTTATGTCGTTTCAAGGGTTGCTGCAAGTGATGGCATCGGCGGTGAGCATGTCACTAATTACAGCTATGCCGGAGCAAAATCCCGCCACCTCGGCGGTGGATTTCTAGGATTTCGGGAAACACGCAGCCATGACCCGCAAGCCAAAATTCAGAGCATCACCACCTATCGGCAAGACTACCCCTACCACGGCGCCCCTTTGAGTACGGAAAAGCGCACTGACGGCAATGTCCTCATCAGCCGCAGCGTCACCACCTATACCGATCAACTGCTTAATCCCACTCTCAGCCCGGTTTGGCGGAAATCGGAGCCAACTCACACGGTGGAGTCCAGCTACGAACTCAACGGCAACCTGATCACCACCACGACCACCAGCCAGGCCTACGATGCCTTCGGCAATACAACCCGGATTGTCGTCAGCAGCAACGACGGGCATGTCAAGACCACAGTCAATAACTACGACAACGACCCCGTCAACTGGATACTCGGCCGACTCAGGCGCGCCACGGTCACCAGCACCACACCTTGAGCGCTGGTCTGCGCCATGACCACTAAGTCATCCGTAATCGCACCCCATAAAAACCAGGGAGAAACCATGTACCGACCGTCCATAGCCAACCTTGCCGCCTGTCTATTCGCCGCCTTGCTAAGCCTGAGTGGCGTCAGCCATGCCGCTTCCGCCGCGCGCGCCAGCGCGTTCGAATACGACCCGGTCAGCGGCCTGCTGACCAAGGAGATCATCGAACCCGACAATCCCGACCTTTGCCTGGTCACCACCCACAGCTACGACGCCTACGGCAACAAAGCCAGCAGCACCACCCGCAACTGCAACGGCGATGTCGGTGAAGCACTCGCCCCTGTCGGCGCTGCCGTTTTTGCCACCCGCGTGAGTACTACCGCGTATGCAGCCACTGTCGCCAACCCTGTCGAAGGGCAATATCCCACTGCCAGCGTTAACGCCCTCGGTCACTCTGAAACCAGCCAGTACGACCCACGCCATGGCAAGCTCACCCAACTCACCGGCCCCAACGGCCTGACCACCACTTGGCAATACGATGGTTTTGGCCGCAAGACCCGGGAAAACCGCGCCGACGGCACCTCCACGCAATGGGAATACGCCGCCTGCGACGCTGCCTGCCCAACCAACGCAGCCTATCGCATCATCACCCGGACCCTGGCTGGCGGCGTGCAAAGCGGCCCCACCCGCATCGACTACCACGACTCGCTCCATCGCAAAATTCGCGATGCCGTCCAGGCAGCCGATGGGGTGCGCTGGATCTACAGCGACACCGACTTCAACGCGCTCGGCCAGATCGCACGCGTTTCCCGCCCCTATTTCGCGGGCGAAACCGTGTTCTGGACGCGCAGCGAATATGACGACCTGGGGCGGCTCCTGCGCGTGTATGAACCCGACGACCCGCTAATCCCCACCCTCAGCGTCAGCTACAACGGCCTCGCTGTCAGTCGCTCCAACCGCCAAGGCCAGATCACCACCGAAGTCAGCAACAGCCAGGGCCAAAAAATCAGCGTCATCGACGCGATGAACAACATCACCACCTTCACCTACGACCCGTTCGGCAACCTCACCCACACACTCGACCCCGCCAGCAACCGGATCATCAACCAATATGACCGTCGCGGCCGCAAGATACAGACCAGCGACCCGGACCTTGGCGTCTGGCGATATGTCTACAACGCTCTGGGCGAACTGGTGAAGCAGACCGACGCCAAGAACCAGGTCACCAGCATGGTCTACGACAAACTGGGCCGCATGATCCAGCGCGTCGAACCAGGAATGACCAGCAACTGGATCTGGGACAGCGCCCCCGGCAAAGGCATCGGCAAACTGTATCAAGCCACTACCAGCGACGGCTACAGTCGAACCCACGGCTACGATGCCTATGGCCGCAATCACCAGACCAGCACCAACTTTGGTGCCGGCAAGCCCACGCTGGCCAGTGGCGTCGGATTTGACAGCGCCGGTCGAGTCGTCAGCCAGACTTACTACCCCAGCGGTTTTGCGGTCAAGCAGGTCTATAGCTCCCTGGGTTACCTTACCGAGGTCAGAAACAAGGTCAGCAACGCCCTCTACTGGCGAGCCGACCTGCGTGACGCGGAAAACCACCTCACCCGAGAAACCTATGGCAATGGCGTCGTTACGGAATACGGCTACCAGCCCGACAGCGGCCGCCTGCAAAACATTGTCGGTTACAAGGGAGCCAACCAGATTCAGGGCCACGCCTACACCTACGACAGCCTGGGCAATGTCAAATTCATGGCCGACAGCCCCGGTGTCCAACTCGAAATACGCGGGGGCTACGACGCGCTCAACCGACTACGGCAAATCGACAGCAACCTGAACGGCATTGCCAGCAGCCAAACGCTGGCCTACGACGCCCTCGGCAACATCACCAGCAAAAGCGATATCGGCAACTACCTTTACGGCGACCCAGTGCACAAACACGCCGTCACCGCCGTCAGCGGCGGACCGGTCAGCCTTGCCTATGCCTACGACTCCAACGGCAACCTGACCTCGGGTGGCGGCCGCAGCATTGTCTGGACCGCCTGGAACATGCCCGCCAGCATCAGCAGCGGCGGGCAGACGCAAAGCTGGCTGTACGACCCGGAACATAGCCGCTACAAACTCAGCACTGCCGGCAGAACCACCTTTTACCTCAATCCGAGCGTTCACCAGGGTGGTCATTACGAACGCACGCTCTACAGCAACGGCACGATCGAACACCGGCACACCCTATACGGTGGCGGCCGTCCCATCGGTGAAGTCATAACCTTCAACGGCGGAGCACCCAGCCAGACCCGCTATTTCCACAGCGACCAGCAAGGCAGCATAACCGCCGTCACCAACGAAACCGGCGTCGTGCTGACCCGCTACCGCTACGACCCCTGGGGCAAACAAACCCTGATCGCCGGCGACAACACTGGCATCGCGCAAACCCGCCAAGGCCACACCGGCCACGAAATGCTGGATAACGGGTTGACCCACATGAATGGACGGTTGTACGACCCGGTGTTGGCGCGGTTTGTGAGTGCGGACCCGTATATCCAATACCCGGGGAATTTGCAGAGCTACAACCGATATTCCTACGCCCTCAATAACCCTTTGGCGTTTACTGACCCATCCGGGTACTTTAATTTGAGGAAATTTGTTGGTTTCGTTTCTTTCGGCTTGCTGGGGAATTCCAAGATTGGTCGTACGCTAATTACTGTTGCAGCCTGCATAAGTGGGCCACTTACATGTGCTGGAGCAACTGCTGCTAGCTCTTATGTCAGTGGTGCAACACTTGGGCGGTCGCTACAAGCAGGTGCGCAAGCCTTCTTTACTGCGAAAGCATATGGGGTGGCGGGCGATGTTAGTAGTAAGTTTGGGAATGTCCTCGCACATGCCACAGTGGGATGCGTTTCAGTTTCGGCTAGCGGAGGGGAGTGCGGTAGTGGTGCTTTGTCGGCCGCTGCCGCTGCCGCATGGACAAACTATGGGTATAAATATCAAAGTCCCGAAGCAAATTTCATAGCTACCACTGTGGTTGGTGGAACGGCCTCGGAGTTGGGGGGGGGAAATTCGCTAATGGGGCGACTACGGCTGCGTTTGGGTATCTCTTTAACCATTGTCATTCAGGTTGTGATCTTTTCGGTAGCGGTAAAGCATCTGGACCGCCTGTATTTCCAATCGGGGATATCGGGCCTGTTGTCAGCTGGTTGGGTAACCAAGTCAACCAGTTCATTGATAATGTTGTATATTTATATGACAGCATAACTGGCAGCGCCACGGTCCCGAAAGAAGGGCAAATTATCTATCGAGTTTGGGGTGGTGGATCAAGTGAATATGGGCGTTCATGGACACCTGCAAACCCGGAGTTGGCTGGTGAGTCTTATCGGGATTTGGCTGGACTTCCAGCCGTGAATAACGGATCAATGATGTCTACAGCATTAATTGTCAATCCAGCTGGAATTACTTTTAGACCTGCTATTCAGCTCCCAGGTACTAAGGGAGGTTGGTCAGAGTATGTAGTTCCTAACCCTCAATCCCAACTACAAGTGATAAATAGGCGCGTAGTTGATCCACCGTTCTAAGGCTCGTATGCACAAATTTTACTATTGCTCAGAAGAAATTTTCCGAGCAGATCTACCAGTTTACTGCGACCTTATTCGTTACCTCTCAGTTGGCTCAACAGAAGGTAAAGCAGCTGTGATCAAGACTGAGCATCCAATACACAATATTCAAGAATCGAACTTTGTTGTGCTAGCAAAGGGTACGGACATCATCCCCGACGTTTTTGAAAACAAGCTAGTCGGTGTCTATTTGCTCCCACTTGATGAACGTGCCGGCTTTGATACTCTCGATCTAACGGCTGGTTTGCAGCCGGTTCAGGATTGGGGCGGGCTCACAACATCAAGAGAGACTGCTGAAGAATGGCAGATAAAGGCGTGAGGCAGCTTAACGTGAAAGGGCAGGACAATAGCACCAAGGCACCAAAACAATAGGAAACAATAGGAGGAAACAATGAAACAATAGGGGAGAACAATAGGGAGAACAATAGGGAGGGGAGAACAATAGGGGACGGAGAACAATAGGGGACGGAGAACAATAGGGACACAGAACAATAGGAACAATAGGAGGAACAATAGGGGAGAGGAACAATAGGGGACGAACAATAGGGCAGACCACGATTTTCAATGGACGAACAATAGGGGACAGACCACGATTTTCAATTAAACTCGGCCAACACTTCCTTCCTTCATACCGCCGCCTATGCCTCGCCGTCCCCGACTGGCCTTGCCCAATATCCCGCAAGAGGAGAACAATAGGGGACAGACCACAGGAGAACAATAGGGGATCAAACAATAGGACCAAACAATAGGGGACAGACCACGATTTTCAATTAAACTCGGCCAACACTTCCTTCCTTCATACCGCCGCCTATGCCTCGCCGTCCCCGACTGGCCTTGCCCAATATCCCGCAACACATCATCCAGCGCGGCAACAACCGGCAGGCGTGCTTTTATGCCGAGGAGGACTACCGCTTTTATCTGGAATGGTTGCGTGAATTCGCCTTGAAATCGTATTGCCGAATCCATGCCTACGTCCTGATGACCAACCACGTCCATCTGTTGCTGTCGGCGGTGCGCCCCGAGTCGCCCGGTGCGCTGATGAAGGCTCTGGGGCAGAAGTACGTTCAGTACGTCAACCGGACCTACCGCCGCAGCGGCACCCTCTGGGAAGGGCGTTTTCGATCCTGTATCACCCAGGAAGATTCCTACCTGCTGTCCTGCCAGCGCTACATCGAACTCAATCCAGTGCGTGCCAACATGGTGGAACACCCGGCGGAATACCGTTGGTCGAGTTATCGCGGCAACGCTCAGGAAGAACCGGACCCGTTGCTCACCCCCCATGCTGTATATCTGGCTCTGGGCCAGGACACAGCAAGTCGCGCGGCGGCCTACCGGGAGTTGTTTCGGTATCAGATCGAACCGGGGCTGGTGGATGAGATCAGACGGGCGACAAACGGGAACTATGCTCTTGGCAGTCCGGCGTTTGCTAAGCAGGTCTCGGCGGCTTTGGGGCGGAGGGTTACGCCGGGCAAGTCGGGGAGGCCACGCCGCGAGTTGCCGCCCGAATCAGGGGTGTTGCTTGATGAAGGATAAAAAATGTGTCCACTATTGCGTCCCGCGTATTCGATGGATAACTTGTAAGCGCATGTTTCAGGAACGACTTGTGCACTTCAACTGTTATGGCAGGAGTTTTGGGAATTGTTATCCAGGAGTTTGACAAGTTTTACTTCAGGCGGGCTTGGTAACCGAATACGAGCGCTGCTTGGAGGGCTTGCTCTGGCCAAGATGCAAGGGCGAAAATTTTATTATGTATGGCGCGTGGACAAAAAATTCTCGGCGTCGATGACTGATCTATGGGATTTCAAATATCCCTTGGCCAATGAAAGCAGTGCATGGTTTTTACATAAACTTGGCGTTAAACGATACGACGCCCAACTTCCGGACCTGGATTTGGTCAACCGCCAGCGGCACATTCAAATATCCACCATCCATGAGTTGAGACCCCCAATTTTGCGTGAGAAATGGCGAGAGGAACTGAGATCGCTTCGTCCCATTCCTGCAGTCCAGGAGCGTATCCGTCGAACTTGGGCTTCAGGACTGTCTGAAGGAGCGTTCGTAAGTGTGATGATCCGGGCGCATGAAGCATCGCATGAAAAAACCAGGATCAATTCTCCGGTCGAGTGGTATCTTCACAGAATGGAGGAATTGGCTAAAAACAATAACGACCTGATCTTTTTTTTAAGCACCGATTCGCCGGAAGTGGAAATACAGATTAAGGAATCTCTGAACAACATATCCATCCCTCCTAACCGAACCCTAAATTACAAAAATTTGGCACTCGATTTTCAGAATGAAGCCTGTTTTGCCTAATATTTCATCAGTTACGCCGCTTTCAATGGCATATCAATCCGGTTTTTGGCCTTGTCAGCCAATTGCGGACGGATTACGCCCCTTGCGCGCAATTCACGCTCATCCGTTGCATCAGTTTTTTGCGCAGCAAATACAAGTTGGCGAGGCCAAACAAGGTCTTCAATTGCGCAATGTTTTTCGCCAATCCCCGGAATCGTGTCTTTCGAAACCCGAACTGGCATTTGACAATCCGGAACATGTGTTCCACCTTGGACCTCGGACTGGCAATCAGCCGGTTGGCCTGCTTTTCCAGGTCGTGCAGTTTGCGTCCCGGCTTGGCTTTGATCGGGGTGAGCAAGATCGTGCCTTTCTCGGCCAGCGCTTCGGCTTTCGCTTTGCTGCCGTAGGCGCTGTCACCCAGCACGCCGTCCTCTTCGCCATGCAGGCAGTCTTCCATCTTCTGACCGTCATGCACGCTGGCGGTCGTGCCTTCAACCGTATGTACCGCGCCACTGTCAGCATCGACGCCGATATGCGCTTTCATGCCGAAGTACCACTGACCATGCTTGTGCGTACTGCTCATCTCGGGGTCGCGCGCTTTATCTTTGTTCTTGGTGCTGGACGGAGCATGGATGATCGTGGCGTCAACAATGGTGCCGCTCTTGAGGATCAGCCCTTGTTCGGTCAGGTGGGCGTTGATCTCGGCAAACAGGGCGTCGGTCAACTTGTGGGTTTCCAGCAGGCGGCGGAAGTTGAGGATGGTGGTTTCGTCCGGGATCTCGGCATCGACCAGACTCAGGCCGGCGAATCGCCGCAAGGCGGCAATGTCATACAAGGCTTCTTCCATCCCCGGGTCGGAGTAGCCGAACCAGTTTTGCAGCATGTAGACCCGCAACATCGTTGCCAATGGTTTGGGCGGGCGTCCGCCTTTCGCGCCCGTCTTCGGGTAGTACGGCTCAATCACGGCCGCCAATCGTTCAAATGGGACAACCTGTTCCATTTCAGCAAGAAATCGCTCTTTCTTGGTGATCTTGCGCTTGGCCAGATAATCCAGTTCGGAAAAGGTCATTTGCTTCATGGCGGG
>SXGT01732400.1_pt1 | contig 10879 bp, 9 predicted proteins | sample 3176221 | NCBI WGS metagenome assembly SXGT01 (sample SAMN11356862, study PRJNA531348) | freshwater metagenome | isolation source: freshwater sample F1-120 | place: China: Fuxian Lake, Yuxi | collected 2017-12-25
CATAACCTGAAGGTCGCAGGTTCAAATCCTGGCCCCGCAACCAATCGGCAGCATGCTAGTTCCCTCCAACCCAATGGGTTGGAGGGAATTTGCGTTTAGGGTTGGATCGGTATGCGTAGTCTCCACAAACTGAACGAAATCCTCATTCTGCAACAGGGCGAATTTCTGGCACGCCGCTTGCGCAATCGGCAACGAGAAAAACCACGCCACACCAGCCGGTTTATCAGGTCGTAGAAGAACTTCGTGGTCTTGCCGGTGAAATCCACCTTGTTCGACAGGCTGCCCAGCACGTTGTAGGCGTAGGTTCCCACCTGCCCGGCGGGCTGCGTGCGCTTCGTCCGGCGGCCGAGCGCGTCGTATTCGTAACGGGTCTCGCGCAGCAGGGCGTCCACTTGGTTCGTCCGGTTCCCCACCTCGTCGAACTCGTAGCGCGTCGAGGTTTGCGCCGCTCTTGCCGCTGCTCCACCAGCGCGGCCTCCAGGTTGTGGAACGTGAGGCGGGCAACTTTGCGTTGCCCGCCTATCCCGGCCTCATCGTCAAAGACAGTTACTGGCGCTGGCCCGAGCGTGACCTGGCCGGCAATGCCATCGACTTCTGCGTCCAGGTGCTCGGCCTGTCCTTCCACGACGCCATGCGCCAGGTCCCCGGCACCTAAAACCGCCGGGGTCGTAACCCTGTGACGCCAGTCCGCCCAGCCACCCGGAGAAAGCTCAGAACGCCGATGTTACGATGCCAGTGCGGCCGGCAGGCGTGAGAAACGTCGGCACCAACCCATTATGATGCCAGTGCGGTGAAAAACTTCCCCGAGGCGATGCGGAACCAGAAAATTATCCAACCTCGTCGTAGCCTTACGGTCAGAGCGCGGCTACTCGGCCACGAATTACGATGTCAAAGTGAGCCTGCTCCCAAAAGCCCTACGACGCCAAATCGGCCATTCTTACGATGCCAAAAAAGTTCGTAACAGTTTGGGAAAATGCCCCGTGCTCCCGGCCATTGACAGCGCAGAGGCACGCGGTCAGCAGGCAGCGGAGAAGAAATGCGGTCCAGCGCTTCACCGGGAAGAGAGTTTCAGGTCAACGAGGCGTTTTGGCGAGGCCCACCAGCATTGACCGGGAGAACGGACGGCGGCAAAAAGCACAGGACATAGCTGGGGCAGTCGCATCCATGACCGAAAGCGAACCGGGCGTTGCGAGTGAAAAAACCTCCGACAACGCCCTTGGTTGACCGGGACAGCGCCACGAGGCGGGCAAGGCGTTTGGGTGTTGGGTTTGATGTAGGCGAGCTTTGCTTCCTTTGAGAGGCGTTCGTAGCCGAGAAGCTGCGCCAGCGTATTTTTGCATGGCACCACGCGTGCCATATTCGGCGTGTAAGGTTCACTTCTGCAAAGTTCAAGATGTAAAGTTCAAGGTGGGTGATGGCAACGCAAGGTTGCGGCAACGCTGGAGTTCGCTACGCTGCTGCCATGTCTTCTACCGGAGTGCGTTCTTGGGTCGCGGGTGCGTGCATGTTGTCGGTCGGTCTGGCGGGCGGGTATTTTGCGGGCCGGGGCGGTTCGCCTGCCGCACCGACAGCCAGTAATACAACCGTGGCACCAGCGTCCACCTTGACGACGCCCGCCGTTGCGAAGAAGGCGGCGAAGGAATCGCGCGGCTCCGAAACGGCGCGCGCAAACACAGCGGCCAGCAATGCGCCTCGCTCGCTCGACGAGATCATCGCGAAGCTGCGGCAGGCGATGAGCGATCCGAACTATATGCGGAGCGGCCAGGAGATTTTTGAAGCCACTCAGCACCTTGCGCCCAGCGACATCCCGGCGGTGCTGGCCCAGCTAAGAAGCGCCGGAGCGCAGCGGAATTCCTACGCCATCATCAGTGTGCTCATGCCGAGGTGGGCAGAGGCGGATCCGGCGGCGGCGCTGGCTTATGCGCAGGCGTTGACGCGTCCGAATGAGCGGCAGATGGCCGTCAGCGCGGCCTTCAACGGCTGGGCGCGGCGCGACATGGAGGGGGCTATCGCGGCGGTGGCCGGGTTGAAGAGCAGCGACGAGCAGCGCGCGGCGTGGCAGGCGATTTTGCCCCAACTGGCGCAACGGTCGCCGGAGCGCGCGCTGGAGTTGCACGCGAAGCTGCCCAGGGGCGAATCGCAATACGGCTACGGCGGCTCGGTTTACATCTTCAACGCGTGGGCGCAGACCGACCCCGCCGCCGCCGCGACCCGCGCGCTGCAACTCCCGGTGCGCGAGCGCGACCAGGCCATCGGCAGCATCGCGGCGCAGTGGGCACAGAAGGATTTGCCGGGCGCGCTGGCCTGGGCGCAGGGCCTGCCGGAGGGCAACGCGAAACGAAACGCGACGCGCACGGTGCTGGCGGAACTGGCGAACCAAAACCCGCAGTCCGCCGCGCAACTCGCGCTGACGCTCAAAGGCGCGACGCAGCAGGAGGCGATGGCGACGGTGGCGCAGGCATGGGGCCAGACTGACCTCAACGGCGCGCTCGCGTGGGCGCAGGGCCTGACTGACCTCAAGGCGCGCGACCGCGCGATGCAGTCGCTCGGTGCCGAGTGGGCGCGGCGCGACCCGCAAGCGGCGGTGGCTTACGTGAACGGCCTGCCGTCGGGGCAGTTGAAGAACAACCTGCTCCAGAACATCGCCTCGTCGTGGGCGAACACGGACTCGAAGGGGGCGTTGGAATGGGTGCAAGCATTGCCGTCCGGCCAGGCGCGGAACAACGCTTTGCAGAGCGTCGTGAGCGGCATGAGTTACCGCGACCCGGCGGCGGCGGCGGCTTGGCTGGAGCAGTTGCCCTCCGGTGGTTCGCGACACAGCGATCTGTTCAGCAACGTCGCGAGCCAGTGGGTTCAGCAGGACCCGGAGGGCGCGGCGGCGTGGGTGAAGACCTTGCCGGCGGGCCAAGGCCAGCAGCAGGCGGCGCAGAAAATCATCTACCAGCTCGCCGAGGCGAATCCCAAGCTGGCGGCGGATTTTGCGCTGTCGCTGCCCGCCGGGCAGTCGCAACAAAACAGCATCGGGAACGTGGCCTCGCGCTGGGCGGCCAGTGATGCCAAGGGCGCGGTGGAATGGGCGCAGCAGTTGCCTGAGGGCGGCGTGCGGGACAGCGCCTTGCGCAACGTGGCGAGCGCGTGGGCGCAGAACGATCCGCAGTCGGCCGCCGCGTTTGCCCAGAGCTTGCCGCCCGGAAGCGCGCAAAAGAGCGCCCTCGGTTCGGTTGCGACCGCTTGGGCCACCCAGGATCCCAAGGCCGCGGCGCAGTGGGTGGCCGGCATGGGCGCAGAAGGAGCCGGTGAGCTGCTGCGCAGTGTGGCGCAAGGGTGGGCACAGAACGCGCCCTCCGAGGCGGCGTCTTGGGTGGCCACGCTGGCGCCGGGCAAGGCGCAGGACAGCGCGGCGTTGGCCATTGTAAGCACCTGGTCTAATCAGGATCCGGCGGAGGCGGCGGCGTGGGTGGGAGCGTTCCCGGAGGGGCCGACGCGGGACAGCGCGATGGGGAACGTGATATCCGGCTGGGCGCAGAATGACCCCAAGGGCGCGAACAAGTGGCTGGAGACACTGCCCGCTGGCAAGTCACGGGACCGGGCGGCGGAGTCTTTCATCAGCCAGGTCGCGTATCAGGAGCCAGCGCTCGGGGCGCGGTGGGCGCTGGAGCTTTACGCGGCGGCCCCGACGCAGCCGGGCCGGGAGGGCCGCAACACTTTCCAACTTGAGAACATCGCGCGGAAGTGGATGAGCGTGGACGAGCGGGCGGCGCGGGTGTGGATTGAGCAGGGCCCGCTGTCGGAGGAGAAGAAGCGGGTGCTGCTGAATCCGAAGCGGTAGGGCGGGGAAGTGATTGGTATGTAGTGATGAGTCGCCGGACGGGTTCGGGCAGTCAAGCGTTCACTAAGCTGGAACGATGCAATTGGAATGGGGAGCGCGCCCGCCCCGGGCGCAGCGAACCGCGCCCGCGCGTGGTCATCGTGCGCACCCTCAAGTCCGCGAACCCGAGTCCACAAGACGAGTTTTGGGCCAACCCCGAAGACGAAGTGGCCGTCTATGTGACCAACTTGGAAAAGGACGCGGCGCGGCCCGAACCGATCGCGCTGCTCTACGCCAAGCGTGCGGACACGGAGAACGTGTTTGACGAACTAAAGAACCAGTGGGGGTTTCGCGGGTATGGCAGCCAGCGGGCGGTGGTGACGGAACTGCGGCGCGGCTGGTCTTGCTGACCTACAACCTGTGGAGCCTGCTCCCGCGGCTGCTGGGCCTGCCGCCGGGCCACCACAGCGAGGCGGTGAAGTCGCGGCGGGATTTCCTGTTCCTGGCGGCGCAAGTGGTGGAGAGCGGACGCCAGCGGGTGGTGTAACTGGCGGTGAAAGCGGCATGGTGGCAGGTGTTAAAAGCCTGCTACGAGCGGTTGCGCACGTGGTTGGCGCTAACTGCGCCGCAGTTGGAGGCCACGGGGCAGATCCTGCGCCGACTCGCCCGCCAAACGACCGAACCCCCGGAAGAATCCCTGTCTCAACCCGCCCCAAGCTGATTCTCAACTGCGGATTTTAGGTTTAACTTTCGGCGTGAAATCTACGTGGCGGTTCGTAGGATGCGGTGCATGACCCGCCCTCTTCCCTTCCTTGCCGTCGCCTGGTGCCTGCGTGCAGTTGTGCTGGGCGCGGCGGCACCGGCAACATCCGTGCCCGTGCCGCCGCCGACTCCGGCGGTGTTCCAACGCTCCACGCTGCCGGAGGATCATCCTTACCAGAAGATCCTGCGGGACTATCTGCGCACCCTGCCGGCCGCGGATTTCGAGCTGGGTGTCACGAATGCCTTCAGCGTCCGGCCCGTGCCGGCGGATCCGGAGGCGGACTATCGCCATTACCTCCTCACCCAGATGCTGCAGCCACTCGTGGGAACCAAGCGGGGTTATCCCGCGATCAACGCGCCGGCGCGCTTGTTCGTGCTGAAAGAGCTGGAAACGCCCGAGGGCATCAAGCGGCCGCCGGTGTGGGCCGAGCCGGCGGCTTTCGTGGCGGCGTGGGATTATCCGGGCAATCCGTATCGGCAATCCCGGGCCTTGAAGCTCCGGGCCTTCGTGACGATGTGCGTGCATCTGACGATGCTGGATGCCCAGCTCGAGCACGCGCCGGAAGTGGGCGCGGCCGGGCGCAGCGACTGGCTGGCTCCCACAGTCATTCTGCTGGCGCATCCGTTCCCCACCGTGCGGGATGCGGTGCCCGCGGCCGCGCAGCAGGCGTATCTCACCGGATTGCGCAAGATGGGCCGGCGCCTGCTTGACTGGGGCCCGCGGGGCGAGGAACCGCAGCTCGATGTCGTGGCGCCTGTGTCATTGTGGTATGTGAGCCGCGCACTCGGCGATGCGGCATTCGCGCAGGAGGTCGAGACGTATGCGCGCCGACTGCTGACGGATGAGCGGCGGTTTCATCCCGCGGGCTACTTCGTGGACCGGGGCGGGCTGGACCTCGGTTACGCCGGACAGGCGAACTTCTTCACCAGCTGGCTGGCGTTGGCGAGCCACTGGCCTTTCGCGACCAATGTGGTGGCCCGGGCGCACCGGCTGCGGGCGCACCTGTGCCTGCCGGAGCCCGACGGGCGCACCTACGGGCCCAGCCATTTTCAGACGCGCTACAGCGCCGATGCCTGGCGGGACCAATGGGAATGGGGCCGCTACCGCAATCTCGCGGCCTCGCTGGTCACGGACGAGGCGGCCTATCTGGTGACGACGCCGGACGCGGTCGTGTTGACGAACGCGGCGGCGCAGCGGGCGGGCTTCTTCAACGAGCAGATCCGGGAGAATGCCTACCTCACCGAGCCGCGGCGCATGGCGCGCAACGAGGAGCTTGGCAACCATCCGTGGAAGTTCTCCCTGTGGCAGTCCTACAATTTCCCGGCCATGGTCAGCTTTGCCTACGAGCACTATCCCGCCGGGGCATGGGCGCACCGCCAGAAGCTGGAGCGGGAGCAGTCGCCGCTGCTGCGCTCGCCCTTCCTGCGCGAGGGAGCGTTTCTCCGGGAGTTTGCGGGGGCCTTCACCGTGGCGAAACACACCAATTACGCCGCGGTTCTGCACACCGGTCCCGTCGGTGCGCCGGGAGTGGAGGACGGATTTCTGCCCTTGCCGGGGCCGTATGGGCTGGGCGGCGGGCAGCTCTCGGCCTTCTGGACGCCGGCGACCGGCTCGGTCCTGCTGGGCCGGCGCGGCGGCATGACGAAGGACAAGAACATGGACAACCTCGAGGACTGGCGCTCGTGGCCCATTCACGCCGTGTCCGGCTGCCGGCCGGATGGACGCGTGTTCACGACGGGCCGCATCCAGTCGCCGCGCGTGGAAAGCACAGTGAACGGGCTGGCCGGCTCGGTCCGCGTGAGCGGCACCATTCCCCGCGGCATGCTGGGGCAGCCCAAGGTGCTGGATGGCCGCCTGGACTACGCGCGCACGTTCACGTTGTCCCCCGCGGAGCTGCGGGTGGAAACGACGCTGCAATCCACCGGTCAGGATGCGCTGGGGGAGCTGTATGAAACCCTGCCGGTCTTCCTGCGCGAATCACGCGAGCAGGCCAAGGCGGCGCCAACCCAAATCGAATTCCGCCGGCCGCAAGCGTGGGCTGCCGCCGGGACGAACTGGACGGAGCAGGTTTCCGCCGTGCGCCTGACGCGGTTTGGTGGCGCGGTGCTGGTGGAGTTTGACCGGCCGCGGCGCGTGAAACTTTCTCCGGCTGACTGGGAGGACACCTACTTGAGCCGCGCGTCGTGCCGCACCGTGCTCATTGACCTGCTCGAGAACCAGGACCGGCCGCGGGTGGCGCGGTCGGCTGCGGTGAGCTACCGCCTGCGGGCCGCGCAGTAGCCGGCGATGCCACATTTGGTGAACGCGATCGCCAACAGATGCCCGTGCCCAAGCATTTCAATATCTCCGCGCTCGAAGTCACCTGCCTGCTGGAGCTGGGGCACCATTTGCGATGTGACAAAGCTGATGAACTCGCTCCTTGGACTTCCTACGTGCCCACCACTCACGCCTTTGGGCTGCTCGGTCGTTTTCAGGAGGTCTGCCTTCTCCACCGAGATTCCCCGGTGGCGGAGGCCAGTTGCCAGATCGCGGTCGCGCTTATGAAGTCTGGCCTGCACCTCGCCGAAAACGTCACGTTCCTCACGTTCCTGTCGCGGCGCTTGAACTTCACCCGCGAATCGACCGCCCGTTACCTTGCCGGAGTGCTTGCGGATCACGAGCGCCTACAGCACTCGATCCCGAAGCTCTCGCCCGGCGCACTCCCTCACTGGGCCGTGGTGACTACTACTGTGGCTCGTAGTCGAGCAGGCCCTGCGTTGTCTCGCCGAGCAATTCATCCGGCATGACGCCGTGCTTGAGACAGGCCTCGATGATGACCTGGCTGACGTCATCTGCCGCCTGGGTGCTGAGTTCTGCCAACCATTGCTGCTCCGGAATGCCCCGGGCGACGCAGTGCTGGTAAATCTGCTCCAAGGCGTCGTCGAGCCGGAAGCGCCCGACTGTGCCCGGTTCCAAGCGTTCCAAATCCCAGTGAGTTTCGGGCAGCGACGCACGCCGTTCCACTCTGGCTTCGATGAGGTTCGCCCGCCAGGCGTCCGGGAAGTCCAACGTGACCTTCGCTCCCATCTGAAACCGCGCCACAACGGGCAGCACTTCTGGCGGGAGCAGCGCGGCCAGACCCGGGTCCACTGCCCAGAACCGGCTTAGGTCTGGCTCATAGGCGTTGCCGCCCAGGTAAAAACGGGCATGCACTTCGTGCTGCTCGGCGTCCATGCGGCCCACCGTCAGGTGCAAGCCGTCCTGGTTCCACTCGTTCTGCTCGTCCGTGGACGACTGGAACGCGCTGGCCGAGCAGTGATGATGCGCCGTGCCGAAGTAGACCGAGGACACGGAGTTTGATTGCGTGAAGTCGCGCTTCGCCACGGTCGGGGAGATCGCGGCCTGTCCGCCGATCGCCGCCGAGCTGCGGCGCGATGATCGGGTGCTGCATTACGAGTATTGGGAACTGGATGCCGTCCGCCGACTCGAACGCATGTATGAGCAGGCGCAACAACCACGGGAGTTCACGCGGCTGCGGGAACTCCAGCGGGCGGCGCTCCTGATGGAGGGACGAACCGGCCTGGTGCTGCTCCGCGACTGGCGGTGCGTGCTGCGGGTCTGCACGGTTCCAGCGCCTGAGGAGGAGCCATTTTAGCCATCCTGAGAAGATCCCGAACCTCGCGGCGGTGCGGTCGAAACAGTGCGTGGCCCGGGTCGTGGTCAGCGCTTGAGCCGGTGAGCGGAATGGTGGCCGGGCGTTGACGGTGGCCACGGTCAGGCCAACACTGCTTGCATGGCCCCGCATACCTGGTCCGGCAGACTGCGCACACCAGCACTCTGGCTGTTGGCCGTGTTCTTCACACTTGCCGGGCTGAACCACTTTCTGAATCCCGGGACTTACCTCGGCCTGATGCCCGCGTATCTCCCGTGGCACCGGGAGTTGATTCTGGTCAGCGGCGCGGCTGAAATGGCCGGTGGTCTGGCCGTTCTGGTCCTGCGATTACGCACCCTCGCCGGCTGGGGACTCATCGCCCTCCTGGTGGCGATTTTCCCAGCGAATCTGCATGTGGCCCTGCATGGCTGGGAGGGAGTTCCAATTCCGGCGTGGGTCCTGTGGGCACGCCTGCCCGTTCAAGGATTGTTCATCGGCTGGGTCTGGTGGGTCTGCATCGCCCGGGATGCCACGCGATGATTCAACCGGCGCGGCGCTAGGCCGGCATGAGCACCGCGTTCTTCGCCGCCAAATGCTTCGCCAGCATTACCTGGTTCCCTAGCGAGTTGGGAGCCCGGACGACATTGTCTCGGAGCAGCTTGTAGTTGACCAGCGTCTTGCCCACCTGGCCGATGTGGCAGGTGACACCCTCCATGCGCCAGACCTGGCCGGCGGCAAAGGCTGGCTGGGGAACTTGGCTTTTTACCTTCATAGGCAGACTCGGACTCAAGGCTGTGGCGAATGTTCAACCCGAACTCCGAAATGGAACTGGGCGGCACAGGCCGGTGGCCGGTGCTACCCGCCAACTGCGCCGTCGCCACCTCGGCGTTCGGGATTACTCCAAGACCAGCAGGTCAATCTCCGCGAGGCTCGGCACGACGGCCGATCCGTTGGCCAGCGGCAGCGGACCGTGGATGAGTGAACGCGCGGACTTCACTGCGCCCATGCCCGCCAGTTCCACGCGCAGCTTCTCCGCCATCTGCAAGCGCCCCTTGCCGACTTCGCCCGCCTTGCGCTCGTAGCTCCAGTTGATGAGTGCCAGAGAGCGGCGGCCGGCATTGTCGAGCGCCACGGCTTCCACCAGTGCCTCAGCAGGCACCGCTGGCCGATACGCCTTCGCAGCCAAGGCTGGCGCGGCAATCAACTCGCGCAGTCCTGGAGTGAAATCCGCGCGCATGTCAAAGTCTGTGCGCCGCACCTGCGCCGAGTAACTGAGCCCGCTCCAACAGCCAACCACGGTGGCCTCCCCCTTGCCAAAACGATTGCGCGTCACGGCTGGTTGATTGTCTGCGAAACGGGCCACCACCTCGGCGGTTGTGGGCTTGAGCGGCTCGCGCCCGATGCGCGCGACGAGCGTCTTCTGCGCCTCACCAAAGGCTGCGTGCGCCGGGGCGTTGGTTTCCACCAGTGCGCCCAGCGCAGTTGCACCATACAGGGGCACACTGCCCCAGCGCTCCAGCACGCGGTCCTTGAGTCCCAGCAGCTCGTCCATCGCAGCCGAAGGCTGATCTGCCTCATCACGCGAAAGCCCAATCGCATCCGTCCACAAACGTCCTCCCTCCCGCACCCAAGTCTTCACTTGGGCGGCGGCATCGCGGCGCAGGTTGGGGCCGGGAATGTAGATGGCCTTGTAGCGCTCCAGCTTGCCCTCGGCGAGCTGCTGTTCGCTCAAGATGTCCACCGGGACATGCGCGTGGGCGAGGGCCAGATAAACCCATTTCGCGTTCTCGAACGCGGTGCCATTCAACCCGCCGGAGCGGCCCCAGATCTCCGAGGAACGCGGCGTGACGAAGGCCACTTCCGGCTGCCCGGCGAGCTTGGCGCCGTAGAGATATTCCTCCGCCTGCCCGAGAAAGCGCGCCGCACGGGCGACCTGCTCCAGCAGTTCCGGCGATTGTGAGAAGCTGTCTCCTTTCGAGTAATCCGGCCCGTAAGTATACCACTCCACCACCCGCGTCCCGCGGGCGACGACCGTGAGCATCCGCTGCGCCGGCGCACCGCGATGCGGCTTCACGAGGCAACCCATCGGCATCTGGTGGCGTGCCGCGATGCCGCGCCCGATGTCCGCCAGATAGGATTCCCACTGCCACACGCGCGCGTCGCGGTTGGAGGTTTCAAAGACAAAGGCCGTGTTGGCCCCGTGGTCGTAAAACTCATGCCAGTCCAGGCTCGATCCGCTCCAGCTCGGCGTGGGTCCTTGCATCGCATAGAGCGGGATGCCGGCCGCCTTGAACTGCCGCGCCGCCTCCGGAAACACCTGCGCGGTTGCATGCGTCATGAACCGGGAAGTGTAATAAGCGCGCAGCGCATCCGCTGGGGTTTGCGGTCCGGCGGCAACCGGTCTGGCCTTTCCCTTGCCGGCCTTCGCGCCCTCCGCCGGCGCGCCCCAGATGTCAAATGGCTTCACCTCGTCCCAAGTCGCCGCGCCCAACTGGACTGGGGTCAGCTTTTGCGCCTGCACGTAAGCCCGGAATTTCTCCACGCACCGGCCACAACGCGCGATGTGCTCCTTCGCAAACACGCCAATCTCATCCGTCCACAGTGCCCACGATTCCTTTGCCTTGGCGGCGCGATGCTCCTCGATGGCCCGCTTCGTGGACTCGGCCATCAACGGCGG
>SXGT01167105.1_pt1 | contig 10878 bp, 7 predicted proteins | sample 3176221 | NCBI WGS metagenome assembly SXGT01 (sample SAMN11356862, study PRJNA531348) | freshwater metagenome | isolation source: freshwater sample F1-120 | place: China: Fuxian Lake, Yuxi | collected 2017-12-25
CGAACTCAAACTGGCCGGTTTCGCGGTTGCGCACATGCGTACCCATTTCCACGAGGCACATGCGGCAGTTGGTCGGCGTGCTCATGGCCGGGTGGTAGCAGAAGTAGGGAATTTCGATTTCGTGGTCGAGGCACCATTGGAGGAGGCGGTGTTTTCCGTCGAACTCGTAAGCTTTTCCGTCGATATGTACCGTAGGCATGAGAGGATGCGCTTGATTAACTGAGGCGGTAAAGATAGGGAGAAGGAAAGGAATGGGAAAATGCCAAAACCCGCCTTTTAGGCACAAATGTTTTTTTTCGGAGAAAAATGCCCGTCAGGCCTGATTTTCTGAGCGCTTTGGGTCCTCTTCATAGGCTACCCGGATGTCGTGGTAAAACTCCGGGTTCTGATAGTCCTTGCGCAGGGGGTATCCGGGCCAGTCGTCGGGCATCAGGATACGCCGCAAATCCGGGTGCCCGGTGAAGCGGATGCCGAGCAGGTCGAAGGCCTCGCGCTCATGCCAGTCGGCGGCACGCCACACCCCCGCCACAGAGGGTACCTCCGGCATTCCCGCTTCCGGGCGCGGCAGCGGCACCCGCAGTGTGAGGCGGTACTCATATATTATAGCGGTGAGGTGATACACCACTTCCATGGCGTTGGCCTCCGGCCCCCGGTCCACCCCGGTCACGCTGTGCAGGTAATCGAACCCCAGCACGGGGTCATTTTTCAGAAAATGGCACACCGCCAACAGCCTTTCCGGCTCCACCGTCAGGTCAGGCCCGGCAGCATCTGCTGTAGCCGCCACCCCATCGGCCAGGCCATGGGTTCGCAGGATATGTAGCAGGTCCTCGTTTTTCATGGGAAAAAAATAAAGGCTCTTTTGCAACCTCAAACTTTCCTCAGCGACGGGTGATGCCCATCGCTGGGAGATGGTGCCCTTCAGGGCTATTGCGCTTCGCGCAACTTCAAACTCACCCCAACTTCAAACTCACCCCAACTTCAAACTTTCTCCTTTTATCTTCTCCTGCAACTTCAGGATACCCCCGATGAGTGCCTCCGGTCTCGGCGGGCAACCGGGTACGTATACATCCACCGGCACAATGCGGTCCACCCCCTTCACCACATGGTAGCCATGCTCCCAGTACGGCCCCCCGCAGGTAGCGCAGGACCCCATCGAAATCACATAGCGCGGCTCGGGCATTTGCTCATACAGCCGCCGGATGCGGTCCGCCATTTTAAACGTCACCGTCCCGGCCACTATCATCACATCCGATTGCCGGGGCGAAGGCCGCGGAAATACGCCGAACCGGTCGAGGTCATAATGGCTCGCGTTGGTCGCCATCATTTCTATCGCACAGCACGCCAACCCGAAACTCATGGGCCACAACGAACTCAGCCGCGCCCAGTTCAGCAGGTCGTCCAGCGGCGTGATCAGCACCCGGCCTTCGCCGGTTTTGAGGTCAAGTAAGCCCATCGGAGGGAATAAAAGAGTTTGAAGTGAGCAGTTTGAAGTTATGGCTGCGGCAAAGTGCCTTCCGGTCAACTGTAAAGTAAGGAGTTCTGTCCTTAACCTACAAGGCGTTCTGGCTTTCCATAACTGTCAATCATAGGGCGAAGCCCCACTTCAAACCTCAAACTCCCCAACCTCCAACTTCAAACTCCCCAACCTCAAACTTTTCCCTGATTTTTCTCACACCCCCCATCTGCCAAAAGTCAGCCTTCCGGTTTTGGTAACTCCTTAAATTGACCCATCTATCTATCCCGATTGTATCATGGAAGGCTACACCCTCGAATACACCCGCAGTGTGCGCGACCCCGAAGGCTTCTGGCTCGACCGCGCACGCGCCATTACCTGGTTTTCTTTCCCGCGTCAGGGCCTGACCCGCGATGAAAAAGGCCTGTACCGGTGGTTTGAGGGCGGAAAACTCAATACCTGCTACCTCGCCGTGGACCACCATGTGCTCACGGGCCGGGCACAGCAGCCAGCCCTGGTGTATGATTCCCCCGTAACCGGGGTGGTACGCTCCTATACCTATGCCGAATTGCTTGCAGTGGTGGAACAGGTGGCGGGTATGCTCAAAGGCCTGGGGGTGGAAAAAGGCGACCGCGTACTCATATATATGCCCATGATTCCGGAGGCCGTGTTTTCCATGCTGGCCTGCGCGCGCCTGGGGGCCATTCACAGCGTGGTCTTTGGCGGATTTGCCCCGCATGAAGTGGCCGTCCGGATAGATGATGCCACGCCCAAAGTGGTGCTTACCGCCAGCGGGGGCATTGAGGTCAACAAAGTTATTCCCTACAAACCCCTCGTAGATGAGGCCCTTCGCCAGGCCCAAAACCTGCCTGAAGCTGTCGTGGTGCTCCAGCGCGACTTCGTAACAGCGGATGTGAGCGGCCCCCTCGACCACGATTGGGATACGCTCATCGCCCAAGCCCAACCGGCTACCTGGGTGGAGGTAGATGCCACTGATCCGCTGTATGTACTGTACACTTCCGGCACCACCGGTACCCCCAAAGGCATTATCCGCGACAATGGCGGCCACGCCGTTGCCCTTAAATATTCCATGGAGCAGATTTTCCACGTCAAACCCGGCGACGCCTTCTGGGCCGCCTCCGATGTGGGCTGGGTGGTGGGACACTCTTATATAGTGTATGCACCGCTCATTCACGGTTGCACCACGGTTTTGTATGAGGGAAAACCCGTAAAAACGCCCGATCCGGGAGCTTTCTGGCGGGTGATCAGCCAGCACAAGGTGCGCACCATGTTTACGGCCCCCACGGCCATTCGCGCCATCAAAAAAGAGGACCCCAACGGCACCGAACTCGAAAAGTACGACCTCTCCAACCTCCGCTACCTCTTTCTCGCTGGCGAGCGCTGCGATGCGGCCACCTACCACTGGGCCCACAGCCTGCTTAAGGTGCCGGTAATCGACAACTGGTGGCAGACGGAGTCCGGCTGGCCCATGATCGCCCAAATGCCGGGTTTTGGCCTGCGCGCCGTTAAGCCCGGTTCGGCCAGTACCGCTGTTTCCGGCTTCGATATCCGCATCATTGGCCCCGACCAGCAGGAATGTGCCGCCTATGAAGAAGGAGCCGTGTGTATCAAGTACCCCTTGCCGCCCTCCTGCCTGCCCACCCTGTGGCAAAACGACGAGCGCTTTATCAAGGGCTACCTGGAGCCCTATCCGGGGTATTACTTTTCCGGTGATGGCGGGTACAAAGACGAAGATGGCTATATCTACATCACAGGCCGGATCGACGACATCATTAACGTAGCCGGGCACCGCCTTTCTACCGCCGAGATGGAGGAAGCCGTGGCCGGGCACCCGGATGTGGCCGAATGTGCCGTAATCGGTATTGCCGATGAGCTCAAAGGCCAGATTCCGGTGGGTTTTGTGGTGTTAAAAGAAGGGGTTTCCACCGATGCAGCCACCCTGGGCCAGCAATTGGTGCAGCGCGTGCGCGATCATGTAGGTCCGGTTGCCTCCTTCCGTCAGGCGGTGGTGGTCAAACGCCTGCCCAAAACCCGGTCCGGAAAAATCCTTCGTAAGGTCATGCGGGCGATCGCCGATGGCACCGACTTTAAATTTCCGTCCACCATTGAGGACCCCGCCGTGCTCGACGAGGTCACCGATACCATGCGTACCCACGGCATTGGGGAGGCGTTTATCTCCAAAACTCAGGCATAAGCCTTGATAAGGATGTCGTTGACCACCAGCCGGGCATGCTCGATGGCGTTTTCGATAAACCAGCGGTTGGTGTTTAACCCGCCGCACACGGTTCCGGCGAGGTAAACGCCCGGCAGGTTCGACTCATACGTTTTTTCATTCACCACCGGCGTGCGCGCCGCGTCGGTTCCGAGTTGGATGCCCTGGGCCGTAAGCCAGCCAAAATCGGGGGTAAAACCCGTCATGGCCAGCACAAAGTCGTTTTCGATGGGGTGTTTTTTGCCTTCGCCGTCGCGGATCACGATATGACCAGGGGTGATCTCCAGCACCGATGAAGAAAAATACGCTTTTATCGCCCCTTCCTTGATCCGGTTGTCAATATCCGGCTTTACCCAGTACTTCACCCGCGATGACACATCCGGGCCACGGTGGATGAGGGTAACAGATGCCCCTTTACGGTAGCACTCGAGGGCTGCATCAATGGCCGAATTGGCTCCGCCGATCACAGCCACTTTCTGGCCGATGTAGGGGTGGGGTTCGGTGAAATAATGCCGCACTTTGGGCAGGTCTTCGCCCGGCACGTTCATGCGGTTGGGGTGGTCGAAAAATCCGGTGGCAATTACCACCGATCGGGTATCGTAAGTGGCTTTGGATGAATGCACCCGGTAGCCGGGTTTGCCGTCGGGCAGGGTAAGGGGTTCGAGCAGGTTGGCTGGTTCGTACAGGTGAATGGGCAAATCCCATTGGGCGGCCACCCGGCGGTAGTATTCGAGGGCCTCGGTGCGGGTAGGCTTGGGGCCATGCGAAACAAAGGGTGCACCACCGATTTCGATCTTTTCAGAAGTAGAGAAAAAGGTCATATTGGCCGGGTAATGGTAAATAGAGTTTACCAATGCGCCCTTTTCCAACACAACAAAGCTCAGGCCTGCTTTGGTGGCCTCTATCCCGCAGGCCATACCGATGGGGCCTGCACCAATTATTAATGTGTCGAGTATCATAAGTACTTGCAAATATCCGGCAAATTTCCTCATTTGCGCCCGTTTTAAGTCCGGTATGCCCCCGAAATACAGGCCGTACTCTTTAGAATCATTCTAAAGTCGAAAACCATCTTTCAGAATGGCAAATCTGGCTTTGAACGTTTGAAACCGCGTATTAATTTGCGCTCCGTCTCAAAAAACCTGCGGGACATCCCCCAGGTTAGCTGAAAGCGGCCTTCGATTTTGAATAAATTACCATGAACCTCCGCCTACGCGTACGTATCCTCTCCATTGTACTGCCTATGCTGATGCTGTCGTTCCCATTCGGGGCTTCGGCGCAGGACATAGCCGCAGGAGAAAAATTGTTTAAGGCCAACTGTGCCGCCTGCCACAAACCCGTTGGCAATTTGGTCGGTCCCCAGCTTTCCGGGGTTGCTGCCAAATATGCCAGTGATAAAGAGTGGATGTACAGTTGGGTAAAAAACTCCAAGGCACTCATTGATGCAGGAGATCCCAAAGCTGTAGCGCTCTATGAGCAGTACAACAAGCAGATCATGTCGCTTTTCCCAACCCTCACCAATGAGGAGAGCGACAACATCCTCGCCTATGCTGATGATGCAGCCGCTCCAAAGGAACCCACAGGAGGGCCTGTTGTCACTACCCAGGACCCGCTCGCTGATCCCACCATTTATTACGGTCTGCTAGCCCTGGTAGGAGTATTGCTGCTGATTGCCCTGTTGCTGGTGATCATCACAGCTACCCTCATCACCGCTGTGCGGGCTAAAGAACAGCAGGAGCCGTTCCGCATTGCCGATGTGGTGGCTCAGGTACAGCTCATCCTGAAGAACCGCTGGGTGGTAACCTCCCTCGCCGTTCTGCTCACGGTAGGTGGCCTGGGTAAATGGATTGCCGAGGCACGCACCATCTCCCTCCATCAGGGATACATGCCTGAGCAGCCCATCAAATTCAGCCACAAACTGCACGCTGGTACCCACAACATCAATTGTGAGTACTGCCACAGCGGGGTAACCAAGAGCAAGAGCGCATGGATCCCTTCTGTAAACGTGTGTATGAACTGCCACAAGTATATTCAGCAGGGCCCGAACTACGGTACAGAAGAAATCGGCAAAATCCTTGCCGCCTATGAGGAAAACAAACCCGTAGAGTGGGTGCGTATACACAACCTGCCGGATCACGCCTATTTCAACCACGCCCAGCACGTGGTAGTGGGCGGCCTCGAGTGCCAGACCTGTCATGGTCCTATTCAGGAAATGGAAGTCGTGTATCAGTACTCCGACCTCGGAATGGGCTGGTGCGTGAGCTGCCACCGTGAAACCAAAGTAAAACACCTCGGCCAGGAAACCGACATGACCGTTGAGGACATGGGTGGCCTGAACTGTGCCCGTTGCCACTATTGATCCTCTTCCATTTCAGATAAAACTGCCTTCACAGCAATCCCATGAATCAACCGAAATACTGGAGGGGCCTTGAAGAACTGGAGCTGACCCCCGAGTTCATCGAGCAAGCCAATAAAGAGTTCCCTACCGACATTTCTCTCGAAGATGCGTTGGCCAATACCTCCGACGAGTCGCTGAATGTTCAGTCTTCCCGCCGGGGCTTCCTGAAAATGCTCGGGTTCGGTATGACAGCCGCCACCCTGGCTGCCTGCGCCGAAGGTCCTACCAAAAAAGCCATTCCCTGGGTTGTAAAACCGGACGATATTATCCCCGGAGTGCCCAACTGGTACGCTTCTACAGCAAATGGCCTGCCGGTTATTGTAAAAACCCGCGAAGGTCGCCCCATTAAGTTGGAAGGTAACCCCGATTCGCCCCTTACCAAAGGTGGCCTCGACGCCATTACCCATGCTTCGCTGCTGAACCTGTATGATGAGGACCGCCTGCGTGCACCTCTCGCCGGTACCAACTCCACTACCTGGGATAAAATCGATGAAGCGGTAGCCCAAAAGCTTACCGCTATCCGCACCTCCGGCGGAAAGGTGCGCGTGCTTACCGGTACCCTCAACAGCCCCACGGCCCTCAGCCTGGCAGGTAATTTCCTCGGTAGCGTAGCCGACGGCAAACACGTAGCCTACGATGCCCTTTCGGTATCGGCCATTGCCAAAGCAAATTCCCTTACCCACGGCAAACGCGCTGTGCCTTCGTACCAGTTCGACAAAGCCAAAGTGATTGCTTCTTTCGGCGCTGACTTCCTCGGTACCTGGATCAATCCGGTGGTTTATTCCTCACAGTACGTGCAGGGCCGGGACTCAAAAGGGGAAATGTCCCGTCATTTCCAGTTCGAAAGCATCATGACCATCACCGGTGCCAAAGCGGACCTCCGCTTTCCGGTGCAGCCCTCCCAAATCGGTCTGGCTTTGGCCAACCTGTATAATAAGGTAGCTGCCAAACTCGGTAAAGGTACCCTGCAAGGGGTTCAAACCTTTAACGTGGCCATGAACGGCCTGGATAAAGCCGCTGATGACCTGGTAAAGCACGCCGGCGCCGCGCTGGTGGTGTGCGGTGTGAATGATGTGGCCCTTCAGGTCCTCACCAACGCCATCAATAATATGCTGGGTGCTTACGGCACTACGGTGGACCTCGTAAATCACTCCAACGCCAAAACCGGTGATGACGAAGCGCTTGCTGCCCTCATCAGGGAAATGGAAGCCGGAGAAGTAAGTGCCCTCATTCTTTCGGGTGTAAATCCGGTGTATGACAGCCCTTATGGCGAGGCCTTTGCCAATGCACTGAAAAAAGTATCGCTGAGCGTAGCCATTTCTCATAAAGCCAACGAGACCACCGAACTCTGCACCTACACCGGCGCAGCTTCGCACTACCTCGAAAGCTGGGGCGATGCACAACAAACAGCAAGCCACTACTCCCTGCAGCAGCCTTCCATCAGCAAAATCTTCGATACCCGCCAGTTCGAAGAGTGCCTTATGCGCTGGATGGGAGTTCCCGGCTCTTACGCCGATTTTCTCAAAAACTACTGGCAGTCGAACCTGACTACCGGTGAGTTCACCGCTTTCTGGAACGAAACCCTGCGTAAAGGCATTACCGTACGCCCTGTTACAGGCACGGTGTCCTACACCCTCAGCGATGCGGACCTGCAGGCCCAGGCTGACAAAGCCAAAGGCAAAGCTGCTCAGGGCATGGAACTCGTTGCGTATGCAAAAGTTGCCATCGGCGACGGAACCTGGGCCAACAACCCATGGCTCCAGGAAATGCCGGATCCGGTCAGCCGTGCTACGTGGGACAACTATGTAACCCTGCCCGTGACCTTCGCCAAAGAAATCGGTGTGCTGCAGGACGATGTGGTAAAAGTTACCGTTAACGGAAAAGAAGTGTATCTGCCCGTGGTGGTTTCCCCCGGTCAGGCACAAAATACCATCGGCATCGCCCTGGGTTATGGCTCAAAAGGCGGTAAGGTAACCGACCGTGCCAACGGCAGTGTGGTAAACAACAAGAAAGTGGGTGGCGCAAATGCCTACGCACTGCTTACCGCCGGAGGTGAGGCTGTTTCCTACACCACAGATGGGGTTAAGGTAGAGAAAACCGGCGACGTATATAAACTCGCTCTGGTTCAGACCTTTAATACCCTGTACGACCCGGCTAAGCTGAAAATTTACGGCTCTGCCTTCGACCGTACGGATAAAATTGTAGAAGAAACCACCACTGCTGAACTGAAAAACGGCGTTTACGCTGGTCGCGTTGAGAAGCGGGAGGAAATCAAGAGTCACCTCGTTAACCTGTGGGACTCTCACTACAAAGACCCTGAAACGAACCGCACCATTCACTGGAAAATGGTCATTGACCTGAACAAGTGTACGGGTTGTGGTGCCTGCGTGGTTAGCTGCCAGGCTGAAAACAATATTCCGGTTGTGGGTAAAGAGGAAGTACGTATCCGCCGCGAAATGCACTGGATGCGTATCGACCGCTACTTTGCCGGTGACCCCAACGATCCGGATGTAGTATTCCAGCCCATGCTGTGCCAGCACTGTGATAACGCACCGTGCGAAACGGTTTGTCCGGTGCTTGCCACCATCCACAGTGACGAGGGTATGAACCAGATGTCGTACAACCGTTGTGTGGGTACCCGCTACTGCGCCAACAACTGCCCATACAAAGTGCGTCGTTTCAACTGGTTTAACTACTACAACGACAAACCCAAGTTTGGTGACCTGTACACCCACAGTGACCTGGGCCGCCTGGTGCTGAATCCTGATGTAACGGTTCGCTACCGCGGTGTGATGGAGAAATGCTCCTTCTGCGTACAGCGCCTGCAGGATGCCAAATTGCGCGCCAAACTGGAAGCAAAAAGCACCTTTGGCAAGCCGGCAGATGGCGATATCAAAACCGCCTGTCAGCAATCCTGCCCTACGGGTGCCATTTCTTTCGGTGACTTTAACGATCCGAACTCCGAAGTGAGCCGTCTGTACCGGGAAGACCGCGGATACCACGCACTGGAAGAAGTAAAAACCCTCCCGAACGTGAAGTACCTGGCCCTGATTCGCAACCGCTCCGAGGAGGAGCACAAGGCGAAGCGCCCGAATACTTTCGAAAGTATGACCTTTACTCAGGAAGAAAAAAACAGCTGATCCCCCTTCGACCTTTGAACAATACTTTATGAGCCATGTAGTTTCGCCGATTCGGCAAAAATGGTTAACAAACACCGACCGCTATGAGCAGGTCACAGAGGATGTGGTACGGCCCATTGAGTCGCGCATCAATCTGACCTGGCTTTTCTGGACAGCGATCAGTGGTCTGGTGATGCTTACAGGTTTCGGCCTGATTGCCTACACCATCTGGCGGGGGATTGGAACCTGGGGTTTGAATAAGACCGTAGGTTGGGCCTTCGACATTACCAACTTCGTGTTTTGGGTTGGTATCGGTCACGCCGGTACCCTCATTTCTGCGGTGTTGTTGCTCTTCCGTCAGGCCTGGCGGAACTCGATCAACCGTGCTTCTGAGGCCATGACCATCTTCGCAGTGTTGTGCGCCGGTCTGTTCCCTGTGATTCACATGGGTCGTCCGTGGCTGGGCCTTTGGTTCCTGCCACTGCCCAACACCCGGGGTTCGCTCTGGGTAAACTTCAACTCCCCGCTGCTTTGGGACGTGTTCGCCATCTCCACCTATCTTTCCGTATCGCTGGTGTTCTGGTACCTGGGTATGATCCCGGATTTTGCCACCGTTCGCGACCGGTTTGCCCGTCAGGGTAAAAAGTTTCAGGAGAAAATCTATGGTGCCATTGCATTTGGCTGGGAAGGTTCAGCCCGCAACTGGTCTCGTTACGAGATCATCTCCCTGATTCTGGCAGGTTTGGCTACCCCACTCGTGCTCTCCGTGCACTCCATCGTGTCCATGGACTTTGCCACCTCCGTGATTCCGGGATGGCACACCACCATCTTCCCTCCATACTTCGTTGCAGGAGCTATCTTCTCCGGCTTCGGGATGGTGCAGACGCTCATGATCGTAACCCGCAAGGTGTACAAACTGGAGAATTACATCACGATGGACCACATGGAATCCATCGCCAAAATTGTGATTGCCACCGGTTCCCTCGTGGGTCTGGCCTATACCACAGAGTTCTTCATCGCGTGGTATTCAGGTGTGCTGTGGGAGCGTTACATCTTTATCAACCGCGCCTTCGGTCCTTTTGGCTGGTCCTACTGGATCATGTTCTCCTGCAATGTGATTACGCCGCAGTTGTTCTGGTTTAAGAAAATCCGGACGAACATGGTGCTGACCTTCATCATCTCGATTTTTGTGAACATCGGGATGTGGTTTGAGCGCTTCGTGATCATTGTTACCTCGCTCCACCGCGACTTCCTGCCATCGAGCTGGGCAAGTTATGTGCCCACCTTTGTAGAAGCGGGCATCTTTATCGGCACCTTCGGCCTGTTTATGTTCTGCTTCTTCCTGTTCTCGAAGTACCTGCCGGTGATCAACATGTTTGAGGTGAAAACCTTGCTGCATGACCCCAAGAAACCTAAGTTCCTCGAAGAAAAAGAATACGCCACCACCCACTGAGAATCATGAGCACTCGTAACTTTCTCCTCGGGAAATTCTGGCATCCAGATCATGCCATGAATGCCATCAAAAAGCTGCACGAGCAAGGCACCCACATCTTTGACGTGTATTCCCCTTTTCCGATCCACGGCATTGAGCCTTACCTGAATATCAAGCGTACCCGTCTCACGGTAGCCGCTTTTATTTATGCGTGCCTGGGTTTCACCATTGCCGTGCTCTCCATGA
>SXGT01673741.1_pt1 | contig 10878 bp, 10 predicted proteins | sample 3176221 | NCBI WGS metagenome assembly SXGT01 (sample SAMN11356862, study PRJNA531348) | freshwater metagenome | isolation source: freshwater sample F1-120 | place: China: Fuxian Lake, Yuxi | collected 2017-12-25
CCTGGGCCGAGTACCTCGACAAGCTCGGTGTCGCGCGGCTGCTCGACGCCAGCCGCCGCGGCAGGAGCAGCTACAATGACTGCACACGCCGGCTCCCCCGCGTCCGAGCTGCTGGCCGGGAGGGCGGCGCGCAGATCGACCGCTTCGGCAACCTCAACAGCTCGTTCATCGGCGACGCCGCCAACCCGGCCATCCGCATGCCCGGCACCGGCGGCGGCAACGACCTCTCCTCGCTGACGCAGATGATCGTGGCGATGAAGCACGAGAAGCGGCGCCTGGTGCCGAAGGTGGACTTCATCACCAGCCCGGGATTCATCGACGGCGGCGATTCGCGCGCCAGGAGCGGCCTCATCTCCGGCGGCATGTGGCGCGTGGTGACCGACCTGGCGGTGATGGGCTTCGACGAGACGACGCGCGAGATGCGCGTGCTCGCGCTGCATCCCGGCGTCACCCCGGAGCAGGTGAAGGACAACACCGGTTTCGACATCCAGATCGACGCGCGCGTCGAGCGCACCGCGCCGCCGCACGAGAACGAACTCGCGGTGGTGCGCCACCTCGACCCCGACCGCCTCTACACGGCCTGACCGGCCGCCCCGCCTTCCCGGAGAACAGATCATGACCACGAAGCAGACCCAGTTCGGCGTCGCCATGCGCAACTTCACGCGCTACCCCGAGATGCCGGACGCGCAGGAACTCATCCAGTACGGCATCAAGGTCGAGAAGCTCGGCTTCGAGTCGATTTGGGCCTGGGACCACATCCTGCTCGGCGTCGAGCCGAACTTCCCGATCATCGAGGCGCTGTCGATCCTCACCGCGATCGCCGCGCGCACCGAGAAGCTCAACCTCGGCATCGGCATCCTCGTCATGCCGATGAGGAACCCCGTGATCCTCGCCAAGGAACTCGGCAGCCTCGACCTGATTTCCAACGGTCGCCTGGTGGTCGGCGCGGCGGTCGGCTGGTACAAGCGCGAGTTCATGGCCATGGGCGTGAACTTCCACGAGCGCGGCAAGATCATGGAGCGCTCCCTCGACATCATCAAGCGGCTGTGGACCGAGCCGCGTTGCACCGTGGACTATCCGCCGTACCTGATCAAGGACGCGGTGATGTACCCCAAGCCGGTGCAGAAGCCGCACCCGAAGATCCTCATCGGCGGCTACGTCGAGGCGGTGCTGCGCCGCGCGGCGACCAAGGGCGACGGCTGGCTGACCTACTACTACACCGCCGACAGCTTCGCCTCGAACTGGGCGAAGATCCGCGGCTACGCGGAGGAGGCCGGGCGCAACCCGGACGAGCTCGTGTCGACCAACCAGCTGCCGATCTACGTCGGCCCGCGCGAGAAGGTCGAGGCGCCGATGCGTGAATGGCTGCAGACCGACTGGGACTACGCGTCGTGGTCGGAGTCGACCGCCGAGAGCGCGATCATGGGCACGGTGGACGAGTGCGTCGAGCAGTTGAAGAAACACGTCGACACCGGCGTCGACCGCCTGATCTTCGTCCCGTACCGCTACCAGGACGAGCAGCTCGAGATCATCGCCAAGGAGATCATCCCGCGGCTAAGGCGCGCCTGAGCGCTCCAGTTCCGCGCGCACCGCGGCGTACCAGCCGCGCGCCCATTCCCGGCCGTAGTCCCAGGGCTCCACGCCCGACTGCGCGTCGTGGACCGCGCGCTCGCCCAGCCTGCGGGCGCCGAGCGCAGACAGGATCTCGTCGAAGCGCCTGCCGCCGGCATTGAACGTTTCGCGATAGTTCGAATCGCCGAGCCCGAACACCGCGTAGCGCACGCCGGAGAGGTCGGGGCGGCGGCTGCACAGCTCATCGTAGAGCGGCCGGGCGTTCTCCGGGACGTCGCCTTCGCCGTAGGTCGAGGTGCAGACGACCACGACGTCGTTGGCGTGGAAGATGCCGGCGTCGATGCCGTCCATGAGCTGCAGCCTGGCGTCGCACCCGCATTCCTCGCGGAACACCTGCTGCATCTCCTCGGCCGCGATCTCCGCGTTGCCGGTCATCGTTCCGACGAGGAGGAGGAGGGTCGTCATCCGGGGCGCGCGACGGTCCCGCGCATCAGAAGAACTTCAGGTAGCGTTCCTTCTCCAATTCGGTCACGTGCACCGTGAACGCGTGCCACTCCTCGCGCTTGTATTCGAGCCACGCGTCGGCCATGGCGTCGCCCATCACCCGGCGCCCGAGCGGGTCCGCTTCGAACGCGTCCAGTGCCTCGCCCAGCGACCTCGGCAACATAGACACGCCGAGCGCGGCAAGCTCGGACTTCGACTTGAGGTACATGTTGTCGAGGTGGGGCTCGCCCGGGTCGAGGCCCTCGCGGATTCCCTCCAGCCCGGCCGCGACGACCATGGCGAAACCCAGGTAAGGGTTGCACGACGCATCGGGCAGCCGCAGTTCGACGCGTCCGCCGCCGAGAGGAATGCGCAGGGTGTTGGTGCGGTTGTTGCCGCCATAGCAGACGAAGATCGGCGCCCACGTGAAGCCCGCGCGGCTGCCCCGGGGGATCAGCCGCTTGTAGCTGTTGACGGTGGGCGCCACCACGGCGCAGATCGCGGGCAGGTGCCGCAGGACCCCGGCGATGAACTGGTAGCCGATCTTCGACAGGCCGCAGCCGCGCGGGTCGCCCGCGCCCTCGAAGAGGTTGCGCTTGTCGCGAAGGTCGTAGAACGAAAGGTTGTAGTGCGCGCCGCTGCCCGCCCGGTCCGGGAAGGGCTTCGGCATGAAGCTCGCGAACCCGCCGTGGCGCCGCGCGATCTCGTCGGCCATCAGGCGGAAGAACACCATCCGGTCCGCCATGGTCAGGGCGTCGAAGTAGTTGAAGTCGATCTCGAACTGGCCGATCGCGTCCTCGTGGTCCAGCGAGTACACGCCCCAGCCCAGGTGGTTCATCGCGCTGACCAGTTCGTCCATCCAGGGCATGTTCTCGAGGAGGCGCGCGACGTCGTAGGCCGGCTTGACCAGGTGCGGCCGCGCATTCAGCGGTGCGTAGCCGCCGCCGGGCTCGTCGCGCAGGACGCAGAACTCCGCTTCGATGCCCGCGTGCACGCCGTACCCCAGGCTCGCGGCGTCCGCGAGGACCCGGCCGAGGATGTTCCGGCTGCACGCCTCGAAAGGCTTGCCGCCGCACCAGAGGTTGCTGGCGAACCACGCGGTGTCCGGGCGCCACGGCAGGATGGTGCAGGAGGCCGCGTCGGGATGCGCCGCGACCTCCTCGTCGTTGACTTCCTGCGGCACGCCCTCGACCGCCGCGCCGGTGCACAGCTCGGAGCCGCGCATCATCCGGTCATAGTGGTGCACCGGCACCATCTTGGACTTCGAGCGCCCGTGCATGTCCGAGTAGGTCGGCAGCAGGTACTTCACGCCCTGGGCTTCAAGCGCGGCGCCGGACGCCTCAGTTCTGGATGCTGTGATCATGAGCAGTCTTCCCTTCGGGTTGGGCACGCCGGCGGCGGCGCGGCGGCGCTGCCGCCTCGCCGCCGCCGGCGTTGTGGCCGAGGTGGCCGAGGAACACGCGCTCGAGGGTCCGGATCGCCGCGGCGACCTCGAGGTCCTTCTGGATCATCGAGCGCACCATGATGCCGTCGAGCTGGGTCGAGGCGAACAGCGCCGCCTGCCGCACGTTCACCGCCTTGAAGACGCCCCGCTTGATGCCGAGGCGGATGCTGTCGGTCAGGATGCGGCTCTCCTGCTGGTAGAAGCCTTCGACCACGGCGTCGGTCCCCTTCGTGCGCGTTCCCGAGGTCGCGTAGTCGAGCATCACCTTCACCAGCTGGCGGATCTCGGCATACATCTGCGCATGGGTCTCGAACCATGCGCAGATCATCTTCACCGGATCGTCGTGGCGGCCTTCCAGGCGCCGGAAGTTGCCGACCGTGCGCTCGATGCAGAAGCGCAGGCAGGCGCGGAACAGGTCGTCCTTGCTGTCGAAGTAGTAGTAGATCAGCGCCGGGTTGACGTCGAGTGCGCGGGCGATGTCCTTGATGGTCACCGAAGTGACGTCGCGGCGCGCGAATAGGTCGAGCGCCGCCGCCATCATCTCCTCGGTGCGGCCCTCGGCGCGGGTCATGTCGGCTTTCATGCGCGGCGGCTTCAGGCGGCGCCGTAGCGCCCGCGATACGCCTCTGCGGCCAGCTGGAAGCACTCGATGGGCGCCTGCACGGTGCCTGCGCCGATCTGGCCGCCGTCGCGGCCGGCGATGCCGATGTTCATCATCGGCCGCACGCCGGTGGCGAGCACCTTGAAGATGTCCACGCCGGTGGGCGTGCCGCGGTACTGCAGGAACGGAATCCTGAAATCCGGGTTCTCGCCCACGGTGATGTCGTACAGCGAAAGATTGCGGCGCACCATGCCCTCGGGCGAACCCCCCTGGTACTTCTGCAGCGGAAATGCCGCCGCCTGCGCGAAGCCGCCAAGGCCGATGGTCTCCGTGATCGGGCTCTCGCCGCCCATCCACGTGATTTCGTCCTCGGCATGTCCCTTGAACAGCACCGCGTCCACGGTGGCATGAGGGCCGGTGAACCACTGTTCCCCGAGCCCCGCGACCCGGATGGAGAATCCCCTGCAGTTGAACGCCATCGCGCTCACTACGCTGGAGCCCTCGATGCCGGAGATCGCGTCGGCCGTCGACTTGGCGGCGGCCATCGACAGGCGCAGGAAGAAGTAGTGGTCCTCGGTCATGGCGCGAACGACGCGCTCGACGCCGTCGCGGTTCGCGCCGGCCAGCGCGAGCAGGCCGGGGAAAAGCTCCCGCGAAAAGAGGAGGGACGCTGCGGTGTTGCGGCTGTGCAGGTCGTCGCCCATGTGCAGCGCGCTGACCATGATGGGCTTGAGCGGGATGCCGCCGGTGGCGCGCACGGCTTCGCCGAGCACCGGCGCCACCACGTCGTTGACGTAGCGCAGCCGCTCGCGCACGCCTTCGTCGTAGACGCCGTAGTTGAGCCGCCGGTGGTTGGTGCCCTCGTAGATGTTGCAGTAACCGAAGTTGCCGAAGGCCTTGTTCTGCACGACGAACACCGGCATCGAGGCCGAATAGGGGCCGGCAAGCGAGCCGACGCACTTCAGCTCCTGGCAGCCGCGCACCCGGATGGCGCCCGAGGCGAGCTTTCGATCGGCGTCCTCCGCATCGGTTGCCAGGCCCTCGAACAGCGCCGCGCCGATCACGGCCGCGCGCTGGCCCCCGATGTACGACGCCCAGGGCATGGTCGGGCCGGACGTGAGGATGGTGTCGGGCGTGAAGCCGGGCACCGTCTCGCCCGCGGGGCGCACGTCGAGGAGCACCGGCTCGGCGGCGCCGAGGCGCTTCAGGGCCTCGGCATTGGCGGCATTTCGGTCGGGTCTGGCGCGCATTTGGATTCCCCTGTACTGTACATTAATTAATCGTTGAGTTAATTTTGGGGCGACTCCCTTGAAAGCCATCGACGCCATGTTCGATCCCCGCAGCTACGACGGCATCCGCAAGCCCGCCGTCGAGGCGACCACGCTGCCGCCCCATTGCTATACCTCGCCTGAGTTCTACCGGGCCGAGGTCGACCACATGTTCATGAAGGTGTGGAACTTCCTCGGCCGCGCGGACCGCATCCCGAAGACGGGCGACTACTTCACGGTCGACTACGTCGGCGTGCCGCTGATCGTGGTGCGCGACCGCGACGGGACGGTGAAGGCGTTCGCCAACACCTGCCGCCACCGCGGCGCCCGGCTCATCGACGGCGAGATGCTCCGGGAGGTTTCCAACCTGCGCGCCTTCAAGTGTCCCTATCACTCCTGGGTCTACGGCCTCGGCGGCGAGCTGAAGGGCTGCCCGGGCATGGAGGACACGGTGGGCTTCGACAAGGGCCAGTACGGCCTCGTCCCGGTGCGCCTCGAGACCTGGGGCGGATTCCTCTTCGTGAACTTCGACAACGGCGCGGCGCCGCTCGCCGACTACCTGGGCAACCTGCCGCAGGACCTTGCCGCCTACGATTGCGAGAACCTCGTCACCACGCGCATCGTCGTGCACGAAGTCGAGTGCAACTGGAAGATCCACATCGAGAACGCGATGGAGGAGTACCACCTCCCGGCGGTGCACGGCTCGACGCTCAACCTGCTGGATTTCGTGCACATGGACGTGCCGACGCAAGGCGCCTGGTGCGCGATCCGCGAAGAGCACAAAGGCACCCGCGCGCTGCTCGAGGAGGATCGCAAGCACGCCTTTCCGGTGATCCCCGGCATCCACGGCCATGCCGCCAGGGGCACCAACTACGTGTGCATCAACCCGTCGACCATGCTCGGCATGACGATCGACAGCGTCTGGTACCTCGAACTGCACCCGCTGGGTCCGACGCGTACCCGGGTGGTCGTGGGTTCCTGCTTCCCGAAAGCCACCACGCTGCTCCCGGACTTCGAGGAGCGTGCGGCCTACTACTACAAGCGGTGGGACAAGTCGGTCGGCGAGGACAACGAGATCGCGCGCATCCAGCAATCCGGCATGGCCTCGCCGCTGGCCCGCCAGGGCCGGCTGTCCGGGCACGAGTACCTGATCCCGAAGCTGGGGGCGTGGTGGATCGAGCACACGGTGGACCGCGGTGCGGCGGTCCGCCGGAGCTGACCGTGCGCAAGATCCACCTGCACATCGACAACGACACGTCCCTCGACGAGGTTTTCGAAGTCACCCGCGCGCGCATCAGCGCGTCGCTGAAGAAGTTCCCCGGGCTGGCCGGGCGGCTGAAGATCACCCTCGAGGACGATGGCCGCCGGCTGGACGAGAACCTGAAGACGGCCGATGTCCTTTTCGGCTGGAACTTCAACCGCAAGAACCTGGCGCAACGCGCGCCGCGCCTGCGCTGGATCCACGCACCGGGCGCCGGCATCAACCATTTCCTGCCCTTCGACTGGCTGCCGGAAAACGTCGACTTCACCAACAACCGCGGCATCCACGGCGCGCGGGCGCACGAGTACGCCATCATGGCCATCCTGATGCTGAACAACCGGCTGCCTGAGATGGTCACGCACCAGCGCGCCGGGCGGTGGCAGCAGTGCTTCAACAGCGGCATCGAGGGCAAGACGCTGCTGGTGATCGGCGTGGGCAGCGTGGGCAGCGGCCTGGCGGTCTGGGCCAGGCGCTTCGGCATGAAGGTGATCGGCGTGCGCCGGACCGGCCAGCCGCGCCCCTCCGTGGACGAGATGCACAAGCCCGGGGCACTCCGCAAGCTCCTGCCCCGCGCGGACTTTGTCGCCATCACCACCCCTGCCACGGCCAGCACCAGGCGGATGCTGGGCGCGAAGGAGATTGCGCTGCTGAAGAAGGGCGCCGGCCTGCTCAACTACAGCCGCGCCGCGCTGGTGGACTACGAGGCCCTGCGCAAGCGCCTCGTGCGCGGCGAGGTCAGCGCGATCCTCGACGTCTTCGACCCGGAGCCGTTGCCCAGGGGCTCGCCGCTGTGGAAGACCCCGAACCTGATCATCACGCCGCACTGCTCCTCGGACGACACCGAGCTCTACACGCCGAAGACGCTGGACCTGCTGTTCCGCCAGATGGTACGGTTCATGGCGGGGCGGCGGCTCCTCAACGTCGTCAACCGCCACCTGGAGTACTAGGAGCGGCGGCATGGGTTTTGCTAGGCATTCAGTGGCCACGAAGCATGCAGTTGCGTATCATCCGCACACCAACCGGAGGTAACCATGAAGGCACCAGCCTGCATCAGAAACATCGGCAAGCTTGCGGTCGCGACGCTGTTCGGCGCGGCCCTGGCGGCGGGACCCGTCCATGCGCAGACCATCAAGATCGGCGCGCCGCTGGCCTTGACCGGCGGCCTCGCGGACGAGGGCAAGAAGCAGCAGATCGCCTATGACATGTGGCTGAAGCGCGTCAACGCGCAGGGCGGCATCAACGTCGGCGGCAAGCGCATGAAGGTCGAGATCGTCCAGTACGACTACCAGACCAACGAGCAGCGCGTGCAGCAGCTCGCCGAGAAGCTGATCGTCGACGACAAGGTGAACTTCCTGCTGGCGCCCTTCGGCTCCGGGCACACCAAGGTGGTGGCCGGCGTTGCCGAGCGCTATGGCGTGCCGGTGATGGCAACCAGCGCGTCTTCGAATTCGATCTTCGACCAGGGCTACAAGTACCTGTTCGGCACGCTCGCGCCCAACAGCGGCAGCGTCGAGAACCTGATCGCGGTGGTCAGCAAGCAGATGCCGACCGCGAAGAAGATCGCCATCCTCGGCCGCGAGGACGTGTTCCCGAAGGCGATGGCCACCGTGATGAACGACACCGCGAAGAAGGCGGGCCTGCAGATCATCTCGATGGAGTTCTATCCCGTGGGCGCGCTGGACCTCGCCACGCCGATCGCGAAGATCAAGGCGCTGTCGCCGGACTGGATCTACATCACCGGCTACAGCAAGGACCTGGTGCTGGCGAGGAAGCAGATGGCCGACCTCGGCGTGAAGGCGCCGGTGGTGACCATGATCACGGGCCCGGTCTACAAGGAGTACATCGACTCGCTCGGCCCGCTCGCCGAGGGCGTCACCAGCGCCAGCTGGTGGCACCACAGCGCGCAGTTCAAGGGCGATGACCCCTGGGGCACCACCAAGGCGTTCTACGACGAGTTCGTGGCGCGCGAGAAGTCGGAGCCCGACTACGTGCACGCCGCCGCGGCTGCCGCCCTCGTGGCGCTGCAGAAGGCGATCGAGAAGGCGGGCACGCTGGACCGCGCCAAGGTGCGCGACGCGCTTGCCGCGCTGGACATCGTCACCTTCTACGGCCCGATCAAGTTCAGCGCCAACGGCATGAACGGCGGTCGCGACCTGCCGATCATCCAGGTGCAGGGCGGCAAGCCGGTGCTGCTCTACCCGGAAGCCATCAAGCAGGGAACCCTGCGGCCGATGAAGTAAGCCTCGCGGGGCCGGTGGCGGCGGCCGCCGCCGCCGGCCCCTTGCGTTTTTCCGTTCCACCGCACAACCGCCGGTAGGCCCATCCTTGGAATACGGTCAAGTCATTGCCAACGGCCTGATGCTTGGCGCGCTCTACGCGTGCATCGCGGTCGGCTTCTCCCTGGTCTGGGGGGTGCTGAACGTCATCAACATGCTGCACGGGTCCTTCATCATCCTGGGCGGCTATCTCACCTTCTTCGCCTGGCTGCACCTGAAGATCAATCCCCTGGTCGCGCTGCTGCCCGTGGCGGCGGTGCTCTTCGTCATCGGCTACGCGATCCAGTACCTGTTGATCAACCGGGTGATCACGCGGCCCGTGCTGACGACGCTCACGCTGACGTTCGGACTGGACATGATCCTGTACAACTTCATGAACCTCGGCTTCGAGGCCACGCCGCGCCGCATCACCCTCGACATGGGCCGGATCGACATCGCCGGCGCGATCCTGCCGCTGGATCGCGTGGTGGCGATGGCCCTCGCGCTGGTGCTGACTGGCCTGCTCTACGTGGTCATGCGGACATCGCGGATCGGCCGCGCGATCGTCGCGGTGCGCATGGACCGCGACGCGGCGGCGCTGATGGGAATCCGCGTCAACCGCGTCTACGCGATCACCTTCGGCATCGGCGCCCTGATGGCCGGCGCCTGCGGGTCGCTGGTCGCCGTGGTGTTCCCCATCACGACCAGCGTCACCGGGCTGTTCCTCGGCAAGGCCTTCGTCATCTGCGTGATCGGCGGACTGGGGTCGGTCCCCGGCGCGCTGGTCGGGGGCATCGCCCTGGGCCTGATCGAGAGTTTCGCCGGGCACTGGTTCGGCCCGCAGTCGGCGATCCTCGCCGGCTTCCTGATCATGCTGGCGCTGCTGGTGCTGCGACCCACGGGGCTCGTCGGCAAGAAGGGATATGAATGAGCCGCTGGCCCTATATCCCCTATGTCCTGTGCGCGATCTGGTTCCTCGCCCTTGCCGCCGTGCCCTTCGTCGCCAGCAACTACTTCGTCAAGATCGCGACCTTCCTCGCGATGTTCGCGGCGCTGGCGATGTCCTGGAACTTCATCGGCGGCTATACCGGCTATCCGTCCTTCTCGACCGCGGCATTCTTCGGCCTCGGCGCCTACACCGGGGCGCTGCTGCAGAACGCGGGCGCCTGGGTGGGCCTCGCCTGGCTCGGCGGCGCGCTGGTGGTCACGGTCTTCGCGGCGGTGCTCGGGTTCGCGATCCTGCGCATGAAGGGGCACTACTTCGCCATTGCCTCGATCGCGCTGGTCGAGGCGCTCATGCTGATCGCGTCGCTGTGGGGAGGGCTCACCGGCGGCGGCGAGGGCCTCAACGTCAAGATCATGCCGGGCGGCCCGGACTACATCGGGCGCGTGTTCCTCTACACCATGCTCGGCATCATGCTGGCGGCGTTCATCGTCACGGTGATGGTCGACCGCAGCCGCCTGGGCTTCGGCCTGCGCTGCATCCAGCAGAACGAGGACGCCGCCGACATGGTCGGGGTGGATGTGACGCGCTACAAGACCGCCGCCTTCGCCCTTTCCGCCGTGTTCTGCGGCGCCATCGGCGCCGCCTACGCGTCCTGGGTCGCCTACATCTCGCCGACCGATTCCTTCTCCATCCTGCTCACGCTGAAGGTGCCGGTCATGGTGCTGCTAGGCGGACCGGGCACGGTGTTCGGCCCGATCGTCGGTTCGGCGGCGTTCGTCCTGATGGAGGAGACCATCTGGGCCAAGTACCTCGACTACCACCAGGCCGTCCTCGGCGTGGTCATCGTGCTGCTGATCTTCTTCCTGCCGGGGGGGCTGATGAAGGTCTTCTCCCGCCGCGGCGCGCCATGAGCACGACGCTGCTGTCGGTCGAGAACCTGTCCAAGAGCTTCGGCGGGGTGCAGGCGGTGCGCAACGTGTCGTTCGAGCTCGCGGAAGGCGCGGACCAAGCGGAGCAGCTTGCGGCGGCCGCCGAGCGGCTGGACGCG
>SXGT01111975.1_pt1 | contig 10877 bp, 13 predicted proteins | sample 3176221 | NCBI WGS metagenome assembly SXGT01 (sample SAMN11356862, study PRJNA531348) | freshwater metagenome | isolation source: freshwater sample F1-120 | place: China: Fuxian Lake, Yuxi | collected 2017-12-25
GCATCCCTTCGTGGTGCCGGTCAGCCCGATCTGCTCGCGCAGCGCGTCCAGCAGCGTCGTCCGCGGGTCGAGGTCGAGTGTGTGCTCAGCGCCATTCACACGCAACACAAGCGGAATGGCATCCGCAGCGGTATCGGAGTCCGCGGCGTCGCCGAGACGTGAGATCAAGATGGCGCCGCCGGTTGATGCCACGACAGCGGTACCGGCCCATCCGATGAAACTGCGCCGAGACACTCCAAATGGGCCGGTCGTTGCTGTCGATTCCGGTCCAGGCTCCGCCGGAATGTCAATGGGGTTGTCTGGCATTCGCTCTCCCTCTCCGCCTTCGGCATTGGCTCGCCGACGTGTTTCTCACAATTCCAGCCTCACGACCCGTCGTTCAAGGGACCGGTGATCCGTGGATGGCCGATCCGGTGATCCGGCAAGTGGGGGGGCTCAACTCACGCGTTCGAAGGCGATCGTGATACGGGTGCCATCCGGGCGGGTGAAGTTCTCGGTCATACGGTTCCCGTCGACGACGATGCGTAGGTCATCAGTGGTCCTGACATCTCCGACCCAATTCGGGAAGGTCGCGCCTTCGACACGGTTGCCGCTGAACCGCCCGTCCGCGTCAACGGTGTAGGTGCCGAACATGCCGATGCCTCCAGCCATGGCCGCGCGGTTCTCCTGGTCGGTTCCCTCGCCGCGCGCCTCGGACGCGAACGGCGGTAGCGAGGAATCCGTGAGTACCTCGACGTACCGCATGTCCGCAGTGAAGCTGAGCATCCCGCTGGGCTGCTCGCCGTAGGCGGGTTCGGTTCGTCCGTTCCGTTCCGTCTCTGCCGAGATCATTCGCCACGTTCCGACAACGTCATTGCGCTCAGGCGGTGTGGTGGAGCAGCTCAGCAGGGCGGGCGCGCACACAAGCATGATGAGAAAAACACGTAATGACAAAGTGATTCACTCCATTCGGGCCGAGAGGTCGCTGTCTCAACCGTATGCGGCACTACACCTGGCCGAGCGAAGCACATATCAAACTCATATCCACCCCACAGCGATGTCAACCGATTAAGCCGCCATCCCCGGAATACGCACTGCGCGACTGGCCAATTCGACCGGTCTGATGAAAGAGGCATCTCGAACGACCTTCACATGACGCCCTGGCCGGGTATTCCCGGCCAGGGGGGCCCAATCGATCCCTGCCTGGGCCGAATGGACTGCGCTGTAATGGTCATATGGCCAACAACGAAACCCTGATCGCCCTGGTAACGGGCGCCAACACCGGTATCGGCTTCCACATGACGCAGCGACTCGCCCGCACCGGGCTCCGTGTGCTGCTGGGATCCCGCGATCCGGTGCGCGGCTCACACGCTGCCGGCCAACTGGCCGCCGACGGTCTGGACGTGGATCACCTGACCCTCGATGTCACCGACGACCAGACGATTGCGGCCGCCGTCGAGCACGTCGCCGCGACCTACGGGCGGCTGGACATCCTGATCAACAACGCCGCGATCGTCGGTGACGGACTGCCGGCCTCGCAGGTCAGCCGGGCGTCTCTGCTGCAGACATTCGACACCAATTCCGCCGGTATTGTTGCCGTCACCAATGGGTTCCTGCCCCTGTTGCGCAAGTCCGCAAGCCCGCGGATTCTGAACGTGTCGAGCGAACTGGGATCGACCCGCCTGGTCAACGATCCGGACTGGGCGCACAGCGACGTCGCTGCGGCCGCGTATCAGATGTCCAAGAGTGCGCTGGACATGCTGACCGTGCTCTACGCCAAAGAGCTTGTTCACGAAAAGATCTCGGTACTCGCGGTGAGCCCCGGCTATCGGGCGACGGGCCTCAGCAACGGCGAACCCATGCCGGGTGCCGGTGATCCCGCCGAGGGTGCGGCCGGCATCGTGGCCATTGCGCTGGCCGCCGAGCCCACCACCGGCCAGTTCTTCAACTGGCAGGGCGAGGTGGTGGCCTGGTGACCGAGCGAGGCGCCGCTCCGCTGTCCATGTCCATCCCCCGGGGCCCGTTCGACCTTGCGGGGCATCTCTACCTGCCGGACGGGTTCGACGAGACCCGATCACATGCGGCAATCGTCTTGTCGACGCCCGGCAGCAGTGTCAAGGAGCAGATCGGGGCCAACTACGCGTCGAGGCTTGCCGGCCGCGGTCTGGTGGCTCTCGCCTTCGACCCCGCGCACCAGGGCGGCAGTGGCGGCGAACCGCGCGATGTCGAGGATCCGTACCGGCGCGGGGAGGACATCTCCTACGCCATCGACGCTCTCAGCGTCGTGCCGGGCGTCGACCCCGGCCGGATCGGTGTCCTCGGCATCTGCGCCGGAGGCGGCTACGCCGTGCACACCGCACGCACCGACCATCGCATCCGCGCGGTGGGGACGGTCGTTGCCGGCAACATGGGCGAGTCGTGGCGCGGGGCTGAATTCGCACCCGGCGGACCGGTTGCCACGCTCGATGACCTCGCGGCGGCGCGGACCCGGGAAGTGCAGGACGGCAATCTGATTCGGGTGAACTGGCTGCCCGACACCCTTGCGGACGCCACCGCCGCGGGCATCACCGATATCGACAACCTCCAAGCGATCACGTACTACCGCACGCGTGCCCGGCACGAGAACTCGACCAACCGTCGCCTGCAGCGGAGCGACGCGCTGTTGATGGGCTACGACGCGTTCCACCTCGTCGATCAACTCCTGACCCAGCCCCTGCAAGTGATTCTGGCCGGCCGCAAGGGTGTCACCGGATCGTACGAAGCGGGTATGAGGCTGTGGCGGCTGGCCCCGAATGCCGTCGACCTCATGATCGTCGAGGGGGCCGGTCACTACGAGATGTACGACGTACCAGAGTATGTCGAGCAGGCCGTCGATCGGCTGACGAGCTTCTACGGCGAGCACCTCACCTGACGGTGCCGACCTTCTGGTCGCCGACGACGCCGAGCAGCTGTAACTTGCTGTAGGACTCCGTGGTGGGATCGGCGCTGAGGATGACGAGCCGCTGACTGTCGTCGTAGGTGGCGAGCAGCTCACACTGGACGGTCAACCGCCCAACGTCGCGATGCACCAACGTCTTCTGCTCGGCGTGGCGCACCTCGACATCCTGGCGCTCCCACAGTGCGCGGAATTCCTCGCTGCGCACGAGCAGCCCGTCGACCAGTGCCGCGACGTCGGCGTCGGCTCGCCGCCGCGACCACGTGGCGCGCAGGTCGGCGACGCGGACGCGGGATTGCTCGTCGTGATCCTCCGGCGGGTACAGCTCGCGGTACCGCGGTTCGAGGAACCACTGCCAGGTCATGCTCGACGATGCATCCTGGCGCTGCGCGCGCCGATCACCCATGAGAAGCACCGATAGCCGGTTCTGGGCGAGCATGACCTCCAGATCTGAGACGACGAACGCCGCGCAGTCCTCGAGTTGGGTGAGCAGATGGATGAGCACCGGCCGTACGAAGGAACTCGGTGCACCCCCGCCGGGGGCGTGATGGCCGGCGATCCGGTACAGGTGGTCGCGCTCGTCGCGGGACAGCCGCAGCGTGCGGGCGAGCGCCGACAGGACGGTGGTCGAGGGCTGCGGCGACCGGCGCTGTTCCAGCCTGGCGTAGTAGTCGACGGACATCCCGCTGATCTGCGCGACCTCCTCGCGGCGCAGCCCGGGCGTCCGCCGACCCGCACCCGATGGCAGACCCAGGTCGGAGGGTGACAACGCCTCGCGTCGGCGTCGTAGGAAATCCGCCAGCGTGTCCCGGTCCATGCGCGCCATACCGTCAATAGTGATTCAGCGGTGCGGTGCCGTGCCAGGGATCGGTGATCCCTGGCTGGTCCGCCCGACGGTGGGAAGGATCGGATCCATGAACTCCGAGATGCACCCCGAATCACATGGCGATGGCGGACCCTGGCGACCATCGCGGCGCCGCCTGCTTCAGGCCGGCGGATTGGGTGCGGCGGCGGCGGTCGCCGGAGGGGGGATCTATACGGCAGTCGCCGGCGGCGGGCCGTCGACGCCGGCGGCCGGCGCGAGCCGGGGCATCGACCGGCCTCAATCACCCCCGCCGCCGTTGCCCGCCGGCATGGTGACTCGCACCATTCCGGGCAGCGATATCGCGCTACCGGCGATCGGGCTGGGCACCTTTCAGACCTTCGATGCACTTCCCGAGCAGGCTCGCAGCGTGCGCGACGAGGTATTGCGCCGATTCTGGGTGAGCGGCGGCCGCGTGGTGGACACCTCCCCGTTGTACGGCCTGGCCGAGGCGAACATCGCCCGCTCCGCCGTCGCGGACGGCATTCAGAACGATCTGTTCGTCACCAACAAGATCTGGTCGACCGGCAATCATCTCGGCGACGCCTCCCACGCCGAGGCCAGTCTCGACACCTCGATGCGGCGACTGTCCAGAACCGCTCCGATCGACGTCATGCAATGCCACGCGCTGGTCAACGTCGACATGATCATGCCGCTGCTGCACGCGTGGAAGGCCGAGGGCCGGATCCGTCGCCTCGGCGTGACCCACCACGACCCGGCCTACTTCGACCCGCTGGCGACCTGGATATCCGGTGGTGATCTCGATGTCGTACAGATTCGCTATTCCATCGCCGAACGGCGGGCCGAGGACCTGCTCTTGGCCTTGGCAGCCGACAACGGTGTAGCGGTCACCGTCAACATGCCCTTGGAGAAGGGCCGGTTGCACCATTTCGTCGGGGCCCGGCCGCTACCGGGTTTCGCCGCCGAGTTGGGGATCCACACGTGGTCGCAGTATTTCCTCAAGTGGGTCATCTCGCACCCCGCGGTGACCGTCGCGCTCCCGGCCACCTCAGACCCCCAGCACCTCGCCGACAACATGGCCGCGTGCCACGGGCCCCTGCCCGACCCCGGCATGCGTGCTCGGATGCTCGATCACATGCGCTCCATGCCGGGCTTCGACCGCGTCACGAGTCAACCGTGGTATCCCGGCAAAAACTACCCGGGGATCATGAACCGCGATTTGGGCGCGATCCGGGCCCGCAGCGCATGGCGGTCGACGCAATGGGTGTAGACCCGCCCGCGCGCACTATTGACACCGCCGGGCCGGACAGAAAAGCAAGGCGGGCCCGAATGATATTCGGACCCGCCCGTACTTAATTGAAATCGGTCAGTCGTTCGGACCTTCGACGGTCTGCTGCGGCGCCGTCACCGGGGGAGTGAATACACCGCCGCCGGGGTTGAGCGACTTCTCGGTGGGGGTCAGCGAGACCTCCGTGGTGGTCGTGGTGGTGGTGGGCGTCTCTTCGGGCGTGTCGCTGTCACTGCTGCACGCTGCCGTGAAGCCGATCATCGCGATGATGGCGCCACCGCCAACCGCTGCCGAAATCCGACGACGAGCCAGACGATTCAATGCCATCTTCGGTCCTTTTCTTGGGTGTCAAAGTGGTGAAACTTCGGCCGCCGCGATGTCCGCGAAAACCGGGTGCAACAGATCGATTTTACGCCTGGATCTGGTGTCTGAAACTGTAACGCAGCCCCGATATCAGTGCATTCCCTCACTCGGTGCCTCCGGGGTGCATTCGACGCGCTCTGTGGGTCCTTTACCGGCGGCCGGTCGCGACGCCGGCGAGAGCCTCGGTACCCGGTAGGGGAGCCTCGATACCCGGGCACTGCCACTGATCGGCACCCGGCTCCCCGTCGTTGACCCGGTCGATCCTGGGGATAACCCCCGGATGACTCGCGGGATTCCCACCTGGACAACCACCTTGGTGAAATTCGACCATAGATGTGGAATGTCCACCGGCCGAGAAGTGTTGGTGATGGGTGTGAGTGCCGTGCCAGTGATGATTCGGGCTCATACGTTGAGAGACAGCACACGTCTGGTTCAGCGGAAGGCGGGTCACGTGCCTGAAACGTACTGATATGCAGATAGATAACTCCTAGAACCCACACGTCACAAATTCAGAAATCACAGAGTCCCGCCCCGGGTGTCCACAGCGCACCGCCGGGTGGTCGAACTCTGCCAGAAAGGAACACGACAATGCAGAAAATTCTCCTGGCCTCGGCAGCCTTCATGGCCTTTGCGGGCGGCTCAGTCGGGTTGGCGGCCACGGCGTCGGCGGCCCCGGCGGGCGCGTCCTCGGTCGAGGAAACGATCTATGACCTGCGCACTCAGGGCTACAACGTGCAATTGAACGGCACCCGCAACGGGCCGTTGTCCAATTGCTCGGTGGACTCCGTGCGCGGTGCCTCCGACGCGGCCGTACCGGGTGCCACGGTCTACGTGGACCTGTCCTGTCCCGCCGAGTACCAGTACTGATCGCACCCGGTCGCGGTGTCGCTCACCCCGTGAGCGGCACCGCGACCTCGTTGCGGCGCCGGAAGGGCAGCGTCCACGGCGGGTCGTAGAACCACGCGACCGGCTGCCCGTCGGTCGTGAAGTCGGTGCCGTGCAGGGCGGTCAGGAGCTCGGCCGATTTGGCCGTGATGGCCGTCGAGCTGCGGTCACCGCTGAAGCGCAGCACGGCGAAGCGCTCGGAGGGCACCTCCACCACCGTCACCGAACTGTCGTCGGGTTCGGGCAGCGTCTCCATCGACCACTTCGAGGGCATGTAGAACCGGATCACCGAGTCGCCGGTGCCCCCGGCGTGGGTCTGGGCGACCGGGGCCGTCATGGCGATCTTCTCGCCGTGCTGGGCGACCGGGGCCGTCATCGCGATCTTCGTCTTGCGGTGATTGCCGCCGAAGATGTATCCGGCCAGCCGCCGGAAGCCCTCGCTGCGCGCATCCTGGCCGTCGCCCTGCACGCTGGTCTGTGCGGCCACGCGCGGCCCATACCGACGGATCTCGATCTCACCGAGGTTGTCCTCGTGAACGTAGAGCGGTTCTTCGGTACCCGCACGGATACCGAAGACACCCCCGACGCCCTCGACGAATTGGGTGGCGGCACCTGCGATCTTCGTGAGCATGCAGTGGAGGTACCCCGCCTGGGCCGCTGTTACTCAGGCGGAGCGAAGAACTCCAGCGCGATACCGTCGGGATCGCGGAAACTCAGCCCGGATCCGTAGTGGGCGTCCACTACTCCGCCGTGCGCGATACCGAGCTCTTCCAGGCGGCCGGCCCACTGCTCCAACTCGGCACGGGTTTCGCACCCGAATCCGACATGATCGAGGCCCGCCCGGAACTCGGTGAATTCTCCCGGGGCGATCGGCTTGTCGTGCTGGTGGATTCCGAACAGGGTGCCGTTTCCGAATGCCCACACCAGATGACGGAACCCGCCCTCGGTCTCTTCGTCGAGCACCGGGTCCGCCCCGATCAGGGCGCGATACCAGGGCCCGCTCACCTCGACGTCACTGACCGTGACGGCCACGTGGTTCAGCGCTGCAATAGCCATGGAACTCTCCTACCTTGATCTCGGTTCACACCACCGGTTTGCCGCGTCGCGCACGCGATCGCATATCCCAGAGATAGAGCTGATAGCCGAACAACCACAGATCGCGCGGGACGACCCGGTCGGCGATCCGCAGGGCGACGATCAGGGCGTCGAACGCCCGTTGCTGGCGTCCGGTCCAGCGCAACCGCATCAGGGAGCGGAACTCGGCGGGCAGGAATCCTGTCGTCGCGAACAGATTCAGCGGTCCGGCCAGCTGGCGCAGCGGGGTCGGCAGGAACACCAGTGCCGCGACCCCGTGGAGATGCCTGCGCACGGGATCGTCGATCCGCAGATCGTCCAGTGATCGTTTCCAGTACTCCTCGAAGGCGACCCGGTCCGCCGGCCACATGTCCTCCCGCACCTGCAGGGTTGTGCCCAGCCGGGCGGCGTCCCGGTACACCGCGTCGGCCGACTCGTCATCGAGTGGGCCGTAGAGGAACTCGTGCTGATCGAGGTAGTAGCGGTACAGGCAGGCCGCCACCCACAGTTGCAACGCGGGGTCGAAGGCGTTGTAGCGCACCGGGCTGTCCGGGCCGGACCGGACCTGGCGGTGCGCGGTGTCGACCGCCCCGCGGATCAGGGCGCGGTCGTGGTCGGTTCCCACGGTGGCCGCCGCCAGATAGGTGCCGGTGGTGCGGGCCCGCTTGAACGGATGCTGGTAGACGTTGCCGCGGTCCACCGGGCTCTCCAGGACGCCGTACCCGACACCGGGGGAGGCCAGTTGCATGATGACGTTGGCGGCAGGTGCCAGCGCCGCGGCCGGATTGATCAGATCGGCGACACGTCTCGGATTCCGTGGGGGACCGAGCCTCATGCAACTGAGTACATCACCTTGTGAGACGCTGCCGACGTGTTTGCGCCCAATGGCTGTGCCCGCGCGATCGGCCTGGCGGCCGGTTACCTGGCCGACGTGTTCCTGGCCGACCCGCAGCGCGGTCATCCCGTCGCCGCGTTCGGGTCCGCCGCCGCGGCGCTGGAGCGCCGCACCTACGCCGACAACCGGGCCGCCGGCGCGGCCCACACCGCCGCGCTGCTCGGCGCCCTGGGGGTGCTGGGAGTGGCCGTCGAGCGCACCGCGCGCCGGCGCGGCCCGGTGTGGGTGGCCGTGGCCACGGCGATGAGCACCTATGTGGTGCTCGGGGGAACATCGTTGGCCCGTACCGGTGCCCGGCTGGCGGACACCCTGGAACGTGACGATATCGACGGGGCCCGTGCACTGTTGCCGTCGCTGTGTGGTCGTGACCCCGCTGCCCTGGACGCCGACGGTCTGGCACGTGCCGCCCTGGAATCGGTCGCCGAGAACACCTCCGACGCGCAGGTTGCGCCGATCCTGTGGGGAGCGGTCGCGGGTGTGCCCGGCATGCTGGTCTACCGAGGCGCCAACACCCTGGACGCGATGATCGGCCACAAGTCGCCCAAATATCTTCAGTTCGGTTGGGCGGCAGCCCGATTCGATGATGTGCTGAACTATGCGGGGGCGCGTGCGACCGGGCTGGTCGTGGTGGCGGTCAGCGGTGCGCCGAGCGCCGCCTGGCGGGCCTGGCAACGTGACGCCGGTAAGCATCCCAGCCCGAACGCCGGTGTCGCCGAGGCGTCCTTCGCGGGGGCGCTGGGGGTGCAGCTCGGTGGTCCCACCCAGTACCAGCACCGCCTGGAGATGCGTCCCACCCTGGGGGACGGGCCGGCCCCCGACGCCGCCGACCTGCGTCGCGGGGTGCGGTTGTCGCGGGCGGTGCAGGCCGGGGCGACCGCGTTGGCGGTGGCCGTCAGTGCCGCTTGCCGTACCGGTCGGCGAGCTTCTGTTCGGTGCTGACCGGCTTCGGGGCCGCAGCCTGGTCGGGTTCGGGTTCGGTCTGCGGGCTGGCCAGCGCTTTCTCCCGGCGCCGGACCTTGACCTCGGCGAGGGTGAAATACCCCACGCCGATCGGGGCGATGATGCCGAACGCGATCCACTGGATTCCGTAGGACAGGAACGGGCCGGCGTCCAGCACGGGCAGCGGGATCACGCCGAGCCCGCCGGGCTGGTCCTCGACCAGCTGCAGATACGAGCCCGTCAGCGGGACACCGGTCAGCCCCGAAATCTGCTCCGGGTTGATGGTGTAGACCTGCTGCGCCCCCTCGGCGATGAGCGGGTCCTTGCCGGGATACACCCCCTCGGCGTCGCGCAGCCGCCCGGTGATGGTGACCGGCTCGGCCGGCGCGGGCGCGACGGGCGGCACCGCGGTGCCCTGGTCGGGTTTGACGTAGCCGCGGTTGACCAGCACGGTCGGGCCACCGTCGACGACGAACGGGACCAGCACCTCGTAGGCCGGCGCACCGTCCACCGACCGCAGGCGGGCCAGCACCTGCTTGTCGGGCAGGTAGCGGCCCGAGGCCGTCACGCGCTGCCACTGATGCTCGGGCGCCGACGAATCCTGCTGCGGCAGATAGCTTGTCAGCGGCACCGGATCGCTGTTCAGCGAGTTGGCGATCTGAGTGTTCTCGCGCGAGGTCGTGGTGTTCTTGCCGAGCTGCCACGGCGCCAACACGGTGAAGCACAACCAGGCGAAGGCCGCCACGACGACATACAGCGCCAGCCATTGCGGCCGGAACAGAAATCCGAAACGCTTCATGGCCGTTTCCTCTTCGCGCAAGCGCTCATCGGTGCCGCCCCAGTTGCTGGTCGATCCAGCCGTGCAGACCGGGCAGCGCGGCCTCGATGACGGCGAAGACGGCCTCGAAATCCTCCGGACCGCCGTAATAGGGGTCCTCGACGTCCAAGCTGAACGCGCCCGAGCGCGGGTCGAAGGAACGCATCATCCGCAGCCGCTCCGGCGGGACACCCATGTCGGCGAGCATCCGGGCGTGGTTGCGCCCCATCGCGACGACCATGTCAGCGGCCAGATGATCGTCGTCGAGTTGGGCCGCGCGGTGAGTGGTCGGATACCCGTGCGCCAGCAGAACGGCGTTGGTGCGGTGATCGGCGCCGTCACCGGCATGCCAGCCGCCGGTCCCCGCGCTGCTCACCCGCACCTGGTCGGCCAGACCGCGGCCCGCGATCTGGTGGGCCAGCATCTTCTCGGCCATCGGGGACCGGCAGATGTTGCCCGAGCAGACGAACGTCACATGCAACAACTGTTCCCCGGGTCGCTGCGCTCCTGCCCGCCGACTAGACACCCAGGACCCTCCGCAGTTCAGCCATCGTGGCCACCCGGTGCAGCGGCGCGGGGGCATCGGGCCCGTCGAAATCGGTGCCGCCGTATCCCCAGTCGACCACCACGGTGTCGATACCGTGGAAGGAGGCGCCCTCGACATCGTGGCTGCGGTCACCCACCATCAGCACCCGCTGCGGCCGCGGGCCCAGCTGCGCCAGCGCATAGGCGATCACCTCGGCCTTGGCGGCCCGGCTGCCGTCCGGGCCGGCGCCGGCGATGACCTCGAAATACCCGTCCATCCCGAAATGGGTCAGGATGCGGGCCGCGGTGGGCTGCGCCTTCGACGTCGCCACCGCGAGCCGCACGCCCGCGCGC
>SXGT01118651.1_pt1 | contig 10877 bp, 3 predicted proteins | sample 3176221 | NCBI WGS metagenome assembly SXGT01 (sample SAMN11356862, study PRJNA531348) | freshwater metagenome | isolation source: freshwater sample F1-120 | place: China: Fuxian Lake, Yuxi | collected 2017-12-25
TACCGTCGGGCAGGGTGGCGATGCAGGAGGTGCGTTGATATTCATGAGGAGAAGGAAAGTGTGGCGAGCACTCTTCATAATCATCCAGCTTTTGCAATATGGGGGCGGGATCAAGCAAACGATAAATCTCACCCCGGACACATTCATGGTTGTCGGTTGAACTTATAACAATGCCAGGATAATAATCGATTAGATATAACTTGCCATGAACGATTGCATTGCCTAAAAATTGGGCGGATTTTAAATCAGGGTGCTTACTGCCATCTTTTGCTGTGTGGAGAGTACCGTAAACAAATAAATATTCAAGCATGGCTTCAGAGTAAACAACTATCTGATTGACTTAATTTTTTCGTATTATTGTTGTGCACCTACTTGTAGATAATTTTATTTCAAGTAGGTGCATTGATAGCCTAAGTTTAATTTTTTCACTAGAAAAACCAAAAATCATCCACATGAACGGTATTCACCCCAGCCAAGGTCACGAGAGCCACCGCAGCCCCGGCACCATTGCCGTCGGCATCGTAGGAAAGTACGCTTTTATTGCTGTCAAAAAGCAGGACGTCGTTGCTGTCATGGGCAACGGCTCTAGCTCCGACCACTAAATTATCCGAACTCAATCCACCAGCCAAAGCCGTAAAAACAGCATCGTCGAATTTCAGAAGATCGTGGGTTCCATCAAAGTCGAGGATTTTGTCGATGCTACCGGCTGCCAGATTATCAAATACAAACACATCTTTACCGCTGCCGCCCGACATCACATCTTTGCCTGCTCCGCCATTGATTACGTCATTACCTGCACCCATGACGATTTTATCGTTACCGCCACCTGAAATAATCGTATTATTACCATCGCCAGCCAGGATGGTGTCTTTGCCGACACCAGTTGTAATCGTATCGTCACCACTGCCCGAAGTGATTTTGTTGATGCCGTTACCAGCGTTAATTATATTATTACCACCGCCTGCATTGATCGTATCTTTACCATCACCGGAAATGAGAGCGTCATCACCACTACCAGTCGTGATTTTATTCGCCCCACCACCCGCATTGATCGTGTTATTTCCGTCACCAGCATTGACGGTGTCGTTACCTAAACCCGTGTCGATGGCATCGTTACCCGTTCCAGAGGTGATTTTATTGGCACCATTGCCAGCATTGATGGTGTTATCACCATTCCCTGCATTGATCGTGTCGTTGCCTGTGCCTGAGGCAATGTTGTCGTTGCCACTGCCACTGGTGACGGTGTTTTTGCCATCACCCGCGTTGATGGTATTGTCGCCATCGCCTGAATTGATATTATCGTTACCACTGGTGCTGGTGTTGGTTCCACCTTTAATGACGAGAGTGATGTCTTGGGTGTCACCGCTCAGGCTGCTGACTTCTATTGTTTCGGTTATCGAATGACCTGCTTTGAGAGCTAGAACACTCGCAGCCGTGCTATTCAGACTGTAATTCCATGCACCTGTCTCTGAGATTGTGAAACTACCATAAGCGGTATTCTGATTGGTTTGTGCCACAAATAATGCATCGACTTGATCTCGATCCAAGACAGCGAGTTGTCCTGTAATATTCGGCGAACTACTTTTACTGACTATGCCGGATTTATCACCGTTAAAACCAGCTGAATCATTTGCGCCTGTAATATTGGCTGTATAAATCGCGTTCGTGGTGGCTTTGCCGTCTGATGCTGTGATCATAAAGCTTTCGGTTGCATTGGTTTTAAGGCTTTCGATTGCTAAATCATTTGGTATAAAACTGTACGCACCCGTAGCAGAGGTAACAGAAAGAGTCCCATAGATACCTGTTTTACTTGAGACACCAGCGCTGACTGAACCACCCTCTATGACATAAGCCAAGACGTCTCCATCGGGATCATTTGCAGACAAGCTGCCCAATGTGTTGCTAAAGCTATCGTCAATACTAGTGTCTGTATAGTTCGCAGAAACGGGTGTATCCATTGTAGGAATGTCATTAGTACCGTTAATTGAAATGACAACAGTCTGAGTAGCACCACCTGAGGTATTAACACTAAAACTGTCAGTCACTTCTTGTCCGCCTTTCAGCGCTTGAATTTGGGCAAGGCTGTTATTCAAGCTATAGGTCCAAGCGCCATTTGTATCTATGCTGAAGCTACCGAACGCACCTGCAGTATTGCTCTGAGCATTGATGACAGCATCACCCGTATCCCGGTCACTAACAATCAATGTGCCGCTGGCAGTATTAACGCCATCCTCAACCACATTACCTGCGATCGTGCCACTAAAGTTAGTTTGATCATTCGCGCCAATCAGATTAGCTGTGAACGTATGGCTGGTTGTCACCGTTCCGTCACTCACCACAAAATAAAAACTTTCACTGACGTTGGCTTTAAGTGCCTCAATGGCATTGTCATTGGGTACGAATCGATAGTCGCCGGTGCTACTGTTCAGAAAAAGCAAGCCATAACTGCCTGTTTTGGCAAGATCAAAACCCACCAAGCTATTATTGTTTGCTGCTCCGGTAATTGAATAACTGGCCGTGTCGTTTGCATCTCTATCCGTTGTGGTTATCGAGCCATTTACAGCGCTGAACAGATCATCACTATCCGTATCGGAGTAGGTTTTATCAAGGGGCGACGCTGTTGATACTGGCGTGTCATTGGTTGCAGTCAGATTGACCGTATAGGTTGCCATGGTGGTGGCAATACCATCTGTCACACTGACAGCAAAACTTTCTGAGGTGTTGGCTTTTAGCCCTTCAATGGATTGGTCATTGGGTGCGAAAGTGTAAGCGCCGGTACTGGTGTTAACCGATAAGGTGCCGTAGGTACCTGTTTTACTGGCAAGACCTGAATTAATAGTCGCTCCCGAAATGCCATAAGTCAGGGTGTCGCCGTCTAGATCGCTAGCAGACAAATTGCCGGACAGATTGGCAAAGCTATCATCAGCATTCGTATCCGTAAAGTTAACAGCCGTTGGTGTTGCCAAAGTAGGGGCATCGTTAACGGCAGAAATTTTGATTAACGAAGTTTTGCTCAGGATGCCTTCACCGCCAATCCCTTGTGCCCCGCTGTTGCCATCGCTAAAGATCCAATCCATCTGGATTGAAGCAGGAGGGGCTTCGGAACTATTGCTATAGGCTATCTGGCGTAAGGCTTGATTGACTAACGCTTCTGTTGAATTGGCGTTAAAGGTAAGTTTCAACGTGCCAGCAGCGTTTGTCGTAACCGTGCCAATATCAAAATCGCCAAAATCTACATCGTGCAGTATTAAACTAGCGCCCTGTGTCAGTGGGTCTAGGGTGCCACTTGCGGTGAAAACATCATCAACATGGGCACCGCCATGTCGTGAGAGGCTGACGCTGGCACCGTTGCAGTAAATCAATTCTGCATCGGCGATTATGATATTGCTGTCTAAAACAACTGCAGAGGCATTTTCGGTATAGGTTGGTGCACCAAATGACTTATCCACACTACCGTCGTTGTTGTAACGTGACAATACGAATTCGTCATTAAGACCATTCCAACTGCTGCCTGCGATAAGTATCTTGCCATCAGCTTGGGGAAGAACATATCCATCTAGCGACAGGGACGCATACCCGTTACTACCAAAACCAAGATCCAGACTGCCATCGGTGTTATATCGCACTAGGCTGGATGTACCATCGAGGCCATCATTTCCTTTAACAAGAATTTTGCCATCGGTCTGTAAGGCTATCCTGGAGCCGAAGCCAACTGGGAGAATGACCTTGCCGTCACTGTCGAAGCTGTTGTCCAAACTGCCATCGGGGTTATACCTTAGAACAGATTCTCCATTTTCATTATTACCTGATACTAAAATTTTGCCATCGGATTGTAGAACAACATCCAATCCTGATTGAAATGAGCCGGTACCAAAATTGGTAATGAGTTGCCCATCCGTGTCAAAAGTAGCGTCTAAAGTGCCATCTGAGTTGTAGCGCCTTAATGCAAAATCAGATTGGTTAGCAGTTGAAGAAGTAAGAGTAATCAAAATTTTGTCATCAGCCTGCACGATGACTTCTGGATTTGATGCTGAAGGGCTGATATCTGTCAGCAATTTACCGTCTATACCCAAGCTGGGATCAATACTGCCATCAGTGTTATAACGAACAAGAGCTAGCTTGTCTAAAGTGCTTCCTGCAATCAAAATTTTGCCATTGGCCTGGACTGTCACACTTTGCCCATAGTCATTATTTCCGAAATCAGTAATAACTTTTCCGTTGCTGGCAAAACTGCTATCCAGTGATCCATCTGCGTTATAGCGCATTAGAACAAAATCTTTGCCGATACCATCGGTAGTGCCTACAGCTAAGATTTTGCCGTCAGGCTGAACAAAAATATTGGAGCCAACGAAACGATCGAGACCTAACTCAACGTCAGTCAGTTTGCCATCGCCTGCAAAGCTGCTGTCTAATAAACCGTTAGCATTAAATTTTGTTAATCCAAATCCATTGTTACCTTGAATTTGTTCGTACCCTTGATTCCATGCCAGAATAATTTGGCCTTCATTTTGAAGTGCTACATTATTGATATCGATACCGGTAGTATCAATACCCGTGAGTACCGATCCTTCAGGGATGAGTAGGGTTGGCGCATCATTTACATTGGTAAAATTAATAGTTGTGGTACCAGAAACCACACCTTCACCTCCATCGCCTTGGCTGCCGGTGTTGCCGTCATTGAATTCCCAGTTGATGGTTGCCTTAGTTGGCAGGACATCTCTTCGTTGTAAGATTGAAATCTGTTGTATGGCTTGGTTGACTAGGGTATGCGTGGCGTTGCTGTTAAAACTGATTTTGAAGTATGGAGGTATACTGATTCCACTATTGTCTATCCCTCCATTAAAAAAAGTGGAACTACCAATATCAATGTTGTCGACTATGACTGCGTGAGTGCCTGAAAAATAACCGCCTGGGGCTGAAATTGCGCCTTTGCCCAATTCTCTAAAATCAAACAAAACCTTAAAGCTTGCCCCCGCAAAGTTATTCGCTGTTGAAAGTTCGGCATCGAAAAGGGTGGTATTGGGGAACAAAGCAACAGCCGGGCTATTTTCGACGTAGGTAATCGAGTCGACGCCCGAGAAAGTGGGTAGTGTGTTCATTTCAGTCGGTCCTTATATAAAATCTGGCTAACCTGCCAAGTCATGATTTTTTATTGTGTTCGGGATGTTGTTGGAATTTAGTAAACCCAAAAATCATCCACATTAACGGTATTAACACCCGCCAAGGTCACAACCGTTATAGCTGCCCCGGCGCCATTGCCGTCGGCATCGTATAAAAGCTGATGTTTGTTGATGTCAAAAAGCAGGAAGTCGTTATTGTCATGGGCAACGGCTCTAGCGCCGACCACAAAATTATCTGAACTCAATCCACCGGCCAAAGCCGTAAAAACAGCATCGTCGAATTTCAGAAGATCGTGGGTTCTATCAAAGTCGAGAATTTTGTCGATGTCGCCGATAGCCAGATTATCAAACACAAACACATCATCACCGCTACCGCCCGTCATCACATCTTTGCCTGCACCGGCATTGATCTCATCGTTACCCGTACCCGTGACGATTTTATCGTTCCCTGCACCTGCATCGATGATGTTATTACCATCGCTTGCAAGGATGGTGTCTTTGCCTATTCCGGTTGTAATGGCATCGTCACCGGTGCCCGAAGTGATTTTGTTGATGCCGTTACCTGCATGGATGATGTTATTTCCCGCGCCTGCACTGATCGTGTCATTGCCATCGCCAGCGGTGATGCTGTCGTGTCCATTCCCGGTGGTTACTTTGTTGTTTCCAGCACCTGCATTAATGGTGTTGTCACCATCACCGGCATTAATCGTGTCGTTTCCATTGCCAGTGGTGATGTGATCCAGGCCAGAGCCTGAAGTGATCTTGTTACTGCCACCGCCTGCATTGATGGTGTTATTACCGTCGCCCGCACTAATCGTATCTTTGCCATCGCCGGAGATTAGTGCGTCATCACCACTACCAGTGGTGATTTTATTTGTTCCGCCACCAGCGTTGACCGTGTTGTTGCCGTCACCGGCATTGATGGTGTCGTTGCCTAAACCCGTATCAATGGTATCGTTACCCGTTCCAGAATTAACCTTATTGGCACCATTGCCTGCATTGATGGTGTTATCACCATTCCCCGCATTGATCGTATCGTTGCCTATACCTGAGGCAATGTTGTCGTTGCCACTGCCACTGGTGACGGTGTTTTTGCCATCACCCGCGTTGATAGTATTGTCGCCACCGCCTGAATTGATATTATCGTTTCCGCTGGTGCTGGTGTTGGCGCCACCTTTGACGACTAGTGTGATGTCTTGTGTTTCGCCGCCTGAGGTTGTGACTGCTATGGTTTCGGTTATCGAGTGCCCCTTCTTTAACGCCAAGACACCCGCCGCCTTGTTATTTAGGTCATAACTCCATGTGCCGGATTCAGAAATCGTGAAGTTGCCATACGCAGTAGTTTGGTTCGATTGGGCAACAAAAAATAAAGTGTCTTCTTGATCGCGATCCAATGCCAAAATTTGTCCAGTCGCACTAGTTGTGCCAACTTTACTTACTATGCCAGATTTGTCGCCCTCAAAACTGACTAAATCATTTGCACCAGCGATTGTGACGGTGTAAATAGCTTCCGTCGATGCTAAACCGTCTGAGGCGATGATCGTAAAGCTTTCGGTAGTGTTGACTTTAAGCGCTTCAATTACACTGTCGTTTGGCACAAAATCATAAGAGCCGGTGCTGGTATTAACACTCAGTGTGCCATAGGTACCGGTTTTGCTGGCTATGCCCGAATTACCAGTACTTCCCGCGATGTTGTAGGTCAGAACATCGCCATCAATATCCGAGGCAGACAAGTTGCCCGATATTTTGGCAAAGTTGTCATCAACACCTGTATCAATGAAATTCGCTGCTGGAGGGGTGGCAATTTCCGGGGCTGAATTCAGTTTAATGGTTTGGTCTGTAAAGACCAAGTATTCGATATCACTAAGGGTATCGGTGCCTTCGTTGCCGATAAGATCGGTGATTTGATACCTAGATGAGGTGCCTGGCAAGACTGAAATAGAATAGTTGGCAAAGTTTCCTCCATATACTGCTTGATCGGTACCCAAGCCACCGAGGAGTTTGTCATCACCGTTGCCACCCGTGATGGTGTCGTTTCCAGTATAGCCATCAATATTGTTGGCCTGAATATCTCCAATCAGTGTATCGCCCATCTGTCCACCAATCAGGTTTTCGATTTCGGAGAGTGTATCCTGGCCGATCTCGTTGCCAGAGGCAGCACCTTCAGTAAGATTGACCGTGATAATGCTGATTGCGCTGGTATATCGAACCGTGTCAATACCAATTCCGCCGATGTAGGTGTCGTTTCCAGCGCCATCCCCGCCAACAATTTCGTCATCGCCTTCACCCGCATCGACATGATCGTCTCCATCACCACCTTGAAGTTTGTCTTTGCCTTTACCGCCTTTAAGATGATCCTTGCCGCCGCCACCCTGGAGTTCGTTACCGTCGTCATTGGCTTCTATGACATTATCCAGCGCATTACCGGTGCCTTTTGATGCGCCAGAACCCAACTGAAGATTTTCGATGTTCCCGTCCAATGTGTAGTCAATGATGGTGATTACTTTATCGGCATTACCTTCTCCAGCGACTTCAGACACCAAGTCTCCTAGGTTATCAACATGATAAAAATCGTCGCCATTACCACCCTGCATTTTGTCGCGCCCCGAGCCACCTTCTATTTTATCATCGCCTTCGCCTCCTGATAAATCATCATCACCGCCTTTACCATCAAGAAAATCGTCTCCTGAATCGCCATCTAAATCATCGTTGCCTTCAGTGCCGATCAAATAGACGCCGGGAGTAATTAGGTCGATCACTTGATCATCGAACTGAAGCCGGTTGATATTGCGGAGGATATCGGAGCCATCGGCACCGACAATGGTGATTTCACCGGTACCGTAAGTCAGGGTGTAATTGGCGTAGTTGCCCGAAAATATCGCGGTATCGGTGCCAAGTCCGCCATCAATTAAATCATTGCCTGCATTGCCTTTTACCGTGTCGTCACCATCACCACCTTCAAGCGTATCGGCTTTGCTACCGCCAATTAAACTATCGCCGAATTTACCGCCAATCATCCAAAACTGCCCATCTGATTCGGCAGAACCATCGATATTTAAATGGTTAGAATTTTCAACCCATAATTTAAGTGTTGCGTCGGTGCTGACCACCTGATCGGACAATGAGCCCTGGCCGTCACTCATTGAGAAATTGATTTCTTCAATATTCCGAAGCGTATTTAGATAAGGGTGTTGGCCCATATCAGCGCCAACTTTGATGAAATCATAACCATCCCCACCATCAATTAGCAGTGGAGTAGCGACAAGAGGGGACCAATACATGGTGTCATTACCGGCACCACCAATAAATTGTTGGGTTGTAGCGCCACTTAGGGAATCATTCCCATCGCCACCATTCAGAATTGCATTGCCATAGCCGGATAGGGTGTCATTGCCGTCTCCCCCCATCAATGTATCTGTTTCACCACTGTATACGTCTTCACCAGCTAGCAGGTAGTCATTACCCAATCCGCCCTCAATGGAATCATTACCCTTGCCACCGGCCAGAAAGTCATCGTCGTCTGCGCCCTCTAAGGTATCGTTTCCATTACCACCTGCTATCGAATCATTGCCTGTTCCCCCTTGCAGAGAATCGTTACCATCCAGGCCTAGCAAGGTATCGTTGCCGCCTAAACCTAAAATCGTGTCATTGCCTTCAGTGCCAACTAATGAGTCGTCACCTACTGCCAATGTGGTCAAAAGATTATTGATGTAAATCGGCGAATCTGTCGTGCCCGTATGGATTTCTAGGTTCCAGTTGCCAGATAAACCTGATATGTCATTTGAAGCAGCAACATCAGCACCGGTTAAACCAGCCAATGTTTCGATGAATTGTTGGCCCGCTAATCCATCAGCGATATTGCATCCATAGAGTAAAATGTCTCCTGTATTTGTTAATGAATAACCAATATTCTTTAAGGTGCTGGCATAACTTTCGATGTTCGTGGCAGTTAGAACCGTGCTACCCAGATAAAGCGTGCCAACTGAACCATGTGAGAAGATATGCAGTGAGTCATAGCCTTTCTGACCTTGCAAAAAAGTCTCTATTTGGGTGATGCCGTCTTGGTCTGGATTGATTAAAAACCATTCCATGTCAGCAGGAAGTGCGGCAAGAATGGTTTGGTAATCGTTGATTCGGGTGTCGATGAAGGCGATGCTGTTCATAATTGTATTACTCCATATACGTTTTTTCTGAGTCTAATCCTTACGTTGATTCCAGGGAAAAACAGAGGCATAAATTTGCCAAGTCAAACACGCTTTAGCTTTTTAATCGTTAACTGGTTCTGATATTTATTATGCGATTTCTGTTTGTTCACCAAAACTTTCCTGGTCAGTTCCTGCATGTTGCAAAACATTTGGCTGATAGGCCTGAGCATTTGGTGATGGGGATTGCAGACGAAGCCAATCAAATCAACAAACCATTGCATCATCCCCGGATACGCGTTGAAACCTATCGAGCAAATTGGCGGGGTAGCCGGGATACGCATGAGTACGTTCGTGGTTTTGAACATCAAATTCGGCGTGGGCAGTGTGTCGCCAAACTAGCCACAAAGCTTAAAAAGCGGGGTTTTTTGCCCGATGTGATTGTGGCTCATCCGGCGTGGGGTGAGGCGATATTTTTAAAAGATATTTTTCCGGATGCCAAGCATGTTTATTATTTTGAATTTTTTTATCGAGCGTTGAGCGGGGATGTCAATTTCGACCCGGAATTTCCCTTGGATTTGGATGCACAACTGGGTATTCGAGTCAAAAATGCCACCCAGCTGTTAGCGCTGGAGGCTGCGGATCTTGGGGTATCACCTACCCTCTGGCAAAAAAGTCGATATCCAGTCGAGTTTCAAGACAAAATCAAAGTTATTCACGAAGGTATCAACACGGCCATTGTAAAACCTAATGCCGAAGCTTCATTGACATTCAATGGTCTACATCTCACTGTTACTGATGAAGTATTGACTTATGTGGCCAGGAATCTGGAGCCTTACCGTGGCATTCATAGCTTTCTTAGGGCTTTGCCTGAAATATTACGACAGCGGCCCAAGTTGAAAGTATTGATTGTGGGTGGTGATGGAGTTAGCTATGGCAAATCGCTTCCTGTTGGAGAAACTTACAAAAATCGATACAGTGCCGAAGTTTCAGCCGCTGTCGATTGGACGCGAGTGTATTTTCTGGGCAAGCTGGCTTATGGTGACTACCTTAAAGTTCTCCAGATTTCTTCTGTTCATGTTTATCTTACCTATCCATTCGTTTTATCCTGGTCCATGTTGGAGGCTATGTCTTCGGGGTGTATTTTGGTGGCATCTAAAACGGCGCCCGTTCAAGAAGTGATACAGCATGGGTTTAATGGCCTATTGGTGGATTTTTTTGATCCTGAGCATTTAGCTCATAAAGTGTTAGAAGTATTAGATTCAAGTCATCAAGAAAAGAATGTCTCGATGCGTTTTCAGGCTCGTCAGACTGTACTTGATAAATTCGATCTTATTTTAAGATGTTTGCCCGAATGGATAGATTACATCAGCAGTTGCTGAGTCAGAAAATAAGTCATTTATTACGATCAGTTAGAGTCAGTTTGGATTTGTGAAGCTAGAGATCAGTATTTTATTCCTACGATATAAAAATGCTTTAAATCAATGAATACGAAACTTGTTACTCGCGAAGGTTACGAGAATCTTCAAAAAGAACTGGACTTCCTGTGGAGGACGGAACGCCCCGAAGTCACACAAAAAGTCAGTTGGGCTGCCAGTCTCGGCGATCGCTCAGA
>SXGT01363353.1_pt1 | contig 10877 bp, 7 predicted proteins | sample 3176221 | NCBI WGS metagenome assembly SXGT01 (sample SAMN11356862, study PRJNA531348) | freshwater metagenome | isolation source: freshwater sample F1-120 | place: China: Fuxian Lake, Yuxi | collected 2017-12-25
CTCGCCTCCGAGCAACGCGCCGGCTGCGGACAACCGCTGCGCGCAGATGCCCTGCAAGTGTCCGTCTGCCTCCATGCGCGCCCACGTGACCACCACATCGCCGCCCGCGAGCACGGCGACCGCCGGCTGGAGGCTGGGCTGGTTGGTGTCCGCACCGACGAGCACATCGCCCGTGGCGAAGGTCCCGTCCGGGTTCAGAAACCGCGCGTAGATTTTTTGGAAGCCCAGCGCGCCGCCCTGCCACACAAACACCGCGCCGCCATTGGGAAGCACCGCTGCCTGCGGATGCTCCTGATGGCCTGCCGCCAGTTCATTGACCCGGACCGGCGCGAGCGTTCCGGAGAGATTGTCGTTGAGCCGCTGCGCGCTGATGCCGGTGCCATCGCCGTCGGTGACATTGTCCTGCCAGACCACGTAGCCACCAGCCGGACCGAACGCGAGGGCCGGACGTGTCTGATCGCCGGGCAGCGCTCCAGACAAGGAATATTCCCCCGCCAGCCGGGAGTAGGTGCCCTGCGCAAAAACCACCGCGCCCCCGCACAAGACGGGGAGCAAGGCAAACAGCCTCGCGAGAGCACGGGAAATGGGCGGCATACGCTTTCGGTTAGAACTATCAAAGTGGCGTTTCAATGTCCACGCTTTCTTGCCCGCAAATCCTACGGAGTATTACCGAGAACAAGCGACGGAAGCCCTTTGTTTCCCGGGTGTTGGCAGGGTTTTTCAAGATCATAAAAGCTCCCCCTGCGCAGACCCGGTCTGCACCTCTAGCGCCTGCCTCATCGAGCGGAATCCCCAGCGTCCGAACAGCTCCATGAGCAGGCCCGTGGCTTCAGCGCCCGGCAGAGTCTCCGCCAGGTTGAACGGCGCTCCCGCGTCATCACGCAGACGGATCAACTCCCGGTTCCGCTGCACGACCGACGCCGCAGCCGCCAGATTTTGCCGCACGCGATCCGAGGTGACCTCCGCCAGCCGCTCGTAGAGCGATGCGATGGACCCGAACTGCCGCAGCAGATTGGTCGCAGTCTTCGGGCCCACTCCGGGCACGCCCGGGATGTTGTCCACGGCGTCACCGACCAGGCTCAACCAGTCCACGATCTGCTCCGGCCTCACGCCAGACTTCGCCTCCACTTCCGCCGCCGACCATATCCGCTCGGTCTTGTCGTTCGGGTTCAACAGGCCGATGCCGGGGGCAACGAGCTGCATGAAATCCTTGTCAGCACTCGCGATGACCACCTGCACGCCTGCCGCCGCCGCGCGACGAGCCGCCGCGGCAATCCAATCGTCCGCCTCCACCCCGTCGTGGCACCACGAGGCAATTCCTGCCGCACGCAGATACTCGACGATTCCGTCCATCTGCCGCGCAAGTCCCTCGGGCATGGACGGCCGTTGCGCCTTGTATTCGGGATGGGCCGTCGTGCGCTCGGCGGAGAGGCCACCGTCCCAGATCACCGCGATGTGCGTGGGCGCAAGCGATGAGCGCATCTTGCCGAGCATCTTGATAAACCCGTAGATGGCGTTTGTGGGCGAACCGTCGGGCGCGTTGAGCTGGCGGATGGCGTGGAACGCGCGGTAGGCGTAGGCATGGCCGTCCACGATCAGCAATCGGGAGCTGCCGGGAGGAGTCGAGGCAGGGAAACTGCCCTCGTTGTGGACGGTGGACACCGCTGCCGGAGGGGAGAAATTAATTCGGCCTGATCGGCGAGGGCTGGGCCGGCGTGTTGCTCGCGGCGAAGGGCATCTCCTCGTCCGTGTGCACGCGGTTGCCGGCGGGATCAATGATCGTGGGTGTGACGAAGATCACGAGGTTCTTCTTCTTGTTCGTCTTGGTCTCGCTGCGGAAGAGCCGGCCCACCAGCGGCAGGTCACCCAGCACGGGAACCTTGTCCTTGGTGTTCACGATGTCCTCGGAGATCAGCCCGCCCAGCATGACGGTTTGCGCGTCCCAGACGATGCACTGCGTCACCACTTGGCGGACGCGTGTGCGGGGCAAGGGAACCTGCGCCGTGAGGGAGACACCGACCGTGCCGGAACCGACGGACTGCGCCTGAATCGCGCCAGCGAACTCCGGCGGCACCGCGTCGTAGCCGATAAACTGCGTGATCGAGGGGATAAGCGACATGCTGATGGTATAGCCATCGGCCGCCACAGTGGGCAGCACGTCCAGCACGGGGCCGGTGGGAAGGATTGTTGTCTGGGGCTGGAGTGTTGAACCGATCGCGCCAGCCGCGCCGCCGCCGCCGCCCGGGCCCACGCCGCCGCCGCCGCCGCCCGTTTGTTGGGCCGTGATGCCAGTCAGGATGAACTGGACGTCAGTGACTTGAATCTGCGCCTGGCGTCCGCTCACAGTGATCACCTTTGCAGCCTGCAGAACATCAGTGCCATCGCGCTGCTCCAGCGCCCTGATCACGACCCGAAACTGCGGGTCTGTGAGGATGCCCGTGATGGTTCCCAGAGCCGGGCCGTTGTTGCGCAGCGCGTTGCCCGTCAGGCTGCCATCGGAAGCCAAGGCACCGATGGGCGAGGCTGGCAGCGGGAACACGCCGGTCGGGTTTGCGGCACTGGGCCGTCCTGTCAACGAGGGCTGGGTGCCGGGTTGGCCGGCGAAATTGCCAAAGCGGGTGTTGCCTATGAACCAGTCAAAGCCCAGCGCCTTGTTGTCATTCTGGTTGATCTCGCAAAACCGAGACTCAACCAGCACTTGCGGCGGCACCGAGTTGAGCAGCTCAATCGCCATCTGGATGATGTCCAAGTCCTGCAGCGAGGCGCGCACCAGCAGCAGACCGTTGCGATCGTTGAAGAAGACCTGCGTCGCATCGGGACCGGTGGAGACTCCGAGATTCACGACACCGGCGGCCAGAAAATACTCGCGGACCTGAAGATTCAACTCGGCCGTGAGGTTTGTGGATGTGACGCCACGCAATCCGCCCCCGCCGCCGCCGACGCCGCCGCCGCCCTGGCTCTGGCCGGCCACCGAGACTCCCGCGATGGTGAACTGACTACCTTGCTGGCCACCGCCGCCGCCGCCGCCGGCAGCACCGCCAAGGCCGCCTTGCTGGCCGCCGCCGCCGCCGCCGCCGCCCTGGCCACCAGCGCCACCGGCCTGGGTCACCGCCTGAATGGGGTTGCCCACGACGCTTTGAAGGCCCTGGACGAAAGTGTCAGGGTTCACCTTGAACGTGCGGGCGAACAACGACGCCTGCTCGGGCAGCTTGGGCGAGAACACGATAGCGTATTCCTCGATTGAGAACTTCAAGCCGGCGGACCGACCGTCCGGCATTTTCACCTCGGCGGTCTTGCAGATCACATCCAATACCTGCCGCAGGGTTAGGTCCCTCAGAACGGTCGTCACTTTGACCAGCGCGGTGTCCAAGTCGGGCTTTTGAGTGCCTGCGGCGGCTGCAGCAATGGGGTTGCCCATCGGGTCCAAGAGCGGAGCGGCCGCCGCCGCCGCTGCTGCGGCCCCACCCGCCCCGCCACCGGGGGTGGGGACGTTCAGGGAGGTGTAGTCAACCACGACGTTGTTGATCATGAAGTTCAACCCCTTCTTCTCGGGGTCATACTTCTTCGTCTCACCGTCGAGCAGCTTGACCACTTCAGGCAGGGGCAGGCCGTCGTAGGTGATCTCCGGAAAAACGATTTGGTCCAGCTTCCGGTTGATCCGCTGCGCTCCATCGCTGGTATGGGTGAGGAACGGTATATACGAGTTGGTGCGGAAATAGAGGTTGGGCTTGGGCAGGTCGCCGCGGGTGTTCTCGTTCCATTTTTTGGTCACCTCAACCACGCGGTCGCCGTAGGTCTTGTCGCGCTTCTTGCTCTCGATGTCGAACTCCGACTCCATGACCAGCCGCAGGTAGAAGAACGCGGCCTCGTTGAGGGGGTCTTTCTTGATGGCCGCCTCGAGCTTCGTCTTGGCCTCCTGATACTCGCCCATCTGCCAATAGAGCTGGCCATCCCTCACCAACTGCAAAACCTCAGTCCGCTGCTCCGCGAGCTTGGGCTGGAGGCTCAAAACCCCCTGGCTCGGCACGCGCCCCCTGTGCGCTGACTCGACGACATCGTTGAACCGCTTGAACTTCTCCGCGTCGCTGTTCCTTGGATCGAAGGGGAAAATCTTGTCCACCTCCGCCGCAGCGGCCTTGAACTCGTATTTTTCCTGGAGCGCGACGCCCAACTGGAGGCGGCACTCGATCAACCCGGCCAGAGCGTCCCGGTAGGATTTCTCCACGGTTTCCACGCCTCCGAGCAACTGCGCATGGCCGATGGCCTCCTCGTAGAGCTTGGCGGCGTCGCGGTAATTCTTCTCCTTCTGAAGTTTCTTTGCCTGCGACAGGTTCGCGTCCATGACCAGCTTGCGTTCCTGGCGGCGCAGCGCCTCGACTTCCGCGATGGCGACGGGGTCAGGACCGGCCGGGGCCGACCACACGGTCGTGGCGACGCAACACAAGAGGCTGGAAACTAGGATGCACTTTTTCATGGGGAGGCAGGAGGCGGCGGACACAGAGTCAAGGCGGCTTTTGGATCGGCGGAGCAGGCCGGTTGGTGCCCAAGGGTATCGAGGTGTGCTTGTCATTCGAGATGGCCCTGACTACCACGTTGGTCGCGGTGATATCAACGACTATGTTGGTGTCGCCGGCAAAGATCAGCGACTGTCCCTTGCGGGCCGCACGCCAGACGTAATTGCTCTCCACCGGGTAAACGATGTAAGCGACGTGTTCCACCACATGGGTGAAACCCTGCGCCTTGGAGAGAGCGAACTTGAGAGGATCCTTGGCAGGGTCCACCAGTTCAAACTCCACCTCAGGAGCTTCTGGGGTTCCGCCGATCTTCCGGGGGAACAACTGCGGCGACTGTGCCTTGTTTGCCGGGTCGAGCGTGTTAGAACTATTTGTGGAGTTCAGGGTGAGAGTGATTGTCCGCTTGCCCTGATCCGCAGGTGCCTTCATAAACTCCCTGGTCACCTTAATCCTCACCGACTCGCGTCCCGCGTTGGCGCTGCTGATTTGATCAAACTCGACCTTCAGGTGTTGTGGTGTGATGGACTGGACGACAAGCCGGTCAACTCCCAAGTTCGTCCCAGCGATCAGAATCCCGTTCGTGTCCACATACCACGAGTCTGGATTGAAAACCCTGTGAACCTTCGTGAACTCGACCTTCGGTGGATTGGTCACCTGGGTGAGCGCCTTGATCAGTTCGGCGAGATTCTCCTGCTGGGGCGGATTGCCGTCATTGCCCAGCGACATGGCCTTGAACTTCTGAAGCTCCTCCTGAACCGTGCCGACCTCCAGCACCAGCACGCCCAAGCCCACGGCCATAAGCAGGAGCACCAGGCCAAGAATCAGCTTTTCGTAATGGCTTTTGAGAAATTCCATGGCGTCATTTCGTCGCCGGAGCGGGCGACGGGGATTTGCGGATCACCTTCACCACATCCAGATCCAAGGTGATGCGGAGCGGCTTTTCATCGAGCACCTTGACGAGGCTGGACTTGGCCGGTGCGGGGACGTTCACACCGCCGGGGCCCTTGGGTGGAAGGGGGCGCACGCCGACAGGCTGTTGGGGAGGCCCAGCGGGATTGAGGCCGCCGGGAGTGGGCAGCGTCGCGCCAGGCAGTGCAGGCGCGCCCATCGGGCCGAAGCCAGCCGGCATGCCCATCAGATTCATGGGATCTCTCATGCCCGGAGATTCCATCGCTGCCCCGGAAGGTTGCACATCCACATTGCGCACTGCGTAGAATTCCTTCGCGCTGGTCAGGCTGTTCATCACTTCCGTCAGGTGGCTGGAGAAGCCCCGGAAGACGAGCCGGTAGGGCGTGATGACGACTGAGATGTTCGTGGAAAGGGTGTTTGTCTGGGTCACCCGGTCAGTCAGGATGTCAGCACCGGGCAGTTCGCCGGCGAAGGCAGGCCCGCGCTGAAAACTCTCCAGGGCGCGAACCTTCGCGTTGAACAAAATGGTGCAAAGGGAACGCACTTCCTTGAACTGGTTCGTCAACGGCGCGAGCGCATACGAGGGCAGGCGCGGCATCACCTTCACCTCGCCATAGGTGAACTCATACTTCGCCGGCACCTCGACTCCTGCGTTGGTGGCGTCACGGCGCAACGCATCCACCAGATTAGCCAGTCCCACCTTAATCTGTGTCTCGCCCGGAACCTTGATCGTCTCGCTGGTGAACACCAGCTCGCCCTGCATCATGAAGCCCTGCACCGCCGCCGTGTTGCTCTTGACCATGGCAATGTTGGCCGGGCTTGGGAACACGCCGCCCTTGAGCTGCTCCAGCTCGACCTTGAGCTTGTCCAACTCGTCGTCGCGGTCGAAATTCTCCTGCGAATTGTTGTAGAGGTAGTAGACCGCCCCACCAAGCAGCGCCAGCGAGACGACGATGCCAATCACCAGCAGGAGGTTGCGTTTGATCCAGAGCATAATGGCCGCGCTAGAACGGGATGGACACCTTCAACTGGAGCGTGACGCTGAAACCAAAGGTGTGGTTGGTCAGCTCCACTTCCTCGACGCGGTTGGTGAGCGTGGTGCCTTCAGCGATGAAGAAGTTGGTGGCCCCTTGGAAATTGGTCTGGAGGCATTCGACGAACTCACGGTTTCCCGACGCGGACAAGCGCTTCTGGTTGAGCGCCCGGCAGGTCAGGTTCAGGAAGGTGATCTCCCGGGGACCGACAATGGCGGCCGGCCCACCGGCACCCGCCATTGTGCCCATGCCAAAGCCCCCCGGAGGCGGGACACCGAGCGGCAGTGCCCCAAGCTGTGGCGGAGCAGCGGCAACCGACGACGCCCCTTCTTCGCCCATTGGCGGTGCCCCCCCTGACTGACGTCCCGGCGTGTCAGAAGCCGCGGCGTAGGTGGCCTCCATTTTCTCGATCCAAACTGCGGCGATCACTTCGTTGTTCGTGTTCGCCGCGTCCCCGGCCGTCTGCAAGATGCCATGGTTCGTGGACGAGGCGATGAGAATGCCCTGAATTCCCGCAAGCAAATCCGCCCACCGCGAGCGTGCGCTAAGGAGCTGGACGTATTCCTTGGACAGGGTCCGGGCCGCGTTAAGCTCCTGGGTGGCACGCTGGAGGTCGGCGCTCTGCTTCTTCAGCGGCTCGAGGTTATTCTTGATATCGACCAGTTGGGTCTCCTTCTTCTGCGCCATCCAGCCGAAGAACCAGCCGAAGGCCAGCAGGGTGATCAGCACGCAGAGGACCGAGGCGATGAAGTAGAGCCCCTTGGCGTTGAACTGCTGCTGCTTCAGATGGCTGGCCGGCATCAGGTTCAGCTCCACCGGACATTGCGCGAGGTTGCGGATGCCCAGGCCCACGACCTCGCCGAACTGATGCGCCACCTTGGCCATCTCCTCGATGTTGATGGCCGGATCAATCTGGATATTGCGGAACGGGTTGAAGTAGTCCACCGGCACGCTCAACTTCTCGGCAAAGAACTGCGCCGTGTATGGAAGGAGCGAGGCGCCGCCGGCCAGATACAGCTTGGTCGGGGCCGAACCGCCCTGCTGGCCGCGATAGAACTGCACCGTCTGGTTCATCTGGATGTGCAGCCGGGTCATCACCTGCCGCGCGATCTTCGAGATGAGCGCCTGGTGCGGGTTGCTGGGCTCCTCGTAGGCGCCGCCCAGGCTGACGAAGCCTTCCTCGATTTTCATCTTCTCGGCCTCCTCCCACTTCATCTTCACCTCGTTGGCGAAGTCTTGGGTGATGGAGTTCGCGCCGATGTTGATGGAGCGGGAATAGACGCGGCCCTGTTCAAAGAAAAGCAGGTTGCTGCTGCGCGCACCGATGTCCAGCAGCATGACGCAGCCCTCGGCGTCGCCATAGTTGAAGCGGTAGGCGTTGCACAGCGCGGCGGAGGAGACGTCCACCAAATGCATCTCCAACCCGGCTTGCCCGCCGATGCGGAAGAGGCTCTCGACGACCTCGTTCTTGATCGCCACGAGCAGAACCTCCAGCTCGCCGGTGGGCGCGGTGCCAAGAATCTGATAGTCCCACACGACTTCCTCCAATGGGAACGGCACGTTCTGCTGTGCCTCGTATTGGATGATCTGGCTCACCTTGCCGGGGTCCGTGGCGGGCAGCTTGACGAACTTGGAGAAGACCTGGAAGCCCGGTGCGCAGACGTTGATCCGGTCCGCCTCGAACGGTCCCTGCACGCCTTCAGCGAGAATTTCCTTGAGCGTCTGGAGCACCACCGCCTCCCGGTCAGCCTCGACAGACCCTTCCTGTCCCATGCTGCGCAACGTGTAGTTCTTCAGGCGCAGCGACCCGGTCTCATTGGGCTCGAACTCCGCGACCTTCACGGTCGTGGCGCCGAAATCAATGCAGAGAAATGAATTCGATTTTAACATTGCCCTCGCGCTTTCACGTTTCAGTTGAGGCCGGGGAACTCACGGCATTTGATGTTTTGGTGAACGGCGGACTTGCGCCGCGTTGGTATCGGAACCATCAGGATGGGTCAAACATAAAACAGGTTTCGCGCTTCACAATGCGGCGAATCCCGCAGGCACTTTCAGACCTTCGTGCGGAAATACGCGATAGTCCGCGCCAGCCCGTCCGCCAATTCGACCTTCGGCTCCCACTTGAGCAGCTTGCGCGCGAGCGTGATGTCGGGCTTGCGCTGCTTCGGGTCGTCCACCGGCAGGGGCTTGAAGGTGATTTTGCTCTTCGCGCCCGTGGCCTTGATGATCTCCTGCGCGAATTCCAGCATCGTCATCTCGCGCGGGTTGCCGATGTTCACCGGCAGCGGATAGTGGCTCATCATCAGCCGGTAGATTCCCTCGATCAGGTCCGAGCAGTAGCAAAAGCTCCGCGTCTGTTTCCCTTCGCCGAAGACCGTGATCGGCTCGTTCCGCAGCGCCTGGCTCACGAACGCCGGCACCACTCGCCCATCCTTGAGCCGCATCCTCGGACCGTAGGTGTTGAAGATGCGCACAATCCGCGTCTCGAGCTTGTGCTGCCGGTGATACGCCATCGTGATCGCCTCGGCGAAGCGCTTCGACTCATCGTAGCAGCCGCGCAGCCCGATGGTGTTCACGTTGCCCCAGTAATCCTCCGTCTGCGGATGCACCAGCGGGTCGCCATAAATCTCGCTCGTGCTCGTGAGGAGGAAGCGCGCGCCCTTCTCCTTCGCCAGGCCCAGCGCCTTGTGGGTGCCGAGAGAGCCGACCTTCAGCGTCTGGATCGGCAGCAGCGCGTAATCCACCGGACTGGCCGGCGACGCGAAATGCCAAACGTAGTTCACCGGCCCGTCGAGGAACAAAAACTCCGTCACGTCCTGCTGGATGAAGCGGAAGTTTTGGTTCCCTGCGAGATGCTCAATGTTCGCCACCGAACCGGTCACGAGGTTGTCAATGCCCACGACCTTGTGGCCCTTGGACAAGAGCAGGTCGGTGAGGTGCGAGCCGAGAAAGCCCGCCGCGCCAGTGATGACGGACGTGGGCTGCGCCGCAGGCTTGGCTTTGACAGCGCGTTTCGTTTTCAACTGGGTCTTGGTTGCCATGACTAGAGTTTGGGTGGTGTCGGCGGTTTGGGAACGTGCGGCTTCCGCGTCAGACGTAGGACTAGGCCTACTAGGGCGAGCAGCGCTTCCACGCCCGCGACCCACAGGATGCCCGTGATGATTTCTGCGCGGCGGAACCTCCGTTCCCACGCCGCTAGTTCATCGAAAACACGCGGCCATAGTGAAGCGATAACCTCGTTCAACGCAAGCCTGCCCTCCTTGGTGTGCGCGTCGAGCAGCGCCTTCACCGTCGGTAGCAGATTCGTGCGCGCCGCCTCAATCTGCGGGCGCAACTGCTCCGCCCCCGGAAACTCCAGCGGCGGCAACGGCGCCGACTCCGCCTTGTCCACCAATTCACGCAGCTTCTTCACGTCGAGATGGATGAAATTGGTCATCCCCGCGCCCCGCAAGGCCTGCTGCAAACTCTCCTCCACCATCTTTGGTCCCAAGTCCTTGGCCACCGACACCACCGCGCGCGCCACACCGACCTTCAAACCCGTCCACCCGCCCACCACCGCGCCCAGCCCCAGAGCCAGCACAGCAATCCACCACGAGAATTTCCTTTCCGCACCCGCGCGCGTCTGCAATGCGCCCGCCGCGTGCAGCACCGCGTGCAAGACGCCGCCCAGCATCAGCGCGAGCACCACGCCCAACAGCGTGGAGCCGAGCGCCCCGGCCACAAGCTGCCCGACAGAAAACTGAGAACCCGCGTCGAAGTTCATCTCCCGCAAGTAGGACAGCCTCCCCTCCCGCCAGCAAGCCCGCAGCGTCTTCTCTCTCCTGCTCGTAATCCTGATCTTGATCCTGCTCCTCGACTCAGGGCGAAGAGAGCAGGATTAGGATTACGAGCAGGAGAAAACACGCGCCCCAAGACCCCATCCGCCGTCCCCCATCCGCTACTTCGCTCCCGCGCCCGTCAGCACCACCGGGATCGTCCTGAGCAGAATCTTCACGTCCAGCCACAGCGACCAGTTGTCTATGTATTCGAGATCGAGCCGCACCCATTCCTTGAAGCTCTTCACGTCGTTGCGCCCGCTGATCTGCCACAGGCACGTCAGGCCCGGCTTCACGCTGAGGCGGCGGCGGTGCGCGGGATCGTTGATGCGGCGGATCTCATCCACCGGCAGCGGGCGCGGGCCGACGAGGCTCATCTCGAAGCGCAGCACGTTCCAAAGCTGCGGCAGCTCGTCAATGCTCCACTTGCGCAACCACCGGCCCAGCGGCGTGACGCGCGGATCGTTCGTCACCTTGAAGACCGGGCCGTCCATCTCGTTGAAGCTCGCCAGCTCGGCCTGCAACTGCTCCGCGTCCGTGACCATCGTGCGGAACTTCAGCATCGTGAAGGGCCGGCCGTTCAGCCCGCTGCGCTGCTGCCGGAA
>SXGT01468380.1_pt1 | contig 10877 bp, 8 predicted proteins | sample 3176221 | NCBI WGS metagenome assembly SXGT01 (sample SAMN11356862, study PRJNA531348) | freshwater metagenome | isolation source: freshwater sample F1-120 | place: China: Fuxian Lake, Yuxi | collected 2017-12-25
TGTCGAATTCGTCGATGGAAGCGTCGTTGCGCAACTCTCGCCCCCCGACATGAAACTGCCGATTCAACTTGCACTGACGTGGCCTGCGCGGGATGCGCGCTGCGCCAAGGCCATCGACTGGACTTCCCTGAGGGCACTTGAGTTCGAACCGATCGACCATCAACGCTTTCCAGCGGTTCAACTCGCGTGGCGAGTCATTCGCGCAGGCGGTAGCGCGGGCGCGATCTTCAATGCCGCCAACGAAGCGGCAGTCGAAGCGTTCATCGGAGGGACGATTCGCTTCGGGGATATCAGCGACCTCGTGCTCGGAGCGCTCGACGCGATCGCGCCCACGACCGTTGATTCGCTTGCGGCAGTCTCACGTGCCGATGCGGCAGCGCGCGCGTGGGTGCGTGGCGCGGTGACCGAGAAGGGGGCGCGCGTGTGAGCGCGGCACCCGCCGCTAACCCACGAATTGCTGAAGTTCATCGGCACGGCGAGCGTCAGGGACGTCGGCTCTCGCCTACTCTTCTGCGATCATGGATCTCCTTGGAAGCGGCGCAAATATCGTGTTGGTGCTCGTCGGATTTGGATTCCTCGTCGCCATTCATGAGTTTGGACACTTCATTGCTGCAAAGTGGGCAGGAGTGCGCGTCGATAGTTTCGCCGTTGGGATGGGACCTGTCCTCATCGCATTTCGGCGGGGAGTCGGGGTGCGGTTTGGTTCTACCGATCCCACGATTTTGAAACGGACTGGTAAGCGCACGATCGAACTCTCAGAGAGCGATCTCGAGCGATTGAATCTCGGCGAGACTGAGTACTCGCTGCGCGCGCTGCCACTCGGAGGGTTCGTGAGGATGCTCGGCCAGGATGACCTCGACCCGACCGCGTCGAGCAATGATGTTCGCTCGTATAACCGCGTTGCGGTCTGGAAGCGCATGATCATTGTCAGTGGAGGTGTTGCATTGAACATCGCTACTGCGATCGCATTTTTCGTGATCGCATTCATGGTTGGTGTTCGCTTCGAGGCACCGCTCGTTGGCAGCGTCGTTCCTGCCGCTCCTGCCGCGCTTGCTGGCGTGCAGGCAGGAGATCTTGTCGTCGCCATTGACGGCAATCACGTCTCGACGTTCGCCGATCTGCAGATCGCCGCTGCCATGGCGAAGCCCAACGAACCGTTGATTCTCACCGTTGATCGCGCTTCGGGAGAAACGCACACGCGCATCGACCTCGCGGTCGCAGCTCGGCGAGACACTCATGCCGGGGTGATGTCGATTGGCATCGCTCCCGCGGCAAGCACCGAACTCGTTGACGAGAGTGACGCGCGGCCGTTTCTGTTTGGCGCGCTCGCACGGGCTGGATTTTGGAATCACTCCCCTGATGGAATGCCAGCTGGGCACTCGTGGGGGATCGCTGAGGCGCAGCCATCGCGTGACGAGTTCGATGCGACCTTCCGCGCCGGATCGCTCCTTTCGGTGGGTGGCATGACTGCGACCTCCTACGACGCCCTCGACCGTGCAGCCGTCGCATCCAGTGGAAATCCGCTGGTGACACGCTGGAGTTTCGCGGGGGTAGGCGAAGCAGACATCGCGCTCAACTGCGCCCCCACATGGCAGATCCTTGAGCACACGACGAAGCCTGCGCTCGCGACAATCGACTATGAACCAGGGTTGCTCGGGCTCTCGCCGCTCGTCCGGATCGGGCGGGTTCCTGAGAGTTCCGCCGCGCACGGCGCACTGAGCGAGGGTGACGTGATCCTTCGCGCCGGCGAATGCGCGGGACCTCGACAGATGGAGTTTCGAGTCGAGTTGCTGAAACACGCAGGCCAGACGATCGCATTGCGGGTACTTCGCGAAGGAGTCGAAGTCGACGCGCACCCGCTCGTCGGCCGCGATGGAAAGCTGGGAGTCGAGGTTGGGTTCGCATGGGAGTGCCCACTGATCGCGCAACCCTTTGTCGTCACGGGACCGACTCCAGGCCGTACGACCGCAGTGGCACCATTCAACCTGATGCCGCTCTCACGCCTTGTTTCGGTCGATGGCCATTCAATTGGCACATGGACGGACTTCTTTCGCGCGACCACCGAGTTCGCCGCGCGACCAGAGACTGCGTCCCTCGGCCCACTTGTGTTGGTCTTCACACCGCCAACCCCATCTGCGCGCCCAGAGCCAGCAGCGATCGAGGTGGACTCCGCACTTCGTGAACAACTCTCACAGCTCGCATGGCGGCCAATGCTCGGCCCAGAGTGGTTTGCTCCCGCGCAAGTGGTGCTCACTGCAGGAGGCGATCCACTGAAAGCAATCGGAATGGGATTCGCCGAGACCAAGAAGATGGTCCTCTTGACCTATCTCACACTCGACCGGCTCTTTCGCGGAACTGTCGGCGTGTCGCAGCTGAGGGGTCCCGTTGGCATCGTGCACATCGGTACGCGCGTCGCTGATCGCGGCGCGACCTACTTGCTCTTCTTCCTCGCGATGATCAGCGTCAATCTGGCGGTGATCAACTTCCTGCCGATTCCAATCGCCGACGGCGGACTGATGGTCTTCTTGATCTATGAAAAGTGCCGCGGCCGCCCGCCGAGTCCCGCCTTCCAAAGTGGTGCCATGGTCGCAGGGCTCGTGCTCGTCGGAGCACTTTTCGCGGTCACGTTCTACAACGATGTCATGCGGCTCGTGACCTAGCGGCCACATCGAGCCCTCCACGATGGCCGCACCCGTCACCATCATCACTGGAGCAGGAAGTGGGATTGGCCGCGCTCTCGCGCAAGCGCTCGCGGCGCGAGGCCACCGACTGCTTCTTGTTGGACGGCGACCTGCGATGTTGCTCGAAACATCGCTGCGATGCGAGGGGTCGCCTGATGTCTTTTGTCACAGCGCAGACATCTGCGACGAATCCGCCGCTGCTGCGATCGTCGACGCTGCAATTGGACGATTCGGACGAATCGACAACCTGGTGAACTGCGCAGGAATCGCTCCAAAGAAGTCAATCGACAAGACAACCGCGCACGACCTACACGCGTGTTTCGCAGTCCACGCAATTGGGCCGGCGCTTCTCATCATCAACTGCTGGAGGCACTTTGCAGACCAGCGCTCGGGACGCATCGTGAATGTCTCATCGCTCGCGGCGAGTGATCCCTTCGATGGTTTTCTCGCGTACGCCGCATCAAAGAGCGCCCTCGACTCGTTGACGCGCAGCACCGACCGCGAAGGGGCTCCGCTCGGTATCAAGGCCTTCTCGATAAACCTCGGATGCGTCGAGACCGCGATGCTTCGTTCATTTGCTGACGAGACATTGGTGCCATCAGCCAAAACGCTTTCGCCAGATTTTGTCGCATCCCAAATCACTCCCTACCTCGATGGATCACGCGACCGTGATCACGGTCGTTGCATCGCGCTTGCGAGTCCGTAACTCAACCCCCCTCACGGTCACTTGCGCCGATGCATCGCGCGGTCAATATCGCGTTGGCTTTCGCGTTTGCTGATGACCTGTCGCTTATCACCCTTGGTCCTTCCAGTCCCGACGCCAACGAGCAGTTTCGCGAAACCGTTCTTGAAATAAATCTTGAGTGGAACGAGCGAGACTCCCTTCGCCTGCATCAGCCCGGCGAGTTTCTCAATCTCACGCCGCTTGGCCAAAAGCCGACGGACACGAATCGGCTCGTGCTGTCGATCGCGCCCCGCGGGTGGATACTCCGCGATGTGGACTCCGTGAAGGTTGAGGCGAAGCGGATTGAGTTCGGCCATCACATATCCCTCTGCGAGGCTGACCTGCGACCCCCGGACCGATTTAACTTCGGTTCCGAGTAGCTCCATGCCGCACTCAATCGATTCGGAGATAGCGAAATCGTGAAATGCCTTCCGATTTTCGATGGTTGGCGCCTGGTCTGCTGGTTTTTGGCGCTTGCTCACTTCGAGAGAACATACCCGCCGCCACTTTGGGTGAGATCGAGGCTTCGAATCTCGCCGACGATGTTTGCACTCACCACGGAAAGGGGCATAATGAACGCATACGAACAGGCTTCCTGTCCGTAGAGGTCTTGGTGGGGCGCGAGCGGTGTATCGCCCTAACTGGCATCGGTGATGGCCATCGGTACTGGCATTGATGAAGCTCAGTCGTTTTCCCAAACCACATAGAAGGCAACTCGAACCATGACGACCCGCGTACTCCTCGGAATTCTGACCACCACCGCCGCGACGCTTTTCTTCGGCTCCTCGGGCCAGGCCGATGCTCCTCGCATGCAGGCAGGCGCGGCGCAAGTGTCCATTGGGACCGCTGACCAGTCGCCCGTTCTGGTCGATGTGCCGAGCGCGCGACGAGCGTTCTTCGAAGCCCATCCTGGATCAGAATTTTTTGAACGGGGCGATCGAATCACGCGCGTGTATGGAAGAGCGTTTTCACAGGGTCGCGGAGCGAGCGAGAGTGCAGGAGCCTTCGTCGCAGCCCACGCAGGCATCTTCGGCGTCACAGCAGATCAGATTCTCCCGGTCGGAGCATTCCCCGATGGAAGCCACTCGGTCGACGTGTACTGGGATGAGACGACTGAGAGTTTTCGATTCACACTTCTTGGCTACTCCCAAGTTGTGAGCGGAGTTCCTGTCTTTCGCAGTTCACTCAAACTGCTCATGCGCAACGAACCGGGATTCCCACTCGTGCTTGCATCGTCCGAGCTGCGAAACCTCGGAGCCTTTGCGGGGGCACTCGTGGGGCGTCCATCCTTGGCAGATTTCTCGCAGCGAGTTTGGTCGGGCCAGGCGATCCGCATCGCTGCGGTCGCCGAGCCGACTGACGCGCAACTCGTCATCTTTGCAGGAGTCGATGATTCTCCGGCGCCACCCACGCTCGCAGTGAGCTTCATTGTTGAGCGAGGCGTCCCTGGAAGCGGACTCTCGAAAATGCTCTATGTCGCAGATGCTGCGACTGGGCGAATCCTTTTCGAAGAGGAGCAGATTTGTAATGCTGACATCACTGGATCGGTGCAAGGACTCGCGACTGCTGGTTGGACTGCCGATGCCTGCGCAGGCGAAGTGGCGACAGCTCTGCCGTACGCCGCACTCTCAAGCGGCACGACAACGGTCTACGCAAACGCACTAGGCGCATTCACGTTTCCAAATGCGGGAACGGGAAGCCTCGCCATCACATCCAACCTGTTCGTGGGTGGGAGATACTTCAAGGTTGATAACGTCGTTGGTAGCGAACTAACCCTCACGACCACTGGCGCGAGCGGCGGAACCGCCAACTTCCTTCATAACGCTGGAAATCTCGTCGAGCAGGAGCGCGCGCAAGTTAATGCATACCTCCACGCCAATGTGTGCCGCGACTTCATCATGGCTGCGAACCCGACCTACCCAGTGATCGCGAACCAGCAGGGTGCGAGTGCCTTCCAAATCAATGTAAGCGTTGCTGGAACCTGCAATGCCTACTACGACGGTCCCTCGATCAATTTCTACTCGGCCGGCGGCGGATGCAACAACACGGCCTTCTCGACCGTCGTCCATCACGAGTTTGGCCACCACATGGTGTCGTCGGGCGGTAGCGGTCAGGGTGCATACGGTGAAGGAATGGGAGATGTCGTCGGGGCGCTCATCAGCGAAACCGCCATGCTCGCCGTGGGCTTTCAAACGTGCTCGACCGGCATCCGGAATGCCGCCAACACCTGTCAATACTCATCGACAGGATGCTCAAGCTGCGGCAGCGAAATTCACGCCTGCGGACAGCTCATCTCTGGTTGCTTCTGGGATTGCCGCACCAATCTTCAGGCAAGCGATCCAGTCACGTTTCGAAACCTCGTTCGCAACCTCGCAGTGAATTCGGTGCTGCTTCATGGCGGAACAACGATCGCGAGCGATATCACGATTGACTGCCTGACGCTTGATGATGACAACGCTGACCTCGGAGATGGATCTCCGCACTACGCGCAGATCAACAGCGCCTTCACTGCGCACGGATTGCCTGGCCCAGCCGTGCAGCCGCTCAAGTTCACGATTCCCGGTGGAGTTCCAACTTTCGCGACCCCCAACGCATCACTGTCACTCGGAGTGGTTGTGAGCGCTCTTGGATCGCAACCACAGCCCAACACCGGCAAGGTCTACTGGCGGACGGGTACTGGCGCGTACACAAGCGCGGCTATGACGCAGGGTGTTGCGAATTCGTATACGGCAACGATTCCGATGCCAGCGTGTGGCAGTGCGGTGCAGTACTACTTCGAGGCGAAGACGACGACGAACGCGATCGTCACCAATCCATCGACTGCGCCGACCGCGGTGCATGCGACGGCGGCTGGTTACGGCGAGAACATCGTGGTCTCTGATCAGTTCGAAGTGGCAAGCCCTTGGACCGTCGGCGCCACTGGCGACACAGCCACCACTGGCATCTGGACGCGCGTTGATCCAATCGGAACTGCGGCGCAGCCAGGCGACGATCACACCGCGGTTGGCACGATGTGCTATGTCACTGGACAGGGCACCACAGGTGGCGCGCTTGGTGAAGCAGACGTCGATGGGGGCGCGACATCGTTGCTCTCGCCCGTGTTCAGCCTCGTCAACGATCCCGCAGCCATGATCAGCTATTGGCGGTGGTATTCGAACGACACTGGATCAGTCCCGAACGCCGACTCGATGCCGATTTACATCAGCAACAACGGCGGCACCTCGTGGGTACAGCTCGAACTGGTGACAGAGAATCTCAACACATGGGTGTACAAGAGCTTCAGAGTTGCCGACTTCGTCACTCCAACCGCCAATATGCGAGTGAAATTCGTCGCGAGCGATACTGGAAGCGGATCAGTCGTCGAAGCTGGAATCGATGACTTTGCCATCGGCGGCGTGAATTGCACTCCACCCTACGCCCCTGCAGATCTCAACCAAGACGGATCCGTTAATGGCGCCGATCTTGCGGTGCTTCTGAGCGCATGGGGAGCAGCGGGCGGCGATATCGACGGTTCTGGCACAACCGACGGAGCAGATTTGGCGGTCCTGCTCTCCGGATGGACCAACTGACCCCTATACTCCCCCCCCCCTCCGATTAGCCCAGGTGGCGGAACTGGCAGACGCACCAGCTTGAGGTGCTGGCGGGAGCAATCCCTTGGAGGTTCGAGTCCTCTTCTGGGCATTTGGTCGGACAACCCTGTTGCCGTCACTGAGAAGTGGCGGCAACTTTTCTTTCGCCATGACGCTGCGCATCAACGAGATCTTCTTTTCGATTCAAGGTGAATCAACCTGGGTGGGATCGCCCTGCCTGTTCATCCGACTCGCTGGTTGCCCACTTCGGTGTACGTACTGCGATACCTCGTACGCCTTCCGAGAGGGCTCAACTCGCACAATCGATTCGCTCGTCGATGAAGCGCTCGCCCACTCCTGCAAAGTGATCGAGATCACCGGCGGGGAGCCTCTCGCGCAGCGAGGCGTCCATGCGCTCATCACGCGGTTGCTCGACGCAGGCCGCACGGTGCTCATCGAAACGTCAGGTGCGATTGATACTGAAGCGGTCGACCCTCGCGCTCACATCATTCTCGATGTCAAGACTCCAGATTCAGGAGAGTCGCACCGCACGCAATGGGCGAATCTCGATCGCCTGCGACCCCACGATGAGGTCAAGTTCGTGATCGGATCGCGCGGCGACTATGAGTTTGCTCGCGAGATCACTGCCACCCATGACCTCGTGAAGCGCTGCCGTGCAGTCCACTTCTCACCGGTGCATGAACAGCCAGCAGCGCTCGAGATTCTCGGCGCACGTGGATTGCACCCGCGCGAACTCGCTGAGTGGATTCTGAGAGACCGCCTCGATGTCAGGCTGCAGATTCAGATGCACAAAGTCATCTGGGATCCCGCCACGCGCGGGGTGTGAGCGACCGCTAGTACACCCATCCCTCGACAGCCCCCTCGACTGGCACGACTGAGTGCACCGGAGGCGTCAACAAAATCAGTGCATCGAGGATGTCCCCTTCGGTGTCGGCGATCGCTTGCTGCATCAGCGACGCAGTGATCGGAATACCCGCCTCTTCGAGCCGCCGCGCGATCAGGGCGCGGACCCGCGCGGGCGGTTCACCTTCACCCTTGTAACCACGCGCTGGAAAACCGAGTCGATGCAAGACGCTCGTCGAGTTTCCCTCGCACACGGTCGCCGTTGAGTCAGCGAGCGCCATCGGTGCGATCGAGACGCCGGCCTCATGCAGTGGCAACAACACCTCGCACATGAAGGTCCATGTCGCTTTGAAACACCGAAGGTTCATTGGAGCCATCGGCGTACGCGCCTCGGCATCGGTGACGCGACGAGGCTCTTCACGCGAGATGAGCCGAAGTTGTGTTCGCCATGCCCGGGGTGAGCCACTTTGCGCAGACCAGCGTGCCGCTGCGAGCCAGTTCGCTTCAATGCCATGTGCGCGAAGAGTGCTCATGGGGATTCCACACGCAGCATCAACACGCCAAAGATGGTGATCGTGGCCCTTCGCTGACGAGAGAATCATCCGCATGAGTGCGCTTCGATCAGCCCGCTCAACGGTGACCTCGCTCGTGGACTTCCACGATGCCACGCGAATCTTGTGGAGGCCTCCATTGTCGGCCCCTGAAAAATCGACTCCGTGAATGTGCATCGCGCTCACTGATTACCACACGAGGACTGCGGCTTGCCACACGGACAACATCCCCCAGTGTGGACATGGCCGGCCCCAGAAGGCGACTGCGTTCCAGTCACCCCAAATGTGCTGAGTTTGCGGCGAAACTTGCGTGATCGACCCGTGGGATCGTCGACTGGGGCATCTGCTTGCGACATGGGACGAAGTAGCACGATGATCTCGCCGTCCTCGTCGTTGATGTATTCGTATTGTGGCATGGTGATTCGCTCGCTCAGGTACGCGCGGTCTTGCGCGAAGGGGTGCTCTTGGTGGCACGTTCTCGTCGGCGATGAATCGCCGCAGCATCTGCGAACGCCTCCTTTCGAAGTTGTGAGAGTTCCGAATGGGTGAGATCTCTCCACGCACCAATCGCAAGACCGCGCAGACGCACAGGACCCATCCGAATTCGTCTCAAACTCTTCACTGGATGACCGAGGTCGGCGAGCATCCGGCGAATCTGTCGATTGCGTCCTTCGCGCAATTCCATCGTCAGCACAGTGCGAGTCGGATCGCGCCGCAAGATTTTTAGGTGTGACTCACGGGTGCGCGACCCTGGTTCAGAGCCACTGGGCAGAAAAATCCCCTCTTCGAGGCGAGCAACATCATCTGGCTCGAGTCGCCCCTTCACCATGACTTCGTATTCCTTGTGCACCTCATAGCGTGGATGGGTGAGTCGATTCGCAAGTTCACCATCGTTGGTCAACAACAGAAGTCCACTCGAGTCCATGTCGAGTCGTCCGACCGGATAGAGGCGCGCGTGCGTCGGATGCTCGACAAGCGCGGTCGCGAGGCGCCGTCCCTCGGGGTCCGAATTCGTGCAGACATACCCAGCTGGTTTGTGCAGCATCACGTACACATGTTGCTCGGACTTGCGAAGCGGACGACCATCCACCTGCACCTTGTCCTTCGCTGGATCGACCCACGCGGGGAGCGCATCAATCAGTTCGCCGTTGACGGTCACAAGCCCCTCAGAGATCATCACCTCGGCTGTGCGACGCGACGCGACTCCCGCATCGGCCATGACCTTCTGAAGGCGAACGCCACGTGATGCGTCCGTGAAGGAATGGGATGGTTTTCGCGCGCGTCGAGGCATCCCCACAAGGTAGCGGTTTTCACGGCAACTATGCTTGCGCGCAGATGCGTTGCCATTCAATCTCGTGTGGAATCTGCATGCTCGTCGTCGCGGGAGGTTTCGCGGCGAACCCAATGGGTTCTGATCAAGAGGAACCGCTCGATCGCGCCTTCACGCGTGTGTGCGCTCGAGCGACGTCGCTGCTCGATCCGGCTTCTGATTCGCAGTTGCTCGGACCGCTGCTCGATACGCACAAGTTGCGTACCCCCCTTCAGGTGGTGATGAGCGACCTCACACATTTTTGCAGCCGAGCGCCCGACGATTTGATGTCGATTCCGATGCGTGAAGCGATTTCGCGCCCGCTCGCGCTCGCTGACATCGCAGCACGCACTGCCGCTCCGCTGATCGCAGCCGAGACTGCAACCGGGTTGGTTGCGGCTCCCTCGAACCAACGACGCTCAGCGCAGCTCATCTGCACGGCCTTCGGAACACCCAAAGATTTGCTACCACCTTGCCAAGGAGACCTTCCGGTCGCCAATCCTCAGGGTGCCATTTTTGCTCTCGACTTTCTTCTAAATCAACCGAGGCTGCTTTTCGAGCCAGCGCTCCATGACCGACCTTCGAGCGCAGAGAGTCTTGACTTTCTAGCGATTCTCACGCGCGAGATGAGTCTCAGCCCCGCAACCGCACAACGACTCGCCCCGTTCGCAGAGCGTGCGAGGCGCGCGATCGACATGAGCGATCAGGGGGTCATGCTCGCGGTCGCGCGCACGCTCGCGCACATCGACTCAGGTATCAGCGCAACGTGTGATTGGGCCGCGTGCGTGGCTGAGCCACTTTCACCTGACATCGCACCTGCTGTGAGTGGCGCGGTTCTGGCTGGCGAGCGCGTCGAAGGGATCGGATGGGTCATCGTTGGCTCGCTCGAGAACAATACCTACGACATGCGTCAGATTGCCGCCGTGTTCGATCCCGGAGGTGACGACTCTTACACATGGGACCAACCCTATGTCGGTAATCAAGCGGTGCTCGATCGTGCTGGCAACGATCGCTATGTAGGCGGCGCGACCCAGGGGCCCGCGGCTGGGCTCTTTGGAGTCTCTCTCATCGATGACCTCAGCGGCAATGACCACTACTCGGGAGCCTCATTTGCGTGCGGCGCTGGCCTCTTCGGAGTTGGCATCCTCATGGATCGCGCCGGGAATGACAGATACGACA
>SXGT01613589.1_pt1 | contig 10877 bp, 7 predicted proteins | sample 3176221 | NCBI WGS metagenome assembly SXGT01 (sample SAMN11356862, study PRJNA531348) | freshwater metagenome | isolation source: freshwater sample F1-120 | place: China: Fuxian Lake, Yuxi | collected 2017-12-25
CACCACCAACCCCGATCGCACCAACTACTTCGAGGTGGTGCCGTCCAACCAGCTCGAGACCGCGCTGTGGCTCGAGAGCGATCGCATGAGCCACCTGCTCGAGCTGGTGACCCAGAAGTCGCTCGACAACCAGATCGAGGTCGTGCGCAACGAGCGCCGGCAGCGCTACGACAACGTGCCCTACGGCAAGGCCCGCTTCGCGCTGTACGAGGCGATGTACCCCGAGGGCCACCCGTACCGCTACCTCACGATCGGCCGCCACGAGGATCTGGCCGGCGCCTCGCTCGAGGACGTCAAGGACTTCTGGCGCACCTGGTACGTGCCGGCCAACGCCACGCTGACGATCGTCGGCGACTTCGATCCGGCGACGATCCGGGCGTCGATCGCCAAGTGGTTCGGCACGCTGCCCACCGCCAAGAAGCCGACCCTGGTCATGGTGCCGGCGCCGGCGCCGCGCGCCGCGCGGGTCGAGGTCACCGACGGCTTCGCCAAGCTGCGCCAGATCACCTGGGCGTTCCACAGCCCGGCCAACTTCGGCGCCGGCGACGCCGAGCTCGACGTCCTGGCCAACGCGCTGGGCGCGCAGGGCACCGGCCGGCTGTACAAGACGCTGGTCCACGAGCGCCAGCTGGCCCAGAGCGTCAGCGTCTACCAGAGCGGCTCGCAGTTCTCCGGCATGTTCGTCGTGACCGTCACCGCCCAGACCGGCGCCGACCTCGCCGCGATCGACGAGGTCGTGACCGCCGCGCTGGCCCAGGCGCGGACCGCGCCGCTCACCGACGCCGAGCTGCGCCGCGCCGTGGCGCTGGTCGAGGCGCGGATGATCTACGGCCTCGAGGGCCTGATGGCGCGGGCCAACCTGCTGCAGGCCTACAACCACTACCTCGGCGCGCCCGACCGCATCGGCGCCGACCTGGCGCGCTACCGCGACGCCACCGCCGACGGCATCCGCGCCACCGCCGCGGCGGTGATCGATCTCGATCACGCCGTCGTCGTCGTCACCACGCCGTCGGCCCCGCAGGGAGGTGGCAAGTGAAGCGTCTCGCCAGCCTGGTCACCGCCATCGCGATCGCGTCGCCGCTCGGCGCCTGCTGCCCGACGCCCACCAAGGCCACGACCCCGCCGCCGGTCGCGCAACCCGAACCCCCGCGACCGCCGCCGGTCGATCCGGAGCCGCCCATGCCCCCGCCGCCGGCGTTCCCCACCCAGACCGCGCAGCCGCAGGCGCTGGTGTTCCCCGACGAGCCGTTCCGGGCCACCCAGCCGCCGCCCGGTCCGCCCCGGCCGTTCCAGCTGCCGACGATGCAGACCTTCAAGCTGCCCAGCGGCGTCCAGGTCTACCTGGTCGAGCAGCACACGCTGCCGATCGTCAGCATGGACCTGACGTTCGACGGCGGCAGCGAGAACGATCCGGTCGGCAAGGAGGGCCTGGCCTCGGTGTGCATGGGGCTCATGTCCGACGGCACCGCCGCGCTCGACAAGGTCCAGCTCGCCGAGGCGCTGGCCGACACCGCCTCGAGCATCAGCTCGTACGCCGGCAACGACTCGCAGGGCGTGGCGCTGTCGTCCTTGACCAAGCACCTCGACAGCACGTTCGCGCTGTTCGTCGACACGCTGCGCACGCCCGGCTTCCGCGCCGACGAGTTCGCCCGGGTCATCAAGCGGCGGCTCGAGGGCCTCAAGCAGGCCAAGGGCTCGCCCGAGGCGGTCGCCAGCCGGGTCGCCGGTCCGGTGCTGTTCGGCGCCGGCCACCCGTCGGGGCGCATCGTCACCGAGGCGTCGCTGGCGGCGATCACCATCGACGACTGCAAGGCCTACCACCAGAAGTACCTCAAGCCCGGCGGCGCCAAGCTGTTCGTCGTCGGTGATCTCACCGCGGCCGACGTGCGCGCGCGGTTCGCCGCGCCGGCGCTGGCCGCGTGGAAGGGCAAGGCCCCGGGCCGCAAGAAGCTGCCGGGGCCCAAGCCGATCGGCGCGCGGATCGTCTTCGTCGACATGCCGGGCGCGGCGCAGTCGCAGGTCGGGTTCTCGCACTTCGGGCCGCGCCGCACCGCGCCCGACTTCTTCGCGACGGCGGTGATGTCGTCGATCTTCGGCGGCGGCTTCACCAGCCGCCTCAACATGAACCTGCGCGAGGACAAGGGCTACTCGTACGGCGCCCGCGGCGGCATCAACTACAGCCGCGACTACGGCGTCATGACCGCCGGCACGTCGGTGCGCAGCGACGCCACCTACCAGACGCTGATCGAGATGGTGCGCGAGCTGCGCGCGCTCAAGTCGGGGCAGCGGCCGCCCACGGCGGAGGAGCTGACCCGCGAGAAGGCCGGCGCGGTCCTCGGCTTGCCCAGCCGGTTCGCCACCGCCAGCGCGTCCCTCGGCATGTTCCGGGCGCTGGTGTACTTCGGGCTGCCGCTCGAGTACTGGTCGAGCTACGTCGGCAAGGTCGAGGCGGTCGACGCCGCGGCGGTCGCCAACGCCGCCGCCAAGCACCTCGACGACGGCAAGGCGGTCTACCTGGTGGTCGGCGACGGCAAGACCCCGGTGATCGTCCGCGACGGCGCCAGCGATCGCCCGCTCGAGGTCGGCGGCAAGCAGCTCACCCTGCGCGAGGCGCTCGACAAGCTGGTGGCCGACAAGGCGCTCGGCGCGGGCGGGCTGATCGTGCTCGACGCCGATGGCAAGCTGATCAAGGAGTAGCGGCGCCAGGGGCGGGGCCGCCCCTGGGCGTTGCGCCGGCCGGCCGGCTGGCGGAGGCGTGGAGGGGAGGTCGATGTGTGGCAATCTCCTACTCTCTCGGGATCACAAGGGGAATTGGCGCCCCGTCGCCCGCGTGAGGCGCGCGATTTCGAATTGGCTCGCTGCCAAGAACCTGCGAGAATGTCGGGTGGGGCTCGTCCACGCGGTTCGAGACCTCACCCCTATGCGGTACTCCCCAAGTGTCACCGTCCTTCCACGTCGGCCCGCTCGTGATCGTCATCGTCGCGGCAGCACCATGCTGGTCGCGATGATCGCGCTGACCGGGCTGGTCACGCTCGCCTCGATCACCGTCATGTCGATCCAGGGCGGCATCACCGCGGTCGGCCAGGACCGGTCGAAGTCGGTGGCGCTGTACATCGCCGAGTCGGGCGCGGCGGCGGGCGCCGACTACCTGCGCAAGAACATCATCGCCGGCAGCTACTACTCGACCCTGGTCGAGCCCAACAACGTCAACCCGCAGAAGCCCACCGGCATCGTCGGCAACGGCGCGCGTCCCGGCCAGGCCGGCAACCTGTTCTCGACCGACATGAACGCGTGGTACGAGGTCGAGATCCTCAACAACGTCGAGGACGCCGGCTTCGCGGCCGGCAACGACACCGACAAGATTGTGATCATCCGCGCGACCGGCCACGGCCCCAACGGGGCCACGGCGCAGGTCGACTGGCACGTCCAGGCCGACGCCGTGACCGGTCTCGGTCGGCCCTGTCCGAGCTACGGACAGAAGGGCATGGCCGAGGACGGCGCCGGCCGCAACGACTGCCTGACCACCGTGATCTCGACCGACGTCGCGACCTACTCGCCCGGGGGACCGTGACCATGACTCGCGACCGTGTTGCTCGCTCGCCGCTGACCCGCGCCGTCGCCGCGGCCGCCGCCGTGGCGCTGGCCGTCAGCCCGGCCACCGCCAGCGTCACCAGCTGCCCGCAGACGTCGTCGCCGTCGGCGTGGTCGGGGGCGTTCCTCGACACCGACACCACCAAGAACGGCGTCGTCTACGACACCGGCGGCGCGCGGCTGCAGCTGCAGAACGGCGCCGGCCAGTTCCGCTCGCAGAGCCTCGGCATCACCGACTTCACGGTCTACGCCGCGGTCGGCGACTTCGACCACGACGGCTGGGACGACTTCGCCGGCGCCGGCGAGACCGACGCGTTCCTGCGGATCTACCGCAACCGCACCTTCGACAACCCGGCGCCGGACTGGAACGACGTCAACGCCACCCGGGTGCCCAGCTTCCCGGTGGTGCGCGAGCTGATCGGCTCGAACTCGACCTCCGTCCGGCGCCGCCCGATCGCGGTCGGCGACTTCAACGGCGACGGCTGGGCCGACGTGTTCCTCGCCGAGCACCGGCTGGCCGAGACCGGCACGCTGAAGTTCATGCCCAACAACGCCAAGCTGTGGCTGAACCAGGCGTCCAACGACGTCGACGGCAACCCGCAGTTCGCGGGCTCGTACAACGCGATGACCGACGGGACCTCGCTGACCGCGCTGGGCGAGCAGGCCTGGGGCGGCTCGACGACCCAGGTGCTGGACTTCAACGGCGACCGCAAGCTCGACCTGCTCTACAGCTCGAGCGACAACGGCGGCACGATCCGCGTGTTCCTCAACACGTGCACGCTGGCCTCGCCGCAGCCGACCCCGGTGCCGGCCGCGCCGGCGCCGCTGCTGTGCTCGAACGCCCCGACCTTCACCTACGCGTCGGTGCTGATCACCAGCATGGGCCTGGGCGGCTCGGGCACCGCGCGCTCGCCGGTGTTCTCGTACACCGACGTCGACGGCGACGGCTTCCGCGATCTGATCGCCAGCGCGCCGGCCTGTTGCGACAACGCCGGCGATCGGCTGCGGCTGTGGAAGGGCCAGTCGGGCGGCGGGCTGTCGTCGACCACCCAGTCGATCACGTTCCAGGGCGGCGGCACCGCGGTCTTCGTCCACGACTTCTCCAACGACGGCAAGCCCGACCTGGTGGTCGGCACCGACAACAACAACTACAACAACGGCCACGGCGGCGAGCTGTTCTACTGGGTCAACGACGGCACGGCGACGCCGTTCGCCGGTGCCTCGACCCAGCTCAGCGCCCACAACGCCACGACCCTGATCGACTACGACGTCGGCTTCCTGTTCAACTACGACCACGATCCCAACAACACGATGGACGTGATGATCGCCGACGGTAACCACACCGGCAGCTTCTTCATCCAGGCCAACCGCGTGGCGGCCAGCTACGTCGAGTGCGGTGACGCGGCGTCGGGCACGATCGATCTCGGCACGCTGTCGAACTCGGAGCTGGTGGTGACCGCGGCCCGGATCCACCCGACCTACACGCTCAACGGCGGCACGATCCGCTTCTACCTGTCCAACGAGACGCCCGAGAACTGGGTGCTGGCCACCGCCTGCCCCGACGCCAGCGGCGACCTGTGCGCCAGCTTCCCCCACCCGGTCGGGCGCACGGTGCGGTGGAAGGTCGAGATGTGCTCGAACGCGAGCCACACCCAGACCCCGGTGCTGTCCAACGTCAGCGCGACGTTCGACTACACCCGGGCCCGCGAGCACTTCCGCGCCGGCGTGATCGTCAACGACGGCGTCGCCTACCTCGGCGGCTTCCGCCAGCCCGGCGATCGCGGCCACCTGTTCGCGGTGAACGCCGGCCTGTCGAACACCTACTGGGACGCCGCCACCTGGATCAACAACGCCAGCGACAGCGCCCGCCACATCTACACCAGCAACCCCGCCGGCACCGCCCGCCTCGACTTCGACAGCGACAGCGCCGCCGGCCTGCTGGCCACCCTCGAGGCGGCCAACGTCAGCCAGGCCAAGGCGGTGGTCGACTGGGTGCGCAGCAAGCGGTTCGGCGTCGGCAACGACGGCATCGAGAAGAGCCGCGTCGGCGCGATCCAGAACTCGACGCCGGCCATCCTGACCAAGCCCGGCTTCCCGATCTGGTACGTCTACGCGGGCGCCACCGACAAGCTCAGCCATCAGGCCTACCAGACCGCGCAGCAGGACCGCCGCAGCCTGGTGCTGTTCGGCTCGAAGGACGGGATGATCCACGCGATCCAGACCGCGCCGACGACGATGACCACCGCCCCCAGCGGCGCCGAGGCGTGGGCGTTCGTCCCGCCCAAGGTCGCGTCGGGCATGATCGCCGACTTCACCAACAGCCTGGTCAGCGGCGCGACCGAGGTCGCGTCGTTCCCCGACGGCTCGCCGACCCTGGCCGACTACCGCAAGGCCGACGGCACGTTCGGCACCGCCGCGCTGATCGGCAGCGGCGCCGGCGGCAAGAGCCTCCTGGCGCTCGACGTCACCTCGACCGTCACCACCAGCGGCGCGGTCGTCGGGCCGACCCCGCTGTGGACGACGGTGCCGGGCGAGGCCGACGCCGGCCAGGCCTACGCCAAGCCGGCGGTGGCGCGGGTGCTGATCGGCGGCGCCGAGAAGTTCATCGCGATCGCCGCCACCGGCATCGCCAACGAGAACCCGACCGCGCCGTTCACCAAGGGCCGCGTGGTCGCCGCCTACGAGGTCGCGACCGGGCGCCTGCTCTGGAAGTTCCAGGCCCAGTGCGCGGTCACCAGCGACGTCGCGACCTTCGAGACCGACGACGATCTCGAGCCGGGCGCGCCGAGCTTCAACGGCTACGCCGACCGCGCGGTGTTCGCCGACGCCTGCGGCTACGTCTACAAGGTCGACCCGGCCCGCGACCTCGCCGGCGGCTGGAACGACAACCCCGGCCTCGGCGCGATCGCGGTCGACGGCGCCGTGACCTCGCACCCCGACGGCAGCTCGACCACCACCGACCAGTTCGCGCTGTTCTCGACCCGGCTCACCAACCACGCGCTGGGTGCCGAGAGCCCGATCGCCGGCACGCTCGCGATCCGGTCGGACGCCAGCACCCGGGTGGTGCTGTTCTTCGGCACCGGCGGCCTCGAGAGCCACCCGGTGACCCGCCCCAACGAGTTCTACGCGGTCTACGCCGACACCGGCCTGATCCGCTCGAAGATGGCCGGCGCCTGCGCCGGCAGCATGTGCGAGAAGTTCTACGGCGGCGCGGTGGTGACCACCCAGCAGGTGATCTTCACCCGCACCACCGACCCGGCGGTCGGCACTACCAGCTGCGACACCGGGTCGACCAAGGTCGCCGCGGTGTCGCTCGAGCCTGGCGCCGGCGAGGACTTCACCGTCGACTTCACCCAGAGCGTGGCCTCGGCGGTCATGGGCGCGCTCTACGGCGACGCCGGCGCGCTGTACTTCGCCACCCTCGCCGGCGACGTGTCGCGCATCGGCACGCCGCGCTCGCCCGACGCCGGCGGCGACTCGGCGTCGACGACGATCAACCCGTTCGGGACCGGCAACGAGTCGTCGACCACCGGCACCGTCGGCACCAACTCGCCGCTGACCCTCCTGGGCTGGCGGCAGGTCTACTAGGAGGGTCTTTCGCAAAGACCCTCCCCCACGAGACGTGGGGCCCCCACCCGAAACGCGAGACCTGTCCTGACCACCCTACCTACCTCCCACGCGCCAGGAGCCCCCGTGCCCGCCGCCGCACCGCGCCGTCGTCGTCGTCGCCACCAGCGCGGCTTCACGTTGATCGAGCTGCTGGTGACCCTGGCGGTCACCGTGATCGGCCTGACCGGGCTGATGTCGCTGCACATCGCGACCATCAAGAGCAACGAGCGCACCGGCGACGCCGGCGACGCGGTGGCCGCGGCGCAGCAGACTCTCGAGGACCTGCGCTCGCTGCCGGTGCAGCGGCTGCTGGCGGCGTTCAACACCACGACGCTGCCGATCGACGCCAGCCTCGACACGCTGGCCGGGCCGACCGGCACCACGGTCCGGCGCCGGGTGCTGGTCACCGAGCTGACCGCGGTCAGCCCCGATCTGATCAAGATCCGGGTCGAGATCGCGTGGAGCGACGACAACGCCAACGGCGCCGGCACCGGCACCGGCGCGGCGGCGGCGTTCGACCACACCGTCTCGCTCGAGCTGATCCGCACGATCGGAGACAGCCTGTGAGGCGCCGCCAGCCCGCGCGGCGGCGCGCCGCCGGCCGCGGCTTCACGCTGATCGAGCTCATGATCGCGCTGACGATCAGCGCGCTCCTGATCGGCATGATCCTCTCGATCTTCACGCGGATGTCGACCGCGTACCGCACCCAGCAGTACGTGGCCGACCTGCAGCGCACGCTCACCGCGGCCCACGACGTGGTCCAGCACGACGTGCGTCAGGCCGGGTTCGGCCTGCCCGACGGCTGGAAGAAGAGCGGCGGCCAGTTCGTCCGCCCCGCGGTCGAGATCCGCGACCACGCGACCACCTCCGACGAGCTCCACGTGTTCTACGCCGACTCGGCGGCGCAGGCGCGGGTGATGACGATCGACACCAACCCCGGCAACCCGTTCGCGACCGTCACCGTCGACAACCAGGACACCTTCGCGGTCGGCGACCTCGTCGTCATCACCAACTACCGCACCGAGGCGATCGGCGTGCCGCCCAACCAGGTGATCGTGTCGCGGTTCCGCGCCTGCGTGGCGCAGCTCGCGGCGATCACCGCCACCGTCTTCACGCTGCGCACCGACGGCGACTGGGGCGAGACCAACAACGACCAGTGCGACGAGGTGCGCGCCAGCCACCCGACGTCGGGCGTGGTCGCCGGCCAGCCCAGCACGATGGTCTACCGCTTCGTCGCCCGCGGCTACCGCATCGATCCCACCCGGCGTTCGCTGGGCGTGCTGCAGCTGTCGCCGTCCGGCGGGGTGTTCGACGACTGGCAGGACCTCGGGCTGGGCTTCACCGATCTGCAGATCGCGTCGCGCTGGTACGAGGGCGAGGACGACGACCCCGGCGGCCGCGCCACCGCCGACACCGTCGACGTCGACACCGACCCGGCCCGCGACTGGTACTCGGGCGGCGACCAGGACACGCTGTCCGGCGCCACGCTGACCTGGGACGACCGGCGGTCGCTCCTGACCGAGGTGCGGGTGACGCTGGTGGTCCGCACCCGGCAGAACCTGCAGGCGGTGGGCGCGGCGCGCACGCCGACCTTGGTCGACGCGGCCCGGCCCAACAACAGCGACCTCGGCAACCGCGCCGCGATCACCTTGGCCGGCGTCCCCGACGCCAGCCGCCCCGAGGAGCTGCGCGGCGACGCCATCTACCGGTACGCCACGGTCGGCTCCGACGTCCGCAACCTGGCGGTGGCCCGATGACCCCGATCCGCCCGCTCCGCCGTGGCCGCACGGCCCGCGGCTTCACGCTCATCGAGCTGCTGATCGTCGTCGCGATGGTCGGCGTGCTGGTGGTGGCCGGGTGGAGCTACCTGCGACCCGATCCGCGGCCGATCGACGCCGCCGACCAGCTCTCGACGATGGTCTCCGAGGCGTCGCGGCGCGCGGTGTCTGGCGGCGCGGTCCGGGCCAACGTCGCGACCGCGCTGGGCGTGACCGCCCGGACCCGGATCACGATCGAGGGCGGCTCGCCGGCGATCCTGTCGCTCGAGCGGCTCGAGGAGGACCCCAGCCCGACCTCGACCGACGCGGCGTGGGTCGAGCTGCGCCGGGTGGCGCTGTCGAAGCGCGTCGTCCTGGCCGGCTACTCCGAGACCCCCACGGTGTCGGCGACCGCGGGCCCGACCACCACCCTGGGCACCGGCGCCACCAAGTCGATCTACTGCGAGGCCAACGGGCGCTGCACCGGCATCATGGTGTACTTCGCGGCCGCCCGGGGCGCCCGCCGCGCCCGCATGGTGCTGCTCCCGCTCGGCGGCACGCCGGTCACGTTCACTTCGTGGTGACGTTGCGCCGCCGCCGGGGATGGTCGAGACTCGACCCGATGGCGACCGTTGGCGTGTCCCTGACCTCCGCGGCTGGTGTCTCGCGTCTTGGGTGGGGGCCCCGCGGGGGCATCCGGATCCCCGGCACGCCGCCGCGGTTCATGCCGACCCATGCACCACCTGCCTCGCCCTGGGTTTGGCGACAAACCCTCCCGATGGTCGTGCGGCGCTTGTTCCCCGTTTTCGCCCTCGCGCTCCTCTTGGTCGCGGTCGCCGGCTGCAAGCCGACGCTGCCCAAGTACAACTACGCGGCCGAGCCCGACCCGCGCAACGCCGAGTGGATCCTCGGCGTCGGCGATCAGATCACGATCAACGTCTGGGAGAACCCTGGCCTCACCACCGAGGCCACGATCCGCCCCGACGGCAACATCACGATGCCGCTGGTGGGCGACCTGCGGGCGGTCGGCGAGACGCCGTCGAGCCTCAAGGCGATGATCCGCGGCCACCTGACCGACTTCGTCAAGCTGGGCTCGGGCTCGGAGATCACCGTCGCGGTGCGCGGCGCCAACAGCTACCGCTTCACGATCGTCGGCGAGGTCACCCGCCCCGGCGTGGTCCAGCTCGGCTACTACGTGACCGTGGTCGAGGCCCTGGCGATGGCCGGCGGCTTCACCCGCTTCGCCTCCAAGAACGAGATGAAGCTGCTGCGCCGCGACCCCAAGTCCGGCAAGTCGCGCACCATCCCGATCGCTTACGACTTCCTCGCCGACGGCAGCCACCCGGAGATGAACCTGGTGATGATGACCGGCGATACGTTGTTCGTGCCGTGAGGTAGGGGGCGCGCACGCGGCGGCGAGATCCGGTACGATCGACGGGATGGAACCGCACCCGGCGCTGACCCAGTTCCTCGGCGAGTTCAAGCGGGTCGCCAACGCGATCGTCGACTCGTACTTCGTGGTCGACGGCGAGCGGCGGATCGTCGACTTCAACCGCGCGTTCTTCGCCATGCTGCCGCGTCAGGTGGCCCGCGGCCTCAAGGGCAAGCACTGCTACGAGGTGATCGAGCTGAACATCTGCAAGGCGGAGTGCATCGCCAAGCAGTGCTGGGCCGACAACAAGCACGTCCGGCTCGACGAGATCAGCGGCAAGGTCCAGGGCGACGCCGAGGCCAAGGACCTGCGGTTCATCCTGTCGGCGGTGCCGATCACCGACGACGCCGGCAACCCGGTCGGCGCGCTCGAGATCCAGCGCAACGTCACCGACGAGGCGGTGGTGCAGGTGAAGTACCAGGAGATGCTCGAGACCGAGGCCCGCGAGCGCGAGCGCCTGGCCAACCAGATCCGGGTGCGCACCAAGG
>SXGT01512998.1_pt1 | contig 10875 bp, 8 predicted proteins | sample 3176221 | NCBI WGS metagenome assembly SXGT01 (sample SAMN11356862, study PRJNA531348) | freshwater metagenome | isolation source: freshwater sample F1-120 | place: China: Fuxian Lake, Yuxi | collected 2017-12-25
ATGCAGATCATGGTCGAAGGTCTGGCGTTGGCCGCGTTCGGCTTCATGCACCAGATGACGACCGAGCCCTTGCTCAAGAAGCTCTTGCGCTACGTGATGAGCGACGAGGCGCGCCACGTTGCTTTCGGCGTGTTGTCGCTGAAGGAGTACTACCAAGAGCTCACCCTTGCGGAGATCCGTGAGCGCCAGGAGTTCACGTTCGAAGCCGCAGTCCGCATGCGTGACCGTTTCCTCCAGCAAGAGGTCTGGGACCGGATGGGCGTCAACGTCAAGGAGGCGCTCCAACTGGTGATGCTCGACCAGTCCCGTCCCATGTTCCAGTCGATGTTGTTCTCCAAGATCGTCCCGAACTGCAAGAAGCTGGGTCTGCTCGATGCGGGCGACGGTTGGCTGCGGGAGCGGTTCACCGAACTCGGCGTGATCCAGTTCGAGGACTGGGTCGACACCGGCGAGGAGTATGCGCTGCTCGACGAGGTCGCCAAGGACCGCGAGCCCATCGCGGGCTGATACCGTCCGGCTCCGATGGCGGAGCCGGTGCGAATCGTATTTCTTGGAGGTCTCGGCGAGATCGGGCGCAACTGCGCCGGAATCGAAGTCGACGGTCGCATCCTGCTCATCGACTGCGGGCTCATGTTCCCCGAAGTCGACATGCCGGGCGTCGACCTGGTGCTGCCTGACTTCAGCTACCTGATCGACAACCGCGATCGTGTCGAAGGCGTGGTGATCACCCACGCCCACGAAGACCACGCCGGCGGCTTGCCGGTCTTGTTGCGCGATGTGCCGACGCCGATCTACGGGTCGGCGCTGAGTTTGCGGTTCGCGCGGCGACGGATCGAAGAAGCAGGTCTGCTCGGAAACACCGACTTCGTGGTCGTGCACGACGGCGAGCGGCGCATGATCGGTCCGTTCGACGTCGAGTTCGTCCCGGTGAGCCACTCGGTACCGGAAGGCTTCGCCACGGCGATCCACACGCCGCAAGGAACGATTCTGCACACGGGTGACTTCAAACTCGACCTGACGCCGATCGACGGTCGACACACCGACCTCGCTCGTTTCGGAGAGATCGCCAAGCGTGGCGTGCGTTTGTTGCTCGCCGACAGCACCAACGCCGAACGTCCTGGATTCACGCCCAGCGAGAAGACCGTCGGCGAGGCAATGCGCCTGCTGTTCCGCGACTACCCCGACAAGCGCATGATCGTTGCGTGCTTCTCGTCGCATGTCCACCGAGTGCAACAAGTCGCGAGCACTGCGATCGCGGCGGGCCGAAAGATCGCGTTCCTCGGTCGATCGATGCACCACAACGTGACCGCCGCGCGCGAACTCGGTCTGCTCGACGTTCCGGTCGAACACGTCGTCGACATCGACGAGACGCCGCGACTTCCTCCGGGGTCCGTGTGCATCATCTGCACTGGCTCCCAAGGCGAACCGATGAGCGCGTTGAGTCTGATGGCGGCCCACGAGCACAAGTTCGTCAAGGTCTCGAACGACGATGTCGTGGTGTTGAGCGCACACGCGATTCCGGGGAACGAAACCAACGTCAATCGGATCATCGATCAGCTGCATCGTGCCGGCGCCGAGGTTGTGCACGACCGCATCGCGCCGGTCCATGTGTCGGGTCACGCGAGCCAAGAAGAACTGAAGTTCGTCCTGTCGTTGTTGTCGCCCGACTGGTTCGTGCCGGTGCACGGTGAGTACCGACACATGATCCATCACGCTCGTTTGGCGCACGAAGTTGGCGTTCCTCGCGACCGTGTGCTCATCTGCGAAGACGGTGACGTGTTGATACTCGACGACCGCGGGCTCGACGTCGAACGTGCGGCGGTGCCGAGCGGATACACCTACGTCGACGGCATCGTTGGCGACATCGGCGGTGGTGTGCTGCGCGACCGCCGAGCGCTGGCCGAGGAGGGCGTGGTCGTCGTCATTGTCACCTTGGACGCCCGATCGGGCGAGATCCTGAACGGCCCGGAGATCGTGACGCGCGGGTGGGTGTACGCGCCTGAGGCCGAAGGACTCATCGAAGACGCCAAGGCACACGTCGCGGCATCCATTGCCGATGCCGCTCGCGAAGGCGCCGTCGACTTCGAGACCATGCGACGCCACTGCCGCAGCTCGCTCAAGAAGTTCATCAAAGAGCACACGAAACGTTTTCCGATCATCGTGCCGGTCGTGCTGGAGGCGTAGTGCTCGCGATCGACTTGTCGGGGCGATCGGCGCTCGTCACCGGTGGCGGCAACGGTGTCGGTCAGCGGATTTGCGAGGCGTTCGTTCGAGCCGGTGCCGCAACTGTTTGGGTCAACGACATCAGCGCCGAACGCGCGGTTGCGACCGCGGCCGAACTCGACACGATCCGGCCTGGTGTCGCACGCTCGGTCAAAGCGGACGTGACCAGTCCCGCCAAGGTGCTGCGCATGCGCGCCGAGACGGGTCCGGTCGACATCTTGGTCAACAACGTGGGGATCCCCACCGCAGGGTTCGCACTCCAGAAGTTCGTCGACTCGGAGCCAGCCGACTGGGAACAGATGATCTGGCTCAACTACGGCTCGGTCCTGCACGTGACGCACGCGTACGTGGGGGACATGGTCGAAGCCGAGTGGGGGCGCGTGATCACGATCGTGAGCGACGCGGCTCGCAAGGGCGAACGAGTCCAGGTGATCTATGGCTCCGCCAAGGCAGCGGCGGCCGGTTTTTCGCGAGGGCTGGCAACCGAAGTGGGAAAGTTCGGGGTCACGGTGAACTGTGTTGCACTCGGCTCGATCAAAGCCGGACCGCTTGCCGCGGCGGTGGAGCGCGACCCGGACCTCGAAACCCGGCTCGCGAAGCCCTATCCCGTGCCCCGGCTCGGCCGCACCGACGATCCGGCGCCGATCGTCGCGCTGTTGGCTTCCGACCACGCGTCGTGGATCAGCGGACAGGTGATCCCGGTCGATGGCGGCTACGTCATGGCCCAGTAGTCGACCCCGGTAGCGTCCCGTCGCCTGTCCCAATGACAACGCGTCCACAGCTTCTCGTGCTGTAATGATTTCGCATGAGGACGCCGTTCGCACCACTCGAATCGGTCGCGCTCGACCCGTTGTCGGCACCCGTTGGAGGAGCGACCGCGTTCGGGTCCGTCGGCGCGATCGCCGATCGCTCGCACGTTGCGATTGCCGTGTTCGAGGCCGGTTGGCTGCCCTCGCCTGATCGCGCTCTGCTGGTCGACTGCACCACGTGGCGAATCATCGCCGCGAATCCGGCCGCGCGTGACGAACTGCTCGAAGCGCATGGCATCGACCTGATCGGTCTCGAGGTCGACGACATGCTCGCACCCGACCACGACCTGGTCGCCAGCCGCGAGCGATGGCGAACGCAAACCCACGCCGACGTCACGGTTCGTCATCACGCATACGACCCCGACCGTTATGTGCGAATCGCGATCTGGGCGCTCGGCGAGTTCAATGGCGACTACCTCGTGGTCGTCGCACGCGACATCGACTTGGGTCTTCGTGCCGCATGGGAGAACGCGCAACCGTTGTTGGACCTCTCGAACAACTTGGTCGCGGTCGCGAGTCACGACACGATCGTCTTCGCCAACGCTCGCTTCTCCGAACAATTCGGCGAGGCGAAGTCGCTTGCTCGGCTGTTCGAGCAGGCGTGTTCGGTCGAGACCGCTCATGCGGCGCGGCGGGCCATTGCCGAAGCGCGGGCCGGAAAGCCCGGCCGTCCGTTCACCGCGAAGTTGCGGATGTCCGACGGCCGCTGGGCGAGCGCGGAAGTGGCGTTTGCTCCCGCGCCGCAGGTCACCGAAGCCGGCGTCGTGCTCGTGATGGTGCCGGTCGCGTCCGACGCGGTCGAGATGCCGTCGACGTTCAATCAACGTGAACGTGACATCGTCGAGCTGATGCTGCGCGGTCACCGCATCCCCTCGATCGCCGCGCGGTTGCACCTGTCGCATCACACGGTGCGCAACCACCTGCGCACGATTTTCGCGAAGTGCGACGTCAACTCGCAGCGCGAACTGGTCGATCACCTCCGTGCTGGGGGAGTGTGACGCAGCCTTTGGCGGCCAGGCCTGGCGTGCTGGCATCCAATACTGATCGTTGCCGACGGGAGCATTGATCGTGGTCGAGAACCTGAAGAAGCTGAGCGGCGAGGGACCGCACCGTCCACCGATCATCGAACTCATCGAGATCACGCGAGCGTTCGAACAGTCGCCGGTGATGACGGTCGTCATCGCGGCGGATCCGGCACGCATCGTGTACACCAATGCGCGTTATCGGGCTGTGACTGGTGCGCCGGCGTGGACCGACATCGACGTCGCGGACCTCGTGTCGACTGGCGAACGTGAGATTGCCAAGGCGCAATACGACGAGTTTCTCCGCACCGGGCAGGCCTACTCGATCATGCGCACGGTCGAGGTGGATGGCGACCCGGTGCAGGTCTTGAACCAGTACTGGATGATCGACGGATTCGACAACCGATTCGCCGTCGTCACGACCGAGCCGGTTGCGGCCGGGGCCGGGGTGACGCTGGCGGCCTGGATCGACAAGTGGCCACAACCGTGCGCGCTGATGCGTTCCGATGGAACCGTCGAGCACTTGAACCGACGATTGCAAACGAGCCTTGGCCTCGACGCTCGGGGGATGAGCGACGGCGCGCCGACGCTCAAGTCGTCGATGTCAGTGCCCGACCTGTTGCGTTCGTTGGCCGACGATCCGGGTGCAACGGCCTGTCTCGAAGTGCAGCCCGAGGCGGGCCGGCCGATCCAGTTCCTGATTGCGCTCGCGCCGTTGCCCGCGAACTCAGATCCCGATCTGCGGCTCGTCGTGGGCCACGAACTGGACCGGGGCGCGGCAGGCGGGATCCCGGTGCGTTCCTTGCCGGCGGTACTGAGCCCTCGCGAACGCGACGTCGCCGCGCTGTTGTTGTCCGGCCATCGGGTCGCAACGATCGCCGAGGACCTGTACGTGTCGCCCCACACGGTGCGCAATCACCTCCGATCGATGTTCCGCAAGCTCGACGTCAGTTCACAAGCCGAGCTCATGCGCCGACTCCGTGCGTGAGCTCGGTGCGGACCCGGTGACCGATTCGGTCGGTTGATCCAGCGGAACGCCGCGATTTGGGTCCGGTGTGGCTGGAGTGGTGGGTGTTACGTTGGGTGAATGGCCCGTGGCACTTCGACGCGCAAGAAGACGACCTCGAGCGCACGGGGTTCGACCGCAACCAAGACCCCATCTCGCGGGGCGAAGCGATCCCGCCCGGCCCGTCGGCGCACGCCGCGATCACGACGCAGCCCCAGTGAGCAGCGGTGGCGGAGCGCGTGGCGCGACCAGCTCGGCGATCATCGGCTCGACGTGGCCGCGGTCGCGCTGGCCGTCGTGGGCGTGCTGGCCCTCCTCGGGGTGCTCTCCAGTGCGGCCGGACCGTTCGGCGAAGCCATCGACACCGGCGTCGGTGCGGTGCTGGGTGGCGGGCGCTACCTCCTTCCGTTCGCGATGTGGGCCGCGGCCGCGGCGCTGATCTGGCGCCGCGGCGATGACGACTCGACCCGACACGGCCTGCGCGTCGGGGTCGGGATCAGTGCCCTGTTGCTCTCGGCCGTTGGAATCTTGCACGTGGCCCACGGCCGACCGACGACCGAGAGCCTCGACCAACTCCGGGTTGCTGGCGGGGTGCTGGGCGCGCTGTTCGGCGGTTCGATCGCAGCCGTTGCCGGCGTGGTCGGCGGGGTCGTTGTGCTGGTCGCCTGCGCCGGCATCGGTGTGCTGCTCAGCGCGAACCTGCGCGTCCACCAGGTGATCGCCGGGGTCGTCCACGCGGCCCGATTCGTGGCGCAGCACGTGCGCGAGCTCTTCACCTTCGAATCCGGCGGTGACGACGACTTCGAACTCGAACCGGTCGCGCCGAGCCGACCGCGGCGAGCGGTGTTGTTCGATCAGTTCGCCGACGGCGCGCCGGACCCCACGGCTGGCGCGACGCAGCTCGCAGACGATGCCGAAGAAGACGAGGAAGACGAGGAAGAAGAAGACGACGAGTACGAGTACGAGTACGACGAGTCCGCCGAAGACGAGGAAGAAGAAGAAGAAGAAGACGAAGAAACAGAAGACGACGAGGAAGATGAGATCGACCTCGTTGCAGCTGAATCGACCCACGACACCCAGCTGAGCCTGGCGATGCCTCCGGGCGTGCAAGTCCCCGAATGGAAGTTGCCCCCGGCGAACTCTCTGAAACGCGGCAGCGGCAAGCAGGTCGACCCTCGGTTCGTCGAGGCCGGCGGTGAGGTGCTCGAAGCAACGATGCGTGAGTTCGGCGTCGATGCTCGGCTCGTGGGAGCGTCGGTTGGTCCGACCGTGACGCGCTACGAACTCGAGCTGGCGCCAGGGGTGAAGGTCAACAAGGTCACAGGCCTCGCCAAGGAGATCGCGTACGCGATGGCGAGCCACGACGTTCGCATCCTCGCTCCGATCCCTGGGCGCTCGGCGATCGGTGTCGAGGTGCCCAACAAACAGCGCCCGATCATCACCCTCGGTGACATCCTCACGAGTGAGGAGGCGAAGCAGGCCACCCACCCGCTCGAAGTTGGGATGGGTCGCGACATCGGTGGGCGCGCGTTCATGGCGAACCTCGCAACGTTCCCGCACGTGTTGATCGCTGGCCAAACCGGTGCCGGCAAGTCAAGTTGTATCAACAGCATCGTGACGTCGTTGCTGATGCGCGCCACGCCCGAGCAGGTTCGCCTCATCCTGGTCGATCCCAAACGAGTCGAGCTGGGCCAATACAACGGCGTGCCGCACCTGCTCACCGAGGTGGTCGTCAACCCGAAGAAAGCCGCGAACGCTCTCGATTGGGCGGTGCGCGAGATGGAGCTGCGCTACGACCTGCTGGCTGAGGTCGGCGTTCGTGACATCGGTGGCTACAACGCGATGTTCGATCGGGGTGATCTGCCCACGGTCGACAACCCCGATGCGCACGGCGGCAAGAGCTACGACCGCTTGCCCTACATCGTGATCGTCGTCGACGAGCTCGCCGACCTGATGATGGTGGCAGCGCGTGATGTGGAGACGAGCATCTGTCGGCTCGCGCAAATGGCGCGGGCCGTGGGTATCCACCTCGTGATCGCAACGCAACGTCCGTCGGTCGACGTGATCACCGGCGTGATCAAAGCGAACGTTCCGAGTCGATTGGCGTTCGCCGTGAGCAGCCTGGCCGACAGCCGCGTGATCCTCGACCAGCCGGGCGCCGAGAAACTCGTAGGCAAGGGCGACATGTTGCTGCTCGCAGCGAGCACGAGCCGGACCGAACGAATCCAGGGCAGTTGGGTCGACGAAGACTGCGTTCGCAAGGTCGTTGCTGCGTGGCGGCGACAGACGGTGGCGCCGAGCTACGTCGAAGGCGTGCAAGGGAGCGAGGAGTCCGGGCTCGGCAACGGAGCATCGAGCGCGGGCGAAGACGACGGCGACGACTTGTTCGCCGCGGCGATGGAGCTCGTTGTTCGTTCTGGCCTCGGGAGTACGTCGATGCTGCAACGCAAGCTGCGCGTCGGTTTTGCGCGTGCTGGGCGGCTCATGGACCTGCTCGAACGCAAAGGTGTCGTGGGGCCGTCGGAGGGCTCCAAAGCTCGCTCGGTGCTCATGACCGTCGACGAGCTCGAAGCCATGCTGACTCGCGGCTGAGTCCTGCGGCCGCCGCGCGTGGCTCGTGGTCCGCGTCGCCCCGGTTCGTGCTCGATACCTGGGCTCACGCAAACAACGTCAGGTTTCGGTCTCGAGTTCGTCGAGGCGAATGCGCAGCTCTTCGAGTAACGCGCCCGCGGCGGCGAGATGCTCTTCGATGCGGTTGACGTAGGCGTGCGGTGAGGTGTCGGGGACCTCGTCTTCGACGTCGAGCTCGGTGATCACGGCGTAGGCGAAGTCGCCGTGTTCGGTCGGTACGACGATCGTGAGATCCCCGTCACCGACGGGTTCGAGCATGACCGGAATCCCTGCGCTCTCGAGGCGTCGGCGCAGGATCAACGCGTGCAGGCGAGAGAACTCACCCATCTCGACCATGTCGGAGGCCTCGGGTTCGTCGCCGGTCGGCCGTTCTCGGCTCAGACCCACTCGGCACGAAGGACAGACCAATGTCCCGGCCACGTACTCCGAAGCGCACGATGGGCACCACATCGTCGGACTCATGCTCACCGCAGGCTGCCTTTCGTCATGTCGTCCTCGACCAGCGTCGGGAGTTGGGTGCTTCGGTCTCCGGCAGGTTTGCCGTCAGCGACGCAGTATCGCTGAGTCGGAGCCCCGCTCCGTAGACTGCCACACGATGTCCGCGGGTCCCTTGCGCTTCCATGTCGAGACCCTCGGGTGCCCGAAGAACGCCGTCGATTCCGACAAAGTCGTCGCGTCGCTCCTCGCCGACGGTCTCGTGCCGTCGAACGACGTCGAATCCGCCGATCTCATCGTCGTCAACACCTGTGCGTTCATCGAGGCGGCCCGGCAGGAATCGATCGACACGGTGCTGGCACTTGCCGACCGGCGGGGCGACGGCGCGCGTCTCGTCGTCACGGGTTGCCTCGCCGAACGCGCCGGCGACGAGCTCGCGGCCGCCATCCCCGAGATCGACGCGGTCGTCGGTTTCGCCGGCGAAGGGGCCATCGCTGCGGCGGTCGGGCTCAGTGAGCCGGTGCGTTTGTTGCGAAAGCCCTCCGGGGTGCGTGACTTGCTCGAGTTGCCTCGGCCCGCCCCTACGGCACCATGGGCGTACGTGAAGGTTGCTGAGGGATGCGATCGCAAGTGTGCGTTCTGTGCGATTCCGAGTTTTCGGGGCACGCAGCGATCTCGATCGCCGGAGTCCATCGTGGCCGAGGCCGGTGGATTGATCGACGCCGGCGTCGCAGAAATCGTGCTCGTCGCCCAGGACCTCGCTTGGTACGGACGCGACGTCGACGAGGTCGACGCGCTCTCGCGCCTGTTGGTCACGCTCGACACGATGCGCGATCGTGGCCTTCGACGCGTGCGTCTGCTCTACCTGTACCCCTCCGAGGTTCGTGATCCCTTGATCGCGACGATGCTCGATCTCGAATCCGTCGTGCCGTACTTCGATCTCTCGCTGCAGCACGCGGACGCAACGCTGCTGCGACGTATGAAGCGATGGGGGAGCGGCGATCGCTTCGTCGACATGATCAGCGGTATCCGAGAGCAGGCGCCCGACGCAGTGTTTCGATCGTCGTTCATCAGCGGGTTTCCCGGCGAGACCGAAGCCCACCATGAGTCGTTGCTGGGCTTTCTCGATGCCGCCCAACTCGACTGGGCCGGGTTCTTCGCCTACTCACGGGAGGAAGGCACCGCCGCCGCGGATCTCGACGGTGTGGTAGCGCCCGAGATCGTCCGAGAACGACTGCTCGAGCTCGCCGCGCAACAGGAGCCGATCACCGCGGCTGCGCGCGCTGCGCTCATCGGCGAAGAGATCGAGGTGCTGATCGACGGCGTCGAGGACGGACTCGTGGTCGGACGCTCGCATCGCGAAGCGCCCGAGATCGACGGCGTCGTTCGGGTCGCCGGCGATGTGTTCGCCCGGCCTGGCGTCATCATGCGCGCCGAGGTGGTCGACTGTGAAGGTCCCGACCTCGATGCCGTGGTGCGCGAGCGAGCCGAATCGATCGTTGTCGCAAAGTGACGGTGTCGCGATGACCACGACGCGGGCTTCGGGAACGAAACGCTTCGGTCAAACCGCGCTGGCGACGCCGGCGAACGCGACCACGCTCGCCCGGATTCTCGTCGCCGTCCCCGCGCTCGTCCTGATGCACGATCGCGGGAGCGCCTGGCTCACGGTCGGCCTGTGGTTCTCGGTCACCGCCAGCGACAGCCTCGATGGTTGGCTCGCTCGCCGGGACGGCGCGACCCGTTCTGGCGCGTTTCTCGATCCGGTCGCTGACAAAGTGATTGTCCTCGGCGGGCTCGCCGTGTTGGCGCAACGCGGCGACATCTGGTGGTGGCCTGCCCTCGTCATCGCCGCTCGCGAGTTCGGCATTTCGACCTACCGATCGATTGCCGGTCGACGCGGCATCGTCATTCCGGCCGTGCGGCTCGGCAAATACAAGGCGTTCGTGCAGTACAGCGCGGTCGGATTCGTGTTGCTGCCGTGGACGGCGGACTCGATCGGGCTACAGCAAAGTGTGCTCGTGCTCGCGGTGATCCTGACGGTGGTGTCCGGCGCGCTGATCGTTCGTCACGGCTACATCGACTGGCAGCGCAACGACTCGTAGATTCCACGTCGCGTCGGGAGCGCGGCGCCTTGCCGTCGGAGGGCTCGCCTCGGCTCGATCGCCGACCCGTAGGATCGGCCGATGCGCTGTGAGGTACTTGCCATCGGCACCGAGTTGTTGCTCGGTCAGATCGTCGACACGAACTCGGCATGGATCGGCGAGCGGCTCGCAGAGTACGGAATCGACAGTTTCGAACACCGAGCGATCGGCGACAACCAGACGCGCATCGTGGCGGCGATGCGCGACCTGCTGGACCGCTCGGACGCGTTGATCATCTGCGGCGGCCTCGGCCCCACCCAGGACGATCTCACGCGGGACGCGATCGCCGAGTGGATGGGCGTCGACCTCATCCGTCACGACGACCTCGCCGAACAGATCGCCGCAATGTTCAAAGTGCGGTTGCGCGACATGCCGCAGAACAACCTGCGGCAGGCCGACGTACCCGCGGGCGGGCGAGCGCTCGACAACCCGATCGGTACGGCACCGGGGCTCTGTTGCGAGCACGAAGGCAAGGTCGTGTACGCCGGTCCCGGCGTGCCCTACGAGATGCAGCGGATGATCACCGAGCAGGTGCTCCCCGATCTCCTGGCGCGCTCGGGCGAACGGTCCGCGATCATCAGCCGTTCGCTCAAGACGTGGGGGACGAG
>SXGT01265465.1_pt1 | contig 10874 bp, 12 predicted proteins | sample 3176221 | NCBI WGS metagenome assembly SXGT01 (sample SAMN11356862, study PRJNA531348) | freshwater metagenome | isolation source: freshwater sample F1-120 | place: China: Fuxian Lake, Yuxi | collected 2017-12-25
GTATCGCGGCGTCGGTCCCGCGCTGAACGACGCGGTCGGCGGCCAGGTGCAGGTGATGTACGACAACCTGCCGACCTCGCTCCAGCTCGTGCAGGACGGCAAGCTGCGCGCGCTCGGCGTCTCGGGTGACCGGCGGAACGCGGCGCTGCCGGACGTGCCGACCTTCGAGGAGCTCAAGCTCGAGGAGATGAACTGGATGGCGTTCTTCGGCATCGTCGCGCCGAAGGATACGCCGCCCGCGATCGTGCGGCGGCTGAACGAGGCGCTCGGCCGCGTGCTCGCCATGCCGGACGTGCGCAACCGGCTCGCGGGCCAGCAGGCGAGTGTTGCGGGCGGCTCGCCCGAGGCGTTCAAGGCGCTGATCGTGCGCGAGGTGTTGCGCATGAGGCGCGCGGTGGCGGCGGCGAAGATCGAGCTGAACTAGGCGAGCGCCGCAGCGCTAGCTGGGCACGACGATATTCAGCAGCAGACCGATCGACAGCAGCATAGAGACCAAGGCGAGTGTCACCGCCGCAATAAGAGAATCGATCAGCTTGGTTGAAAAATCAGGAAGAACGTAATCCGGCTTCATGAAAAGCCTCCGATTCATGGTGAAAATTATTTCGAGGAATTGGATGGACCGTACTGCTATTTCCGCATCAAAAACGTCATCAGTCTTGCATCAGCGTGCCTGTGGCCAATAGCTGCGCGGTGCCGGCTCAGGCGGCGTCTGTGCGATCGCGGTCAAGCATTCCTCTTGGCACGAGAATGGCCCGAGCCGGAGCGAGCCGTTGCGGCGCATCGCATACCACCCTCCCTTGATGCCGCGATTGTCCGACTCGTTTTCATCAATGTGACGTGAGGTCAGATTGTTCATCGGCGCAGGCTCGCCGCCATCGGCCCTCAGCGGTGGATGTGTCGCAGCGTCTTGAGCCTGCGTTGCCTGCAGATCGAGCGGATCCACAGTCACCATTTCGACGGCGCGATGAGATTGCCCCGGAACGATGATTATCGTCGAGATGCGCCGGTAGACTGGGAAAGACAGCCCCTCGATCAACTCTTCGTCCGTAAGCACCTCGTACCCGCCGGGCGGCAAGGTCCGATCGACGCCTTTCAACAGAAAGGGATGAGCGAAGGTGACGGTTTTCCGCGTTGTGCGCATCGTCATCGAAACTCGCTGTTGGCTGCCACGCTACGCATGTTCAAATAACCTTTCCCCCTGCTCGTGCGAGCAGAAGGCAAACGGAGATGAGTCCGGTCGTTGATGTGCTTGAAGCCGGCCGCTCTCAGCGGCGCCTCTTCTGATTGAACCGTGCGCTCTTTCGCCCTCAAAGTCGAGGTTTGTTCCTGACGATGCGCTATGAGGACTCAAAGCATCTTGCTTGCGGCGTCAACCTTGCGATCCGACCTAGTTATTTGGTCGCAGCGTCCCCATATCCTATTTCGACTCAATCGATCGCAGACCTGACATCTTTGGGGCGCTCCCCCGGAAAGGCTCGCCCATGTTCACACCCGAGCAGTATCGTGTGAAAGCGGCCGAGTATGGCGAATTGCTCAAGACAACGACCGCTCCCCGCGAGATCCGCGAATATAGGCAGCTCGAACGGAGCTTCGCCACGCTGGCCGATAATGAGCAATGGCTTGCGGACCATCACCACAACACGGTGCACGCGCCGGAGCATCAAGCAAACAGCGCCACCACTCTTGCGGCGGACGAGGAGCATATCTTGCGATGCCTCGGGGCGGCGCTGATCATGCAGTGGAACACGTTGCCAACGAAATTGCAGAGAGCTCTCTTCGACAGCGCGGGCTGCATGGGCGACTTGTTGGAAACGGCTGCGCTGCGAGGCCAGATCGCCCGCTTTTTGCACAAGCATAAAGACGACCAGGACGGAGATACCGAAAAGTCATTCGTGACACCCACGACCCTGGCAAGACGTGTTCACGGCAATGCGCAACAGCAGGCTGCGGAACTCGCGCGGTGGGACGACGAGGGCGGCGCTGCTTCAGTCCTGCCCGAAAACAGCACCGAAACGAACAGAAACATCGATGCCCGGCGCGGTTGATCGATCATAGAAGCGTCGAGACGCAACTGACGCCGCTTGCCACGACCACCGGACGCCGCAACGGCGACCGAAGCTGGAGCCGCGCTGGCACTCCAAGACTCAAGACCCTTGCCAGCCGCGCGTTGGCGGGGGCTCCTATGGCTGTGAAGGGCGGTGTCGGCCCCGATTAAGGCGAATCTTGCATAGTCAGCCACAGAATAGCACTCAGGTTATCGGAGTTGTTGCAACGCAATATATCGTTACTGGTAAATAATACCAATGATCTTATGTGAGGTTTGTTGGTTGGCGCATGTCGATCGATTGTGTTCAAAAAATGTACGCACGATGTGTGTGTCAATTTATCTTTCGATAACTAGAAACATCAAAGGAATAACATGTCGAATATGCTCAAGTTTGCAATCGTGGCTGCCGCAGTATTTTCCTCCACTTCAGGGGCGCTAGCCCTTGACCAGGCTCGGGAGGCGCAATGGCAGGATGACACGAGCCAAGCCTATGCAATGCCGGCGGCAGTTTACGCGCAGGCTCGTGCCGTTCCGCGGCAATTTGGTGTCATGTCCGACGGCGTCGATGGCTTTCGCGGCTCTGTCACCTCGGGTGGAAGGGTGATCGGCCAGGATCCGGACGCCAACATCCGCACCCAGCTCCAGCGGGAGAGCGGGTCCAAGGCCGGCGAGTAGCTCGATCTCAGGGCGCAATTCGATCCTGCGCCCGCACGATTCGGTTGAACGAACAGCCGCGTGACGGCAAACACGATCAAGCGGGCTCGATCGGCCCGCTTGAAACTTTTCCATCCGGCTGTGTGCAAGCGCCGATCGGCTTGATTGCGCCGAAGGACACAAGGCCCTGATCGTGCGCGAGGTGTTGCGCATGAAGCGCGCGGTGGCGGCGAAGATCAAGCTGTACTAGAGCCTACATCATTGGACATGCGAGGAAGGCTGAAGGTCGCGCTCGCGGCGCTGAGCCGCAGCGGCGTTGCGGAACCACCTCGGGCTGGCGCGGATTGTATGGCCATCACAGGAGGTGGTCATGCGCACGATCTTGATTGCGTTAGCCGTTGTCCTCCTTGCGACGAGCTCCGCGGCTCTCGCCAGCCCCAAGGCGGAGGTGGCTCCAGGCTTCGAAGCCGATGGACCTTACGGCGACCGATGGCACGATCGCTGGCAGGGACGCCGTTCTTATCTGGAAGACGATCCGCGCGAAGCGCAGGCGTCCACTGACGGCTACCAGCTCTACAACCGCACCGAATGCCGGAACGTCGCCGTCCGGCTTCGGCGCACGGACGGCATGACGGTCATCCGGCGCGTCAATCGCTGCGATTAGCCAACGACTCTTCAAGTCAGTCCGGGACGCGCCGAAGGGCGCGATCCCGGACGGCGTCGCATGGAATTGTGGCGACCGCCGCCAGACCTTGATGAACGATAGCATAATCCGGGTAAACGAAATCGCCCGCAGTTTGACGGCGTTATTGCGACGAAATCGACGGTTGCGGGTGAAGGAAACGCAAGACGTCGCGTGCGATGTCACGCCCGTCGCGTGTCGCTCGATTGCACTCAACGGCGCGCCGATACGGCATGCACGCCGGTACCATCGATAAACTCGAAACCCCAAAGGAATACCATGTCTCATACGCTCAAGTTTGCAATTGCGGCCGCCGCGGTTTTTTCCACGACGTCCGTTGCGCTCGCCTTCGATCCGGCTCGTGAGGAGCAGTGGCAGGACGGCGCGAATTACCGCCGGCCGTATGTCATGTCGATGGCGGCCGCCAATGCCCAGGCCAGCGCGGTGATGCCGCGGGAGTTCAGGGCTGACGCCGTCAACGGCTTCCGCGGCGTTGTCGTGTCGGGCGCACAGGTGATCGGCCGCGACCCGGACGCCAACATCCGCACCCAGATCCAGCGCGAGTACGCGTCCAAGGCCGGCGAGTAGCTTCCGCTTCCGGGCGCAACGCCCGAACGGCATGGCTGACCGATCAAGCGGGCCCAACCGGCCCGCTTGAATTTTTTGAGCGGCGGAGTGGGCAGAATTCGGAAACGTCGGCTGGCTCCGCCGTCGATTGTGTTCCGCTGGCATTGTTGCGACACTTGCGGCCTCGCAAATTGAATTGGTGAGGCTCGATCGCAATGAAAGCGTCCTATTTCGAACAGCATGGCGGCGCGGATGTCCTGAAATACGGCGACCGGCCGGACCCGGTCGCGGGACCGGGCGACGTGCTCGTCGACATCCACGCCGCAACCGTCAACGGCGCCGACTGGAAGGTGCGCGACGGCGGCTACGGCGCGATGAAGCTGCCGCATATCCTGGGGCGGGATTTTTCCGGCGTGGTCAGCGCGGTGGGCGAAGGCGTCACCGATCTGAAGGTTGGCGATGCGGTGTTCGGCGTGTTGCCCGCGGGCCAGGAGGGCACCTACGCCGAGAAGCTCGCGGTCAAGGCTGCGGTCGTCGCCAAGAAGCCTGCAGGCCTGTCGCACGTCGACGCCGCGGCGCTGGCACTGACCGGCCTGACCGCGCTCAATTCGGTCGAGGACACGCTCAAGCTCAAGCGCGGCGAGACCATTCTGATCCAGGGCGGGGCGGGCGGCGTCGCGGGCTTCGCCATCCAGGCCGCCAAGCACATCGGCGCGCGCGTGATCTCGACCACCAGCAAGGGCAACGTCGATTACGTGCGCGGCCTCGGCGCCGACCAGGTGATCGACTACAACGCCGAGGATTTCACCAGGATCGGCCAGGTCTGCGATGCGGTGTTCGAGACCGTCGGCGGCGACGTGGCGGCGAAGTCGTTCGCGGTGCTGAAGCCCGGCGGGCGCGCGGCGTTCATCGCCTCGGGCGGCAAGGCGCCGGTTCCGGATCGCACCGACGTGCAGTCGCTGCGGCCGCCGGTGCCACGCACGCGCGCCGCGATGGAGCGTGTCGCCGAACTCTATGCGGCCGGCGCCGTGCGCGCGCCCGAGATCAAGTTCTACAAGCTCGCGCAGGCGGCCGACGCGCATCGCGTCAGCGAGGGGCGGCACTTCCGGGGGAAGCTGGTGTTCCAGGTGCGCTGAGACGGGCGCCCACGCAACGCCGGCACCTGAAACCGAGCCTGCGGCCGCTTGCTACCTGACCTGCAGGTTCAGCTTCTTCACGGCCGCCGCGTAGCGCTCCAGATCGTCCTGGATGAACTTGACGTAGTGCGCGGTGCCGCGCTCCTCCATCACCATGCCGAGCTGCTTCATGCGCGCCGCCATCGCGGGCTCGCGCATGGCGCTCGCGGCCTCCTGCTGCAGCCGCGCCACCACCCTGGCGGGCGCGCCGGCCGGCGCCTGCAGCCCCATCATGGTGGCGATGTCGAAGCCGTGGTGGCCGAGCTCGTCGCAGGTCGGACTGTTCGGCACCGAGGGTGAACGCTGCAGGATGCTGATGCAGTAGCCGCGCAGCCGTCCCGCCGCGATCAGCTCCATGACGTTGGGGATGCCAGACCAGCCGGCCTGGATCTCGCCGGCGAGCAGCCCGTTCACCATCGCCGAGCCGCCGCGATAGGGCACGTGCAAAAGGTCGATGCCGGCGCGGTCGTTGAAGATCGCCATGGTCAGATGGTGGCTCGCGCCGGGACCGGCCGAGCCGTAGCTCTCCTTGCCCGGCTCCTTCGTGGCGCGCGCGCGGAACCCCGCGAGCGTATTCGCCGGCACGCTCGGATGCGCCACCATGATGGTGGGCAGCGTCACCAGCGCCGTAATCGGCGTGAAATCCTTTACCGGGTGATAGCTGAGGTTCGGATTGAGGGCTGCGTTGATCGCGAGCGCCCCCGAATCGCCCATCATCAGGACATGACCGTCGGGCGTAGCCTTGGCGACGAGGTTCGCGGCCACCACGCCGCCTGCGCCCGGCATGTTCTCGACCACGAACGGCTTGCCCATCGCTGTGGTGAACTTCTCCGCCAGCAGCCGGCCGAGCACATCGGGATTGCCGCCGGGGCCTGCCGCGGCGACGAGCCGCACCGGGCGGGACGGGTAGGGCTCGTCCTGCGCGGCCGCGCCGAACGTCGTCGCCAGCGTCATGCCGATTGCGAGAATTGCCGGTGTCCACCGCATGGTCGCCTCCCGTGGCGTGTTCGGATCGGGCACGATCATATCATTCGCCGCATGTGTCAAATGACGCCTGCGCGCGTACGAACAAGGTTCCGGCACTTGCTTTTCGCGATGCGCCTCCCACTTCAGCGCTCATGCGAACGACCCGCACTGGGCTGCCGCCCACTTCATTCGATTTCACGCGCACGCAGTCGCGCGAAGAGCGCATCGCGCGGCTCGACGCGCTGGCGTCGCTGCTCGACACGGCGTTCTTCATTCCGGGAACCAACATCCGGTTCGGCGCCGACGCGCTGATCGGCCTGGTGCCGGGCATCGGCGACGCCATCACCACGCTGATGTCGCTCTACCTCGTGAACGAGGCGCGCGAGCTCGGCGTGCCGCGCCACGTGATCTTCCGCATGCTGGTCAACGTGGCGCTCGACGGCGTTGTCGGCGCGGTCCCGCTGGTGGGCGACGCGTTCGACGTGCTGTGGCGCGCAAACCGGCGCAACCTCGCGCTGCTCCGCCAGCATCTGAACGACGGCGCATGAGCGCGCCGCTCGTCGTCACCATCCCGCATCGCCTCGGCAAGGAGGAGGCCGCGCGCCGGCTCAAGGTCGGCATTGGCAACGCGCGCGCGAACTACCGCCAACTGCTGACGGTGGAGGACGAGGTCTGGAGCGGAGATTGCCTGAGCTTCAGGGTGCGCGCGCTCGGCCAGTCGGCGGGCGGCATCATCGAGGTGCGCGACGATGCGCTGCGGCTCGAGGTCAGCCTGCCGTGGCTGCTGGCGAAGCTGACGGATCGATTCGTGCCGGCGATTCAGAAGAGCGGCACGCTGCTGCTGGAAAAGAAGTAGCCGCGGGGCTTTTCGGGCAAAAGCCACGCCTCTCTCCCCGTTCGTGCCCGCGAAAGCGGGCATCCAGTTCTTAATTTTGTTCGGTGAGTTTGACCCCTGGGTCCCCGCTTGCGCGGGGACGAGCGGGGATAGAACCCGGACTACGCTACGCTCCCCGTTCGGTCCCGCCGCAGCACCTTGCCCGGCAGCGCGCCGGTGTGGGTCGCATTCTCCACCACCAGCGCGCCGTTGACGATGACGCTGGTGCGCGCGCCGGCCGGATACTGGTGGGGGTCCTGGTAGGTCGCGCGGTCGCGGAAATCGGCCGGATCGAAGATCGCAACGTCGGCGCGGAAGCCTTCGCGCAACAGGCCGCGGTCCGCAAGCTTCAGCGCACGCGCGGTCGCGCCGGTCATCTTGTGGATCGCGGCTTCGAGCGGCAGCACGCGCTGCTGGCGCACGTAGTGGTCGATGATGCGCGGGAAGGTGCCATAGAAGCGCGGGTGCGGCATGCCCTGGCTCACGGTGCCGTAGGTCGCAACGCAATTGCCGTCGGAGCCGACCAGCGCCGTGCGCGAGCGCACGATCTCGGCGATGTCGTCCTCCGAGATCGAGGTGACCAGCACGCGTGTCGCGCCTTTGTCCTCGACGAGGTACTGGCACAGCGTATCCACCGGATCCTGGCCCTGCGCCTGCGCGAGCGCCGCGATGGTGCGGCCGGCGTATTGCGGCAGATGCGGCGAGATCGAGATGGTGACGCAGTCCCAGTTCGGGATGCGGCCCCAGTTGTTGAGCCCGTCGCGCTCGATGTCGGCGCGGATGCGGTCGCGCGTCGCCTTCTGGGCGAGGCGCTCCAGCATGGCTTCGACGCCGCCGGCCTGCACCCATTGCGGCAGCAGGTTCTTCAGCGGGTTGGAGCCCGCCGCGTAGGGATAGGAATCGCAATCGACGTCGAGGCCGCGCGCGTTGGCCCGCGCGATCATGTCGAGCGCCTGCCGCGCTTTCCCCCAGTTGTCCATGCCGGAGCACTTGAAGTGCACGATCTCGACGTGCACGCCGCACTTTTCCGCAATCTCGATCGCTTCCTCCAGTGCCTCGATCACCTTGCTCGATTCGTCACGCAGATGCGTGAAGTGGGCGGCGTTGTGCTTCTTCAACACATGGCCGAAGGCGATCATCTCGGAGGCTTGCGCGTAGGAGCCGGGTGCGGTGAAGAGGCCCGACGACATGCCGAGCGCGCCGGCGCTGAGCCCGTCCTCCAGCAGCGCGATCATCTGCTTCATCTCGGCGTCGGTCGGGGCGCGGTTCGCCATCCCCATGACCATCAGGCGCAGCGTGTTGTGGCCGACCAGCATGCCGGCGTTCACCGATGTCGCAGGGAACGTGTCGAGATAATTGGGAAACGTCGTTTCCCGGAACGGCAGCCAGGGGGCGCTCGGCGAAAGGTAGTCGCGCAGCAGCTCGACCTTGCCGGGGAGCGCGGGCGCCACCGAGAAGCCGCAATGGCCGATGATCTCGGTGGTGACGCCCTGGCGCACCTTGCTCTCGGCCTTGGGATTGATCGGCAGCGTGAAGTCGGAATGCGTCTTGATATCGATGAAGCCCGGTGCGACCGCGAGGCCGGCGGCGTCGATGACCTTCTTGGCGCTGCCGGTAACTTTGCCGATCGCAGCGATACCGCTGCCTTCGATCGCCAGATCGCCGGGCACGCCCGCGCTGCCACTGCCGTCAAACAAGGTGCCGCCGCGAATGAGGATGTCGTACATGGCCGGTCCTACGACGCCATGATTGCGCCGCTGCGCAGGCCAGCGACCAGTTCGTCAACGTCGGCGCGGATCTTCGGGCCGTGGGTGTGCATCTCGGCATACTCGTGCTCGCCGATCAGGTCGGCGAGGCCGGATTTGAAATGCGGCCACGCGGTTGCGTTCGCCCACCACGCCTGCACGCGGGGCCGCGTGCCGGTCCAGGCGCCGAGCAGACCGAGGTAGTCGAGCCGCGCCCCGTAGGGCATCAGCGCGATGTCGGCGAGCGACGGGGTGACGCCGAGAATCCACGGCCCGCCGCTCTCGGCCAGCGTTTCCTCCAGCAGCTTGAAGGCGCGCTCGTAGGCCGCGATCGCGTGCAGCGCGAACGGCGAGCGCACACCGTGCTCGTAGGTCGACTTGAAGCGGTCGCGCCGGCGCGGGTCGCCGATGTTGCGGAAGCGCACCTGCCGCTGCTCCTCGGTCATGTTGCGCATGCGCTCGCGGAACATCGCTGAGAAGCTCAATTCGGTGACGCCCTCATGCAGGCCTTCGTCGACCATCTTGCTCCACAGTCGCATGCGGGTGCGCTGCCAGACGTCGTCCGGAATGAGCGGCGGTTCGGGGAAGGTCTCGTCGAGATATTCGCAGATCAGCGTCGACTCGATCACCGGCTTGCCATCGTGCACCAGCGTCGGCACCACGCCCTTGGGATTGAGCTTGAGGTATTTCGGGTCGTACTGCTCGCTCTTGAACAGATCGACCCGGATCGCCTGCCACTCCAGGCGCTTGGTGCGCAGCGTGATGCGCACCTTCTGGCAGCACACCGAGTTGCCGAAGTCGTAGAGCATGAGCATGCCCGCAGATTGCGGGCTTCCGTCGCGCGGCGCAATGGCTCAGCGCGCCAACGGCCAGAACACCGCGATCAGCGGTACGCCCACCACGATCACGATGATCGACAGCGGAAGTCCAAGCCGCCAGTAGTCGCCGAACTGATAGCCGCCGGGGCCCATCACCAATGTGTTGCATTGGTGGCCGATCGGGGTGAGGAAGTCGCAGGCGGCGCCAATCGCCACCGCCATCAGGAACGGATCGGGGTTCAGCCCCAAGTTCTTGGCGAAGGTGGCCGCAATCGGCGCCACCACCAGCACGGTCGCGGCGTTGTTGAGGAACGGCGTCACCGCCATGGCGGCGACCATCATCAGCGCGAGCGTGCCCAGCACAGGGAGATGCACCGCGACCGCCGCCAGCCAGCCGGCGATGAGATCGGTGCCACCGGTGGTCCGCAACGCGTCGCTCACCGGAATCAGCGCACCGAGCATGATCAGGATCGGCCATTCCACCGTGTCGTAGGCCTCACGCAGCGTGAGCGCGCGGATCAGCAGCATCAGCACCGCGGCGCCGAAGAACGCGATCGCGACCGGCACGATATTGAACGCCACGAGCCCCATCGCGGCGCCGAGCACGATCAGCGGCAGCAGGCTGCGCCGCCCGCGGCCGATCGCGAGCTCGCGTTCGGCGAGCGGCAGGCAGCGTAGCGCGCCGAGCGTCTCCGGCATGGTCGCGAGACTTCCTTGCAGCACGACGACGTCGCCGGGCTGTAGCTTGACCGAACGCAAGCGGCCCGCGATGCGCTTGCCGCTGCGGCTTACCGCCAGCAGGTTGACGTCAAAACGGTCGAACAGCCGCGCCTGCGTCGGCGAGCGATCCACCAGCTCCGAATCTGCGGTGACGACGGCCTCCATGACGCCGATGTCGTCGTGGGGGACATCGACCTCCTGCTTGGAATCGTGACGCGTGAGCTTGAGCTTTTCCAGCGCCACCACGCGCTCGAGTGCGGCGGGCTCGCCCTGCAGGATGAGGGTGTCGCCGGCCTTGAGCGTCATGTTGCCGGAAGGCTCGACGCCGCGCTGACCCTTGCGCAGAAGCCGCACCACCTCGACCTCGTCGTCGGCCGCCTGCTCGAGCGCGCGCACGGTCTTGCCGGCGATCGGCGAATCCTCCGGAACTGTGACTTCGGTGATGTAGCCTTCGATGTTGAACGCGGCTTCGATCGAGGTTGCACCCTTCCTCCCGCGCGGCAGGAGCCGCCAGCCGAAGGCGAGAAAGACGAGGCCGGTCACGGCGATGCCGGCGCCGACCGGGGTGAAATCGAACATCTTGAACGGCTCGCCCACGATCTCCTCGCGCACGCGGGAGACGATGA
>SXGT01482295.1_pt1 | contig 10874 bp, 11 predicted proteins | sample 3176221 | NCBI WGS metagenome assembly SXGT01 (sample SAMN11356862, study PRJNA531348) | freshwater metagenome | isolation source: freshwater sample F1-120 | place: China: Fuxian Lake, Yuxi | collected 2017-12-25
GCCACTGGGGACAGTCGTCTTTCCGCCTACTGCTTCAGTCTTGATCCGGTCGCGCCCTTGGCACTCGCTGGTTCAATCGCTTCTGGAGGGCCTCAACATGAATCCGGGACTAACCAAACCTTCGCGATGGGCGCTAGTTGTTTTCTGGTGCGCGTTGCTGCTCTACTCGCCAATCGCAGCGTCGCAAGTGGATGCCAGCGGCACTCTGATCCCAAGCGCCGACTTGACCGGCGACGGCGTACGCGAGGTAATCGAAACTGCTCCCGCCTTGACCGCCGATGCTGGCGCGGTTGATGGCAGCGATGTTGCACTGGTCGTTGAAGAGTGGGGAACCCAGCTCTACCTAGAAGTGGACCCGGACTTGGGCGCATGCGGAGACGAGACCTATCGCATCGAAGCTTGGGGTGAGTCGATTTGCGTTGAGGTGGTAGCACAGAGCGTCGAGGGAGCGGGGCTCCTAGTCGCGCCGGACCCCGCCAGCATGATTCACCCAAATGAGAGCCCGTGCGGTGCCAAGATTTCAGAATGCCTCCAAGACCCAAAGTTAGCAACGGCGCTGCAGCGCGTCATCCAGAGTTGTTCCCTTTCGGGGCCAACCGGGCAGGTGATTGGGCGCATCTACTGCATGCCGTGCGAGATCGATGGTCTCCGGGGAGAAGCCGTAGCGCATTGCCGGGTGTCCTCTCGTTCCACCGTAGATATCCATCTCTGCGACGGGCTTTCGCCTAGGGAAGTCTGCAACACTCTGGCCCACGAACTTATCCATGTAGCGCAGGCCTGCGAGACCGAAGGGTTCGGAACGGATTGCGAGGTCTTCCGGGAAGCCTGGACCAACCGACTCGGGAGTATCTGCGCAGAGTTGGAGGCGTATCATCTCTCCGGGGAGTGCGAAGCGGCCACCGATTGCTGTGATGACATTTGCCGGAGCACCTCCCGGGACTGGCGGGGAAGTGAATCTGCTTGCCAGGCTTGCTGCGAGTCGCTCATTGGCCGTGGGTGCTGCAATGCCGGGCACGTGCTCCGCGACTGCCCACCCGATCCCGAGAATCCGTGCACCACTGAAGGCCCCTGATGCACTCGGACTCACCCAACTCTTCAACGCGTTGTGCGGCCCAGATTCCGCCCCGGTGTGGCACTCGCGTCAAGTGGATCGCGGCGCTAGCGCTTGGTGCCACCGCATACTGCTGTGAACAGCCTGCGCCTCAGGAGTCCGGACAATCCACCGTTGGGCCTCAGTCATCGGTTCATCGCCCAGCGGCACCCCCTGGGGCAGGTGCTGTGGTAGATCGGCCGACGGCTCCTGCTCCAACCGCTCCCCCGCCAGCAAACGTTCAAGCCAGCCACGATCAAGTAGGGCGGGTGGAAATCATGATCACGGGATGCCGTGGTGTCCGCGAGGTACCGACACCAATCGGGCATCGCTATGTCACTTGGGTCCCCTACAAGATTTCGGCCAGCACCCGGGAACTGGCTAGGTTCTTCTACTTCTGCCTCCAAGACATGGTCAATCAGGAGCCAAGCCGATTTGTGAGAATGGAGCGCGCCGATGGTTCCGACATCCCATTCTGCGACGAGCCGCCCCCACCCCCGCCGCCTACTGTTGCAGCTGACGGCTCAATCACACTTAGGAGAACCCACAGAGGGGGAGGACTATGCCTGGAGTTGGAGCAACTGCCAAGTGGAGTGTGGGAGGCGACCGGAGACCTGCTGGACCTCTGGACGTGCACACCACCAAGTGGTGAGGTAACCATCCGGCTCAATGCGGATTCGCTGTGGAAGGAAGCCAGCGAACGACTGCCGCTCCGTTGGAGCCAGAAACGCTTCGCCCCAACCGCGGCGGACCTCATCCCTGCTGGCGGCCTCACCAGCCCAGCCATCACGATCACCATGCCTGAGGCCAAGCCTCGAGTGCCCCCGTTCGTGGCGCCGGAGCCGGGGGCGGCGATCATCCGTCAACCTTGAGCTCCTCATCGTTTCCGCGCGGATCAGTCCTGTTTTGGGACACATCCGCGCAGAAGCGTCGCGCCCTTGACACTCGCTCGTTCAAGCACGTCTGGAGGGCCTCAACATGCATCATGGCCTAGCCAAGAGTTCTCGATGTGCACCGGTCGTTTTCTGGTGCGCGTTGCTGCTCAACTCGCCATTGGTTTCATCGCAGGGGGATGCTGGCGGCACAGTGAGCCCAAGCGCCGACTTGACCGGCGACGGCATTCGCGAGGTCATCGAGACTGCTCCCGCCTTGAACGCCGATGCTGGCGCGGTCGATGTGTTCGACGGTGCAACTGGCAATCTGGTCGTCCGCTTCGTGGGTCCAGCTGGAGCTAGGTTTGGCTGGTCGTGTGCAACCGAAGGCGATGTGACCCTAGACGGCGCCGTCGATGGCGCCGATGTTGCACTGGTCGTTGAAGAGTGGGGAGCCGAGCTCTACCTAGAAGTGGACCCGGACTTGGGCACGTGCGGGCCCGAGACATATCGCATCGAAGCCTGGGGTGAGTCGATTTGCGTTGAGGTGGTTGCCACTAGCACGCTCGCTGCGGAGCTCACCGTGGCAGTCGGCCAAGCCGCGGAGATCGACCCATTGGAAGTCATCCACCCACTTGCCAACGATTGCGGCGACAGCATCAAGTGCTGCCTAGAGGAGCAAGACATCAAGATTGCCGTGCAGTTGGTTGTGGAGCGGGGCTGGCCCCCCCACTGAATGCTGCGCAGGGGCCTGTGGGAGCGCGAGTCGGCGCTGGCGGCTTGACCAGATCGCCTGCTTACACTGCTGCTACCAACTTGTTGGCGATGGTTGTTGCGACGGCGGTCTGATGTTGCCGGGCTGTGCCGGTGCTGCGACCGGCTGGTGCCCAGGAGGGTCCTCAAGTGCTCCGTGAGCCCATTGTGGTTTTGTGTCTACTAGCACACATCGGGACAATCTCATTGCTAGGCGCTGGTTGCGCGAGACCAGCACCACTCCCAGTCCAACCAGCACCACTTCCAGTCCTTGGACCGAAGCCAGGGACCCTCGGAGCTGCGGACCACTGCGAGGTAATCGTTACCGCCTGCACCGCCATGTACCGCTGGGATGTCCGACCCGGTTGCTGGGTATTGAACTTCAATGCCGAAGTGAGGGGCCGCGACGCAAACTTGGCCTGCAGAGTCGCCATGGACATGGGCCGCCACTGCGGACGAAGTGCCCCCGGGATCGCGAGCCTTGAGCGTGTCGGTGGATTGCCAATTCCACTTGCCCCCGCATGGGAGACAATAGGGGCCGCTAGGCTGGAAGACGACAGTGTGGTGCATCGCCATCGGATAGACCCGTGTACCACGGCCTCTCGCGCACATCACTGGCAGTGGCGCGTCAAGACCTCATTCTCCCTGATCTGTAGCGAGAATCCCGAGGGTTTAGTTCGTGTGGCACTGAATGGAGAAGTCCTCATGGCGGCGATGGATCCCAGAGGCCGCTTGGGCGCGATCACGCTTGATAGTCCGCCCGCCGAGTTCCAGGTACCGGAAGAGACAACCCTCGAAGCTCCAACCAGCGGCGCGGGCATCGGACCCTAGCCCCCCCGTTTCTGCGTGGATCAAGCCCGCTGCTGGCTCTTTCCGCGCAGAAACGAGTCGGGGCGCGCGGGGCTACAGAATCTCCGCCGCTAGGCTGGCCAGTTCGCTGCCGTCGGTCTTGGCCAGCGTGACATGACCAGCGATGCGCTGGCCCTTCATCCGTTCAATCACATGCGCCAGCCCGTTGCTGGCGGCGTCCAGATGCGGATTGTCAATCTGTCTGATGTCGCGGCCCAGCGGCATGGTCGTCCGGGCCGATGAAGTTGGCGATCTTGACCTCGTCATCGTGCAGCAGATCAAGGGACATGGTGGCCAACAGCGATCAAGAGGAAGGCTGGCGCTAGTGCGTTCAGAAGACCGCGGTCCTCCGCATCGCTGTGGGCTTTCATTGCGCAAGGACGTGCGCACAACTCCAACCAACCATAGGTCTGCGCAAATCAATCTCAGGGTGCCTGACCCTTGACCACCCCCCCGGGGGGTACCATCCCGTCAGTAGTTGGGGCCGGATCCAAGTCGGACCTTTGCGTGAGTTCAATCCGGCCGCTCGGTTGGGTAGTCGCGCGTTGAGTCACTTCTGGAGGACCTCGACATGTTTCCGCGACGAACCAGTTTCTCTCGATGGCTGGGAGCCGTTCTCGGCTGCCTGCTCGTTGTCTATTGGCGACTCGACACTGCACTAGGCGACCCCGGCGGAACCCTGATAGCTGGTGCTGACCTGACCGGCGACGGTGTACGGGAGGTATTCGAGTGCCGGCCCGATTGGAATGGCGATGCCGGCGCAGTCGAAGTGTTCGATGGTGCGACTGGCAATCTGATCGTCCGCTTCGTGGGTCCTGCCGGGGCCCGGTTTGGCTGGTCGTGTGCAACCGTCCCCGACCTCAACGGTGACGGCCCTGCTGAACTCTTGATCGGAGCACCCGGAGCGCAGCGCGCGTACTTGGCGATGGGGCCATTCGTGGATGTGGAGGACACAGAAGTAGATGCCTCGCGCCTGAACCTGATCATCGAGCCTCCGCCGGGAATGTTGACGACCGAGTTCGGGCTGATGTCGGCGGATTGCACGACCTCGATGGGGATACCCTTCCAGACTTGCGCGTAGCCGCCATGGAGATGTCCCCCGGCGGCGAATCGCAGTCCGTGACTCTGGTCTTTCAAGGACTGACCGGTGCGCTAGTAGGCATCGGCCGCCGCGCGGTCGCCGCCCACACGCTCGAAGCCGCGCCGGGGGATACGGGCAAGGATGCCAGCGTTGACGGCACCGACTTGACGCGAGTGGTCGAGGCACTGGGCACAGCAACCGATGGCGGGGCCGCTGAGGGCGATGTGACTTTGGATGGCGCCGTCGATGGCGCCGATGTTGCACTGGTCGTTGAAGAGTGGGGGGCCCAGCTCTACCTAGAAGTGGACCCCGACCTCGGCACATGCGGGCCGGAGACATCTCGCATTGACGCATTCGGCGAATCAGTCTGTGTCGAGGTGGTGGCGAGGAGCGTCCAAGGGGCGGTGTTGGAATTCGCAACTACCCCATATGACATCCTTCGCTCAGCCGCCAATCCCTGCGGCGCCAAGATCGCCGCGTGCCTGCAAGACCCAGAAGTGTTTGCGGCACTCCAGAGAGTTGTTCAGAGGTGCTCGTCTCCCGGATCGACGGCTCAAGTCATCGGGTACATCCATTGTGGTCCATGCGGGGAGAACTTCTTTGGGGGCATTGTGGCGATCTGCGGCCCACCAGGGCCTTCCAACTTTAACATCACCCTGTGCGACAACTGTCCACCCGAGGATGTGCGCAGAACGCTCGCGCACGAACTTGTTCACGTGGCGCAGGCGTGTGAGGCGGGAGTGTTCGGCCCCGATTGCGAAGAGTTCAACCGTCGGTGGTACAACAAGTTTGGCCGGATCTGCATGGAACTGGAGGCCTATCAGGCGTCCGGGGATTGCCCTGCGGCGACCGACTGCTGCGATGTGGCGTGCCGAGGGACCGCAGGATCATGGCGAGGAGGAGGAAAGGCTCGTTGCATTGAGTGCTGCCAAGCACTCGTGGAGCATGGCTGTTGCAACTCAGGCGTGCTGCGCGTCGACTGCACAAACCCCACGACGGGACGATGCTCTACCGGAGGTCCGGGTGCGCCGTGACCAGCCCAACCCATCGGCACCCATGGGTAGGCGTGATGCACCGTCGCGGAACAACGACCCTGGGGTGTTGGTCCTACTGGCGCTGTGTCTAACCCTCGCCCGCTGCGATCGGCCGCAGCAGCCGTATCCTGACCTAGCACTCGCCCCCCAAGACTCCGACGACAAGCAGTCAGCGGTTCCGGAACCCGCCCAACAGGTGGATGCGCACGAGCCCGCCGCTCTCACCCCCCTCGCACCCGCGGCCTACCCAGAGTCCGCACGGCAGGGAGTGGTGGAGATTCTCATCACGGGTTGCCGAGCGGTGGAGGAGGTCGCATCACCGTCGGCGCCGCGATATGCGAGCTGGCTGACTTACAAGATCTCTGCCAGTACTTCCGACTTGGCCCGATACTTCTACTTTCGCCTTGCCGAAACCATCGGACAGGATCAAGCACGATTCATTGCCCTAACTCGTGAAGATGGCTCAAGCATCCAACTCTGTGACGAGCCGCCCACAGTTCCCAATCGGCACGGATCTGGTTCCGTCGTCAGATGGACCAGCGTCGGAGCGTTGACGCTGAAGTTGAAGCAGTTGCCCTCCGGAGTGTGGGAAGCAACCGGAGACCTGCTGGGGGTCTGGACATGCATGTCGCCGGAGGGGACTGCAACCATCTTGTTGAATGCTGATTCGCTATGGACGATTTCCGACTCCGAGCGTCCCGCAGGTTGGGCGCGGTACCACTACACCCCCACCGCTGGCGACTTCGTTCCTCGCCGCGGGCTGACGTGCCCGCCCGTCACGCTCACAATGCCCAAGCCCGTGCCCCGGCCGCCATAATCTGTGCTGCCGGAGCCCGGGGGCTTCGGCAGTGGTCGATTGGAAGGGCCCTGCTGAAGGCGCGATCATTCATACACGGATCAGTCCCATGCTTGGGATCTATCCGCGCAGGAACAACGCGGACATGCGGCCGCGCGGGTTTAGTTCGCCGCTGTGCTACACAGTTTCCGCCGCCAAGCTGGCCAGCTCGCTGCGCTCGGTCTTGGTAATCGTCACACGACCAGCGATGCACTGGCCCTTCATGCGCACCATCACAAGCGCCAAGCCGTTGCTCGCGGCGTCGAGGTACGGATTGTCGATCTGGCCGATGTCACCGAAATGCACGATCTTGCCGCTGGCCACCAGTTGATCCATGCGATGCTCGGTTGACTTGCTCTCTGACTCGCCGCCCGAACCGCCGCGGGTGGAGAGCAGATAGGCGACATTGTCAAAGATCGGCTGCATCCACATGCCGAGCTTCTCGTCCTTGTCGCCGGGCAAGTAGCCGATGTCGCGGCCTAGCGGCATGATCGGCCGCGCCGATCAGGCTGACGATCTTGACCTCGTCGTCGAGCCGCAGGCCAAGGGCCATGGTGGTAGCCAGCGAGCCAGAGGGTGGCGGGCGCGAGTTCTTGCAGAAGGCTGCAGTGATGAGCCTGGCGCTGGGCTTTGCCTACTAGCCCGCCACCTCACAGCCGTTTCTGCGGCGATCAGTCCTGCTTTGGGATATCCTTCTGCGCAGAAACGTCGGCGGGATTCCCACCAAATCCGGCCGCGCCCTTGGCACTGGCTCAATCACTTCTGGAGGGCCTCAACATGCATCGTGGCCTAGCCAAGAGTTCTCGATGGGCGCTGATTGTTTTCTGGTGCGCGTTGCTGCTCAACTCGCCATTGGCTTCATCGCAGGGGAATGCCGGCGGCACGGTGAGTCCAAGCGCCGACTTGACCGGCGACGGCATTCGCGAGGTCATCGAGACTGCCCCCGCCTTCAACGCCGATGCTGGAGCGGTCGATGTGTTCGATGGTGCAACCGGCAATCTGATCGTCCGCTTCGTGGGTCCGGCTGGAGCTAGGTTTGGTTGGTCTTGTGTGACCGGCCCCGACCTCAACGGTGACGGGCTTGCTGAACTCTTGATCGGAGCACCCGGAGCGCAGCGCGCGTACTTGGCGATGGGGCCATTCGTGGATGTGGCGGACACAGAAGTAGATGCCGCACGCCTCAACCTAGTCCTAGAGCCCCCGCCGGGAATGTCAGTTGTCGACTTCGGCTTCGATGTCGGCGGGTTGCACGACCTCGATGGGGATACCCTGCCAGACTTGCGCGTGGCCGCCATGGAGTTAGCCCCCAGCGGACAGCAGAGGTCGGTGACTCTGGTGTTTCAGGGCGTGACGGGCGCGTTGGTGGGCATCGGCCGCCGTGCGGCCGCCGCCCACACGCTCGAAACTGCCCCGGGTGATGCGGACAAGGATGTCACGGTCGGCGGCACCGACATGACACGGGTCATCGAGACGCTGGGCACGGCGACTGATGGCGGCGCAGTTGAGGGCGATGTGACACTGGACGGGGCCGTCGATGGTGCGGATATCGCAATGGTCGTTGAAGAGTGGGGAACCCAGCTATACCTAGAAGTGGTCCCGGACTTGGGCGCATGCGGAGACGAGACCTATCGCATCGAAGCCTGGGGTGAGTCGGTCTGCGTTGAGGTGATTGCCACTAGCACGCTCGCTGCGGAGCTCACCGTGGCAGTCGGCCAAGCCGCGGAGATCGACCCATTGGAAGTCATCCACCCACTTGACAACGATTGCGGCGACAGCATCAAGTGCTGCCTAGAGGAGCAAGACATCAAGATTGCCGTGCAGTTGGTTGTGGAGCGGTGCTGGCCTAGTGTCGCGCCGAACCGAGTCATCGGCCACATCTACTGTTCGCCGTGCACGGCAGAGGAGGAGGCGCGCACCTCAGGCTTCACACGGGTGCACTGCGACAACACAGGAGTCAAACGAGTCGACATCACCATCTGCGCTCGCTCGAGCAAGTTCTGCCAAACCCTCGCACATGAGCTGGTACACCTGTCGCAAGCGTGCAGTGCCGGATTGTTTGCTCGCGATGATTGCGGCCCGTTCTGGCAAGTGTGGCGCGACCCACGGAGCGAGATTTGCACGGAGCTTGAGGCTTATGCACTCGAGACGGACTGCGGGGCTGGCCCCCCCACTGAATGCTGCGCATGGGCCTGTGAGAGCGCTAGTCGGAGTTGGCGGCTTGACCAGATCGCCTGCATACACTGCTGCTACCAACTGTTTGGCGAGGGTTGTTGCGACGGCGGGCTGCTAGTACCGAACTGTTCCGGTGCTGCGACCGGCTGGTGCGCTGGAGGGTCCTCTAATGCTCCGTGAGCCCATTGTGGTCTTGTGCCTGCTAGCACACATCGGGGCAGTTTCATTGCTAGCCGCCGGTTGCGCGAAACCGGCACCACTCCCAATCCAACCCGCACCACTCCCAGTCCTTGGCCCGAAGCCCGGGACCCACGGAGCTTGGGACCATTGCGAAGTATTCGTGACTGAATGCACAGGAGTGTTTCGGGGCCAGCGCCGGATCGGGTGCTGGGTCATTCACTTCAATGCTGAAGTACGGGGGCGCGACGCAGACCTCGTCTGTGAAGTCGCCAGCGACATTGGTCACGCAGGTGCACAAAGCGCGCCGGGTATCGCGAGCCTAAGCAGGGTTGATGGCACCCAGATTCCGCTTGCGCCACCCTGGGGAACCTCAGGGTTCCCGAAGCTCGCGGATAATAATATGCGTGCTAACTATATCGACCCATGCGAAGACGACGCCACTCGCGCACACAGGTGGCAGTGGAGGGTGCGAACGACGTTCTGCTTGATCAGTGAGGAGGATCCACGCGGGTTGGTTCGCCTTGCACTCAACGGGGAGGCATTAATGCACGCGATTGATCCGGCTGGCCGGAGGGGCGCAGTAACGCTAGAGAGTCCTCCCGCGACCTTCAACATTCCAGCGGTGGATCAACCCGAGTCGACTGAGAGTCCCGAATCGGGCGCGAACCTCGGCGGCTGACCACTCACCCGTTTCTGCGCGGACTAGGCCCATGAGGGGCTCGCTCCGCGCAGAAACATCGGCAGGATTCCCGCCAGCTCAGGGCCTGTGGGAACCGGCTGCATCCATGCCCGACCGTTGACATCATTTCCCCGGGGCGTACAGTGCAACGAGCCACTGGGGACAGTCGTCTGTCCGCCTAGTGCTTCAGTCTTGATCCGGTCGCGCCCTTGGCACTCGCTGGTTCAATCACTTCTGGAGGGCCGCAACATGAATCCGGGACGAACCAAACCTTTTCGATGGGCGCTGATTGTTTTCTGGTGCGCGTTGTTGCTCAACTCGCCATTGGCTTCATCGCAGGGGAATGCCGGCGGCACGGTGAGTCCAAGCGCCGACTTGACCGGCGACGGCATTCGCGAGGTCATCGAGACTGCTGCCGCCTTCAACGCCGATGCTGGAGCTGTCGATGTGTTCGATGGTGCAACCGGCAATCTGATCGTCCGCTTCGTGGGTCCGGCTGGAGCTAGGTTTGGTTGGTCTTGTGTGACCGGCCCCGACCTCAACGGTGACGGCCTTGCTGAACTCTTGATCGGAGCACCCGGAGCGCAGCGCGCGTACTTGGCGTTCGGGCCATTCGTGGATGTGGCGGACACAGAAGTAGATGCCTCGCGTATGAACTTAATGCTCGAGCCTCCGCCGGGAATGTTGACGACCGAGTTCGGGCTGATGTCGGCGGATTGCACGACCTCGATCGGGATACCCTGCCAGACTTGCGCGTGGCCGCCATGGAGTTGACTCCCAGCGGACAGCAGAGGTCGGTGACTCTGGTGTTTCAGGGCGTGACGGGCGCGTTGGTGGGCATCGGCCGCCGTGCGGCCGCCGCCCACACGCTCGAAACTGCCCCGGATGATGCGGACAAGGATGTCACGGTCGGCGGCACCGACATGACACGGGTCATCGAGACGCTGGGCACGGCGACTGATGGTGGCGCAGTTGAGGGCGATGTGACGCTGGACGGCGCCGTCGATGGCGCCGATGTTGCACTGGTCGTTGAAGAGTGGGGAGCCCAGCTCTACCTAGAAGTGGACCTGGACTTGGGCGCATGCGGAGACGAGATCTATCGCATCGAAGCTTGGGGCGAGTCGATTTGCGTTGAGGTGGTAGCCACCAGCACTGAAGGCGGCGTGCTGGTCGTCGGAGAGGACCCGACGGAGACTCTCTACACCGCTGGCAACTCGTGCGGTGCCAAGATTGCTGGGTGCCTGCAGGAGCAGATTGTGATCGATGCGCTGGCTAGGGTCAGACAGGCGTGTGGGGGTTCGGGCGCTGGGGGATTTGTGATTGCGCGCA
>SXGT01221370.1_pt1 | contig 10873 bp, 9 predicted proteins | sample 3176221 | NCBI WGS metagenome assembly SXGT01 (sample SAMN11356862, study PRJNA531348) | freshwater metagenome | isolation source: freshwater sample F1-120 | place: China: Fuxian Lake, Yuxi | collected 2017-12-25
CCACCTGACGCACGTGCGCAACCTGCCGAGCATCATCGAGGCGGGCATGGTGATGCCGGCCGCTGCGCTGCGGGCGTCGGGCATCACGCCGGAGGTGTCGCTCGCGAGTGACCTCGTGCACGAACTGCGCGAGAGCGCCGAGGCGATGGACGGCGTGGCCGTGTCGGCGTGCGTGCCGATGTCGGTGACGCCGGCAGCGACGTGGTGGGCCGAGGTGCGCGATGGTGCGGCCGGCCCGACCTGGAGCGCTGCCGCCCGACGCGTGACCGCCACCGAGTTCGTGGTGCTCGGCGTCGACGTTGAGAGCCTCCCTGACGCGATCGTCACCGACGGCGACGCGGCGGCGCGGCTGACGAGCGTGTCGACTCCCGACACCCGCCAACGGATGTTCGCTCGCGCCGCGACCGACCCCGAGATGCTCGCCCGCTCTGAAGTGCTCGTGCCCGGGCCGCTGCCGCTCGCGAAGGTGGCGCTCGTCGCCGTGGCCTCGGAGCCGCGGCGCGATGAGGTGCGCGCGATGCTCGGTGACGCTGGAGTGCTGGCGCCGGGTGCGCGGGTTGTTGTGTATCCGCCGTGGTTCGTGGGGGAGCTGGGGGAGTAGCCCTTCGTTCGCTTGCCGCGGCATCTCTTGCGGTCGGTGGTGACGTCTAGCGTTGGTCGAAACGTCCACCCCTGCCCAGGAGCCCCGTGTACCTGACGACCACCGCGAACGACGAGCCCCTGCTTGTCACCTCCGCGAGCGACCTCACGCGCGCCTCTGCGTGCGAGTTCGCGGTCGCGCGCGATCTCGACGTGCGGCTCGGGCGCATCGACGCGATCGACGAACAAGTGGATGCCCTGCTCGACCGCACCGCCGAACTGGGTGACGCGCACGAGCGTGCGGTCATCGAGCGCTACCGAGAGACGCACACGGTTGTTGAGATCGCGCGGCCCGACGGACGTGGGCTCGACGCGCTCGGCGTGCGCGCGGCTGAAACCGAAGCGGCCCTGCGCGCGGGAGCCGACGTCGTCGTGCAGGGCACCTTCCTCGACCTCGAGAGCGACCCGGGCGAGTCGGGGCAGCTTCCCATCGCTTTCGTAGGCTTCGCCGACTTCCTGCTGCGAACCGGCGACAACACCTACCGCGTGCAAGACACCAAGCTCGCGCGCCGCGCGAAAGTCACCGCCCTCCTGCAGCTCGCCGCCTACGCCGAGCAACTCGAACGGCTCGGCATCGAGGTCGACCCCGAGGTCGACTTGCTGCTCGGCAACGGTGAGACGAGCATCCACCGCCTCGATGACATCGCTCCGGTGCTGCGCACGCGGCGGGCGCGCCTGCACCGGATGCTCCGCGCGCGCTACGCCGCCGATGCACCCATCGCGTGGCGCGACCCCAGCGTCACCTACTGCCGCAGCTGCGCCTGGTGCGAGTACGAGATCGCACTGCACGACGACGTGAGCCGCGTCGCGGGACTCACTGGAGCCCAGTGGCAGAGGCTCGGCGCGGCCGGCATCGAAACCGTGGCCCAACTGGCTGCACACACGGGCCCGATCGACGGCCTCAACGCCGGAACCCTCGACACTCTGCGCCTGCAAGCTGCGCTGCAGCACGAAGCCGTCGGAGCCGCGCCCGGCACACCCCCGCCCGTTCGCGTGCGCGACGCGAGCGCGCTGCACCGCCTGCCCGCGCCGAGCCCCGGCGACCTCTACTTCGACTTCGAAGGCGACCCGCTCTACACCGAAAACGACCCCAGCCGCTGGGGCCTGGACTACCTCTTCGGCATGGTCGACGCCGCATCGACGTTTACGCCCTATTGGGCTCACGACTTCGCCGCCGAACGGGATGCCCTACTCAACTTCCTCGCCGACGTCGAAGCCCGCCGGGCCGCTCACCCCGACCTGCACATCTACCACTACGCCGCCTACGAGCGCACCCACTTGCGCTCGCTCGCCGCCCGGCACGGAGTCGGCGAAGACACCATCGACACCTGGCTGCGCGAGGGCGTGCTCGTCGACCTGTATCCGATCGTGAAAGCTGCCCTGCGCATCGGCACCCCCAGCTACTCGATCAAGTACCTCGAGCCGCTCTACTGGCCCGGGGCCCGCGAAGGGGCTGAAGTCGCGCGGGGCGACGACTCCGTCGCCGAATACGTGCGGTCGCGCGCGCTCGAGGCTGCGGGTCAACACGACGAAGCGCAGCGCATTCTCGACGCCGTCGGCGACTACAACCAGGTCGACTGCGAAAGCACGCTGCGGCTCACCGCGTGGCTGCGGGGGCTCGCGGCAGAGCATCCCGCCGCGGCGGCCGCCCTCATCGAAGACGTGCCCGTCGAACGCGAAGTGCCCGATTCGCCGTTGCGCACCGCGCTGCTCGAGCTCGCGGCGAACGACGACGGCAGCCCCGGCGTCGAGCCAGACCGCAGCCCCGAACAGCGCGCCTACGCTTACGCGGCCGCCGCCATCGATTACCACCGCCGCGAACACAAGACCTTCTGGTGGGACCACTTCGACCGCATCGCCGCACCCCTCGACGAGTGGGCCGACACGCGCGACGTCTTCACCGTCGATAGGGATGCTCACCACGAGCAGTCCGACTGGATCAAGCCCACCCCGCGCAGCTCGCTCGGCCGCACGGTGCGACTGCGCGGCGCCTGGAGCGCCGGCAGCCGGCCCACCGTCGGTGGCAGGTCGGGGCCGTACGCGCTCTACGAGCAGCCCGCACCCTTCCCCCCGAGCAGCCGCGACCCCGGAGCCCGCTCCGCCCGGGCCATCACTCTTGTCGAGCTGCACGACGACGGTGTGACGTTCCGCGAGACCCTGCCGAAGGGGGTCGAGCCGTACACCGACCTGCCCGTCGCGCTCACGCCCGCGAGCCCGCCGCCACCCGGACAGCAGAAGCCCGCCATCGAAGAGTGGGGAGCGGCGCTTGTCGAGGCGGCGCTGCATGGTCGCTTGAGCGACGCAGGCGACGTCTCCCTTTGGCCGCGCGATGCTGTCGGTGACCTTCTGCGCAGGGTGCCGCCGCGCATCAAGGGAGCCCCAGAAGGGGCGGTGTTCGACTGCGTGTGGCCTGGCATGGGAGCTCGCTTTCCTGAGGAGCGGTACACGATCGAGACAGTGATCGCCCACCTGCTCGACCTCGACCACTCCTACCTCGCCGTGCAAGGCCCTCCCGGCACGGGCAAGACCTACCTCGGCTCCCGAGTCATCGCGACCCTTGCCGCCGAGCACGGCTGGCGCATCGGCGTTGTCGCGCAAGGCCACGCCACTGTCGAGCACGTGCTCGATCAGGTCGTCGCCGCAGGCCTCCCGCAGCGTCAGGTTGCCAAGGCTCCGCGCAGCGGCGCCGACCCCGCCGACTACGCGACTGCGCGCTACACGGTGCTCGGGGAGGCGGGCGACCTCTACGACTACGCGCTCAATCAGCCCGGCGGCTTCGTTATCGGCGGCACCGCGTGGGACTTCTCGAACCCCGACCGCGTGCGCCGCCGCAGCCTCGACCTGCTCGTCATCGACGAAGCCGGCCAGTACTCGCTCGCCGCCACCATCGCCGCAAGCATGAGCGCGAGGAACCTGCTCCTGCTGGGGGATCCGCAGCAGTTGCCGCAAGTGAGTCAAGGCACGCATCCCGAACCGATCGACGGCAGCGCCCTCGGCTACCTCAGCGAAGGCCACGACGTGCTGCCCGACGAGTTCGGCTACTTCCTCGCCGAAACCCGCCGCATGCACCCCGCACTCACCGCCGCCGTCTCGCAGCTCTCCTACGAGGGAGCCCTGCACTCGCACCCCACCGCGACCACGCGCGAGCTCGACGGCGTCGCGCCCGGCCTGCACCCGGTGTCCGTCGACCACCGCGACAACGCGACCGAGAGCGTGAAGGAAGCGCGCGAAGTCGTCGCGATCATCCAGCGACATCTGGGCCTGCAGTGGATGCCCGGCACTCGCGACGACGGAACCCCCCAGGGCGCCGCCCGCGCCTTCACGGCCCGCGACGCCATCGTCGTCACGCCCTACAACGCGCAGCAGCAGCTCATCCGCGAGCACCTCGACGCCACAGGACTCACCGACACCCGCGTCGGCACGGTCGACAAGTTTCAAGGCCAAGAAGCCGTCATCGCGATCGTGTCACTCGCCGCCTCGAGCCCCGCCGACGTGCCGCGCGGCATGGAGTTTCTGCTCAACCGCAACCGCCTCAACGTCGCCATCTCGCGTGCCCAATGGGCCGCCTACCTCGTGCACAGCCCCGCCCTCGTCGACTACCTGCCGCACACCCCGCACGGCGTCGCCGAACTCAGCGCGTTCCTGAGGCTGCTCGATCAGTAAGAGTCCTCCCCACCCGGCAGGGCGACATATAGCGCCACCAACTCATGCATTGGCGCCGCCGCGCGCGCTGAACACAGCCATCCTCGACGCCATGACCGGCAGCTACCGCACCCTCGTTCGCGACGACCTTCCCGACCGCGGCATCCCGCCCGAACTCGCCGACACCCTCGAAGCAAAACTCGCGCTCGCCCTCGGCCCAGCCATCCGCTGGCACCTCTGGCTGTTCTTCGTGCCACCCGAAGGCGCCAAACCGGGGGAGGGCGGCATGAGCATGCCCTGTGACGACCTGCCGCGCACGCCACCGCCCGACGCCTTCGACGTGCTCACCCGCGTCATCGGCAGCGTCGCTCCCGCCATCGGTAGCACCGAGATCATCCTCGCCCTCGAACGACGCGGCAGCCCCGAGCCCGGCCGCCTCGACCGCGCCTGGATGCGCCTCGTCACCACCGCGGCCGACGCCGTCGGCGTCACCGTGCGCAGCGTGCTCATCAGCCACACGCGGGGTGTGCGCGGCCACAATGCCCCCACCGTGGATGCTGCGCTCACGCTGCCCGCCGCGCCGCAGGGCGGCGACGACTGCTAACTCGTGGCTGAGCCCGTCTCGAGCGCGTACTCGAAGACTCCCGGCACGCTCGACCAGGTGACCCGAATGACGGCGGCGGGGCCGACCTCGTCGTAGGCCGTGCAGACGAACGATGTGCCCATGCCGGCCGGCGCCGTCTCGGGGCACATGACCGTGTACGTGACGCCCTGCTCGGCGAGCTCGGCAACGATCGTCGACTCGACAGTGCGCAGCTCGGCCGACGTCGCCTCCCGCGGCAGAAACAACGAGCCGACACTGACACCGATGCCCACGACGACCGACAGCACGATGTAGACCCACGTCGGCGCGACGCCGCGACGCATCGTGCGGTAGACGTGCACGGCGCGCACGAGCAAGTAGAAGAACGGACCAAGCAGAATCCACGCCACCGAAGGCCTGAACTCGTGGCCGAGCACCCCCAAGCGTCGATAGTCGGCGATCGCACCGAGCAGCAGCCACAGCAGCGCCACCACCACGACACTGAGGGCCACGAGCGGAGTCGCCGCGCTCGTACCGCCGTCGGTGAGCGCCCACACGAGCGCGCTGAGCCCCGCGCCCAGCAGAGGCGAGAGCGCGAGCATCCACGCCCCGCCCGTCGACACGCCGGTCGCCTGCCGCAACGGGCCAGAGCGCTGGTGACCCCACGAACGCTGCAGCGGCTCGTAGTCGACGCTCGCCATGTCGGCGGCAGAACTCGGGGCGGCGAGGGGAGTGCTCGACCACGACGGCGACCCGGGCGCCGCAGGTGCGAGACCCGAACCGCCCGCGAACGGAGCAGGCGCATCGAACGGTGCAGCATCAAACGGTGCCGCGTCGAAGGCAGGCGCCCCGAATGACGGCCCCCCGAATGACGGCGCCCCGAACGACGGAGCGGCGAAACCGGAGGGCGCGGCACCGGGATGCTCGCTCTCCGTCGCTCCAGCCTCAGGTTGCGCGGCCGGCGGACTGTAGCTCGGGGGCACGAGGCGCACGGGCTCCGAGATCGGCAGCGACGTGCTTCGAGTCGTTCGACGAGAGCCTTCGCCCGGGTTCGCGTCGGCCGGCACCAGCGGCACACCAGGAGCGGCGAAGTCGCCTGCGGCAGCGAAGCCGCTGCTCGGCGGCACGTCGTCGAGCATGGTCGAGGGGGACGGCGCCGGCGCGACAATCGCCGGTGAGGGAGCGGGCGCGGGAGCGGCGGGCGCAGGTGGGGCGGGCTCGGCCAACGCGGTGCCGGATGCGGCGGCAGGGTTGGGCTGGGTGTGCTCGCTCCACGACGAGCCGTCCCACCAGCGAATCAGCGAAGGGTCGGTCGCATCGGCGTACCACCCCGGTGCCGGGTTGTCCCCGCTCATCAGCCCTCCTCGCTCGACTGTGCATGTTGCAAGTCTGAGCAAGTGTAGGCCTGAGCGAGCCTCAGGGCGACGGGATGGAGGGTTGTGCTGTGAGTGCTTAGCCCGGGTCGCCCTGCGCGGGCGGCGCGCCGGGGTCGGTGCGCTCGTCGGCGGCGTGCGCGTCGCCTTGTGAACCGCCGTCGGCGTCGTGCCCGCTGCGGTCGTCATCGTGATCGGCGTCGAGGAAATCGTCTTGGTTCGGCGTCACGTGGCCCTCGTCGAGCACCTGCTCGCCGGCGGAGACGTTGTCGTCATCCTCGGGGTTGCCGTTCTGCGTGTTGCCGTTCTGCGTGTTGCCGATCTCAGTGCCGGAGCTGTCGGTGTTGCTCGTCATGTCGCACCTTTCGCGCGGGAAGTTCGAGAGTTGGCGGTGCCCGTGCCTCCCGAAGACACGGGCACCCGAGAATCACGCCGACCGGCCTCGGCACGGCGTGATCCGTCCGTCGCGTCTCGGCGTCGTCGCCGCTCCACGAGGTTTCAGAGAAGGTATGTCAGTGCCGCGGGACTAGATCGCGCCACCACCGTCAACGTCGTCAGATCGAGGCTGGTCGGTGCCCTCGACGCGGTTGCCGTCGAAGTTCTCATCAGCGGTCTCGATGTCGGCGATGCTTTCGCTCGACTCGTCGTCGCCCTGGCCGGCGCCGAAATCGCCCTGGGCTCCCGGGTTCTCGCCCTGCGTCGGCTCGTCGCCGTGCTCGCTGCTGTGATCGCTGTCGTGCTCGTGCTCGTTGTCGTGGTGATCCATGGTGTTCCCCCTTGCGCTCGGCGGGTCTGTGTGGAGCGTGAACCCCGTGGCTTGTGAACCCCGTGGGCGTGAGCCCCGACCTGCGTGCTCCAGTCAAGCCGGTGCCCGAGGTCTCGTCACGGGGTAGACACCGAGCGCCAAGAGGTCTACTGTCTGCGCGCGAAACGTCGGTCTGTCGAACTCCTGCGGGATACTCGCACCGTGAGCATCCACGCAGCACCGACCCCTCGCCCGAGCGGGCTGCGCGTGCTCGGCGGGCTCATTGCCGACTACACCTACGTGTTTCGGTCGCGACTTCGCTGGTGGCGGTACGGGCCGAAACCCCCGCAGCCGCTCGAGAGCGCTGAGGGCGATCTGCCGCCCGTGCTGCTCATTCCGGGGGTGTTCGAGACGTGGCACTACCTCAAGCCCTTGCACGATGCTCTGCGCGAGCGCGGGCATGCCGTGCACGCGGTGCCCGAGCTCGGCTTCAACCGGCACCCCATCGCTGAGGTCGCCGCGATGCTCGCCGCCTACGTCGAGCATCGTGACCTGCGCGATGTCGTCATCGTCGCCCACAGCAAAGGCGGGCTCATCGGCACCCTGTTGCTGCGCGACGACGAACTGGCAGCTTCTGAGGGGCAGGCGCGACGGTTCTCGCGCATGATCTCGCTCAACACCCCTTATGCCGGCAGCCCGCTCTCGCATTATGCCGTGGGGCCGTGGCGCGAGTTTCGGCCGACCCTGCCCGTCATCGGCGAGGTCGGGGCCGCGCACGCCGCCCACGCGCGCACGCACGTGCTGCGGGCGGCGTACGACCAGTACGTGCCGGCCGAGAGCGCGGTGCTGCCGGGCGCGGCCGAGAACGTCGAGTTGCCGCACGTCGGGCACTTTCGGCTGCTGGGGCTGCCGACCGTCATCGACGACGTGCTCGCGCGAGTGCCGCTGCGCCGGGCGTGAGCGCCGCATCCACTCTTACTTGACGGCGTGACCGCCCTGAGTCCAGCCCTTGCCCTCAAGCTGGTCTTCGGCGCCGGGGGAGTTCTCGTCGGGTCGCGCGTGCGGCACGCCAGCAGGCGTTGCGCCGATCGCGGCGTCGTCGGGCTCGCCGGCTTCGAGGTTCGGCTCGTCGATGCGCGACTGCTGGTCGTCGCTGAAGCTCTCGTCGTGCTTCGTCGGGTGATTCTCGTTGGTCGACATCAGTCGCCTCCTGTGCTCGTGCCGTGGTCGTGGTCGCCAGCCGGATGACCGACGACTCACCCCAGTCAACGCTCGGTGGGGGAGGGCGTCACGGGCTAGACACGTGGCATCGATCTCGTTAGCCTCACTGCCCGCTCCGTTGTCGCGCAGGCGGACCTGACAGAATCACGTCATGCCCGCTGCCGACACCCTTGCCCCTGTGGATGCTCGCTCGACGTTCACCTGGAAGCTCTTGCCCGCGGCGATCGTCGTGACGTCGGCGATTCCCCTGTTCGGCTTCGAGAACCGGTTGCTCGGCTACCCGTGGCTCGTCCTCGGGCTCGTCGTCGCCTACTTCGTCGACCGCGAGCTCATGCGCGATCTCGGCATCATCGCCGCGGGCCTCATCGTGGTGAGCACGGTGAGCGTCAAGGCCGATATCTCGTGGCCCAACTTCTTCTTGCTCGGGTTCGTGCTGAGTCTCGCGGTGCTCGTGCCGTTCGTGCTCGACCGCTTCGTGTTCAAGCGGCGGGTGATCCGTTTTCCGTGGCGCGGCGGCCAGAAGTGGCAGCTGTGGGAGAAGTCATATCTCTTCGCCGTGCCGTTCCTCGGATGGCTGATCCTGCCGTTCTACTTCATCACCTCGGGTGCCTACCAGAACTGGCCCGCCGTCACCGAGGCCTCAGAAATCGCGCGACTGTTCGTGGGCGTGAACGCCGTCGGCATCTGGGACGAGCTGTTCTTCATCTGCACCGTCTACGTGCTGTTGCTGCGGCACTTCCCTCTGCTGACGGCCAACATTCTGCAGGCGATCGTGTTCGTGAGCTTCCTTTGGGAGCTGGGCTACCAGGCCTGGGGCCCGCTCATGACGATCCCGTTCGCGCTGCTGCAGGGCTGGATCTTCCACCGCACCAAGTCGCTCACCTACGTGATCATCGTGCACTTGCTGTTCGACCTCGTGGTCTTCCTCGCCATCGTGCACGCCCACAACCCCGGCGTCTTCCCGTTCTTCCTCGTGCAGAGTCCCACGGGCTGAGGCCCGCGCGCGTGTGTCAACAATTCAGGACCTACGCGCGCGAGCATTCGAGCTGTGCGTGCGATTTAGCCTTCGACCAGCGCGGTGCAGTCCAGTGATCCTGAATTGTCGACAATCGTGATCGCGATGCCTTCAGCGTCGAGCACGCCGTAGGCGATCTGGCAATTGCCGATGCGCGCGGCCTCGTCGAGCTCGCCAGGGAAGGTGAAGGTCACGGCGTCGGCGGCAGTGAACTCCACGCTGGGCATGGGGTCACGTCCTTCGGCGTAGGTTTCAGCGGCGATCGCCGCGAAGCTGCTGACCAGCTCGGCGCCGATGACGGTGACTTCACCGTCTCCGCTGTCATCACTGCTCTCGTCGGTCGCGCCGCCCGTGTCACCCGCCGAGGCCTCGTCGGGCACGATGTCGTCGACGCTCGGCGTGCTGGCCGAGCAGCCCGAGAGCGCGAGGGCCAGCGCCCCCGCGACGGCGAACGTACGAATCGAGAGCAGGGCAGCGGCGCGGCCGCGCAGAACGGTGTCAGTCATGGCTTCATCGTGCTGCCGCGTGCCGCTGCCCGCCATGAGCAGGTTCTACTCACCGCGCGTCAACAACTCAGGACTACCGCGCGGTGCGGCTGAGCGGCGTGCGTCAACAATTCAGGACAACACTCTGAAACACGCGGCACGGGATGCTCGCACTGGGCCGCGACCACGCGTGAGCATCCACGTTGTCCTGAATTGTTGACGCACTGCCCACGTACCAGGTCCTGGATGGTCGTCCCACCACAGTGGGGCAGACTCGAGAGGTGGACCTGCTCGAACGCATGCCGAAGCCCTACGACGCGGGTGAGGCGTTCGACGCGATCGAAAACTGGGTCACAAGCCGAGGGTTCACGCTCTATCCGGCGCAAGAGGAGGCGATCTTCGAGCTCGTCGCGGGTGCGCACGTCGTGCTCGCCACCCCCACGGGTTCGGGCAAGAGCCTGGTCGCGGTCGCCGCCCACGCGATCGCCCTCGCGCAAGGGCAGCGCACCTACTACACGGCGCCGATCAAAGCGCTCGTGAGCGAGAAGTTCTTTCAGCTCGTCGACATCTTCGGCGCCGAGAACGTCGGGCTCGTCACGGGCGACTCGAGCGTCAACGGTGACGCTCCGATCATTTGCTGCACGGCCGAGATTCTGGCCAACCAGGCGCTGCGGCACGGCACCGCGCTCAAGGTCGGCATGGTCGTCATGGACGAGTTTCACTACTACGCCGAACCCGATCGCGGTTGGGCGTGGCAGGTGCCGCTGCTCGAACTGCCGCAGAGCCGCTTTCTGCTCATGAGCGCGACGCTCGGCGACATGTCGAGCATCGCCGACGACCTGCAACGCCGCACGGGGCATCCGGTCAGCGAAGTGACCCACACCGAGCGACCGATTCCGCTGACCTTCGACTATCGCCGCACTCCCGTGCACGAGACCGTCGAGAACCTGCTCGAAGGGCAGCAGGCGCCGATCTACATCGTGCACTTCAGCCAGGCAGCGGCAATGGAGCGCGCGCAAGCCTTGGCGAGCATCCGCATGATCACGCGCGAACAGCGCGATGATATCGCGAGAGAGCTCGGCGACTTCCGCTTCGCCACCGGTTTCGGCACCACGCTCAGTCGGCTCGTGCGCAGCGGCATCGGGGTGCACCACGCCGGCATGCTGCCGA
>SXGT01542120.1_pt1 | contig 10873 bp, 9 predicted proteins | sample 3176221 | NCBI WGS metagenome assembly SXGT01 (sample SAMN11356862, study PRJNA531348) | freshwater metagenome | isolation source: freshwater sample F1-120 | place: China: Fuxian Lake, Yuxi | collected 2017-12-25
ATAGGGGACTAAATCCTTGAAGAGTTTTTCCCCCGACTGCAAAAGCAAATACCCGCCGATCAAGCCGCCAATAATACTGACTGGGATAATTGTCCATAGCCTGCGTTCCTGTCCGCGCAAATCGTTGCCTTGTGCAAAGGTGCCGCCGAAGTAGCCGGGGCAAAGCGCTACGGTATTAGTTACATTTGCAGCCACAGCAGGGACGCCCACCATCGTCAATATCGGAAACGTGATTAAAGTCCCGCCGCCAGCGAGGGCGTTAACTACCCCAGCCGCCAAAGCAGCAAGACCGATGAGTACGAAGTCAAATCCACTAAGCATGAAGTGATGTCCTTGTTGAATTACTCAATTGCTCCGCGCAGCTTCCGTGCCAGTTTTCCAAAATGCGGCGTGTAGCGGATGTCATCATTTCGCGGGCGGGGGAGGTCAACGTTTACCTCCAATTTTATTTTTCCTGGACGCTGGGTTAATACCAAGACTTTGTCTGCGAGAAATAATGATTCGTTGATGGAATGTGTGACCATGATGATCGTCTTTTGCTTTACCTGCCAGATGCGCGATAACTCCATCCACATGCGTTCGCGGGTGATCGCATCCAGCGAGCCAAAAGGCTCGTCGAGCAGAAGCAGGTCCGGGTCGTGGATGAGCGCGCGCGCGATTCCCACACGCTGTGCCATGCCACCGGACAAATCGCGCGGCCATGAATCTTCGAATCCATTTAAGCCAACCAGCTCGACCATCTCCTGTGCTTTGATACGTGCCTGGGTTTCATCCATGCCGTCCAGTTCAAGCGGCAGTTTGATGTTATCCATCACAGTGCGCCAGGGCATTAGGTGGGCTTGTTGAAAGACCATGCCGATCTTGGGCTGCTGGTTGTGGATGAAATCCACCTGTCCCGAGGACGGTTTCAACAGCCCTGCGAGAATTCTCAAAAGGGTTGTCTTGCCTGAACCCGAAGGACCAAGAAAACAAATGAAATCACGCGGACGGACATCGAAAGAAATATCATCGAGCGCATGCAGTCCGCCGTTGCTGTCAGGGAAGACAACGGTGAGGTCTTTTACGGTGAGGATGGGAGTAGTGGTCATGGGTAAATTTTCACCACAAAGGGCACAAAGGAAATCCTTTATGCTCTTTGCAGTTAATAATTTTTTACGGTACGAATTGATTCGTGAACGCTTTGTTTAAATCCAATTTTTCTGTGATCAAGTCCATCTCAAGCAAAATGTCTTGCATATTTCCCCAGGCTTGCGGGTCCGAATATCCGAGACGCTCCGCTTTCCACATTTCACTGGATGTGGCAAGGACTTCCTTTTGCACAACTTCATCGAGATCGACAAAGTTTGGAATATGGGTCGCGCTCAAGGCATACGCATCATCGGGATTCTCGATCGTATATTTCAATCCCTTCAAAAAGGCTCCGACGAACGCGCTCACCAATTGTGGGTCTTCTGCGATCACTTTTTCACTGGCGATGATGCCGTTCGATGCAAGCTGTAAATAATCAGCCACGCGTAATTCTGTCACATCGAAACCCTGCGCTTTCAACTGGATTGGCTCATTCGCTGCATAGCCAACCACCACTTGCTGTTGATCGGTCGCCAATACTTCCACTTGGTTGAAACCAACCGCTTCAAGTTCCACATCTGATTCAGTCAGCCCTGCCGAAAACAGCAGTGCGCGCAAGCCCACATAGTTTGCGCCAAATAAACCGGGCAGCCCGATCTTTCTACCTTTCAAATCCTGCGGCGAAGCGATTCCTGCATCACGCTTTGAAACTACTGAGATCGGATACTGCTGATACCACGCGGCAACATAAGTCACAGGCACACCTTGCGCCCGCGCCAGCAAAACCTGTTCGCCCGAAACCACTGCAAACGGCAGCTCGCCTGCGCCAACCAACTTCACGCCATCGGTCTCGAACGAATAATCAAACTCAACCTCGATGCCCGCATCCTTGAAATATCCTTTTTCGATGGCGGCATATAACGGCGCAAACTGGATATTGGCGATATACCCCAGCGGCAGTCGGATGTGAGTCAGCGCGTCGTTCTTAACCTGTGATCTGCCACAAGCCGAAAGGCTGATCGCCAGCCCAAGCATGAGTAAAACTAATTTCTTGAACATTGTATTTCTCCTTAAATTTTTAACGCCCGAACGTTTAAACATCCAAACGGTTTTGCCATTTCAAAAATCTTTTTTCAAGCAAGGTCACAATTCCGTATAACGCCAAAGCCAGCGCAACCAGCATGATGACCGCCACAAAGACCATCGACGTGTCGTATTGAAAATCTCCGACTTTTAATAAAAATCCGAGACCCGCTTTTGCGTCCACCAATTCTCCGACGATCGCGCCGATGACCGACAAGGTCGCGCCGATCCGCAGGCCGCCCAGCAATACTGGCAGGGATGCAGGAACTTCGAGTTTGGACATCACCTGCCAGCGCGAGGCGCGCAGGGAATTCATCATGTCGTATAACGCGGGCGGAACTGCGCGCACACCCACGACTGTATTCACTAAAACGGGGAAGAACACGATCAGCGCACAAATGACCACTTTGGAAATGATCCCATGTCCCAGCCAGATGACAAGCAAAGGCGCAATGGCAACGACAGGGATCGCCTGACTCGCCACAAGATATGGCGAGAGTATTTTTTCAAGCGAGCGTGATTTGGCAAGCATGTATCCGAGCAGGGTGGCAAGTGTCACACCGACCAATAATCCAAGCGTGATCTCCAGCAGGGTGACGCCTGTGTGATACAGCAGACTTCCATCTGCAAGAGACTTGAGCAGACGCATCCACACATCCATGGGGGATGGCAGGATGAATCGCGGCAGTCCGCTCAGACGTGTGAACAATCCCCAGGCCAGAATGCCGAGGATGATGGAGAAAATTCCGAGCCAACGTGAGAAGGATGGTTTCATAATTTTTTGTAGGGGCGGCGTTCTGCCGCCCGATATTAGGCATGTATTGGGTGAGGATGACCTCGCCTCTATGCCAATAAAAAAACGCCTCGCTGGAATAAACTGCGGGGCGTAAGGGCAGGCAAAGGCGGAGTCTGAGGCGTTCATTCACGTTTAAAAAATCCCGAAAACAATAAATGTTTTCGGGACGTGAATCCGCTCAGTGACCACGCAGGTCCTGTCGTGATTGCCTTCTACTATCCAGACTATACTGTCGGCCTCGGAATTACGCCGAGTCATGCCCGCTTTTTGCGGTACCCATTTCCCAAAGAGGAAATTGTCACTGCCCAAAGAGGCTCGTGGGCTTTACCACCGATCGGGAATTCACTTGCACCATATTGCTTTGTGCAGGTGTCACCCTGCCCCGAAGGTTAAATATTCAATTTTTAAAATTATTATAGTGTACTAAGCTTTGATAATGCAATCTACGGGGCAAACTTCAACGCATTTGGGCGCATCAAAGTGACCTTCACATTCGACACAGGTGGCCTGGTCGATAACGTAGAGTGTGCCATCGCCTTCGGTGATGGAATTGGTGGGGCACTCGGGCAGGCACGCGCCACAGGCGATGCAATCTTCAGTAATTTTCATGGACATGGTTTTTGTCTCCTTGGATTAGTTTTTTTAATTATAACGTAACCTGCCTAAAGATACCTGATGGACTTAAGTAGGTTTAGTGTCAAATGTCATCGGTTTAGTGGAATTTGTCACGCAGGGAGATTACCTTGTTTTATCCTTGGCAACATTTTACTTCAACTGCGCCTTGATCTTCTCAGCGGTATCTTTATATCCATCCAGCTTCTCGCGTTCCTTTTGGACTAGCGCGGCGGGGGCTTTGTTGGCGAAGTCACTGGAGAGAAGTTTTTCCAGACGTTCAATGTGAGATTGCGCCTCTTTCAATTCTTTTTCAAGACGCGGCTTGTCGGTGGCGAGGTCAACTGTGCCAGCGAGCGGAATGTAAATCTCGACCGAGCCAACCACAAGCACGGCTGCATCTTCGGGTTTCTCGGTCAGGGATTCTTGAATGCTGAGAAGTGAGAAGTCCAAGCCTGCAAGGGATGCGATCATTTGAGCCTGATCTTTTAGCAGATCAGTGTTGTCGCCTGCAGAGATATTTGCTGCAAGTTTCTTCGATGGCGCGATGTTCTTTTCTGCGCGCAGATTGCGGATGGAACGAACCAACTCTTGAATGAGCGTGAAGTCCGCGATCTTTGATTCTTCCCATCCTTCTGGGTCACGCGGCTCGGGGAATTTGGCAACGATCAACGCAACAGGCCAGTCTTTGGCGATATCCGAGATTGGCGCTTCGAGAAGTGCAGTTCGGAGGTGTCCCCACACTTCTTCAGTGATGAATGGCGTGAATGGGTGAAGCAGACGCAATGAAATATCAAACACGCGTACGAGTGTTTCCACGGTCTGCTGTTTGGTCGCTTCGTTTTGCATTTGTCCCTTCGCGATCTCCACATACCAATCTGCGAAATCGTTCCAAAGGAATTCGTAAATCTGCTGACCAGCCTGTCCGTACTGGAAGTTTTGGAACTGGCGTTCCACGTCGCGGATGAGGATTTGGAGCTTGGCCCAGATCCAGGAATCGGCGAGTGACCAGTTATCAGTGGTCAGTGTGCCGACTTTCCCATCTTCCATTGAATCAATTGCATTTATTACGAAGCGCCCCGCATTCCAAATCTTATTTGCAAAATTGCGGTTGGCTTCGACTTTCTTAATGCCGACGTTTGTATCATTTCCGGGTGTGGAACCAACCAGCATTGTGAAGCGAAGCGCATCTGTCCCGAACTCGTCCATCACGACCAGCGGATCAAGCACATTGCCTTTGGTCTTGGACATTTTATGTCCATGCTCATCGCGGACAAGTCCGTGCAGGTAGACGGTATGGAACGGCGGGACTTCTGTAAATTCAAGCCCGGTCATGATCATGCGTGCGACCCAGAAGAACAAAATGTCGTAGCCCGTCTCCATGTACGAGGTTGGGTAAAAATATTTCAGGTCGGGTGTTTGTTCGGGCCAGCCCAATGTGGAGAACGGCCACAAGCCCGAAGAGAACCACGTATCCAACACATCGTCGTCCTGATGAATTTCCTTCGAGCCGCAGGTGGCGCATTGAGTTGGATCTTCGCGTGCCACGGTCATGTGGTGATTCGGGCAATACCAAACCGGGATGCGATGTCCCCACCAAAGCTGGCGGCTGATGCACCAATCTTTGATGTTATCGAGCCAGTTGTAATAAACTTTTTCAAAACGCTCAGGCACGATCCTGATCTGTCCGCTATGCACCGCATCCAGACCTTTGCTCGCGAGCGTTTCCATTTTTACGAACCATTGCTCCGAGATCATCGGCTCGACAATTTCGCCGCCGCGCTGTGAGCGTGGGATGGTGGTGGTGTACGGCTCAGTCTTGATGACAAGTCCGGCGACTTTCATATCCGCCCAGATATTTTTGCGCGCATCGACTCGATCCTGACCTTGATACTTGCCGCCGTTCTCGCTGACCTTTGCCTCTTTGTCGAGCATGGAGATGATTGGCAGGTTATGACGCTGCGCGATGGCATAGTCGTTCGGGTCGTGGCCTGGCGTGATCTTAAGTGCCCCTGTACCAAATTCCATGCTGACGTAATCGTCGGCGATGATGGGAATCTCGCGCCCGAGAATCGGCACGACGGCTTTTTTGCCGATGAATTTTTTAAAGCGTTCATCCTCAGGGTGGACTGCCACAGCGGTATCCCCAAGAATCGTTTCGGGACGGATGGTGGCGACGGGGATGTATTCGTCTGATCCTACGATCATATATTTGAAATAATATAACGTGGCTTGTTCTTCGCTGTATTCCACTTCGAGGTCTGAAACAGCGGTCTTGAGTTGAGGCGACCAATTGACGAGACGCGGGCCGCGATAGATCAGTCCTTTTTCATAGAGGCGCACAAAAGCCTCTCGGACTGCCCGACTCAGCCCCTCATCCAGCGTGAAGCGTTCCCTGTCCCAGTCACAGGATGCGCCGAGGCGTCGAATCTGGTTGTAGATCATGCCGCCGTATTTATGTTTCCATTCCCAGGTGCGGGCAACGAATTTTTCACGACCAAATTCTTCGCGCGTGATTTCCTCAGTTTTGAGTAAGTCACGTTCCACCATTAATTGCGTGGCAATTCCCGCATGATCCGAGCCTGGCACCCACAACGTGGAATAACCTTTCATGCGGTGATACCGAATCATTAGGTCTTCGACGCTGACGAACATGGCGTGACCGATATGCAGTTCACCCGTCACATTGGGCGGAGGGATCGAAATCACGAACGGCTTGACGTTCGGGTCGAAATCAGGTTTGTTGGGGTCGTTGTGCGGCTTAAAGAATCCGCCCGCTTCCCACATGGCATAGATGCGGGATTCGGTGGCTTTGAAATCGTAGGCTTTGGGTAACTCTTGTTTGGTCATTCTGGCTCCTCATGTCATTGCGAGCGCACCAATCTCCTTCGCAACGACATAACTTAAAATAAAAACACTCCGTCCATAATGAGGACGAAGTGTAAACTTCGCGGTACCACCTCAATTCGTTGATCGCTCAACGCACTCGGTAACTGACTAACATCAGTTTATGCTGTAACGGGCAATCCCGTGCCGTTCTACTTTCACGAAGATTTCTTCGGCAAAATTATCAGATGACTTCGGCAACTTTTTACTGTGGAAGTTTCCAGCCAATGACTTCCTTCTCTATCAGCAATTCAACCGCTTACTACTTCTGAATGGCTGGGATTATATGCGTGGGATGGGAATGCGTCAAGAATTTTTCCCGGTTTTTTTTATGAACACCCTGGCAAATGGCGATATAAACTGTGCAAGAATAAAGACGATCCGATACCACCATGGTGCGACCAGTTGACTTTGTCCCCGCTGCATTGCCCGAACGATGAGGCTGGCTGCTGTTTCTACCGGCAGGTCCAGCCGCCGATACCAGTTTGGCTGTCCTGTGCGCGGATGTGAAATGGACTGGGCAAAGTCTGTTCCACGCAGAGGACCCAGAATAGCAAGCAATGTCCGCGCGCCTTCAAGCCGGGTGGAACGTGTAAAAACATGTACCGAAGTTTTGCTCGCCGCGTACAAACTCATCGATGGCAGGTTCATCTCGCCAGATACCGAGCCAATGTTGACGATCAACTCCAGCGGAGATAAGCCTGCGATCAATTCCAGCGGCCCCAATGTGTTGACTTGCATTACGCGCTCGATCTCATCCACTGTGAGTTGATTCAACTGTGAGTGACTCCCGATTCCTGCACAGTTGATGAGGATGTCAATTTGTGTTTGTGATTTCACGGATTGAATGAGATTTTTCCGTTCGCTCAAATCGCTCAGGTCACAGGGAAGTAACTTTGGAGGATTGCTCAACTCGCGAGCGAGCGCAGAAAGGCTTTCGGTGTCGCGATCTACCAGAAACAGCGAACAGCCCAAAGGGGCAAGAAGAAGCGCAAGCTCCCGTCCAAGTCCACGCGCCGCGCCTGTGATCAAAATTGTCTGGTTGTGTAATTCCATTTTATGGGTTGTCAGCCTGACCTACAGAATCTGCGATAGATTGGTCCAAAGTGAAATTCGGTTCCCAGCCCATTTCGGCTTTTATCTTTTCGTGCGAGCAAGGTTTGTCAATATTCATCTGCGAAGGGCGGCGGATGCCGGGGTTTAGGTTTAATGCATCAAGCAGGGCGATAATGCCGTCTGCAAGCTTTATTCCAAAAGATGAGAGCGGAATGACGCGCGTCTTTTTTCCAAGGTGCCTGACGATGGCACGGGTGAATTCGATCATGCTGGCGTTGTGAGATGAAACGAGATAGCGCTCGCCGCTACGGCCTTTGGTGAGCGCAAGCGTCACTGCACGGGCGACATCGCGTACATCCACAAATGCGTTGATGTAATTTATCATTGGCAAAATTGGAAATTTTCGAACCGAGTTAATGGCGGTTTCCACACGCTCCGAACCGGGGCCGAGGATCACGCTTGGGTTGAGCATGATAACTCGCATGGTGTCTTTGATTTCATATAATTCAATTTCGCTCAAACGTTTGGTGTAGCCATAAATATCGTATTTCTTTTTGTATTCCATGTCCGGGAAAAAGGTTTCATCTGTAATTTGTGGTGGGCGGAACTCAACCGCTGAAATGGAACTTATGAAAATGAAATTCTTGCATCCTGCTTCACGTGAAGCTTGTGCAAGATTGCGCGTGCCGATCACATTGGCGTCAAAAACTTTTTGTGCATCAGCTTTTATAAAAGAAACCATTGCCGCATTATGGATAACCGTATCCACACCTTTAAGATGTTCTGCAAAAGATTCGGGTTGGGTCAACTCACCTCTGACCCATTGCACCCGGTCAAGTTTTTTGAGGTTCAAAAATGTTTTGCGCTGCGTGCGGGTCAAAACCCGCAATTCTCCCTGCGGGTCGAAATCATGGATGGCCTGCACGATGTATTGTCCAAGGAAGCCGAAGCCGCCTGTGATGAAGTATGTGGTCATGGGATTCCTTTTCAGTGTTTAGCGCTCTTTATTTGCAGTCCAATATTTGCACAATGCTGGCTTCAGGCAAAGAGAAAATTGTTTTATACCACTCAGGTTTTGTATCTGCAAAGCTGCGATTAAAACTACGCGGCAAATTTCCAAAATAAATGAGATCCACTTGTTGCTGACAGAGCAGGTCATACGTGCTCTGGATGGCGAAGTCAGTAGAGTAGGGCAGGGTAAGGGTTGTTCGCCCGGTCAACGGTGCGATCCAAACCCCTGCGTCGGCGCCTGCCCCGGACATGGGCGAGCCGAAGGCATTCAGACTCAAATCTGCGGTGGAGATGGCGACTCGCGCGCTGGCGGGCGTGTGATTGTCCATCCAATCCAACGCCACGGCATCGTCGCGACTCACCAATTGGCAGCACTCTGACGGACCAAAATTGTACGTTGCCCACGCGTGAATAATGACAACAACTGCGAAACCAATCACCACCAACTTGGGCAGGCGCGTTGCTCCCAGCCCGCCGAGAAATGCCAACGGCAGGTAAAAGGTCATTTCCACAAGCGGTCTGTCCAGCAGGGTCAACACTGATGTAACGGGAATAAACATTGCAGCCAGCATAAATAGCATGGCAAGCATGGAGATAACTATCAGACGGGGAAATGATCGGAAGACAGAAGCAGCTAAAATTCCGACCAGAAGCGTGACCCAGATTCCATACGGTTCAAAGATCGGACCGATAACCTGGTTTCGCATAATTAGTAGGATCGCCATCCCCAGCATTGCGCTGGTCAACGCGAAAATTAGTTTCTTCTGCGGCACCGCAGATATTATCCATGCCGCACCGAAGATCCCCAGCAAAATAATTGAACGGCTATGAATAATGATCGAGGCCGCCATGCCTGCTGCAAAAAGCAGGCGGTTCTTTATGAGCGCTGCGCCAAGTGTGAATTGGATCAGAAGCAGAACTAACAACGCGGGATATTTACCCCAGTTCACTGCATGAGCTGGCATGAACCAGCCGAACGCGGCAAGCGTCATGCCCCAAAAAGCTGCTGAGTTTGAGTTGGTGATGCGATGAATAAAAAAATACATTGGCATGGGAATTGCCGCCAATATGATCTGTCCGAAAAATAGCATGACTTGCCCGGGGTTTGTGCGTGTGAGCAATAGAAACGCCGCAACGATCACATGATAGCCGACATGATAATAGGATGTTGTAAAGACATCGCCCTTGTTGATCAGTGACTGGATAATACGATAGTGTTCTGCGGAGTCGAAATATGAAGGCAAAACCAGGTTGGCAGAAAATCCCAGACGCATGAAAACGAAGAAGATGAAAATAATTACTGGGACAAAAAAATCAAGCGAGATACATCTCCACACAGCACGGACTGCAAATCCCGTACTGATAATTATGAACGCAAGCGTAATGATCGAAATTAGATGGACGGGGATGAAAAAACTCAGGGCTAGTACACTGGCAGAGATCAACAGGGCGGGTAAGGGCCATCCGCTTAGAGCCAGGGCGATTAAACTTTTGTCACCGAATTGTGTTCCTGTTATTTTTTTTAGGATGGCAAAAGTTAATAGCGTCTCCCAGCTCACGGCGGCAAGAATCGCAAGGATAAGCTCCCAGTTCTGGGCAAGGAAACGAGTATTATTTATGAACAAGTCGCCGTTCATAAATAATACTCATGGATAGGCTACATCTGGTGTTGAGACAGGTGTATTTGTTGATGTGGTCTGGGTTGGAGTGATGATATCCTCTGCCGTCTCACTTGGAGTTGGGCTGACACGCCTGGTTGGAGCGGGGAATGGCGTTGGGGTTTCGTCACCACTTGGAGTGTTTTCAGGCACGCTGATGGGCGTTGCGAGTGCAATCGCCGAGACCACAAATGTCCCGCGAGCGATCAATCTGTCCCCGTCAGTGGTATACACTTCAAGTTCAATTGTTTCTCCAAGCGGTGTGCGGATACCCGTGCAGTATGCGCTGGTCGTTACCAATTCAGCCACCTCGCATGAATATACGCTGACCGTTCCTCTATTACTAGCTTTTACATAGAACGGGGAGAAATCTGCTTCGGGTAATTGAAAATTGATTATCATACGGTTGAGGTTGTTTGCGCCGAAAGAGACGATGCATAGGCCGCTGGCATCCTCGTCACACAAGGTCACATTAGCAACGGGTGTCTCTTCAATATTATTATTTGATCCGAGCAGGTTTTTTATGACCAGCGCGAGAATAGCGAACCAAAACAGCAGAAAAACAAATCCGATCGCTCCCAGAACAATAAAAGTTTTCTTTTGTTTCATAATTACCTCGATACTTCTTGAATAATGCCGCAATATTTTTCTGTTTAATTTTGAGTCATTTCCATTGATGATACATCAAAACGCGCTTGATTTC
>SXGT01563042.1_pt1 | contig 10872 bp, 10 predicted proteins | sample 3176221 | NCBI WGS metagenome assembly SXGT01 (sample SAMN11356862, study PRJNA531348) | freshwater metagenome | isolation source: freshwater sample F1-120 | place: China: Fuxian Lake, Yuxi | collected 2017-12-25
ACCGAGCTCGTGGCGGGGGGGCGCACGCTCAAGCGGGTGGCCCCCATCCGGTGGAACAGCCCGGACAACCCCGGGGCCGACGTGTGCGCGGTGTCGCGCGGCCTCTTGGGGTACGCCACGCTCGGCGCGTGGCGCACGGTGATCGACTACCCGGGCGAGCGGTTCGTCCTGGAGACCCCGCGGAAGCGCCGCACGTTCGACGCCGCCGCAACGTGGTTGGCGCAGGACCGCGCGCGCTTCGGCGACGACCCGTCGCGCGCGGGGGACCGCGCCCGCGTCCTCATCGGGCACGATGAGCTCACCGAAGCGCGAAAGGTCGTCGCGGCCGCGCTGGCGGCGCGCAGCGACGAGCCGGCGCTGGTCGCGCTCGCCGCCCGCCTCGATCGGTACGACGGGAAGGACGCCTCCGCGATCGAGCGCCTCGCGGCGCTCAGCCCGGTCGAGATGGTGGAGGAAGGCATCTGGGGCGAGCTGCTCGGCACGCTCCTGGCGCTCGGGCGCGAAGCCGAAGCGCTCGAGCGGGCGCGGCTGGCGCTCGCGCTCGAGGTCGAGGACCCCGACGTGCGGCAGGAGCTGCTCGTCGGCTACGCCGACGCGCTCCTGGCGACCGGCCGCATCGCGGAGGCCGAAGCGGCGCTCGACGAGGCGATCGCCATCGATCGCGGCGGGAGCGGGTTCCTGTTCCGGCGCGCGCTGGTCGCGCTCGAGTCGGGCGACCGGTACGGCGCCATCACCACGCTGCGCCACCTGCTCGACGTCTACCCCATCGGCGGCACCGCGTTGTGGTTGTACGCCCTGTCGCTGGAGCCCCAGGACCACGTCACGTTCCGGGCCGACCTCGACCGGGCGCTCGGCCGCCTGCACCCGGAGAGCGAGCCGCTCGACTTCGTGGGCGCCGCCCTGCACCGGGTCGGCGACGCCGCCGCGGCCGAGGACGCGCTGGCCCGCGGGTACGCGCGGGACTGCAAGCCGCTCCGCCGCGGCCCCGTCCGCGACAACTGCGACGCCTGGTACTGGGCGCTTGGCGGTGAGCGGGTGGCGGACGCCCTGCGGGCCAGCGCACGCGCGGTGCAGGCGGAGCCGAAGAACAGCGCCTACCACGACACCGCCGCGGTCGTCGCCTACGTCGCCGGCGACTACGTCGGCGCGCGCGATCACGCCCGCGAAGCCGCGCGCTTGGACCCGGAGGACCCGTACCTCATCTGGCAGTCGCGGCGGTTCGGTCGTGCGGCGGCCGCGGGCGAGGGGACGCGGTGATCCTCCTCTGGGCGCTGTGGGCGGCGGCGGGCGGCGGCGACGTCGATCCCGACGTGGCCAGCCGCCTCTCCGACGCGCGACCGCCCCCGGAGTACGCCACGGTGACCTCGGTGTACGACGGCGACACGCTCACGCTCGACACGCGCGACAAGGTGCGGCTGAAGTGGGTCAACACGCCCGAGCTCAAGCCGCCCGAGGAGTACGGTCCCGAAGCCCGCGAGCTCACCGCCGCGTTGACGCTCCAGAAGCGGGTGCGCCTGCTCGGCGACGGCAGCCGCGATGGGTACGGCCGGATGTTGGCCGGGGTCGAGGTCGACGGAAAGAACCTGTCGATCGCCCTTTTGGAGGCGGGCCTCGGCCACGTCTTCGTGATCCCGCCCGACGACTCCGACTTGTCGGCGCTCCTCGCTGCGCAGGACAAGGCGCGGCAGGCGCGCCGCGGGATCTGGTCGACCGAGCGCTACCAGGGCACGCTCCACATCACCTCGTTCCACGCCAACGCCGACGGCGACGACCGCGAGAACGTCAACGGCGAGTACCTGCGGGTGTGCAACATCTCGTCCACCCCGGTCGACCTCGCCGGCTACCGAATCGCCGAGATCTCGGGGCGGGCGTGGGAGCTCCCGCCGGTCATCATCCCGCCCGGGAACACCTTCAAGCTCCACAGCGGGGCCGGCGTCAACCAGATCGTCCCCACCGAGCAGATCGCGCTCTACCTCGGCAGCCGCGACCCGATCTGGAACAACGGCGAAGATCGCGCGACGATCTACGACCGGTACGGGCGGGTGATCGACTCGCGCGGGCACCACGTCGACCGCCCGAACCCGTGACCGGATAGGCGTCCGCGTGGACCTCGCGATTTTCCGGTGGGCCAACGGCCTGTACGACGACGCGCCCGCGGTGTGGACGTTCCTGGAGACTCCGGAGGCGCTCGCCATCCTCGTGGTCGTGGCGTTGGGGATCGCCTGGGCGCGCCGCAACCTCCGCTGGGTGTTGCCGGCGCTCTTGGCGGTGGCGCTGAGCGACGTCCTGGCGGCGCGGGTGCTCAAGCCCGCGATCGGTCGGGCGCGCCCGTGTGCGGAGCTCGATGGTGTCGATGTCCCCCGCGTGGACGGCAGCCCCCACTGCGGGTCCGGCCTGGCCATGCCCTCGGCCCACGCGGCCAACACCATGGCGGTGGCGACCGTGCTCGCCGCGCCGGAGCTGGCCGTCTTGTCGATGGGCGTCGGGTTCGGCCGGGTGATCACCGGGCAACACTGGCCGTCGGACGTCGCGGCGGGGTGGGCGTTGGGCATCGGCCTCGGGATGGCGGTCCGGGCCGCCGCCACGCGGGCGTTCGGATGGCCGTGAAGGTCGTCTTCGTCGACGCGGGGGGCACGCTGCTGTTTCCGCGGGAGCCGGTCGGGGTCACGTACGCCCGCGCCGCGCGGCGGCGGGGCCACGCCTGCGATCCGGTCCAGGTCGAGCTGCGTTTCCGCGCGGCCTTCGGGAAGCGTCGGCACCAGCCGCAGGAGGAGGACGGGCGGGCGTTCTGGGCGCCGGTGGTGGCCGAGTCCGTCGGCGTGGACGACCCCGCGTTGTTCGACGAGCTGTACGAGTGGTACGCCCGGCCGCGTGCGTGGTGGGTCGACACCGAGGCGCTCCGGGTGCTCGGGAACCTCTCGCGCGCCGGCGTCCGCCTCGGCATCCTCAGCAATTGGGATGCTCGTCTGCGCACGTTGTACCACCGCTTTGCGCTGGATCGCCTCTTCGGTTTCCTCGTGGTCTCGTCCGAGCACGGGGTGGAGAAGCCCGACCCGCGGCTCTTCGAGATCGCGTGCCGGGTGGCGGGGGTGTCTCCGCGCGACGCGGTGCACGTCGGCGACGACGAGGACAAGGACGTGCTCGGCGCGTCGCGGGCCGGGCTCGTCGGGTTGCAGTACGACGAAGATCGAGGATGGAAGGGGATCGAGCAGGAGCTCTCGCGGCTCCGGCGTCCGGCCGGCCTGTACGGGCGGTAGTGGTGGTCGTCGGGCGCTCGGGGGCGGCGCCTGCGGCCCGGCCGCTCCCCGCGCCGGGGCTCGACGGCGCCGCGGCGGGAGCGCGGAGCCGGCCGCGGCGTGGGGGTCTTGACGCGTCAATATTTGCTTGAACCTGGAGTTTCGTTAGTACGGGGAGTCTTCGTCCCCGGAGTCGGTGCTGAGCGGGTTCGGTCGTCTGGTCCCCTATGTCCTTGCTGCTGCGCTGGTCCTCCCTGCGTCGCGGACCGGGGCCGGGCTCCCCGAGGCGCACCTGCCCGACCCGACGGCGGCGCTCCACGACGAGGTCGAGGCCCTGGCCGCCACGCGCGAAGCGGGGCTCGGCGCCGCCGAGCTCGCGCCTCGGGTCGACGTGCTGGTCGCGGGCCTGCCGCTCGAGCTGCTCGCGTCGCGCACGGCGTCGCCCGAGCTGCAAGCGGCGGCCGAGGCGCTCTTCGACCTCCGGGCGCACCTGGTGGTCGAGGCCGAGGGTCTGCCGACGGGCGGTCGGGGAGAGTTCCTGGCTGCGCTCGCTCCGGGCGCGATGTACTCCGACGTCGTGTACGGCGTGCCGGCGTGCATCACCCTGGCGCAGGCGGTGCTCGAGAGTGGGTGGGGGCGCAGCGCACCGGCCTACAACCTCTTCGGCATGAAGGGAGTGGGGCCGGCGGGCTCTACCGAGCGCCGGGTGGTCGAGTACAGCCGCGGCCGCCGTGGCCACCGGGTGCATCCATTCCGGGCGTACCACTCCTTCGCCGAGTCGATGGCCGACCACGCCCGGGCGTTGGCCGGGGCGGAGCGCTACGCCGCCGCGCGCGCCGTCGCGGACGACCCCGCCGCCTACGCGCGCGCGCTGCGCGGCAAGTACGCCACCGACCCCCGCTACGACAAGAAGCTGATGGCGTTGGTCGAGCTGTACGGGCTCACCCGCTTCGACTGGGCGCCCCAACCCGCGGCCGTGGCCGACGCCGAAGACTGATTCGGTGACGCGGCGGGTGAAGGGTGACGCCGCGGTCTACCCCCCGCGCCGGTGCGGTTCACCGAGCTCGCCCTCGCCACCAAAATACCGCTCGAAGTTCGACATCGCCAAGCTCACCGACCTGGGGCCGGTGCAGCCAGACCCTCGCGGTTCGGCGTGCCGCCGCTGTGCCAGGCGCCGCCCTGGCTGGCCGGTTCGGTGACGCGGCGGGTGACGGGCCGGGTGGAATGGGCCGAGCGGAGCGCGGGTTCGCCGCTTGCGGCGAACCCGCGGGGGAGCGAGCGCCAATTTCACCCGACCCGGCAGGACCCGGGGGTGACCTCGTTTCTGCGTCCACGGAGGCCGCGCCTGGCCCCCCGCCCGAAGCCGACCCGCGCCCCGGGTCGCCGCGTCCTGCCCGGCCCCCGCCCGGCCGAAAACGGCGCGAGCCGGGAGGGGTGACCTCCCGGCTCGTCCGGTGTCGCAGGGGCCGACTACGGCTGGCCGTCGATGCCTTCGTCCGCGTTCGGGAGCGTCGTCGGGCACGCTTCGTTGGCGGAGAGGACCGCGTCGCCGGGGACCTGGAAGCTGGCGTCGATGCCGTCGCCCATCACGGTCCAGCCGATGCTGGTGCCGGTGCGCTGCATGTTGATGGCCTGCTCGGCGCTGTGGGGCGCCTCGAGCCACTGCAGGCGGATGGGGGCGGTCTGCCAGCAGATCTCGCCGACGATCTTGTCGTCACCGCCGTAGACCTCGTCACCGTCGACGTCGTCGTACACGACCGGGGTGAGCTCGGCGTAGTCGGTGCCGTCCGGCAGCTCGTACGTGGAGGTCGGGCTGCCCTCGATGGTGGCGCTGAACGTCAGGTCCATCGCCGCGGAGCTGTCGACCATGCCCTCCTCGGACTCGAAGCCGATGCGGAACGCGGTGCCCTGCGGCATCTGGCCGCGCTCACCGGCGACGGTGGCGCCCATCTTGGTCATGAGGCTCGCGGGCACGTCGACGACCTTGTCGGTGCTCGCCCAGCTCGCGTTGCCGGTCTCGTCGATGCTCTGGACGTACCAGCCGGACCGACCGCCCGACCCCCGGCCGCTGAAGTAGGTGACGGAGTCGGACGAGACGCCGTAGTAGTCGTCGGCTTCGACCGGGAAGTCGCCGTACGCGAAGGCGTGGTAGCTCACGCGCTCGACGGGGTTCTCGGCGTTCTTGTCCCGCTTGGCGGGGCGCTCGGGCAGGGTGATGGTCGCGACGCCGTCGACGACGGTACCGGCCCGCAGGGTCGTTCCGACGAAGATGACCTCGCCCTCGGAGTCGTAGCGGACGGCGCGGAGGCCGACCTTGGCGCCGTCGAACGGGAACGCGAAGCTCACGGTCGGGCCGGCGGTGAGCGCCGCTTCGTTGAGGGTGAGCTCGTCGGTCTCGGGGGCGCAGGCCAGGAACGCGATGGTGAAAAGGGTGTAGCGCATGATGGTGGTGGTCCTCCCGTCCTTCAGTGGACACCCCAAGGATCGGAAGCAGGGCCGCGACACATGAGGGGAAAAACACTTGGGGCCGAACGTTTCCGTTCGGCCCCACGTTTCATCGGCGTCAAACGCCGAGTCGGCTACTCGCAGCCGGCGTCGATCACCATCCGGCTCGTGTCGAAGAGGCGGTGTCCGTCGGGTCCGCCGGCGACCCAGCCGTTCCACCCCGGGACCGCGCGGGCGAGGGTCATCCAGTCGGCGACGGGCACCTCGACCGGCGCGGCGAACTTGCGGACGAAGGCCTCGGCGCCGCGGGCGCAGCCCACACCCAGCTCGGGCTCGCTGTCGGGGTCGTAGGCCAGGTCGCCGTCGACGTCGACGAAGGCCACCGGGCGAAGGAGCGCGCCCTCCGGGACCTCGATCGACGCGTCCAGGCGCATGCCCCACACGCCGGCGGCCACCGCGCCGATCGCGCCGGCGACGGGCTCGCCGTCGACCACGAGCGCGACGCGCACATCGCTCTCGGCGTCGGTGGCGACGTCGGGTACCACGAACGGTCCGCCCACGACGAGCTCCGTGGCGGGGCGGAGCCGCAGCGGGATCGACACGTCGTCGACCTCGGTGGTGAAGACCTGCCCGGCGCGGGTCACCTCGAACGACCACCCCGCGGGGCGGGCCACGTCGCCGTCGGCGTCGTACACGATCGCCGGACGCCACGCGGTGAGGATCGCCCCCGGGGTGCCATCGCCCAGGCGCTCGCGCACCAGGAGGCGGTAGCGGCCGTATTCGGTGTCGAGCTCGGGCAGCTCCACGGTGAACAACCCGCTGGCGGCGACCGGCACCACCGCGAGGACCGAGGGGTAGCTCAGGTCTTCGCCGAGGCGCTCTTCGATCAACTGCGCGAGCATGGGGCCGTCGGTCTCGGGGTCGAGGTCCTGCACCTCGCCGAAGAGCACCTCGGCTTCCTCGGCTTCGCCGAGGGCGGCGTCGAGCGCGGCGGGTTCGGTGTGGTCGACGGCACAGGCGGCCAGAAGCAGAAAAGCGGTCATTTGATTCCTCCCGCCCCCCCGATCGGCTCGCGGTGGCTCGGGCATGAGGCGTGCGCGCCGGCCGCATCGCCGACAGGTTACGCGCGCCCGGCGGAGGCTCCCGATGGCGGCTCGTTACCTCGACTGGCTCACCGAACTGTTCGTGGAGGCGCAGGTGCCCTGCGCGCCGGAGCACGCCGAGTTCATCGACCAGTGCCTGCGCCGCATCGCGGGCGTCGCGCCCGGGGCCACCGAGGAGCAGGTGTACCGCGAGCTGCGAACGCGCTGGCTCAACCAGGGGCAGCCCGGCCGCCAGCTCCTCGGCAGCTTCCTCCGCGACGAGGTCTACTCCCGTCGCGACTCGCCGATGCGCCCCAAGGAGGGCGACGGCTACTTCACCAACCGCTGGGCGACCGAAAACGTCCGCTAGCGGCCTGGGCGTCGTCGTCGCCGGCGAGGCGGTGACCTTGTGTCCCGATCGTGCCGCGGCGTGGCGCGACCTGCTCCTGGTCGCCGACGTGCACCTCGGCAAGGGCGACCACTTCCGGGCGCGCGGGCTGCCGCTGCCGCCGGGCGAGCTCGCCGAAGACTTGGAACGGCTCGCGCGGCTGGTGGCCGAGACGGGCGCCCGGCGCCTGGTGGTGCTCGGCGACCTCGTCCACGGGCGGGTGTCGGCCGCGACCGCCGCGCTCGTCGCGGACTGGCGCGCGGGCCTCGGCTGCGCGCTGCAGTTGGTCCCCGGCAACCACGACCGCCACCAGGCCGAGCTGCCCGCGGCGTGGGGCGTCGAGGTGCTCGCGCCGGCGCACGCCGAGCCGCCCTTCACCTTCGTCCACGCGCCGACCGCCGGCGCGGGCCGCTACCAGTGGGCCGGTCACGTTCACCCGACGGCCACGTTCGCCGGGGGCGGCGACCGCCTGCGCTTCCCGTGCTTCGTCGTCGGCGCCGAGGTCGCGCTCCTGCCCGCCTTCTCGCGGTTCACCGGCGGCCCCGGCATGCGTCCGGAGCCGGGCCGGGTGCGCTATGCGTGCGTGGGCGCCGAGGTCGTCGCGATGGACTGACCACCGGTGCGAGGCGCGCCCGCCCCTGCCGCCGGAGCGGCCGGTCGCGGCGCCTCGCCCTCCGGCACCCCGAGGTCGTCGTCGTCGTCACACCAGGCGGGCCACTTGCCGACGTCCGCGCGGGCCAACGGCGCCACGATCGCCATGAACCCCGCGAAGAAGAAGCTGAGCACCGCGATGCCCTTGAACACGGGAATCAGGTACAACGCGGTGTATCCGGCGGTCAGCGCGAGGAGGATCGGGAAGAGCGTTCGCCACGCCAGCCGGTAGCCGACGGCGGCGGGGACGGTGACCGCGAAGCTCCCGAGGCTCAGGAACAACGACACCGCCACCGCCGGCCCCAACGACAGGTACCGCACCAGATAGCCGAGGAACAAGAAGTAGAAGCAGTGGACCATCACCAGGTACGCCCACCGCAGCGGGGGGACGCGCTTCTGGCGTACCTGGGACCACACGAACGAGCCGAGGAGCAGGAGCGCCACCGCGGCCGGGCTCTGCTGCAAGAGCTCGTGCACCCGGTCGAAGTCCTGCGACCCGGTGACGAACTGCACGCCCACGTCCTGCTCGGCGGAGAACTCGTGGACGTCGAAGACCACGGTGCTGCGGCCCCCTTCGTTGGTGCGGGTGTGGGGGAGCCCGTACCGCAAGAGCGCGAACTGGTCGGTGTCGACGTGGAGCGTCGCGGTGAAGTTCGGCACCAACGCCCCCCGCCACTGGCTGAGCAAGAGCGCGTACCGGTCGGTGCCGTTGGTCGACAACGTCATGGCGATCGGGACGGTGGCGCCGGGCTCCAGGTCGATGCCGAGGTCCATCGCATCGCCGAGCCGGGGGCCGGCGACGGGGACCCCGCCCACCGCCACGGTGTAGTCGTAGACCAGCGCCGACGCGCCGGGCCGGTCGAGGCGGAGCCACAGGCGACCGGGGGCGTCGTCGGGGTTGGTCACGTCGAAGCGCGCGGTCTGGGTGAGGGTGTACGCCTGGAAGTCGAGCCAGCCCTGGCGGCGCGTGCCGTGGTCCAGGGTGATGTCGACCGTCGTGCGGGTCGGGACGACGTTCCGGCGCGAGAGCGCGTCGTACATCAGCCAGAATTCCGGCAACGGCTGCTCGATGGAGCCGCCCCAGTTCTCCTCGAACGTGGTGCGCTCGGCGCCGTACGAGGTGGGCGCGTTCTGGCCGACCCGGAGCGCCGCGAACCACAGCACGACCGCGCTCCCGATGAGCAGCACGCCGAACCAGAGGAGGTGGGTGAGGACACGATGGCCAGGCGAACTCTGCACGAAGCACCGGGGGAGTGCCGATCGGATAGCCCCCCGGCGGTGCAGGAATTGCTCAGGGAGCCAGGGGGTTTGCAGGGGAGGGCGTGCAGGGCGCCACGCCGCGACCGGCCTCGGACAGCGGCGGAGGCCGGCGCGCGGCGCGCGGGGCGGGGCGACACCGACCGCGGCTCACCACTGGACCCCGGGCCCGCCTCGCGCCGCAAAGTACGCGTTGATCTTCGAGAATGGCCGGCTGCCGAAGAAGCCCTTGTCGGCGGAGTAGGGCGACGGGTGCGGGCTGCGGAGGACCAGGTGGCGGCCGGGGTCGATGCCCGCGGCCTTCTGCGCGGCGGCGGCGCCCCACAAGACGAAGGCCAGGCCTTCGCGTTGGGTGGCGAGCACCTCGACCACGCGGTCGGTGAACCGCTCCCAACCGTGCCCGCGATGCGAGTTGGGCTCGCGCGCCCGCACGGTGAGCACCGAGTTCAGGAGCAGCACGCCCTGGTCGGCCCAGGCCGTGAGGTCGCCGTGGTCGCGCGGGGGCACGCCGAGGTCGGCCTGGAGCTCCTTGTAGATGTTGACCAGCGAGGGCGGCGGCCGCACCGGGCGCCGCACCGAGAAGCTGAGCCCGTGGGCCTGGCCCGGACCGTGGTACGGGTCCTGGCCGAGGATCACCACGCGCACGCGGTGAAACGGCGTGTGGTCGAACGCCGCGAAGATCTCGGCCCCCGGCGGGAAGACCGGCCCGTGCGCCTTCTCGGCGGCGAGGAAGGTGCGCAGCTCCGCCATGTACGGCATCGTGAACTGGTCGCCGACGACGGCGAGCCACGAGTCGGGCAGCCGCGGCTTGCGCTCGGCGCCTTCGCCCGGCACCTCGGTCACCGCCGCCCGGCGAGGTACTGCCGCGGCCACGGCACCCGCGTGCCGGCGTCGGTGGCCTGGCGGCGGGTGAAGTACGGGTCGCGGAGGTGCTCGCGGGCCAGCGCGACGAGGTCGGCGCGCGCTGCGGCCACGATGGTGTCGACCTGATCGAGGCTCGTCACCGCGCCGACGGTCATCGTCGGGACGCCCGCCTCCAGGCGCGTGCGCTCCGAGAACGGCACCTGGTACATGCGCCCGGCGGTGATCTTCGCGTGGGGGACCGTGCCGCCGCTGGACACGTCCAGCACGTCGGCGCCCGCGGCGTGGAGCGCGCGCGCGATGTGGACGTACTCGGCGTCGCTGTGGTCGCCCGGGGCCCAGGAGCTGCCGTTGACGCGGACGAAGAGCGGGCGCTCGGTGGGCCAGACCGCGCGGACGGCGCGCACCAGGCGCAGCGGGAAGCGGAGGCGATTGTCCACGCTGCCGCCGTGCTCGTCGGTGCGGTGGTTGGTGTGCGGGGAGAGCCAACTGTCGAGCAGGTAGCCGTGCGCCATGTGGAGCTCGAGCACGTCGAAGCCGGCGTCGGCGGCGCGTTGCGCGGCCGCGAGGAACGCGGCCTCGAGCTGGTCGAGGTCGGCCGCCGTGGCCTCGCGGGGCGCGGGCCAGCCGAGGTCGAAGGGGAGGGGGCTCGGGCCGAGCGTCTCCCACGCTGGGGCGCCGACCAGGGGCTTGTTGCCGTCCCAGGGGGCCGCGCAGCTCGCTTTGCGGCCGGCGTGCCCGATCTGGATCGCGATCTTCGCGGCGCTGTGCTCGTGCACGAAGTGGACCACGCGCGCCCAGGCGTCGCGCTGGGTGTCGTTCCACAGGCCCGTGCACCCCGGCGTGATCCGGCCTTCGGGCACCACGGCCGTGGCCTCGGCGAAGACCAGCCCCGCGCCGCCGACCGCACGACTGCCGAGGTGGACCAGGTGCCAGTCGGTCGGCACGCCGC
>SXGT01628103.1_pt1 | contig 10872 bp, 8 predicted proteins | sample 3176221 | NCBI WGS metagenome assembly SXGT01 (sample SAMN11356862, study PRJNA531348) | freshwater metagenome | isolation source: freshwater sample F1-120 | place: China: Fuxian Lake, Yuxi | collected 2017-12-25
GAACACGAGATGCCCGGTGAGTGAAGCCTGAATGCCGGCCTCGGCCGTCTCGTAATCGCGCATTTCGCCGATCAGGATCACGTCGGGGTCATGGCGTAGAATGCCCCGCAAGCAAGCCGCGAAGGTCAGGCCGATCTTGGGATGGATCTGGATCTGGCTGATGCCTTCCTGTTGATACTCGACCGGATCCTCGACGGTGATGATCTTGGTCGTTTCCTCCTTGATCTCGTTGAGTGCGGAGTAAAGCGTGGTACTCTTGCCCGAACCGGTCGGCCCTGTCACCAGCACGATGCCGTGCGGCCGATCGATCAGCGTGCGGAAGCCCGTGTAAGTATCGTTCAGGAAGCCGACGCCTTTGAGGTCGAATTTCATGCGCGATTTGTCGAGCAAACGCATGACGATGCCTTCGCCGTGAACCATCGGGATGATCGACACACGGACATCGATCTCGCGGTTGTTGACGCGCATCTTGATGCGGCCATCCTGCGGCAGACGCTTCTCCGCTATGTTCAGCCGGGCCATGATCTTGATGCGGCTGATGATGGCGGCCTGGAAGCGATTGATCTCTGGCGGTAGGTTCTGCGTCTGCAGCAGACCGTCGAGCCGATAGCGGATGCGCAGCGTGTGTTCCTCCGGCTCGATGTGGATATCGCTCGCCTGTTCGTTGGCGGCCTCGATGAGGATCTCGTTGACGAGCTTGACGACGGACGCTTCTTGGGCTTGCTTGGCGATTTCGCTGTCGTCGGTTTCAATCTCTTCCAGCAGTTCGACGGCCGCGCGTTCCTGCACCATGGCGGTGATGGTTTCGCCGCCGACGCCGAAGTGCGTCCGGATTAGCCGGGTGATTTCCTTGGGACTTGCCAGGACGGGGCGAACGTGCAGGCCGGTTATCGTCTGTAATTCGTCGATGGCGTAAATGTCGAACGGATCGCCGGTCGCGACCACGAGCGAGCCATTCTCGCGTGACAACGGCATCAAATTGCGGCGATGCACGACCTTGATCGGCATCAGCTTGATCGTCTCGGGATCGGCGGTCATCTTCGTCAGATCGACGAGATCCATGCCGAACTGCTCGGCTAGCACGGGGAGTACCTCTTCCTCCTTGGCGAATCCCTGATCGATGATGACGCTGTGCAGCGGCTTGTTGGGCGAAGACGCGACGGCGCTCTGTAATCGCCCGACGTCGGCTTCGCTCAGCGCTCCCTTCTGCACCAGGATCCGCACGAGATTCATGAACAACACCCCAAGCCCGCTTGCAGCTTTGCGCTCGGCGCCGAACGCTAAACCGCAAGCAACGATACTAATGGAACAATATTCAGGCTAACGCGTTCCGCGCGAATTGTCCATGCAGGCAAGATTTTCCGATTGCACCGCCGTCGGGAAATTGGGAAGATTGTGACGGTATTAACAACATTGCGGCCTCGGATCCATGAACGCGGAGGTTTATCATGCTCGCAAACGCTCGCTTTCCTGGTTTGGCTTCGCCTGGCGTGATTGCTATTACCTCGATTCTCGCCTTTTTGTTTCCGCTGGCGCTTGGAGTGGGCTACAGCGGAGAGAAGGATGACAAGGACGCCATCATCAAGATGCTGAAAGAACAGATCGAGCGTCAGCAAAAGGTTACGGAACGCACGCAAAAGGAATTGGAGGCGACGAAGGCGCGAGAAGAAGCCCTGCTCAGCGTTCTCAAGCTGATGGCCAGCAATGCCAAAGAGCGTCAGTTGGTGGAAGCGCAACTGAAATCCGAGTTTGCTGCTCTAAAGGCCAAATCCGAACTTGCGCAAAAACTATTTGATCTCAAGAACAAGGAATTCGAGCTTCAAGCCAAAGATGCCCAAACGATACTTGAACAAGCGCTGGACACCAAGAAACGTCTCGCAGAGGAAATCGGCCTGCTGAACAAAACCATCGCCATCCGTGAATCGCTCATCGTCAAACTTCAAGCGGATACCAACTTATTTCGTGTCCAGGCGCAGAACTTTGAGGCCTTGGCCAAGGCTCGGCAACTCCAGACCGAGGGCTTGCTTGAGAAGATCCGCGAACTCACAAAGCATATCATCAGGCTGGAAGGGGGCGTCGATCCAAAACGCAGCGACAATCCCAACGAGCCGAATCCGCCCAAGAATGCCGTGAACGGCAAAATCGAGAAAGTGGACGCCAAGGATTCATCGCTCGTGCACATTTCGCTCGGCATCGACCACGGCATCCAGAAGGGGCACACCCTCGACGTGTATCGCACCAGGCCGGAAGCGAAGTATCTCGGCATGATTCGCATCGTCGAGGTAAGCGATCGGAGTTCGGTCGGCCGGCTCGTTACTAGCGTGAACTCGGCAAATCGAGCGATGCTCAAAGAAGGGGACCTTGTCGCGTCAAAATTGAGATGACGAATTTTCTACGAGCCGAGCCCCGTACGGGGCTCGGCTCGCCATTGGTGTCATCGGCCCGTTGCTATTTCGGCGACGGCAAAGGCTCCGACACCGGCCCGCGGAAGTCGGCCGTCGAGGTCTGGCCCGGTGTCACCGTGACGGCGCGCTCCTGAATCATCGGCGTATTTTTCTCCGTCCACGCCGCCCGGATCCGATAGCTGTAATCCCCCCCGGGTGCGAGGTTCGACGTGTGGAACATCCGGTCCAGGCCGGTCTGCTTCGTCAGAGTGCCGTCGAACCACACCTGGGCGTTCACGTCTGGTAACAGCACGCGAATGTGCGCCGGCGCGGAGGTCGCCTCCGTGGGGATCACGTACGTCGGCGCCGGCTGCACGTACGTTATCCGCGGCGGCGGATAATAGCCCGGCGGCGCGTAAACATAGGGCGCCGGGTAGTAGCTCGACCCAAGGTACCATGGCCCAATGTAAGACGGTCCAAGGTACGACGGCCCAAAATAAATCGGCGAGAACGAAATCCCGCGTCCGTAATTGCCCGGATAACCGCCGCGCCCTCCCACGCCGACGCCCACGCGCACTTGCGCCTGGGCTGTCGCCGCGCCAAGAAGCACGCAGGCGAGGCCAGCTAGACACATCAGCATCCTGTGTTTTTGCAACATGACTTGTTCCTCCGATGTGCAGGTTGTGAATCCAACTATCGATTGCACCGCCCCCTCAATTATTATAGCATCTCGCGCTCACTTCCCTCCATAGCTCGCCCACAGCGCGTCGACTGGATGCGCGATCAACATCTCGTGCTTTTGAGCACGCAGATATCGGCGGACTTGAATCAGGCAACCGACGTTGGCCGTGAAGACCGCGTCCGCCCCCGTGTCGAGGATGTGCTTCGCCTTGCGTTCGCCGAGCCGCTCGGCCATCTCGGGCTGCGTCAGATTGTAGCTCCCCGCGGCTCCGCAACAGATCTCGCTCTCGTTGAGCGGCACGAACTGCAACTCCGGGATCATCTCCAGCAATTGCCGCGGCTGCTTGCGAATCTGCTGGCCGTGGCACAAATGGCAGGCGTCGTGGTAGGTCGCTTTCAACTTCATTGGCTGCGTCGGTTTGATTGGGCCAAGCTCGATGAGAAACTCGCTGATGTCCTTCACCTTCTTCGCGAATAACTTGGCGACATCCTCTTCCGCGGCGCCGTGGAAGAGATGACCGTAGTCCTTCAGCATCGCGCCGCAGCCCGCGGCGTTGACGATGATGGCATCGACTTCCTTCGCTAGCGCTTCAGGCTCTGAAAATCCGAACGCCGCGCAGTTCTGACGAGCGAACTGTTTCGCAGGTTCGTCGAACGCCGCGTGAAAATGAAGGGCGCCGCAGCATCCTTGCTTGCGCGGAATCCACACTTCGCAGCCGTTCTTTTGCAATACGCGTGCCGTGGCGAGATTTGTCTCCGGGAAGAACGCATCCGCCGCGCAGCCGGTGAAGAGCGCGACCCGCGCCCGCCGCGGCCCCTCGGCCGGCAGCACCTCCGGCAGCGAACCGTAGTGCGGCTTCAAAGGCGGCAGCATCTCGTGCATCTGCCGGAGCGAACGCGGCATCAGGTACGTCATGCCGAGTTTCTGCGCCAGCCAATCCATGCCGGTCCATTGCGCGAAGCGCGCCGGCGCCAGGGCGAGCCGCATCCGTCCGGCGTAGGGTGTCATGTGATAGAGCGCGAACTTTTGCAGCCAGCTCAAATTGTCGGGCTTCTTGCCGATCGTCTGCATATGGATGCGGAACGGCTCGATCAGTTTGCCATACTGTACGCCGGACGGACACGCCGACTCGCAGGCCCGGCAATCCAGGCACAAATCAAGATGTTTCTGCACCGCGTCGTCAAGCTCGATGCGTCCGTCGGTGACGGCGCGCATGAGATAGATGCGCCCGCGCGGGCTGTCGTTCTCGTCGCCGAGTTCGACATAGGTCGGACACGCCGAAGTACACAGTCCGCAATGAACGCAGTCGAGGAAGAGTTCGTAATCGATGCCGGCGTCGCGCTCCGGGGCGACGGTAGGTAGGGGCGTGCGTGTCATGGTCATGAAAATTCTCTGCCCCTTGCCATTGAGCGCTCGCGCGGCGCCTCGCGATCGCCTCGCCGCAACCAGCGTTAGATCCCGTCCACGAATCGCCCTGGATTAAATATCCCCTTCGGATCGAATTTCGCCTTCACCTCGCGCATCAACCATGCGTCCGGGCGCGGTTGCCCCCAGACCGATAGCGTCGTCTTCCATGCGCTGGGACAGCGTGGCACGATCACACTCCCCTGCCCCTGCACGGCGAGGTCGCGCCATGTCGTTAGCATGCTGGCGGCCTGAGCCAACGTCAAGCCGCTTGGCCAATGTCCATACACGATTCCGCTCGCCGCGTGGGCACGCACCAACGGACGCTGCGGTTCACGATCGACTTGCTGACAGAACGCGGCCGTCGCGCTCGGCAGAATACTCGCCTTGAACGTCGTCTCGATCATCGGCAAGGCGGCGAGTTCAACCACCGCCTCGCATAACGGCTTCGCGGTGAAATCGATGCGCCCGTCGATCCGGCGTTGCTTACCAACTTCCTTGACGAGTTGCTGCACCTGCCAGGCAACCGCATCGGCGTTGCCTTCATAGCCGACGAGCAGCACCCACGATGTATCCGGAACCGCGAGTTTTGCTTCCGCAAAGACCGTCCGCGCCGCCGCTTGATTTAGCAACTCGACGCACACCGGCCGAGTGCGTGAGACGTGCAAGCTGGTCAAGATCGCTTCGAGTTGGCCCGGCTCACCCATTAAGACAAGAACCGTTTGCAATTCAGGCAGTGGCCGCAGCTTGAGCGTCGCCTGCGTGATGATGCCGAGCGTGCCGAACGAGCCGACCAGAAGCTTGCACAAATCGTAGCCGGCGACATTCTTGACGACCCGTCCGCCGGCCTTGAACTCGTTGCCTTCGTCGTTGAGGGCGCTGATGCCGATGACGTAATCGCGCAACGTCCCGTAGCCGAGACGCCGTGGTCCGCTGACATTCGCCGCGAGGATCCCACCCAGAGTGGCGCAATCGGCGTGCGGAACATCAATCGGCAAACGCAAATTCTCGCGTGCCAACAGATTGCTCAGGTGCTTCATCGTGATGCCGGCCTCAACGGTGACCGTCATGTCGCGGGCCGGAAAGTCGATGACTTTGGCGAGCGCGCGCAGGTCCACGATTTGGCCGGCCTTCGATGGGGGCGCACCGATACTGATGCTCGTCTGCCCGCCGACCGGATAGAGCGCCGCGGCGCGCGCCGCTGCTTGCCGTATCAGATCGCCGAGGCTGGCAACGCCATCAGGCTTCACGATCGGTAGCGGACCGAATCCGTCGATGTAACAGGTTTCATTCATTACGCATCAGGAAAAATCAAGCGGGTCTTTCTCTGTGGCCGACGGCTTGCGGGACTTCTTTGCCGGCGCGGGTTTCTTGGCAGAGTGTGTTTTTGATTCCGTTCTTGCAGGCAGTTCTTCTTGGTCCGGCTCGTCCTCCATTGCTGCGGCGTCTTCGAACGGGTTGCCTTTTTCAGACGTTGCCCAAGATTGCGGACGTCGTTCCTTCTTCGCTCTCAAAATGGGGAAGAGGATCACCAGGACCGCAAACCAGCAGAACCCGAAGAGTGACCACGTCACCACCAGGCCTTGCACCCCGTAATCGCCGAATAGCGCGTTGGATCCCTGCCGCACGCCAAACGCCAGCGGCAGAAAGCTCACGAGAACCAGGCCGATGAGCCGTGCCCGCAGCGCCGGAATACGTTTCCCCGAGATGAACGGCGTCTCGCCGGTGAACAGCAGCGCGACGCCGATCGTCATCATGGCGAACCCAAGGATGATTATGGCGAGCAACATGGGTTCTCTTTTCTAGCTACGTGGCATACGATTCCAATCGTGTGATTCACATCTCAATCACACGATTGGAATCGTATGCCACGTTAGCGTTTACAGCGCCGCGCGCCGTCCCGCCTTCGACTGCTCGATGCACGCCCCCGCGGTCGGTAACATCTTGTGCGGGCTACAGCGGTTATCCGGGTTGAACGCGGTCCGTAGGCGCACCATCATCGCGAGGTCGTCGGGCGTGAACAGCTTCGGCATGAAGTCGATCTTCTCGACGCCGATGCCGTGCTCGCCCGTGACGCTGCCGCCGAGCCGGATGCACTCGTCGAGAATCGCATGGCTCGCGTTGAGCACGCGCTTGACCTGATCGGCGTCGCGCTCGTCGAAGAGAATGATCGGATGGATGTTGCCATCGCCCGCGTGAAAGACGTTGGCGATGCGCAGATCGTATTTCGCGCCCATCTCCTGAATGAATCGCAAGATCAGCGGAAGCTTGGTGCGCGGCACGACACCGTCTTGCGTGCAATAGCTCGGCGCCAGTCGACCGACCGCGCCGAACGCTTGCTTGCGTGATTTCCACAGCAGCAGCCGTTCCGCGTCGGTGTTCGCCTTGCGCACTTCGCGTGCATTGTTTTTCTTGGCGATCTCGATGATCCGCTCGGCGTCCTGATCGAGCCCCGCGTCGAGGCCATCGACTTCCATGATGAGCACCGCGCCGGCGTCGAGCGGGAAGCCGAAGCGGAACGCCGCCTCGACCGCCTGCAGGATCAGGCTGTCGAGCATCTCCAGGGCGCCGGGGATGTTGCCGGCGCCGATGATGTCGCTGATGGTGTTGGTCGCGTCATCGACGGTCTCGAAGACGCCGAGCAGCGTGCGATAGGCCTCCGGGTTGCGCGTGATGCGCACCCACGCCTTGGCCGCGACGCCGAACGTCCCCTCCGAGCCGACGATGACGCCCGTCAAATCGTAGCCCGGCGCGTCTTCGACGGGCCCCCCCGTATGCACGACGCGCCCGTCCGGCAGCACCAGCTCGACGCCGAGCACGTGATTGACGGTGACGCCATACTTGAGCGTATGCGGCCCGCCGGAGTTGGTCGCGACATTGCCGCCGATCGTACACGCCCCTTGGCTGGACGGATCCGGCGCGAAGTGATACCCCTGCGGCTTCAAATGATTGGTCAGCCATAGATTGACGACGCCCGGCTCGATGACCGCATAGCGATCGCGATAGTTGACTTCGAGGATGCGCTTCATCTTCGCGAGGCCAATCATGACGCCGCCGCCCACCGGCAGACACCCGCCCGCCAAGCTCGTCCCCGCCCCGCGCGGCACAAACGGCACGCCCAGTTCAACGCAAGCCTTGACGATCGCGACGATCTGCTCGGTCGAGCTGGGGAAAACGACGACGTCCGGCTTGTTCTTTTCGATGGTGAACCCGTCGCACTCATAGACGACAAGATCGCTCGCCGACGACAGCACATTGCCGGCGCCGACGATGCCGCGCATGCGCTCAGCCAGAGGGGTCGCGGTCGCGGTGGTCATGGGAGGTCCAGCGTGGCGGGTTGTCTGAGGTTAATGTACGAAGCGGCGGAGCGAATGTTTATCCCGCTCGGAATCGGGTGGTAGTAGAGTTTGCAGCATTGTCGTCCGTCGCTTCGCGGAAGGACACCCTTTCGCAGAGCGATAGGCGAGAAACTGTGCCGCCATCCAGAATCCGAATACAAAGAGCGACAAATGAATTCAAGCTTTGGAGGCGCCTACCCATGCGTGCGATGATCCTGCTGTCCCTTCTTGTTACCTACCTGCTCGCCCCCGCCGTCGCGGCCCAGGAGACCCGCCCGCCCAACATCGTCATCATCCTCGCCGACGATCTCGGCTGGACCGACGTCGGCTGCCAGGGCTCCAAATACTACGAGACGCCCAACATCGACAAGCTCGCCAGGCAAGGTCTGCGGCTCACCAGCTACTATCATTCGCAGAACTGCGCGCCAACCAGGGCCGCCCTCATGAGCGGGCAGTACGCGCCGCGCACCGGCGTTTACACAGTCGGCACGCTCGAACGCGGCGACGCCAACGCGCGCAAGATGAACGTGCCCGTCAACGTCACCAACTTGCCGCTCGATCGCATGACACTCGCCAATGCCATGAAGTCGTCCGGCTACGCGACCGCTCTCTACGGCAAGTGGCATCTCGGCGAGAAGGGCGCCTATCACCCTGGACAGCGCGGCTTTGACGAAGCGATCGTCTCCATGGGTAAGCACTTCGGCTTCGCGACCAATCCGAAGGTCCCCGTGCCCGAAGGCGCCTACTTGGCGGACTTCCTCACCGATCACGCGGAGATGTTCATCGAGAAGAACAAGAATCGCCCGTTCTTCCTTTATCTTTCGCACTTCGGCGTCCATAGTCCGCACGACGCGAAGAAGGAGTTGATCGAGAAATATCGCAAGAAGCAGGGCGCCAATGGCCACGATGATCCGATCTACGCCGCCATGATCGAGAGTATCGATCAAAGCGTTGGCCGCGTCATGAAGAAGCTCGAAGACTTGAAGCTCGACGAGAACACCATCGTAATCTTCATGTCCGACAACGGCGGCGTCGGCGGCTACTTAGCTGCGGGCGTCAACGCGCGCAGCATCACCAACAACTTCCCCCTGCGCGGCGGCAAGGGCATGCTCTACGAGGGCGGCATCCGCGTGCCGTTCGTCATCCGCTGGCCGGGGCACATCCCGCCGGGACGCACCAGCGATCAGCCCGCCGCTCACGTCGATCTGTTCCCGACCTTCCTCGAAATCGCCGGCAAGAAAGCGATGCCCAAGCAACCGCTCGACGGCGTCAGTCTCGTCAAACTGTGGAAGAACCCCGACACGCAACTCGACCGCGCGCCGATCTACCTGCACTTCCCCGGCTATCTCGAAGCCGGCAAGAAAGGTTGGCGCACCACGCCCGCCTGCATGATGCGCGCCGGCGATTTCACGCTGCTCGAATTCTTCGAGGACAATCGGCTCGAACTCTACAACGTCAAGGAAGACTTGAGCCAGAAGAAGAACCTGGCGAAGCTGATGCCGGAGAAGACGAAGGAATTGCATCTGAAAATGATCGACTGGCGTAAGGACATCAAGGCCTTGATGCCGACATTGAAAAAGCAAGCATCCACGAAGGACGCGAAGGGGCACGAAGAAGAGGCGAGAGTCCAGCTTGGTGATGTCGATCGAGTGGAGTTGCAGGTGCTTGCCGGGTTCGCTGATTCAACTTCGTGGACTTTGCGTCCTTCGTGGATGGAGAAACTCGGCCGCGAGGCCTCGTGGGGTCAATCGGAGGATCTCACGGCCGATAATCTCAAAGGAGCTACATCCGGGTCAGCATCGACATCGAGAGTCGGCCGAGGCTTTCCTCGCTGACCGCGACCGGGTCGCCGCACTCCGGGCAGGCGATGTGCCCGTCCTCGGCCAAGGTCGCGAAGATCATGTCCTCGAAAGTTTCGCCGTCGCCGAGCGCGTACCACGGACCGTTCTCGAACATGCGATCGGTGATTTCATTGGCGGAAGCTTCCGGCGGCGCGGCGAAACGGCACGCGCAGCAGTCGCAGTAAAGTTCAATTTGCATAGGGACCTCCCAGATTTGGCATGGATTCATTTCCAACGGGATGTGAATAAAGCAAGGCCGATGCCGGTTCGCGAAAACTGACATTGACTTTTTGCGATTGCAGCGCAAGTTGTTGGCAATGCTTGACTTGTCGTTTCGGAATTCGATCAGGAAAGCAGCGTGAAGTTTCCCGTCTGGGCAATCGAAAGAGCGACAACTCGGCCAACGGCGTTCGTTTCGGGGTAGCATTTACAAGAGACGTGGTAAAAACCACCAAGCAAGAAACCCCTCGAAAGAGAGCTCGTGGGGCTCGAACCTACCGAAATAATCCCATCGATCTCGACCTTCAATTCGTGCTTGAGCACCCAGCGAGATACCAATGGCAGCGAGGCGATACGATCAGGACCCAACGACGTTGGTCCGTTGCGCACGTGAGGCACGACATGGAAAGATCGGATTCTCTATGGTAATCATGGTAGCCTCCGTGGCAGCTTATGCCAAGGAAATACGCCACGAGCGGGAAGTTTCCCGACGGACGATGCCATGACCATCCTGATCTCCGATCCTCTGTTCCAGCGTCACGACACCGGCCGGCATCCCGAACAACCGGCGCGGCTGGCCGTCATCCAGAGCCGTCTGGAGAACACGGGCCTGGTCGCCCAGTGCCGGGCGGGTTCGTACTCACCGCTCAGCGAGGACGAGGTGCGCGGCATCCACGCCCCGGAAGTCGCCGCCGCCGCCCGCCGCCTGGCCGAGGCGGGGGGCGGCTGGCTCGAAGCGGACACCTTCGTTTGCCCCGAATCGTTCAAGGTGGCGCTCGCGGCGGCGGGCGCGGCGGTCTCGGCGGTCGATCACGTGCTCTCCGGCGATGACCGCACCGCCCTCTGTCTCGTGCGGCCCCCCGGACATCACGCCACCGCGCAAAAGAGCATGGGCTTCTGTCTCTTCAATAACGTCGCCCTTGCCGCTCGGCACGACCGCCAACGCTTCGGGCTCGAACGCATCCTCATCGTCGATTGGGACGTGCATCACGGCAACGGCACAC
>SXGT01282980.1_pt1 | contig 10871 bp, 9 predicted proteins | sample 3176221 | NCBI WGS metagenome assembly SXGT01 (sample SAMN11356862, study PRJNA531348) | freshwater metagenome | isolation source: freshwater sample F1-120 | place: China: Fuxian Lake, Yuxi | collected 2017-12-25
CAAGGGCCGAAACCTGACCGATGCGGACTTTTCGGCGGCGGACATGTCGGGCTGCGATCTGTCCGGCGCGCGGCTGGACAACGCCGTGCTGTTCGGGGCCGACCTTCAGGACGCCCTGCTGATCGAGGCCAGCCTGAGGCGAGCGGACCTGCGCGGCGCCTGTCTGCGGGGCGCGGAGCTGACCGGCGCGGACCTGTTCGAGGCGGACCTGCGCGAGGGCGCCATCGCCGCGGCGGACTCCAAGCTGGGCTTCCGCATGGTGGAGCATCTGGTGCGAGACCGGGCGCGAGCCTCGGGCGCCAATCTGTCCGGGGCCAATCTGGAGCGGTCCAAGCTGACCGGCATCATCGCCATCGCGGCCGACTTCTCCGGCGCGGTGATGAAGGACTGCAAGCTGGTCCGGGCCAATCTGAAACAGGCCAATTTCAACGGCGCCGACCTGGCGGGCGCGGACCTGTCGGGCGCGGACCTGACCGGGGCGGACCTTCGTGACACGGTTCTGGTGGGCGCCAAGCGGGCCATGTGGCGGACCGACGGCGCGGACATGACCGGCGCCCTGACGGACGAGAAGTCTTCGGGCGCTCCGGTGTCGAAATTGCCGGCGGCGGACATGCTGGGCGAGCACGCCCGCTGGTGCGAGACGGGCGGGGCGGAAGGAAAGCCGTCGGTCTTCGACGATGTGGATCTGCGCAGCCTGAAATCCATCTGCGGCCTGACCCTGACCGGTCTGTCGGCCAGACGCGCCGTCTTCTATGGCCTGGACATGGAGGGGGTGCAGCTTCAGGGCGCAATGCTCGAGGGTGCGGACCTGCGCTCGGCCAGGATGCGCGGCGCGGACCTGCGCGGCGCCCGGCTGAAGGGCGCGCGCCTGACCGGCGCGGACCTGCGCGAGGTTCAACTGGGGCCGCTCATGATCGCCCAGGACCGCCTGTTGCCCGCCGATCTGACCGGCGCCCATCTGCGCGGCGCGGACCTGTCGGGGGCGGATCTGCGCCGGGCGATTCTGGTGCAGGCCGACCTCAGCCGCGCCGCCCTGCACGGCGCCCAGACACGCCATGCCGAGTTCCTCGCCGCCCAGCTACATGGGGTGCGCGGCCTGGAGCTGGATGCGGAATGAAAAAGGGCGGCTCACCGAGCCGCCCTTTCCAGTTCAGAACGCCATCAGGCGTTACGCCGCCTTCTTGCCCTTGCCCTCGATCAGGGCCGGGCCGGCGTTGATCTCGATCCGCCGGGGCTTGAGGGCCTCGGGCAGTTCGCGCTTCAGGTCGATGGTCAGAAGGCCGTTGTTCAGGCCCGCTTCGGTCACCACCACATAGTCGGCCAGCTGGAAGCGGCGCTCGAAGTCGCGCTCGGCCAGGCCGCGATGCAGGAAGGTGCGGTCCTCGCCGTCATTGGCCGTGCGGCGGCCGGTGACGGTCAGCAGGTTCTCCTTGACCTCGATGTTCAGCTCGTCGGGCTTGAAACCGGCCACGGCGATCTCGATCCGGTAGGCGTTCTCGCCCGTCGTCTCGATGTTGTAGGGCGGCCAGCCGCCGGCCTCGCTGGTGCGCGCGGCGCTTTCCAGCAGACTGGCCATGCGGTCGAAGCCCACGGCGGAACGGTAGAGGGGGGTGAAGTCGATGGTGCGCATTACAATCCTCCTGATGCACAGCAAGGTTGAACCGCCCCGTTTCCGGGGACGGACGGTGTCAGCCTTTGGCGGTCCCTGATGGGCCCCGCCGCGACCGTGAAAGCCCGGCGAACCGGCGCTTCCGCACAAGGATTTAGGGGTGACTGAACCGGCTGCAAGAGGCGCGCATACGAAATTCGGAAAACGCCGCTTGCCCGGTCATGCGAGGCCTTTAGGGTGCGCGCAACGGAGACGCCGCCCATCCACTGGAGACCGCCCATGCGCCGCCTGACCCTCGCCGCCGCCCTCATCGCCCTGACCGCGCCCGCCGCCTACGCCCAGACGCCCGATGCGCCGGCGCGGGGTTCGGCCTCCGCGCCGGTTCACGCGGAAGACGCCGTGCTGGCCGACATCATCGGCTCGGACACCCGGGCGCCCGCCAATGCGGCCCGGGACCAGTATCGCCGCCCCTATGAAGCCCTGACATTCTGGGGCCTGCGCCCCGGGCTGACGGTGGTGGAGATCGAACCGGGCGGCGCGGGCTGGTGGACGGAAATCCTGGCCCCTTACGCCCAGCAGACCGATGGCGAGTACATCGCCGCCTGGATCGATCTGGAGGCGCCCAATGTCTCGGACCGCGCCCGCGAGGCCCGCGCGGGCCTCGAGCAGGAGCTGGCGGCCTTCGGCGGAGCCGCCCGTGCGGTGAATTTCGGCCCGGCGTCAGGTCTGGGCGTCGAAGACGGGACGGCCGACATGGTTCTGGTGGCCCGGGCGTTTCACAATTGGGCTCGCGCTGACCTGACGGAGCGCTACATGGCCGAGTTCTTCCGGGCGCTGAAGCCGGGCGGCGTGCTGGCTGTCGAACAGCACCGGGCCGAGGAAGGTCTGAACGTCGCCGACACCGCCTCCACCGGCTACGTGCCCGAAAGCTATGTGATCCGCGCCGCCCAGGCCGCCGGGTTTGAGCTGGACGCCCGCAGCGAGCTGAACGCCAATGCGGCCGATGACCGGGACCATCCGTTCGGCGTCTGGACGCTGCCGCCGGTGCGTCGCACCGAGCAGGGTGGTCGCACCCTCACCGATGCCGAGCGCGCCGCCTTCGACGCCATCGGCGAGAGCGATCGCATGACCCTGCGCTTCCGCAAGCCTGAGTGATCATCGGCAACATGCGTCACGGGGCGCTTTGACGGGTATGGTGAACCGCTTTAAGTCCGAAGCCACGGTCGTGTCGGGGCGGCCTGGGAACACGAGTCTGGCGGCGCATGGGATTAATGGCTGATCGGTCCTGGAATCGGGAAATTTCCGCATCGCGTCGGCGGCTGCTGCTGGGCGGTGCGGCCGTTGCTGGGCTCACGCTGATTTCAGCGTGCGGGCGGCGCGATGAGGCGGAAACCTCCAGTGACGAACCGGCCGGGCCCCCTCCGGCGCCCGAAGGCAGTCTGGAATGGGCCGTCGCCGGTCCGTGGCGGGTCCATGATCGAGGCCGTGACCAGTGGCGTCATCCGGTCGAGACCCTGACTTTCTTCGGCATCGAGCCCGACATGCGGGTGATCGAGATGTGGCCGGGCGTGGGCTGGTACACGGAAATCCTGGCGCCCTCTCTGGCGCGCGGCGGGGGCCAGCTGATCGCGGCGGGCTTCGAGACAGGTCCTGAGGCCGACCCGTCCCTCATCCAGGTCATGGCCCGGTTCGAGGGGCGCTTCGCCGCGGATCGACGACTTTACGGCGACGTCCAGATCACCGCCTTCGGCCCGACCAGCGGTCCACTGGCGCCGACAGGGACCGTCGATATGGTGCTGTTCCTGCGCAGTCTGCACGCCTGGATGGCCGCGGGCATCGCCGAGAAGGCGTTCGCGGACGCCTATGCAGCCCTCAAGCCCGGCGGCGTTCTGGGCGTCGAGCAGCACCGCGGGGCCTCGGGAGCCGATCAGGATCCGGCGGCGGCCACCGGCTATGTGCAGGAGGCCTTCGTCAAGCAGCTGGCCGCCGAGGCGGGTTTCGTCTTCGTGGCCGCAAGCGAGATCAACGCAAACCCCGAGGACACCAAGGACCACCCCTTCGGCGTGGACACACTGCCGCCCAACGGCCTGACCGCCCCGCCGGGCGAACCGGCCGACCCCGAATTCGACCGCAGCCGCTATGACGCCATCGGCGAGAGCGACCGCATGGCCCTGAAGTTCCGGAAACCCGAATGAACGCTTCCACCGCCACCGGCGTGAACCGCGCCGCGGCCTTCGCCGCCAACGCCCCGCTCATGGGCGTGCCCGGCGCGTCCTCGCCGCCAGGCGGGGTGGGAGAGTGGTATCGCGGGGCCGGCGGGCTGCGTCTGCGCGCGGCCTTGTGGACTCCGTCCCCGTCGGTTGAGGATGCGCCGCGCGGCACCGTCATCGTCAGCCCCGGCCGAACCGAGCCCATCGAGAAATATTTCGAACTGATCGGCAATCTGCTGGCGCGCGGTTTCTGCGTGCTGGCCCATGACTGGCGCGGACAGGGCTTGTCGGCGCGCCTGTTGCCGGACCGGCTGCGGGGTCATGCCCGGGCGGTGGAGGAGTTTCTGGACGACTACGCTCGCCTGCTGGACACGTTCGAGGCGCGGCTGCCCAAGCCGTGGATCACGGTGGGCCATTCCATGGGCGGGGCTCTGAACCTGCTGACGCTGGAAGCGGGCGAAGAGCGTATCGCGGGCGCCCTGATGTCCAGCCCCATGCTGCGCATCCGCACCGGAAAGCGTTCGTTGTGGTCGGCCAAGATGGCGGTGAAGTGGAACCTGCGCCACGGCAAGGCCGGCGACTATGTGCTGGATGATCCGGATGATCCGTTCGACCACACCTTCGAGACCGACGCCCTGACCTCCGACGAGAGCCGGTATGAGTTGTGGCGTCAGCAGCTTTACGCCTGTCCGCACCTGGCGCTGGGCGGGCCCACCTGGGGTTGGCTGGCCTTCGCCTTCGACGCGGGCGAGCGGGCGTTGAAGCCCAAGGCGCTGAAGCGTGTGTCGATCCCTGTGTCGATCGTCCAGTCGGGCGAGGACGACGTGGTCTGGAAACAGACCAACCGCTGGGCCGCCAAGCGTCTGGGCCGGGGCCGCTATGTAGAGGTGGCCGGCGCCAAGCATGAAGTCATCATGGAGGTCGACGACCTGCGCGCCGCCTTCCTGCGTGAGTTCGACGCCATGGCCGACTATCTGGCGCCCAGAGCTTCGCAACAGACCCCGGCCGAACCCGCCGAGGTGGTTTAGAGCGCCGCGCGTTTCAGCGTCACCAGGGCCTGTTCGATCAGGGCATCGTCGCCCACGGCCAGCACCTGGCCCTTGTCGTCCGGCGCCTGGCCGCGCCAGTTGACCACCTTCCCCCCTGCGGCCTCGATGACCGGGACCAGGGCGGACCAGTCCCACGGTTTCAGGTTGGTCTCGGCCACCAGATCGATGCGCCCGGCCGCCACCATGGCGTAGGCATAGGCGTCGCAGCCCAGCCGGGCCAACCGGGCCGCCGCCCGCACCTGGGTCCAGGCGCCCAGCTCGGCGCCGGTGAAAATGTCGGGGTCGGTGGTGGCGATCACCGCGTCGTTCAGACGGGGACAGGGGCGTGTGCTGAGGGGGGAGGGGGCTTCGTCGCCCTTGAGCAGCACCGCGCCGGAGGGGCCGCCCAGGAAAATCTCGTCCAGCACCGGCTGGGCGATGACGCCGGTGACCGGGCGTCCTTCATGGCGCAGGGCGATCAGGCTGGTCCACAGGGGCAGGCCGGCGACAAAGGCGCGTGTGCCGTCCACCGGGTCCAGCACCCAGACAAAGTCCGCGTCGGGCCGATCCTCGCCGTATTCCTCGCCGATCACGCCATGATCGGGAAAGCGTTCGGCGATCAGGCGGCGCATGGCCGCCTCGGCGTCGCGGTCCGCCCGGGTCACGGGATCGAAGGCGCCGGGACCTCCCTTGTCTTCTTCACCACAATCGGTGCGGAACAGGGGCAGGGTCACGACGGCGGCGGCGCGCGCCAGTTCGACGGCGAAGGTTTCGTAAGAGGTCATGACCGGCGGGCATACAGCGCGCCCGCCGACGCGTCACGGTCTTATGCGGCTCAGGCCGTTTCCGGCGTGCCGTGCAGGGACTTGGCCAGGTCCAGCAGGCGCCGGCGAGGCCGCTCGCCAAGCTGGTAGTAGGCCTGGATCAGGTCGATGGTTTCCTTGCGGGAAAACATCTCGCCCCCATGCCCGTTGCCCGGCCCGGCGTCCTTGCGCTCCAGCGCCTCGGCCAGACCGTCGTAGAAATAGTTCACGGGCGTCTCCAGCGCTTCGGCCAGTTGCCAGAGACGCGCGGCCGAGATGCGGTTGGCGCCGCATTCGTACTTCTGGATCTGCTGGAAGCGAATGCCGACCTGAACGGCCAGCTGTTGCTGGGTCAGGCCCAGCAGGCGGCGACGGCGACGCAGCCGGCGGCCCAGATGAAGGTCGATTTCGGTGGCCATTCTCAGCCCCTCCTCGTCTTGGCGACCGCTGTTCCACAACGGGACAGCTCGCCTGTCCAGCGGCAAGGGCCATGCCGGTTTCGTGCTGCGCGGGAGGAGATTCATCTTTCGGGTGTGCAATATGGCTGCAATCAGGCAACCTTGGCCGCGTCGGCGCATTACAAGGCCGACCCTCGTTTATCAACGGAAGGAAATCGACATGGGTGGAATGGGTTGGATCGCCTGGATCATTATCGGCATCATCGCCGGCTGGCTGGCGGAACAGATCATGGGCCGCAACCACGGCCTGCTGACGAACCTGATCGTGGGCATCATCGGCGCCCTGATCGGCGGCTTCGTCGCCAATGCGCTGGGCTTCGCCTGGGGCGGCTGGATCGGCTCGACCATCGTCGCCACCATCGGCGCGATCATCCTGCTGTTCATTCTGGGCCTCGTGAAGCGTCGCTAAGGCGAAGCTTCAGACAGCAAAAAGGGCGGCTCGAAAGAGCCGCCCTTTTCTTATGTCCGGTCAGTCGGGATTACGACTTGGCCTCGGGTTCCTCGACCGGCGTCATGGTTTCCGCCGTGGGTTCCGGAAGGGCTTCCGGTTCCGGCTTGGGCTCCTCGATCATTTCACCCTCGCCCGGAAGCGGGGCTTCGGTCGAGGAGACGTTCGAGGACGTGTCGGCCACCGCAGGGGCCGCTTCGAACTCGGCCTCGGTCCAGGTCAGGACCACAGCGCCGTTGTCCAGGGTGGCGCCGTCGATGGGCGCTTCACGCAGCTGGCCGTCCTCGGCGCGAATCTGCAGGGTCTGCTGACCCGAGGCGTCCACGCCGGCGCCTTCCAGGATGCCCAGCGACGCGCCGTCCGACGCCTTCACTTCGGCGCCCGGAGCGACAGAGCCGCTCTGTTCAGCCGTGGCTTCGGCTTCAGCAGCCGGGGGCTGGGTCATGGGATCCGTGGCCGGATCCTGGGTCATGTCCTGGGTGAAGGCGGGGGCGGCGAACATCAGGGCGCCGGCGACTCCGGTCAGAAGAGCGGTCTTGCGGATCATGATGAAATCTCCTGTTTCGCGAGCCGGGAGGCGCTCGCATAAAAGTGAACACAGGAGATTTCGGTTTGTTTCGCCTGCCCTGAAATGACCTTGGCCTCGCCCCATTCGGCAAACTCCCGATCTCTCACGCCAGAAAAGGAAATGCGCGGCTCGACAGGGCCCAAGGTCTTTCCGATGATCGACGATTATCGAACAAGGGTCGTGCTGGATCATGGAAATCGTCAGCCTGAATCGCTGGGAGATACGCCTCTGTGACATTCTCACCCATGGGCAGGCGGTGGATTTCGGAGGTGAGGCGGCGGTTATTCGCGCCGGGGTTCTGAGGCGCCTCCTGCTGGGATTGCCGCTTACGGCGCGATGCAAGTCGCCTCGCAGGATACCGAATGCCGGCGTGGTTGTGCGAAACGCCGTCATTGATGGCCGCATAGATCTGGACAACGCCAGTTCAGATGGTGACGGCGCCCTGTGCGCTCTGGTGCTTGAGGATTGCGAGCTGCGCGGAGGTCTGACCGCGGCCCACGCTCACCTTGGACGGTTGTCCCTGGATCGTTCGACTTTCGTCCAGGGGGCAATGGACGAACCGACTATCAATCTGGCCGACTGCGCCTGCGCCAGTGATGTCAGCCTGCGGGACATACGGCCGCGACAGGACGAGGGTTTGTTGTGGATCAGGGCGAAGGGCGCCCGGATCGACGGCGATCTGGATTTTTGCGACGCGACGTTGCGGGCCGATCCACCGGCCCGGGACCGCAGAACCAGGGAACGCCGCCATGTGGCCATGGCCATGCAGGGAATCGAGATTACCGGTGAAATCCTGGGTCTGAACGCCCAGATTCACGGTGGTCTCGCCATGTTGAGCGCGCATGTTCAGGGCAGTGTCTGGCTTGGGGGGGCGTTCCTCAGGGCGTTCCCGGGCCAGAACGCCCTGGATATGCAGAACGCCGTTATCAATGGAAATCTGGACCTTGGAGCCCGCCCGGACTCCATGGCGGCTCCGGATCCAAGACGGTTCCGGTCGGAGGGTCAGGTCTGGCTAATGGCCTGCCGCGTCGACGGAATTCTCAACTTTGGCGGCGCCGACATTTCGGCTGTGTCGGGTGCGACGCCGGGCGATGACGCTCCCGCCGAAGCGCTCAACCTCGACATGATGACAGTGAGCAAGGACGTGTTCGCCCTTGCGCAAGACGGACCGACCCGAATTCGAGGCGGGCTTTCAGCACGCAACCTGCAGGTCGGCGGAAGCGCGACCCTGAGCCGGATCAGGCTTGGATTTGAGGGCAAGGCGGAAAGCTCTCTGGACCTGAGGGGAGCCCGCATTGAGGGTGATCTGGAGGTCACGGCCGTCAGACCCCCCGACGGCGAACAGAACCGACCCATGAGCGCCGAGCGGAGGCGCGAGAACGGCCCTTCGATAACCCTGTATATGACCGGCCTGCAGGCGGCCTCGATCTCGATGGCTCAGGTGGAAATCGGCCGAGTGAGCGCGGTGGGCATGGTCAGTCGCGGCAATTGCGACCTGGGTCTGACTGTGAAGAGCGACGCCGATTTCACCGGCTCCAAGATCGACGGCGCGCTGGACCTCAGCCATTTCATGTTCGCCGCAGGGGGGTCGGAGCAACTGCTGAAATTCAACGATGCGCACGTGGGCCGGGCGCTGAGGGTCGGTGGTGAATGGCGTCGAGAAGGGGAACCCAGCCGCGTCCGTCTCGTGGCGGCGCGGGAAAAGCGACTGGTTTGCTATCCGGGTTGGCGCTTCGTGGAAGGTCTCTGGCTTGGCCTGCCAGAGCTGGAGGAACGTGATGCCGCGCAGTCGGCGCATCTGATACATGATGATGGGAGCGTTCGGACCCTCACAGGCCAGTCCGAGGACTTTCACGTTCTCAACGACCAAGGTTCGCTTTCGCTCACTGACATCGCCGGCGCCGAAGAATACCTGCGCCTGTTCAGCGGCTCCATCCGTGGCGATGAAGGCGCCTTTCGCATCGTTGACGGCTGGTCGGATGTGCGCGCCGAACCCGAAGCTTTCGAGGGCAAGCCGGTCACGGACGCGGATTTCCGCATGACCCCCGGGAGCGACGGCGCCGCCTATGTCTTTGACGCCATGGTCGCCTACGGCAACGCCCTTTTCCGCGTGAAGCAGAAAGTCTCGCCCAAGGGCGCGGTCGAAATGCTCGAGGATACGCCTCTTGCCCAGTCAGAGACGATGTCATCGCCGCAGTTTCGGGGAAAGCTGATCATAGCGAAGGGGGGCGACTCCGGCGCGAAAACCTGGCCCCAGACACCGCTCCTGCCTGGAAGCCGGGAGATCGAAGAGAACCGGTTGAAGGCGCTGCAGGCCAAGCTGGAGCCTCAGATCACCGCTGTCAGCCTGTTCAGTGCTGAGGTCAATCTAGAGGACTTGTCATGCGAGACGCTGGAGGATGACGGCGGCGCCGCATGGGGCGAGGATGTGACGCTGAAGCTTGATCGTCTGACGTATCGCCACATGACGCGTAAGAACGCCGAGCTGGATCTGCCTCAACGGGCGCGCCCCCTGCTTCTGGCTTTGGATCGCCTTGGCGGCGCATGGCTGAAGACGAGGCTCGAAAAGGCCGGATTGGCGGACAACTGGCGAAGAGCCGTCGGCGAAATGCACACGGCCTGGGAACGGCGACGGGACTGGCTCTATCTGCAGTATCCGGGAGTCAATGTGGGCGTGGCTCCCCCTTTCAACGTCTATCACTCCCAACCCTTCGCCCAAGCGATCCGGGTGTTTCGCTTCATGGGAGACGAGGAAGCGGCCACGGAACTGGAAATCCTCAAGCATCGGATCGAAGCGCGGCATTTTGCCGATCGAACCCTGCCGTCTTTCGTGGGCGCCGGCCTGCTCCTGGGGGTCACGATCCTTGCGCTTCTGGTCTGGTCCGGTTGGGGGATTTGGGGCGGCCTTTTGATCGCCGCCGCCGCCGCCGCGACCCTTGGCGGCGCGGCCTATGCGGGCGACGCCCTTTACCGCTGGATGTTCGGTTATCTCAAGAAGCCGCTCAGGGCCCTGGGAACGATCATAGTCAGCTTCGGGGTCGGCTGGATGGGCGTTCACTCCGCCAACAGCAATGAACGCCTCGTTGTCGACGTGACGCCCGTCGCGTCGGTGCTCAGGCAGGACGCGAATACATTGATCGTGGCGTCTCCGGTGGTGGAGGAAGTCGCCAGGGCGAGCGTAGCGTGTGGCGATTCGATCAATGAGGCGCTCTACGCCGTCGATCTGTTTATTCCCCTGGTCGATCTGCGACAGGAAAGCCGCTGCGAGGTCGGCGTACCCGACAGGGGCGTATCGGACGATGTTGCTGGGACGGACCGCAGCAATCCCCTACGTTCGACGATTTTCTGGGATGCTATGAAAGCCGTCTATGCGGTGGCGGGCTGGCTTGTGATCTCGCTCAGCATTCTCACCTTCGCGCAAGTCGCTCGTCGGCGCGACGAGGAAACGGCCTGATCCATCAGCCCAGCCGGACTCCCGCCCGGCTGGGCCGACTTGATCAGACAGCCGTCTGCAGATTTGAGGAGCGGGCGGCCGTCCTTACTGAAGGGTGGCCTCGAACTCGGCTCCGGTCATGAATCGTGACCACCGCGCCGCCTTGACGTCCGGCACAGCGGCGACGTCGTCCCGGATCAGTCCTCCTTGACGCGCTTCTTGCGGAAGGAGGGGTTCAGCACCTGCTTGCGCAGACGTATGGACTTGGGCGTCACCTCGACCAGCTCGTCGCTCTCGATATAGGCGATGGCCTG
>SXGT01435296.1_pt1 | contig 10870 bp, 5 predicted proteins | sample 3176221 | NCBI WGS metagenome assembly SXGT01 (sample SAMN11356862, study PRJNA531348) | freshwater metagenome | isolation source: freshwater sample F1-120 | place: China: Fuxian Lake, Yuxi | collected 2017-12-25
CAGATCGACGATCTGGATCTGTCCCTGGCCAAAGCTCCCGGCGAGGAACGCGCTGCTGGCGGGCGCGGATTCGTTCCACGCGACGATCGTCCCTTCATTTGAATCAGAGATTGGAGAGAGGAGATAGGCACGAATTCCGGGCGGAGCTGGGAATCGAGCGATTACGCGCATGCCTGTCAGGTGATCGACGAGGGTTCTGAACACCGCGAATTCTGGAGTTGGCGCAACTTCTGGTCGGCGATTTCCGGTAATTGTCCACGGGTGCTCGATCGCAATGCTGGTTGTAGGATCGTCGCCGATGGCGGCCCAGAGTTCGATGGTGCGCCGAGCAAGATCGTCGATTCGCTGCGAAATTGTAAGTGGAGAATCAACGACTTGAGGAATAACAAAAGACTGGTTTGCCCCGGCGAGGAATGACATGGCTTCTGGAGGGACATCTAAGGGGACTCGGACCACCGCGCAGGCCGTTGGCCCAATGTCGGGAGAGACAAATTCGCCTGGAAGCGTGACGCCGATTTTTGGACCAGGAACGAGCCGAGCCAATGAACTGTGTACTTTATTGATGCGGGCGGGTAACGTTGCAAGCGAACCCTGGCGCGGAGTTTCAATACTGCCGATGCGCCAAAAGGTCACTCGCTGACCGAAGCGATCAAGGAAGGGATCGAGATACGCCTGCCAGATCGCAGGGTCCATCGAGAACACCGGCCAGACCAGGTCGGGGTCTATCTTGGCTTCCTGCGCGAGTTCTTCTGGAGTGCGGGGGAGGGAGAGACCAACTGTAAATCCGCGACGACTGAGGGAATCGACCACTGGAACTAAGTTTTGTATAGTACGAGATATATTAGTTTTTTCCAGTTCAGGAAACCACGCTGGCATTGTTACCTGCGAAACCCCAAGACCGGTGGCCAGAGCGGTCATTGCATTCATGGCAACCGGATGCGGATCATCGGTCACTAGTCCGAATCTGGCGTGATCGGCACCCTTAGTCAAGGAGCCATCGCGAAGGTACACGAAATCAACATCTGCATTTCCAACAGGTTCTTTCTCGCTCTGAACCGTTGCTCGAGATCGGAACCAGCCATACCCCGGCAGTTTTGGTGCAAAACTCGTGACTGAGCGGCCAGGTGGAACGGCCTTGCGTTCGATAAAGACACGCTTCCCAGCTGCATCAAAGACCTCGACCTGAAGGTCGAGTTGCTCGCCGGTCAGGTCGCGAACGGATACTTCCAAGGCAGGCTTTGCAGGGGATATCAGGACGTTTCCAGAGGTCCTGGTAGAAAGCTCGATTCGGGGAAGTTGAACAACCTTCATCTCATCGAACCATGCCGCCCCCGAAAGGTCTGGCGATACAACTCCGCGAGTCTTGAGTTGATCTGCCTGCAGGACGAGAAACTCGACCTGCAGAAATGCGACTTCGTGCGCACCGCCGAGCAGGTCAATTGCGACTTCTTTCCACTGCCCGTCGGTGATGATTGGTTTGGACCGCACAATAGATGATTCGATGACCTTGCCACTTGCATCGAGGAATCGTGCTTCCACTACGGCTCTAGAGGTTTTCAATCCCTCGGTACGGATCTGAAGGGTGACTTGATAATCCGCGCCATCGAACACAGGAATAACACCGCGCTCGAGGATCAGGCTTGTACTTCCGCCGCGGACGGGGAGTTTGACGCTTGCTCCTCCGGTTGCCTGAGTATCCAGGTCCAAGACGGCTTTGTTCCAATTAGGAAAGCCGGGTCGCTTTCGGTTGATTGCCGGTTCGTCCTGGCCGCGGAACCAGTAGGTGGGAACTTCCTGCGGATTGTCCTGCTCATCAAACGAGAAGCGCGCGACCAGTCGATTTGCGGCATCTGGGCGGCGAGCTTCTGGAGGAGCGATCGTGACAGTTTGGGCGTTGACGGTGGTCACCATCGAGGCGCAACCGGCGACGAGTGCTAGGCGTAAGCATTGGATGTCACTGGGAAGTCGCACACTGTATTATCGGCGGTTTTGCTGGCTTTACTTAGATTCGCGGCCCAACTCTGGTTTTGGCGTTACGAGGCTGGAATAAGCGAAACGGACCCAGAAACTGGAGTTTTGGTAACCCGCCCACTCAGCCTTGGAAACAGCTGTTTTGCAAGCCAGAGCATCGCACATCCGGCGGCGATGTAACCAGCAGCGACGACACAGGCGACCACGGTAAATGTCGAGCGGGATAGGGAATAATTGCCAGCAAATTCGACTTGAGAGCTGGTACTCCATGCGGTTTCATAGCCGGCGGCGAGCGCGGAAGGGAAGCTAAAGACTGGATTGATGATGAGGCACCATGAAAGAACAGATTCGGTGAACGTCTCCTGCTGAAAGAGGTAGCGTTCGAGCGGATAGCACGTCAAGGCGACTGCGGCGGGCAATACTGCCCAGAGCGCAAGAGCGATCAGGAGATTCCAGACGGCGGCAACGGTCGATTTCCGCCACAAGAGACTGAAGAAGACACCGGAGGCTGAAAAGAAGAAGATTGGACCACCGGAGTAACACACCCAGACGAGCAACTCACGAGGGTGTGCCCGCTCGAGTATTCCCATTCCGATTATCAAGAGGAATAGCACTCCCAGAGCCGGGACGATCAACTGTCTTTTCAGGATTCCCAGGAATTTTCCCCAGAGAATTTCATTGGCGGAGAGAGATGTGGTGAGCAGCACCTCCCAGGTCTGACTGTCGCGCTCTGTACCGATAGAGCCAGTAGTCAGAACTGCTGAGCCTAATAATGAAAGCACCAGTGCGATACCGAGCGAGATTTGCAGGGCATCACCGGGAGAGTCACTTCCAAGGTAGAAGATAAATCCAAGCAAGCCAAGACCCGCAACGATCGCGAGAACAAGATGCTTTGCTTTTGCGAAGATGGGTTGTCGGATCTCTCGCCAGAAAACAGGTTGATCGCCGACCTCGCGCCGATCTCGTTCGGTCTTTTGTGCTGCGGGCACATGGATCTGACCTTGGGGGTTTTCGGGCACTACCGACGTGGGCACTACGGAAATCGAAGGGCCTGATTCGAGTTGACCGGTTCCCTCGCGACGCATCACGCGGCGAAGCATGAGAACCGCAACTAGCAAAAACACTGCCGCGAGGCTGAGATTGTACAACGAATTGTAAATCCACATGTAGGTTGTCGGCAGACCGGGGAGCGACTCACCTCCGAGCCTTTCAATCAACGTAAACGCAAGTGAACTGAACACAGAACAGCTGGCGATCATGTCTTCAGGAACTCGCAGGAGTCTCCATTTTTGTGAAATCAGGGCGAGCGTAAGTGGTGGAATTCCCTGAATTGCCGCGAAGAAAATGAACGATGCCACGATTCCAGCACCCGGCTTCCTCGCCCACACAGAAATGAGAATTGCCATTGTCCCGATGAGAATTGTCGCCGAAAGGAGCATTGCTACCGAGGCGACTATGACGTCGCCGGGGACACCACCCATCGTTCGCAACACCAAGAGCACGGGAATCGGAATGAGCGCGAGCACGACAAGGTTGATTCCGCGACCCAGGAGTTTTCCGAGGATGATTTCCGCCGCGGAAATTGGGGTTGTAAGCAGTGCAGGGAGCGTTCGCTTTACGACCTCTTCCATGACTGAAGGCACCATGAGGATCGGTGTGAAGAACATGAGTATCGCAAAATCGAACCCGATGACAACTCCTGTGAGTGTCGCCGCGAGTTGCTGGCTTTGTTGAAGCCGCACTACTTCGCCTTGACTCCCTTCAAATGCAAGCGGAATGCAAGCGAGAATCAGCACCGCAAAAAGGAGTAAAGCAACGGCCGCTCGAATGTAATACGTCGAGGTTCGGCGGCCTGAAACATAGACCTCTTTCTGAAAGACCGGGCCGAATAGAAGCGACCACAAAGCCCTGACTGGCGCAACCATGCGTGCACTCTTCACTGGAGCGCTCCGGTTGTGAGTCTCAGGAATGCATCTTCGAGCTTGAGCACTTCGGGCGTGAACGCGTGCACGCGAGCGCCGTTGGCAAGAAGCCGGGCAAGCAGAAAGTGATGCCCGTGCTCCCCGGGCGCGAGTTGAATTGAGATTGTGAGTGGATTCTGTGTATCTTGTGTGGCACTGGCGACGCGATGGTCTTTGATGATATCTGCAATTACATTTTGCGGACTTGCGCCCGTTGCTTCCAACACCACGGTTACACGTTCTTGACCAGAACCAGCAGCACTAGCGCGGGCAAACGCCTCTTCAAGCGAGCCAGCGAACAGTAGTCTGCCACGCTCGATCATTCCCAGGCTGGTACACATCTCACCAAGTTCGGTCAGGATGTGCGAAGAGACCATGATGGTCTTACCCATTTTGCCTAGCTCCGTGATGAGCGATCGCATTTCAATTCGTGCACGCGGGTCCAGGCCTGATGCCGGTTCATCGAGCAGGAGTACTTTGGGATCATGAATGAGTACGCGGGCGATGCCGAGTCGCTGTTGCATTCCGCGGGAGAGACTGTCAACCATTGCATTACGTTTGACGGAGAGATCAGTCAATTCAAGAACCTGATCGACCACGGCACGCCGCCGTGCCCGCGGAATTCTGAATGCCGCGGCGAAAAACTGCAGGTATTCATCGACGGTCAGATCGTCGTATACCCCCAGGAAATCGGGCATGTATCCCAGATTGCGGCGAATCTGATCTCCATCATGGCGGGTATCACATCCCGCAACTATCGCAGTACCTTCATCAGCTGCGAGCAACCCGGCGAGGATTTTCATGGTCGTGCTCTTGCCTGCACCGTTGGGACCGATGAACCCAAACACTTCTCCGGCACCGATTGAGAGGTCGAGAGAATCGAGCGCGTTGATGGTCTGGCTTCCAACGCGAAAACGCTTGGTCAGTCCTTTGAGTTCAATCATGGGTGCGCTCCTGACCGGAAGAGTGCTTGACTTTGATCAAGCGGAATGAGGACGCGATAGGTGGTCCCCGTGAGGTACTTGGCATCTGCATCGCTGGTCGAAAGATCTGACATCTGGGAGGCAAGCGAGAGAGTGAGGAGCGCGAACCTCCCTGTCCGCAATTGCTGCTCAATTGAAAGTCGGCGGCGCTCTGCACCAGGAAGGTGATCGCTCCATGCGTTGCTCTGCGTAAAGGCGACTTGTCTGGTGATGTCGCCCCAATAGGCGGTCCAATCGGTCTGCAGATTGGCCGTTGCTGGCAATGGAGGGAACGTCAGCGACATTGCTTCGCTTGCTTCTGAATTCAGAGCCGACAGGTTTGCCACCAGGTCGTCTGTTCCAATTCGTAGAGTGGCAGACCGAATCGTCTGCTTTGTCGCGGCTGCACTCGGAAGCGAGACGTCAACAACACACGCTGCCGCAGTTGTATTCAGCTTGACTGCCACACGCTGCTGATCCGGCAGGATTCCCTCTTCGAGCATCGACCGGAAGGTCCACTGCTGCTGCTCGATTTGCCGCGGAATTGACGATCTTGTTCGAATCGCATCTAACACCAGATCGGTTTGCTCGCATCGAATCGGAGCCAGTATTTCATTGACTCGGGAGTATCCATCGTTGAGTCCGGCACCTCGAAAGAACACAGTGGGCGACTCGAATTCCAGCGAACGCACTCCTGCATCACCAGAAAAGAAACCTGTGGCTGAGCTTGTCCAGAGTGGTGAACCTGACATCTGGTCGATGACACGTTCGCGAATCACAATCGACGTCAGGTCGCCACGAACCAGGCGCGGTGCATAGAGCGCGACCAGTGCCATGAGGCCAATCCAGCCTATCGCGGTCATCCACGAGAGTTGGCGTGCGGCTCTCCGCTTGAGCAGAATCGCGTCAAAGGGACCGATGAAGAAGGCCAACAGGAGCGTGCAAGCCGCCATGCCTCCGACCACAATGAACGGGCTGAACGAACTTGCAGGAGCCTCTGCAACTTTGTTGAGCGCAACTGAAATCGCGCGACGCTGAAACTCGTTCGCGCCTGAGTTCTGGATCGGTTGCCAGTACATCTTCCCGGTAGAAATACTCAGATCGTTACAGGCCACCCAGTCTTCCAAGGGAGATTGGAGTACATCTAACCACAGGCGATAGCTTGCTTCATGGTTGGGAATCGCCGCCGCCAGGGCTGGGTCGAAGCCGATAATGGTGACACACCCAAAGCCAACCGGCCCCTGAATAACAAGGTGTTTCCCAGCAGATTCCCACGACGTTGTCCATCCTCGTTGTCGCAGTGCATCACTCAGCTGAATCGTCCGCCCAGGCATTTCCGGGGCTGCAACGAGTTTGGCGCGAAGTTCTTCCGTGTTTTTTTTGGTCGGGTCTATATCCGCAAGCTCAACATGGTCAATAGTCTTTTTAGGTTCGCCCGGCAATTGTCCCTGTGGGACCTTGTATTCCTTGACCTCTGTCGTGTCTATCAGTACCGGTTCTGTGAGCGCCTGCACGACTTCAGGAGGAGTTGCGAATCGAATCGAATCGCCGATCTTGATCTGCTCGGCGATTTCGGAAGGCAACCACTGCGACCACGTCTCGCCGGTCTGATCGACCTGCAACACCAATCTGCCTCCAGCCTGCACCCATTGCAAAATTGCGGCTCGAGAATCTGCATTTACTCGTGCACCTGAATCTTCAGCGCGAACGATCAGCGCTTCAAGAGCATCAAATGCTGCCCAGGAAGTTGACAGGTCCTCTGCGTTGATCGCCACAGCCCGCAAGCGAGCGCTTCTCTTGCGTGCAATAGCCTTAAAATCAACGGCCTTATTTGGGACAAGCGCCTGGGTGTTGAATGCGTATAGATCAGGATTAATTCCAAACCATCGGGCCTTCACCGCGCCGACCGCTGATACGCGGCCTATGCAACCAATCACCCCATCGGCCTGGTCAATGTTCAATTGTGTATCTACTACTGGCGAGTTACCAACTTTTCCGTGGATGACTCTATCAATGACGCGGCCGCGGCTATCGAACAATGAAATCACAACATCATCAAGGTCATGCGGCATGTTTACAACCACTTCAACCGGGACGGTTGTGCCTGCGGCAGCGCTGGCGGGAACCGAAATAATCTGACTCTGCAGCGAGTCCTGGCGATAGCGAATCTCCAGTCGCCCAGTAAACGCCTCGGCATTTGCCTGCACCTTCACTCGCACTGGACCCCAGCGCTCGTATGGCAGAATGCCGTCATATCCAAATTGAACCGCACTAATCTCTGCCGGTGGAATTGGGGCAGCAAGAGCTTGTGAGGCGACTCCTGCGACCGCGATGCCTGCAATGCACCACAGAGATCGCATTCGTGCAGCTATGCTGGAAATCACACATACACCTTGCGGTTGTACACAAACCACTCAACCAGCATTACCAGTAGAGCTGCGAGCAGAAGCCAAGGCCACAGTTTGCGATCTGCGGCAATTTTTCCATCCATATCGGCGGCAACTTCTCTGTCCCGCAGATTAAGCGTGTTTACGGGTACGATGTTTGATTCGTATTCATCTGCAAGATTCGCCGCGTAACTGCGGCGGATAGAGGTGCCACTCACTTCATCTGTTCCGGCCGCTGCACCTGACCAGTTCATCTGATACAACCCGGACCGACGAATTGGACCATACACAACACTGGCATCGGTGGATGGTGTGAGATTGGCAAGATCGCCCTCAGGGCCTTTGAATCGTACATCTGCAACATTGGCCGGAAGCCGATCTGAAAGAACCGAGTTTGGCTGCAGTTGGCGCCCGGTAAATCCCTCACCAACCGCATCGTCGCCTAATGCCCGTGTTGATGATGCCAGGAAAATAACGAAGCTGAGGTTGTAAGGCCAATCGCTCTTATTGAAGTCCCAGGGAATGACAATCGCGCGAGTATCAAGCGAAGCGAGGAAGAACATCCCCGGTCCACGATCGGTTTCGGCCAACACTGTCACGGGCGCGCCTGGCGCAACTGTCACTACTGGCAGCTCGCCGATCGTGGGTTCATCGAGATTCACTTGCCGCAACGCGGGGTGATCTCGCTTCCATTCGACGAACTTGGAACGACCAGCGGTACTGCCCGCGATCAGGCCAGAGTCGCCGCCAGGAATCGCACCGAGTACAAGCCAGCGACCCTTAGGGAGTCCCAATGAACCGTTGATGAGATCTTTGGGCGGCAAATAGCTTTCGAGAACTACGCAGTCATAAGTGAGAGTTCCTGATGCACGCATCCGCTTTTCGAACTCTTCTACGCTCAGAATATCGACCTTGGCGTTTGGCAACCCTTCCATTGCAAGCCGCAGGAACATGTTTCCATTGGTGACAAGGGCGATTGAAAGTCGCTTAGCTGGAGGCAAAATGACCCACGCCTGATCATCGGTATCGAGCACATCGTTTTCAAGCGGGCTGTCAAGATTGGGAGTGCGAAGCCGCACATGAGCGACGCCGCCTTCGTATCTATCAAGTTGAAACACGGCACCATTGGCCGACGGTTTCACGGTCTTTGAGAGTGGCTTTGCTTCTGCGCTACCGAGTTCCCCTTCTTTGCGGGCTTCGCCGGTAATCGTTTCAGTTGCCGGGTCCATCTCTACCGATTTGATTGCTGCGGGTCGACCGTCGATCAGAAGTTCGACATCGACATTGCGAGCTTTTCGATCGGTACTTGCCATTCCGACGAAGATCGTGAGCTTATTGACTTCCTCAAAGCTCCGCTCTGCTCGTATTGAAGTGATCCCGATATTTGCCGATTGATCAGAGCCGACAGAGTGCAGGATTACTTTGTCATCGGGGCTGACACCAGCTCGCTCAGCGTCTTGAAGTCGGCCATCGGTCCAGAGGTGAACCGTGACTGCGGAAGATGCATCACTCAGCCCTTCCACTGCTTGAAGTTCGACCAGACGCTTGGGCGCGTGTGCTTTTGCGAGTTGCATCGCTTCGGTAAGCAGGCCCGGACCATCGGTTGGCAGAATTGAGTTAATGGCATTTCGAAGCGTTGCTTTGTCGGAAGTAAACTGCTGGCGCACTTCTGCGGTGGTGTCAAAGACAATGAGCATTGCCTCATCTGCTTTTTCATCGCTGGTGAGTTTGAGCGAACTGACCTCACGCAATGAATCGACTAGTTTGATAGCTTCTTCCTTAGCTACCTCTAATCTGGTCTTCGCGCCATTTGCATCTGGTGTCCCATCGCGAGCACTCATGCTCGCGGACCGATCGATCATGATGACTTGCCGCGAGCCTTGGGAGAAATTGCCCTTAATCTGGGGCTGACCGATGGCAACAAGTGTCGCGCCCAGAATCAGCAACTGAAGAAACAACAGGATGTTTCGACGCAAACGTTGAAACGGCGCGTTTGCCTGCAGGTCTTCGATCGCCTTTTTCCATAGCAACGTCGTCGAGACCTCTAAATCCCGACGACGCAGTTTCAGAAAGTACAAAATCAACAGAGAAGGAATTGCAATCGCGGCTGCGATGCCGGCAAGTGCGGGTGTCAGCCAGGTCACTTGAGCACCCCCCGCTTCCTGAGATAATCGAGCATGAGCACATCGATCGGGGTTTTGCTATTGACGCGCAGATAGCCCATATCGCGGCGGACGCAGAATTCCTGTAACTGCTGGCAATATGCCGCTAGCGTCGCTTTGTATCGCTTGAGCAGAGGAGCGGAAATCGTCACTTCAGCGAGATCACCATCTTCGATGTCTTTCAATCGCAGATCGCCAGCGATCGGCGGGTCTTCTTCCTGGGGGCTTAAGACCTGCACGCACATGACGTCATAGCCGCGCCCCGAAAGCAGTCGCAGACCAGATTCGTAACCCTCTTTGAACAGAAAATCGCTGAAGACAATCATGACGCCACGGCCGCGGCGCTGCAGTGCAATGCGTTCACAGGCTTCGCGGAAGGAGAAACTTCCACCAGGTTCGTTGCCGCACATGAAGCGGGAAAACTCCTGCAAACGGCGGCGGCCACGCATGTCTTTGATGCTTCCTGTGATACTTCCTTCGCCATCGCCCATGATGGTGGCGGCAACGCGATTGAGATTCACAAGCCCGACATAGCCCAGGGCCGCGGCGGCCCGCTGCATAAAGAGGTACTTGTTGGGTTCGCCCGTGTCTGCGCTGTCGCTGCCGTCGATCACTACGTGCAGCCCCAGATCTTCCTCTTCGAGAAAGACCTTCATAAAGAGCTTGTCGAGGCGGCCGTAGATATTCCAGTCGATGCGACGCAGGTCGTCGCCGGAGACGTAATTGCGGTGATCGGCGAACTCGACAGACTGACCGCGCTTTTTACTGCGGCGTTCACCGAGCAATTTGCCGCTGAATACGCGTCGACTGGTGATATCGAGCTGCTCGATCTGCGCGATGAGCCGCGAATCGAGGAGGTCTTCAATGGACTTTGGACGAACTAGTGACGGCGTTCGAAGCACTCGGCGGATACTCCTGGTTCTCGTACAGACTTAACCCTTCACTGGTTCGGTCGGTGTCAACTCGATCATCTTGGCGACGAGAACATCTGTGCTGATGCGGTCTGCCTCAGCTTCGAAATTCAGAATGAGTCGGTGGCGAAGTGCGAGCGGCGCGATCGAACGCACATCGGCGTAGCTGACGTGGTAGCGTCCATCGATAAGTGCTTTGACCTTGCCGCCAAGTAGGAGACTTTGTGCGCCACGCGGCGAACTGCCGCAGCGGATGTATTTGTTGGTGACGCCGCCTTCGCCGCCTGCCGCATGTTCGCCGCCAGGGTGTGTGCAAAGAGCCAGTCGTGCGACGTATTCCTTGACGTGTGGTGCGACGATCACGCCGCGGACCAGGTTTTGCATTTCGAGAATCGTCTTGCCATCGATGATGGGCCGCACAGTTGGGGTCTCTGCGCCGGTTGTGCGATCAAGAACGGTGAGCAGATCGTCAAGCTGTGAATATCCGACGACGATCTTAAAGATGAAGCGGTCGAG